>Ga0070697_100002365_pt1 | contig 14506 bp, 14 predicted proteins | sample KBSK1501metaG_FD_65475 | JGI IMG/M metagenome (GOLD analysis project Ga0070697, IMG submission 65475) | Corn, switchgrass and miscanthus rhizosphere microbial communities from Kellogg Biological Station, Michigan, USA - KBS K1-50-1 metaG | ecosystem: Host-associated > Plants > Roots >...
AACATCGGGCGCACGTTGGAAGAATTAAAGTCCAAGAATTTGTGGATTGTTGGCCTCGACGAACGTGCACCCCAAAACTACGATTCGCTCGACTACAAAATGGATTGCGCCATCGTGCTGGGCGCCGAAGGTAAAGGCGTACACGAATTGGTCCGTAAGAAGTGTGATTTTCTGATCTCGATCCCCATGCTGGGAAAGGTGCCATCGCTGAACGTGTCGGTCGCCGCGGGAATCATGCTCTATGAAATCGTGCGCCAGCGGCGACAGAAAACAATTACGGATTCGAAATGAAGTTGTTTTACGTCCTATGTGTCCTGGCCGGCTTGCTGGCTCCCGCTTCTGCGCTCGACCGCGAAGCCTTCACTTTCACCAAATATGATTTGGATGTACGTATTGAACCCAGCCAGCAGCGTCTAGGTGTGCGCGGTCAGATTACCTTGCGCAATGATTCGAACGCCCCTCAGAAAAATGTGTCGCTTCAGATTTCCTCAACCCTCGACTGGAAATCTATCAAGTTAGGTGGCAAGGCCTTGCAGTTCGTCTCTCAGCCCTACACCTCGGACGTCGATCACACCGGTGTACTCTCCGAAGCGATCGTCACTCTGCCTCAGGAAATTCCTGCGAAAGGAAAGATAGAGCTGGACATCGGCTACGAAGGCGTTATCCCGCTCGATGCCACGCGCTTGGCTCGAATCGGTGTGCCCGAGGAGTTAGCCAGGCACAATGATTGGGATCAGATCGGCGTATCGTATACCGCAATTCGCGGAATTGGATATGTAGCTTGGTATCCGGTAGCCATGGCGTCTACGAATTTGGCAGAAGGTAACAATTTGTTCGAAACCTTGGGCAGATGGAAGACGCGCGAAGCGGCCTCAACCATGCAACTTCATTTCGCCGTGATACGTAATGGCACGGACTCTCCGGAACTCATCGTCAACTCTGAACCATGCAAGTCAGCTTCTATGGAAGCCGGGAGCGGGCAGATATTAATCAGCGATTGTTCGTTCGAACCACTCGGCGCAACTGTCCCCGCATTTGTCATCGCAACCTACTCGCTTCTGAACCCGTCGACGCTCGACATCCATTATTTTCCTGAGCATAAAGCAGCGGCAGAAAACTATGAAATTGCGAGCCAGTTAGCTCTGCCCTTTGTTAAGGAATGGTTCGGCACTCCGCGACGAAAACTGAAGATCGTAGAACTTGCCGACGCCAAAGCATCTCCATTTGAAAGTGGCGACATGCTGCTGACAGCGCTCAACAGTGACTCGCGGATCGCAGGCCTAACCCTGGTTCACCAATTGACGCATTCTGCATTTCAGTGTCCGCGTCTCTGGATTTACGAAGGCCTCGCCCACTTTGCTCAGGCGGCTTACTTCGAGCAACAGAGCGGACGCCGGGCAGCGCTCGATTTCATGGCCCAGCATCGCACCGCGCTGGTGGACGCCGAGAAATCACTAGCCCCGGAGCGCAGCTCGAGCGCGTCCGCGAACGAATCGCTGATCAGCACTTCTCGCGAGGAGTTCTACCGCAGTAAGGCAATGTACGTTTGGTGGATGCTCCGCGACATGATTGGAGAAGAAACATTAAAAAAGGCGCTGGCCCTCTATCGTGCAGATCAGGACAAAGAGCCATCCTACGTCCAGCGTCTGATCGAAGGACAATCGAAACGAGAGCTAGAGTGGTTTTTCGACGATTGGGTCTACCGCGACCGCGGACTGCCTGATTTTCGCGTGGAATCCGCGTACCCACGACGTCTGCTGGGCGGCGGCTACGTCGTGACCATCACCATTGAAAATCTTGGCGAAGCCGGCGCTCAAGTCCCGGTGACCCTAGTTATGGAGGGCGGCCAGGTTAGCCGCCTTGTCGAGGTGCACTCGAAATCAAAGAGCGTGATGCGAATCGAGGCCGCCGGCCCACCTCAGGAAATTGTCGTCAATGACGGCAGCGTGCCGGAGAGCGACATGACCAACAATATATTTAAGATCAAACCCAGCGCGAACTAATTCTCAATATTAAAATTGAGCTTTACTTCTTAGCGGAGGATTCATTGGCCTACATTCAGTTCCTCGGTGCGGCCGGAACAGTTACCGGATCCAAGCATCTCATCAATACTTCAGCGGATAATGACGGAAAAAATGGCCTTCAAACTCTAATCGATTGCGGAATGTTTCAGGGGCCAAAGGAATGGCGTGATCGTAACTGGCAGGATTCTCCTGTGCCGGCTCGTGAAATTGATGCCGTCGTGCTCACCCACGCGCATCTCGATCACTGTGGCTGGATTCCGCGGCTGGTCAAACAAGGATTTCGCGGCCCAATTTACGCAACTTCGTCCACTATCGATCTTTGCGGAATTATTCTGCCTGATTCCGGTCACCTGCAGGAAGAAGATGCGGCGTTCTACAACAAAACCAAAAGCTCGAAACACCACCCAGCGCTGCCGCTCTATACGTTCGAAGAAGCCCAAGAGTCTTTGCAATATTTTCGCCCGCTGGGATTTGAGGAAAGCAAACAACTCTCCCCGGAGATTTCCTTCCGCTTCGTGCGCTCCGCCCACATTCTCGGTTCCTCTATGGTAGAGCTGAAGCTCACGACCAACGGGCAGTCTCGGCAATTGCTGTTCACCGGAGACATTGGGCGAGTACGCGATCCTGATCCAGGAAAAGTACTGCGCTCTGGTCCAACCGAAGGCGAGACAGCGGATGTGTTGGTAATGGAATCCACTTATGGGAACCGGCAGCATCCTACGGACGACCCGCGTCCCGAACTGGCGGCGCTGATTCGTAAGACGGTCGAGCGTGGCGGCAGCGTCATCGTGCCGGCTTTTGCGGTGGAGAGGACTCAGAAATTCCTGTTCATCCTTAAGCAATTGATGGAGGCGGGACAAATCCCACGCATTCCGATCTATTGCGACAGCCCTATGGGCATCAAGGCGGTACAGATTTTTCTCAAACACACCGAAGAGTACAGCGAGGAGACTCGTCAGCTCATCAAGCAATATGGTTCACCCTTGAGTTGGCCGGGCGTCACGTTCGCTTCCACTCCTGAGCAGTCGAAGAAGATCAATGAGAATAAGTTTCCCTTGATCATTATTTCCTCCAGCGGCATGGTGACCGGCGGACGCATACAGCATCACCTCGCGCAACGGCTTCCTGATCCAAAGAATACGGTCATCTTCATCGGCTTCCAGGCGCCGGGAACGCGCGGGGCCACGATAAAAAGCGGTGCGCCTGAGGTGAAGATATTCGGCCAGATAGTCCCCATCCGGGCGCAAGTGGCGGCGTTCGAACAATTCAGCGACCACGCCGATCCTCCGGAACTGCTGCAATGGTTACGCACCTTTCCCCGCAAGCCTGCGGTCACTTATCTGGTGCATGGGGAACCCGCCGCATCCACTCAATTGCGCGATACCATGAAGAAAGAACTGGGCTGGGACGTAGAAGTAGTGCAGTGGATGCAAAAAGTCGAAATAAAATGAGAGCACCATGAACGAAGGCGAACTGAAACAACACCTCGAAGCGGCCGAAAAAAGTCCCAAGCAGATCGCCGCGGCCGTATCTGGATTGCCGGACAAGACTCTGCGCTACAAGCCCGCCCCGGACAAGTGGTGCATTCTGGAGATACTCGGGCACCTGGCCGACATTGAAGTTGTATATGCGTATCGCATCCGACAAATGCTTGCCGACAAGAAGCCCGTGATTGCTCCCATGGACGGGGACGACTGGGCGCGCAATCTTGGCTACACCGAAACTCCGCCCGCCGAACTCGTAGCGCTCTATGGATTGAACCGGCATGCCAACCTGCGCTTACTGCGTCGCCTGAAGCCGGCAGGTCTCACCAAGTCAGCGTTCCATCCTGAGTTGCAACGGGAAGTGACTGTGGCCGAGATGATCGAAAAGATGTCGGGGCATGGTGCAGGTCATCTCCAGCAAATCGAACGGCTGAAGAAAGAGTCGGCGGGAAAATAGGCCGCTACGTTTATGACGATCATCCGTTGGTGAAACGTACCAGCGCATTTAATTTGTCCGCAGCGGCACCGGAATCGATGGACTGCGCCGCGGGAGCCACCGCATCGGCTAGATGATCTGCCCTGCCCGCGGCCACCAGAGCGGCCGCCGCGTTCATGAGGACGACATCCCGCCGCGGCGATTTCTTTCCACTCAGGACTTCGCGAATGATGGCGGCGTTAGCGGCAGCGTCTCCGCCTGCGAGGTCTTCGATGCGCGCTCGTTTTATTCCGAATTCTTCTGGCGTCACTTCATAAGTCCTGACAGTTCCTTCGCGGACTTCCGCAATGCGTGTCGGACTTGTGACAGTGATCTCATCCAGGCCATCGCTTCCATGGACAACCAGCGCGCGGTGCAGGCCCAACATGCTAAGCGCCTCAGCAAGTTTCTCCACCAGGTCGGCGGAATAGACTCCGACTACTTGCGCGGAGGCGTGAGCTGGATTGGTGAGCGGACCCAAGAGATTGAAGACGGTGCGCAGCCGAAGCTCGCGGCGGGCGCTCTGTACATGTTTCATCGCCGAGTGCAACGCGGGAGCAAAAAGAAATGCGATTCCAACTTCCTTCAAACAGGCGGCAATCCGCGCGGCAGGCAGGTCGATCTGCACTCCCAGAGATTCCATTACGTCCGCGGAGCCGCATTTCGAGGTCACGCTGCGGTTGCCGTGCTTGGCGACGCGTACGCCTGCGCCAGCGACAACGAACGCCGTTGCGGTAGAAATGTTGAACGTCCCACTGGCATCGCCGCCGGTGCCGCACATATCCACCAGCGCATCGCGGCCCGTGCCACTGACATCCACTATCGAGTCCTGATCAATGGTCAAAGATGTTGCCGCGGCGCGGATGGCTTCCGCGAATCCAACGATCTCTTCCACAGTCTCGCCTTTCATGTGAAGGGCCACGAGCAAGGCTGCAATTTGGGCGTCGGTGCACTTGCCGCCAAGGAGCTCCGACATGAGCTCGCGAGCCTCTTCACGGGTAAGGGATTCGCGATGGTTGGCGATGCGGTGGAGCGCGTCGAGGATCATGGGATTGGTATTAGGGTAGCATTGCGGGACAAGTCCATATTCCGGATGTTTGACAAAGTGGTAAAACGTTCCACGTGGAACGTTTGTGGGTACTAGGATGTACGTACAACTGTGAATTGGAGAGGAAGCTTCAGTCAGACAGTGTTTCAAGGGCTGTTTTCAGTTCTCAGTTCCCAGTTCTCAGCGCAAACCAGCACGGCTCGTCTGAGGTTTTGAAAAATGCGAAGCGTGAGGCAGCCTCGCAAGGTTTTGAGATAAAATCTAAGGTTTGCTGCCGCAGTTGTAAGCCGCAAGCATGGTCCTGCCGATCCGGAATTGAATCATATGAAGATTCATGAGCACCAGGGCAAAGGCATCCTGAAAAAGTATGGTGTGGCTGTGCCTCGCGGCGAGGTGGCCGAGACAGCCGATCAAGCTGAAGCCGCGTCGCAACATCTCTTTGGCGCCGGCGCTTCGGCCGTCGTGGTGAAGGCCCAGATCCATGCGGGCGGGCGGGGCAAAGGGGGCGGGGTAAAGGTTGCGAAGTCGGTGAAGGAAGCGGGCGAGATCGCTGCCAAAATGCTGGGGATGAAACTCGTCACCCATCAGACGGGGGCTGAAGGCCGCATCGTGCGAAGGTTGTTGATCGAAGAGACTTTGCCCATTGAAAAAGAGCTCTACTTGGGAGTTGTTATTGATCGAACCGAAGCGCGGCCGGTGTTTATGGCGTCGGCAGCGGGTGGCATGGAAATCGAGCAGGTGGCGGCGGAGAATCCTGCCGCGATCCTCAAGGAATACATTGACCCGGGCTTGGGCCTGGAAGCTTTTCAGGCGCGCAAACTGGCGTTCGCGCTCGGCCTGAAGCCGCAGCAGATCAATTCCGCGGTGCAATTCATGACCAGCTTGTACAAGGCATTTGCGGAAACCGATTGTTCGCTGCTGGAGATCAATCCATTTGTAAGCTGCACGGATGGGCGACTGTTCGCACTGGATGCCAAGATAAATTTTGATGACAACGCGCTCTTCCGCCACCCGGATATCCGCGAGCTGCGCGATATCAGTGAGGAAGATCCGCTCGAAGTGGAAGCTTCGAAGTACAACTTGAACTACATCAAGCTCGATGGAAACGTGGGCTGCATGGTGAATGGCGCGGGGCTGGCTATGGCGACCATGGATATCATCAAGTACGCGGGTGGCATGCCGGCGAATTTTCTGGATGTAGGCGGTGGGGCGAATGCTGAACAGGTGACTCATGCATTCGAAATCCTGCTCAGCGACAAGAATGTGAAGGCGGTGCTGATTAATATTTTTGGCGGCATTCTGCGCGTGGATACGCTGGCAAAAGGCGTAGTTGAAGCCGCGAGCAAGACTCATATTCAACTGCCGGTGGTGTTGCGGCTGGAAGGTACGAATGTCGAGGCAGGACGCGAGATCTTGAAGCAATCGGGATTGAATTTTATTGTGGCGAACACAATGAAGGACGCGGCTGAGAAAGTAGTCGCGGCGGCGCGAGCGTCATGAGCATTCTGGTAGATAAATCGACACGGGTCATCGTGCAAGGGCTGACAGGGCGGGAAGGGACATTTCACGCCAAGGCTTGTGCAGAGTACGGCACCAGGATCGTGGGTGGAGTCACACCGGGAAAAGGTGGGACCACGCATGAAGGCTGGCCCATCTTTAACAGCATGCAGGAAGCGGTGGACAAGACAGGGGCGGATGCGTCAGTCATTTTTGTCCCGCCTCCGTATGCAGCCGACGCCATCATGGAGGCTGCCGATGCCGAGGTGGAATTGATTGTCTGCATCACCGAAGGCATTCCCACGCTGGACATGGTTCGCGCCTGGGAGTTCTTGCAGAACCGGCGCTCACGGCTGATCGGACCAAATTGTCCTGGAATTATTTCGCCGGGACACTGCAAAATCGGAATCATGCCGGGCCGTATTCACCGCGAAGGTCCGGTGGGAATTGTTTCGCGCTCGGGCACGCTTACTTATGAAGCGGTTTATCAGCTCACTACTCGTGGCGTTGGGCAATCTACCGCGATCGGCATTGGCGGGGATCCAATCATCGGGACCAATTTCGTGGATGCGATCGACCTGTTCAATCGGGATCCGATGACCGAGGCGGTGGTGATGATCGGCGAAATCGGGGGAAACGCGGAAGAAACCGCGGCGGAGTACGTGAAGACTCACATGAGGAAACCAGTAGTGGGATTCATTGCCGGGCAGACGGCGCCTCCAGGACGCCGCATGGGCCATGCGGGAGCGATTATTTCCGGAGGCAAAGGAACCGCTGCGGAGAAAATCAAGGCGATGGAAGCTGCGGGTATTCATATCGCCCGATCTCCGGCTGACATTGGCGAGACTGTGATTGCGGCGTTGGGTGTGACTGCGAGAGCATGATCTATAAGTGGCGAAGTTGAGATCGAACATCAAGAAAACCAAATAATGAAAACACTGCAACGTACTCTTACCATCATCAAGCCGGACGCGGTGCGCAAGAATGCGGTCGGCGACATCATTGAGCAGTTCGAAAAAAATGATTTCCGCATCCTTTCCATGAAGATGCTGGTGATTTCGAAGCATCAGGCAGAGCAGTTCTACGCCGTGCATGCGAGCAAATCGTTCTTCAACTCGCTTACCAATTTCATGTCCAGCGGACCGATCGTGGTGCTGGCGCTGGAGAAAGAGAACGCCATCGCCGATCTACGCAAACTCATGGGGGCGACCAATCCCGCCAATGCGGAGGAGGGTACGATCCGAAAGAAATGGGCCTCGACAATCGAATTCAATGCCATCCACGGGTCCGATGCCGAGGATACGGCGAGGTTTGAGTTGAGTTTTTTCTTTGCCGGGTTCGAATTGGCGAAATAACTACGGTTTATATTGAGGTGGTGTCGAGGCCGTAGCTTCACTAGGAGCTTTCATGCCCTTAGTCCAAATCACGATGTTGACCGGCCGCACAGCCGATCAGAAACGCAAGCTGGCAGCGCGTATCACGGACGCGATGATCGAAGAAGCCGGGGCCAGGCGTGAAGCGGTTGTAGTTACATTCCTCGAAGTTGAACGCGAAAGTTACGCTTCCGGCGGAGTGTTGATGGCGGACAAGGGGAAATAGATTGTCAGGCGTTTAGCCTAGCGGCTCATAAACCACGCCCTCGACACGGTCAGCGACGCGGGGCAATTCCTTGCGAGCATATTGAAGAAAGTGAGGAGTGGCGCGGTGAGCTTCGAGGGCTGCGTCGTCCTTATACTGCTCGTAAATGAAGAAGCGGCGAGGCTCAGTCTTGTGGCGATGGACCTGGAAGGTCACACAGCCGGGTTCCTGGCGTGAGGCTTCGGTCAGCTTGGAAAAGATACTAGTCACTTCCGCTTCTTGACCTGCTTTTGCAATCCACGTCACCGCCAGAACGACCATTACCTGCTGCTCCGTTTTAGATTTTTAGTTGTCTTCGTTTTTCGTTCCGCCAAAGTTTTTAACTCATCGGCAAACTCATCCACGAAAATAGTTTGCTCTCGTCCGGGACCAGTGGAGATCATGCCGATGCGAGCTCCACTTTCTTTTTCAAGGAAAGCCAGATACTCACGGGCCGCTTTTGGCAGCTTCTCAAGCTTTGTGATCCCCACGGTGGGAGTACGCCAGCCAGGCATTTTCGCATAAATACATTTGATCTGGTCATAGACACTGGATTGCGCCGGAATTTCAGTGGTACTGCGGCCATTGATGGTGTAAGCCATGCAAACCGGAATCTGATCCAATTCATCGAGCACATCGAGCTTGGTCACGACCAGCCATGAGATACCGTTAATCATGCCAGCGTAGCGCAACAGTGGCAAATCGATCCATCCGCAGCGCCGGGGACGTCCCGTAACCGCGCCATATTCATTGCCGCGCGCGCGTAGCACGTCGCCGGTGGCATCCAGGGCTTCGGTGGGAAAGGGACCGCCGCCTACACGAGTGCAGTATGCCTTGGTGACGCCAATGACACTATCGATTGCGTTAGGGGCAACACCGGTGCCAATGGCGGCACCGCCGGAAGTAGCGCTCGAAGAAGTGACGAAGGGATAAGTTCCATGATCGATGTCGAGCATGGTGCCCTGCGCCCCTTCGAACATGACGGACTCGCCTTCCGCCAAAGCCTGGTTTAAGAGTGCGGCCGTGTCGCTCACGAAGGGAGCAATTTGCGCCGAAGCCTTAGCATATTCGTCGTACATCTTGTCGGAATCCAGGGGTTCGGAATTGAACAGCGCATGTGCGATCATATTTTTCTCGCGGCAGGCGTTTTCGATATGCGTTTTCAATAATCCGAGGTCGAGCAGATCAGCGACCCGCAAGCCGCGACGGCCCATTTTGTCTTCGTAGGCAGGACCGATGCCACGGGAAGTGGTGCCAATCTTCACTCGTCCGGGAGCGTTCTCTGAGGCTAACTCAATCATGCGGTGATAGGGCAAGATCACCTGTGCGCGGTTGCTCACGAAAAGATTGCCGTCCACCCTGACTCCGTTTTCACGAAGTGCGGCAACCTCCTTGAGAAATGCCATGGGATCGAGCACGACGCCGTTGCCGATCACACTGCGGGAGCCGGAACGCAGCACGCCGCAAGGAACCAATTGCAAGATGAATTTCTTGCCCTTGATGATGACTGTGTGGCCAGCATTGTGGCCTCCGGCATAGCGGGCCACGATGGAAAAGTTGTCGGAGAGCACGTCGACAATCTTGCCCTTGCCTTCATCGCCCCATTGCGCGCCGACGATGACCGCAGTTCTCACTTTGCTCAAAAGTTCACTCCGTTTACAGACTGGCGCGGCTTCGCCGTCGCTTTAAAATAGGCCTTGCCGCATTTCCCCGGGGTCGCACACACTGGTTGCCCGCAATAAAAACTGCGCAGTTGCTGAATGGCTGGGATGTAGGAGCAGGTGTGTACCGGAAATGATAACCTGCGGGATGGTGGAAGGGCAATGCGGTTTTGAGTTTCAGTTCTCAGATCTTAGTTCTCAGTTCTCAGAATCCATAGCGCCAGAAGCTTGTAGACTGATTTTCCATGCCTGAATTACCAGAAGTCGAAACTATTGCACGCGGTCTGGCGAGCCGGGTGACTGGGGATTTTATCGAGTCGGTTTGGCTGGGATCGAAACCTGAGCCATTAAAGTCACCGGCGGCTGAGATCGCGGCCACTCTTCAATCCAGACGGATTGCGGATGTCCGTCGCATGGGAAAACATATCGTGTTCGAGTTAGTGGGCGAAGGCCGGCGGGCCGGGAGATCAGGCGCCAAAGCTCAGTGGATCGTACATCTGGGGATGACGGGGAGCATGCGGGTTTGCGAACCCGATGCGGAAATCGCGAAACACACCCATGCAGTGGTGAAGCTGGCTTCCGGCCGCGAACTTCGGTTCGTTGATCCGCGGCGTTTTGGGCGGCTGAGCGTGGCGCACAACTTTGACGTGGGCGGCTGCGAGCCTCTGGATGTCACTCTCGACCGCTTTATCAGCCTGTTTCGTGGGCGCAAGACGCCCATCAAGAGCGCCCTGCTGAACCAAAATTTGTTGCGTGGGGTGGGCAATATCTACGCGGATGAGTCGCTGTTCCGGGCAGGTATTCGTCCGCGAAGGCGCGCGGCATCTCTCACGAGAGAGAACCTTCGGCGTCTCTACAAGTCGGTGCAGGAAGTGCTGAAGGAAGCCATTGTGTTGGGGGGATCGTCGGTGTCTGACTATGTGGATTCCGATGGGCAGGAAGGCTCGTTTCAATTGGAGCACCGGGTGTATGGACGCGAGGGGGAGCGGTGTCTTAGGTGCAAAGCAGCTATTAAGCGGATCGTTATCGCGGGGCGCAGTAGCCATTATTGTCCGAAGTGCCAGAAGTGATATTTCCAATTTCCGATTTCCAATTTCCGATGTGACGGCGGGACGCCGGCGCTACCTTGACGTTTACGCGGTTTGGATTTCAAATCGGAAATCGGCAATTGGAAATAACATGGCTGACTTCTCGATTGGCGTTGACCTGGGCGGAACGAACCTTCGCATTGCGGCGGTGGATGAGCGCGGAATCCTGCTGGAGAAGGTCACATTAGGCACGCAAGTGGCTTTGGGACGGGATCGTGTGATCCACGACATGTGCGAAGCGATCCGCCATCTGGCGCATAAGTACGACGGTTCTGGCGCGCTGCAAGGTATTGGCATTGGTGTGCCGGGAATCATCGACATGAAGACGGGTACGTTGCGCGAGTCGCCTAATTTGCCGGGGTGGGCGGAATCGCCGGTGCGAACGCAAATCGAGCAAATGCTGGGCACACGAGTGATTCTGGAGAACGATGCCAATGCTGCGGCGTTCGGGGAGAATTGGCTGGGGGCGGCCCGTCACGTAGACGACATGGCCATGTTCACACTCGGCACCGGCGTGGGTGGAGGGATCGTGCTGGGGCGTGTGATATGGCACGGCATGACGGGAATGGCGGGCGAGTTCGGGCATATCACGGTAGAGCCTGAAGGAGTGCAGTGCGGGTGCGGAAACCGCGGATGTCTGGAGCAGTATGCTTCGGCCACGGCAGTGGTGCGCATGGCGCGCGAGGCAATTCAGGAGCACGGTGCGTCAGGGCTTTCGCATGCCGCCAATTCGAATCCTGAGTTCAGCGCTAAGGCGGTGTACAACCTGGCCATCCAGGGAGATGAGGAAGCCAAGAAAATATTTCGACGCGTGGGGCGCGCGTTGGGAGTCGTGATTGCCGATCTGGTGAACGCTCTCAATCTCCCCATGTATGTGGTTGGCGGAGGAGTGTCGAGTGCCTGGGAGGCGTTTTCGCCCGCTATTTTCGACGAGTTGCGGAACCGGTCCATGGTGTATGCGGCAACAGCTCCGCCTTCGGTGGCTGGCGAGGAACAGGGAGCGTCAGCACAAGTCGAGCCGGGCGGTCCGACGAGGACGATTGTCACCCGGGCGCTGTTGGGGAGTGATGCGGGATTGTTTGGCGCGGCGAGGTTGCCGATGGTTGCGGCTGAGGTTTCTGATATCCATCCAGCCGGCGCGACCATGAGAAAAATTATTTAGCGGCGGCCTTCAATCTTGTGATTTCCTGCGGGGTGAGGCGGCGAAATTCTCCGGGGTGTACATCCAACTCCAGCGGCCCGTAGCGGACACGCTTGATCTTTTCCACGTGGTGTCCGATCTCTTCGAACATTTTGCGGATCTGGCGATTCCGTCCTTCAATCAGCGTGACTTCGTACCAGGGATTATTGGCTTCGCGAATCAGACGAACCTTGGCTGGCGCGGTCTTCACTCTCCTACCGCCTGGCACAGCGATGAACAGACCGGAACGCAGGCGCGAAAGACCCTCGACGGAAGGCGTACCGGCAAGCTTCACCATGTAGGTCTTCGGCACGTGCGATGCGGCTTTCATCAGGCGGTTGGCGAATTCGCCGTCATTCGTGAGCAGGAGCAGGCCTTCACTTGCGTAATCGAGGCGTCCGACGGGATAGACACGCGCGCCCACGCCTCGTAAAAGATCCATCACTGTGGGGCGGCGCTCGGGATCGCTGAGAGTGGTGACATACCCCTTGGGTTTATTCATGACTAAATAAACGTGCCGCTCGGCGCCGTGCAGAAGTTTACCGTTTACCCGGATGTGATCATGTTCAGCGTCGGCCTTACTGCCGAGTTCGGTGACAACTTTGCCATTTACCGACACCAGTCCGCCAGTGATTAATTGCTCGGCCTTGCGGCGCGAGGCGATTCCTGCGGCGGCAATGATTTTTTGGAGACGTTCGGCGGGCATGGGTTATGAGCCTTCGGACAGGAAGTGTGCAGCGCGGAATTCAGGCAGCGGGATCATTTTCACCGCGATCGGCTGCTGCCATTCCTTCATCTTCGGCGGCTTCCACGGACTGGAGGTCTGACTGTTCTTCGGCGCTACCAGCTTCGCTGAGTGAAGAGTCGGGTGGAGTTGAGTTTTCTGTTGGCGCCGATTCGGATGTCTGATCGTCGACGGGGAGCAGATCACTCTGAAAAGACTCCGCTACCAGTTTTTCAAATTCCTCCATGCTTGGCAGTTCAGTAACATCTTTAAGGCCGAAGCGCAGCAGGAATTCTTTTGTACTCCGGTAAAGGATGGGACGTCCGACGACTGCTTTTCGTCCTGCAGTCGTGATCAGCTTGCGATCAAGCAGGGTGCCAATGACGCCGCTGGAATCTACGCCGCGAATTTCGCTGATCTCGGGGACTGTAACCGGCTGTTTGTAGGCAATGACTGCCAGGGTTTCGAGCGCGGGCAGCGAGAGGCGGATCGGGGGTTTCAGACTTTTGGCGAACAAACGTACCACATCGTGATGCTCGGGCTTGGTGGACATGCGATATCCGCCCGCGACTTGACGGATTTCGACGCCGTGGTCGGCTGCGCTGTAATCCGCAACCAGGTCGTCCAGAGTTGCTCGGACAACGGATTTCGCTTCGGCCTCGTCGGTTGCACCGTCGTTGATGACGGAGTCTTTTACCAGTTGGAAAATATGGTCCAGCGTGATCGGCGTTTCCGCCGCGTAGATGATGGCTTCGAGTTTGGCTTTTAGACTCATGTGGTGATTGGGACCGCGCGCTCCGATGTCCCAGCGCTAAAAGCGCTGGGCTAAGTTGTTCCGCGCCTCCGGCGCTGCTTCTAGGTGGCTCCCGACGTCTCTCTTGTCCGTTTCGTCGGGCACCGCAATCTATAGAAAAAACTAACCACTAGCAACTAGCCACTAGCCACTGGTTTTCTACCTCCAATCGTCGCGCACTGCTACCTGTTCGGCCATGATGGCTTCGAAGCCGGTGTGTTTGCGGACCAGGATGTCACCGAACAGGCGGTCTTGGCGCAACTGGATCGCTTGCAGGCGCACTAGTTCCAGCAATGCAAGGAACATACAAACCAGTGCTTGCCGCGAATTGACGTTACGCAGCAGTTGCTTCAGGCGAATCGGGCGGTCTTCCAGGGAAAGGCGCCGCTGCAAATACTCAATCATCTGGCCGACGTTAACCGTTTCCTCGTCAACCTGAAGCATTGGGCGGGAGCGGGCACGCTCCATGATCTGCTGAAAGGTTTTTACCAGGTCAATCACGTCGGCGGCGATTTCGGGATCTGTGCCTTCGGCGTCTTTGAAATCTTTGAGTGCTGGGTTGGACCACACGGCGTCTTCGATTTGCTGCTTCTGCATCAACATTTGCGCCGCGGACTTGAATTTTTCGTGTTCCAGAAGACGATTGACTAGTTCCGCGCGGGGATCGTCTTCGGCTTCGGCCGCGGCATCAGGGTCTCGCGGCAAAAGCATCTTCGACTTGATATGGATCAATACAGCAGCCATGTAAATAAAGTCTGCCGCAATGTTTACATCCAGCTCGCGCAATTTCTCGACGTAGGCAAGATATTGTGCGGTGATTCTGGCGATGGGGATGTCGTAGATGTCGATGTCTTGCTTGCGAATCAGGTCGAGCAGCAAATCGAGTGGGCCCTCGTAAACATCGCCCACGGTGAC
>Ga0070697_100002366_pt1 | contig 14505 bp, 12 predicted proteins | sample KBSK1501metaG_FD_65475 | JGI IMG/M metagenome (GOLD analysis project Ga0070697, IMG submission 65475) | Corn, switchgrass and miscanthus rhizosphere microbial communities from Kellogg Biological Station, Michigan, USA - KBS K1-50-1 metaG | ecosystem: Host-associated > Plants > Roots >...
TGCGCTCGGAATGACAATTCCGCGGGGGTTGATTTAGCCCAACTCAAAAGCAGGTCCTTCGCTTTGCTCAGGATGACTTCCAGAAGTGGGGAGATATGTGGAAACCCCGGGCTCAGCGGCTAAAGCCGTCGAGGTTGGCGCTCGTTTCGGCATGGCTGAAGCCATGCCCTCCCGTGTGCTCAGCACAATTCAACAACCGCGGGCGAGGGCGCCCGCGCCACACATGTGATCCAAAAGCTGCGAGACGCGGGTAGCCGGCACACACCCGCCCTTTGCAAAAACGGCAAAGGACGGGGCACCCGGGCGGGAACAGTTCTCAGTTCCCAGTTCTCGGTTCTCAGTTGTCAGTTGTCAGTTCTCGGTTTTCAGTTCTCAGTTCTCAGTTTTCAGTTCTCACGAAGAGCGTAACTTTTCAACGCAACACCTAACATCTGAAGCTTGCATCTGTATTCCTACGCCCCTGCCGCCCGGAACCTGAGCCCCCGCTCCCCGCCCGCTATAATAGGGACGTGAGTTCCGACTCCATCCACCAACTCGCCTCGGCCGACTTCCCCAGTCGCTGGGGCAAGTTCCGCATCCTTGGCTTCGAGGGCGTGTTCGGCGAAGATCGCCGGGCGGAGAACGCCGTCGCTCTCGTCATGGGCGATCTGCAATCCGCGGCGCCGCTGGTGCGCATCCATTCGCAGTGCCTCACCGGAGACGTCTTCGGCTCGCTGCGCTGCGACTGCCGCCAGCAACTGGAGATGGCGCTCTCCATGATCGCGCAGCAGGGAGCGGGCGTGCTCATCTACGAACAGCAGGAAGGACGCGGCATCGGGCTGATGGCCAAGCTCCAGGCCTACGAGTTGCAGGACATGGGACTCGACACGGTCGAGGCCAACGAGCGCCTCGGGTTCAAGGCCGACCACCGCGAGTTCGCGCTGCCGGGAGAAATCCTGAAACATCTGGGCGTGAAGCGGGTGCGACTGCTCTCCAATAATCCCGACAAAGTTGCCGCCGTCGAACGGGCCGGAATCGAAGTCGTCGAGCGCGTCCCCTGCGAAGTCTCCGCCAGCAGCTACGCTGAGGACTACCTCAAAACCAAAAAAGAGAAGCTTGGACACCTGTTTACGTCGAGGTGAGGCAGGAAACCAGCAATTAGCAATTAGCAACTAGCAATTAGTAACTAGCTGCCGGGTGCCCCAATGTCTCGGTCTTTGCGAGACGTGGGGAATTGCCTCTCGTCACCTATTACTTAGAACTTCATTGCCGCGTCCCCGAGTTGTTGAGCAACTTTCGCATTTCTCACGTTCATTGCCGGGTGGCATACGCTGCACACACCCACCCTTTGCAAAAACAGCAAAGGACGGGGCACGCGCGCGGAAACAGTTCTCAGTTCTCAGTTCTCGGTTCTCAGTTGTCAGTTGTCAGTTGTCAGTTGTCGGTGAGTCCTCGCTGCGCTCAGGATGACAAGCGTTATCTACGCCGGGCCTCGCGAAAACCAGGTGTCAGTTCTCGGTCCTCAGTTCTAGGTCCTCAGAACCTAGTCCCGGAACGCGTTCACGCTTCCTCTGTTCAGTTCTAGGATGCGGCGGGTTGCTGGTAGAGGCCGATCACGTTTCCTGCTGGATCGCGGAAGCGTGCGGTGATCTCGGGCGCGTCGGCGCCGATGGGCTGGACGATTTCGCCTCCGTTGGCGACGATGGCGTCAACGGTCGCGGCTACGCTGTCGACCATGACGTAGAACAGAAGGCCGGGCTTGGCGGCGGGCGGGCGTCCGAGAACCCAGGTGCCGCTCACTTCGCCGGTGGTGTCGTCGAAGGCGGTGCTGCCATCGCCGCGTTTGCGGACCTTCCAGCCGAAGACCCGTTGGTAGAAGTCCGAAGAGCGGGCAATGTCGGTGGCAGGCATCTCGATGTAGCAGATCTTGCCGTTGGCGAAGGTGGGAGGCATGAGTGGTCGTCATTGTAGCAGTTCTAAGTTCCCAGTTCCCAGTTCCCAGTTCTCGGCTCAAGGTTTTGTTCCGTTTTCCGAACAAAAGCTGGTGCGACCCGCCGGAGGAGTTAGCTTGTGATTTAGTGCAGGTGTGTCCAAAGTGATTACGTGTCCGCTGTGGCGGGATTTCAAAGAGAATCTGACCGAGCAGCACTATGTCTTATGGCTTCACGACTGCTGCCGGTGCGCGCGGACGGTGGTCGTGATGGGGAAGGTCCGGCGCGACGTGGAGGCGGGCGCGGACGTGGTGTGCGAGGAATGCGCTCAAGCGCAGATGCCAGAGGCGGGGTGAGGAAAGCAGTTGTCGGTTCTCAGTTCTCATCTAGCAGTTAGCAATCAGCAATCAGCCAAGAGCAGATTCCTCGCTCCGCTCGGAATGACAAACGGAAGAACTACGCGGGCCAGATTGCGAGGGCGGTGCGGCTGAGGATTTGCTGCTTGACGTCGGCGGGGAGCGGGAGGGATTGGAAGTCGTCCAAATTCTTTTTGATGTCGGGGACACCGGGGCCGGGCCAGTCGGTGCCGAACAGAGTCTTGGCGGCGATTTCTTCCAGGCGCGGGAAATATTTCAGCAGCGTCCTGGGCGGGATGCCGCTGATGTCGAGATAGACGTTGGCATGGCGTCGAATGAGAAAGAAAGCGGTCTGCATCCAGAGCGGGCGGCCGCCGTGGGCGAGCAGGATTTTCAGTTGCGGGAAGTCGACGGCAACGTCGTCGAGGTGGATGGGGTCGCCGAACTTGTTGCGCGCGCCGGGAAAAATCGATGTTCCGGTGTGGAACATGACGGGCACGCCATTGGCCTCGGCGGCGCGGTAGATGATCTCGAGCTCCTTCACTCCCTTGAGGTAGTCGTTGGGATAGAGCAACTGGTGCGGAGGATGGATCTTGATCATGCGAATGCCGAGGCGGAGGAGCTGTTCCATGTCGGCCATGACGTTCGCGGTGTGGCGAGGATGCAGGCTGCCGCAGGAGAGCAGGCGGCGAGGGTCGGCCTTGACGTAGTCGGCGATGAACTGGTTTACGCCGGCGGTGAATCCGATGACCTCGGGGGCAACGTAGTTGATGAGCACGGCGCGATTGATGCCGGCGTGGTCGAGATGCTGAAGGAAGGCGCGGGGGGAGCGGCAGAATTCGGCAATCTGGTCGAAGTTGGCGCGCCTGGCTTTCATCAGCGCGAGCGCGTGCGGCTTAAACATTTCGATAGGCTGGATGTGAATGTGGCAGTCGGTGGTCAAGAGCAGTTCTCGGTTGTCAGTTCTCGGTTGTCGGTCCTTCGTGAAACTTGTGTCCTTTGTGGTTATTGAATTTTTCTACCACGAAGGACACGAAGGATCACGAAGGAAATCAATTGCTCGCGGCCGCCAACAGCGCCCGTTTGGTAAAGACACGAATCATCTCGCGGCGGTATTCCGGAGTCAATGCGGATGTGGTCAAGGGCTTCGCGGTTTTGGCGGCGAGATCTCCCGCGGCTTCGGCCAGCTCTTCGGTCAGCTGCTTCCCTTCCAGAAGCTCGGTCGCTCCCTTCACCAGGACTGGCGCGGGATTCACCGCGGTGAGTCCGATGCGCGCGTCTTTCACGTGGCCGTTCGAGCGCCTCATCACAACGGCAACTCCGGCCAGCGGATAGTCGATCGATCCACGAATGCGCAGCTTGCGGTAGAGGCCGCGATAATCTGCGGACTTCTCCGGCAAGACTACGCGCGTGAGCAACTCGTTTGGCTGAAGTTTGCGGTAGTCGTCTCCAAGGCCGGTGTAGAAGTCGCGCAGTGGCAGGCGGCGTGTGCCTGCAGGACCTGCAATCTCGATCTCGGCGTCGAGGCAGAGCAGCGCGGGTGGAGTGTCGGCGGAGAAGGCGGCCCAGCACTTGGCGCCTCCGGGAGCGACGTGGCAAAGGTCACCGTCCTTCTTGATGCAGAAGCCGCAGGCTTTGCGCCAGGTGAGCGACTGGTTGTACCAGAGGCAGCGCGTGTCGAGGCAGATGTTGCCACCGATCGTCCCCATGTTTCGGAGGACAGGCGAGGCGATCGTCGCCACCGCTTCGGTGAGCACGAGATAGTGTTGGCGGAGGAAGTTGGAGTGTTCGATTGCGGTGAGCGCGGTTAGGGCTCCGATGGTGACGCCGCTTCCCTGCTGCGGATGAATGCCCTTCAGTTCTGCGATGTGGCGGATGTCGAGCACATATTCAGGCTCGAACAGCTTCTGGCCCATGGAGGGAATGAGGTCGGTGCCTCCGGCGAGGATACGGAGAGCGGTCGAGGAAGCGGGCGAGGGCGCCCGCTCCACACCTTTACCTTCACTGTGTTTGGAGAGATAGTCGACCGCTTCAGCGATGGTGCGCGGGCGCAAGAGCCTGAATTGCGGGAGGCTCAATCGTCACCTCCGATTTCTGCGGGTGCTTCGCGGCGTGAAGGATCGAGCGGGTGACGGGTTGGTCCCTTGCCTCGGAACCAGAGCGCGCCTCCATGTTCGCGGAAGCGCTCGGGAGCGGTGGGATCGATGCCTTCGGTGAGGTTGAGTTTCTTCTGGCCTTTCTTGGCGCGAAGCGCGGCGAGCACGCGTTCGGGGGTAAATGGACATTCGTGCAGGCGGACTCCTACTGCGTCATAGATAGCGTTGGAGATTGCGGGAATGGTGGCGGCGAGCGAGCCTTCGCTGCACTCCTTGGCTCCGAATGGGCCTTCGGGATCGATGCTCTCGACGATGATGGCTTCGACGTCGGGCGATTCGACTGAAGAGGGACTGCGGTATTCGAGAAGGCCGGGATTCATCAGCATGCCGTCTTTCCAGACCATTTCTTCGGTGAGAGCCTGGCCCATGCCCATCCAGACGGAGCCGATGATTTGTCCTTCGACGGAGACGGGGTTGAGGGCGCGGCCACAGTCGTGAGCGGCCCAGACTTTGTGGACCGTAACTTCTCCGGTGTCTTCGTCGACGGTGACTTCGGCGACCTGGGCCGAGTAGGAGTAGGCGGGAGACGGGCCGACGCCTGCACCTTTGTGCTTGCCTCCTCGTGCTTCCGCAGGTGGTGCGTAGGAGCCGGTTCCGGTTAGGGCTCCGTGGAAGTCGATGGCGGCGACGACGGCTTCTTCGAAGGTCAGAGAATCTTTGGGGCCTTCTTCTTTTCTTTTTTGTTGCAGGGAGCCTCGCAGGATTTGGCCTTCGACGCGGCCGGAAACGGAGACGTCAACATCCCCACCCTTCCCAAAATCAGGGAAGGATGGGGGACCCAACCGGGGGCGGCTGTCCCTACGTGAGTCGTTGCGCTCCACACAGTCGTTCCGGAAAACTAATTCTTCGGGGGCGCAGTTCATCTTCTTCGCTGCGGCGGCGGCGATTTGTCTTTTTACTTCTTCGGCGGCGCGGAGAGTAGCGTTGCCGTTCATGAACGTCACACGACTTGAGTAGGAACCGATATCGATGGGGGTGAGGTCGGTGTCAGCGGCGATGACTTTGACGCGGTTGAGCAAGCAGCCGAGAGTCTCCGCGGCGATTTGGGCGACCATGGTGTCGGAGCCCTGGCCGATGTCGGAGGCTCCGGTATAGATCACCACTCCGCCGTCGCGATCGATTTTGATATTGACGGTGGAATGCGGCATGTCGGAGCGGATGATGGAGTTGGCGGCTCCACTGACGTAGTGGCTGCAGGCTATTCCCAATCCTCGGCCTTTGGGGAGTTTGCCTTTGCGATTTTTCCAGTCAGAACGGGTGACGACCTGGTCGATGCATTCGGGAAGGCCGTAGCTCTGCACGCGAAGTCCGTTGATGGTGACACATGGCGGCTTGAGGAGGTTGCGGCGGCGGATCTCAGCCGGGTCGAGGCTCAGCTGTTGGGCGAGCTCGTCGAGTTGAGATTCGAAGGCGAAACGAACGTTGACTGTGCCGTGTCCGCGCATGGCTCCGCAGGCAGGTTTGTTAGTAAGGACGCGGTAGCCGTCGTATTGAATGTTGGGAATGTCGTAGAGCGCGCCGAGCAGCGCTCCGGAATAAAGGATGGTGACTACGCCGTAGGAGCAGTAGGCTCCGCCGTCCTGAATCACACGGGCTTTGACAGCGGTGATGTGGCCGTCTTTGTCGGCGCCGGTCTTGAGATCGATGATGGTGCGGGGGCGTCCGCGATGCGCCCAGAAAACTTCTTCTCGGGTGTAAGTGATCTTTACCGGGGCTTTTGCTTTGCGGGCCGCTATGGCGGCGATGATTTCGAGTGGAATGACTTCGCTCTTGCCTCCGAAACCTCCTCCGACTAACGGCTTGATGACTCGAATTTGCGACATCGGCATCTCGAGCACGAGGGAGAGTTTGTGCTGGAGATAGTAGGGGACCTGGGTGGACGACCAGACGATCAGACGTCCGGGGTCGCCGGTGTGCGGGTCGATCTCGAACGAGGCCAGCGTGGAGTGCGGCTCCATGGCGGCATGGGTGACTTCATTCGCGATGAAGCGAGCTTCAGCGGTGTAGGCGGCTTCGCTAAGCGCCTTGTCGGGATCTCCGAAGACGTGGTGATAATCCTTTTCGATGTTGTGCGGCTTGTTGTCGTGGATGAGGTCGGTTTCGGCCTTCATGGAATCTTCGGGATCGAAGTAGGCGGGCAGGACCTCGTAGTCGACGTCAATCAGTTCGAGGGCTTTGTCGGCAGTGGCTTCGTCGATAGCGGCGACGCAGGCTACGTTGTCCCCAACGTAGCGGACTTTATCGACGGCGAGCGCGTGTTCGTCGTGGCCGACGGGGAGGATGCCATAGGGTGTGGGAGCGTCCTGACCGGTGACCACGGCGACGACTCCGTCGAGTTTTTCGGCACGGCTCGCGTCGATTTTCTTTGTCCGGGCATGGGGATAAGGCGAATGCAGGATTTTGCCGACCAGCATGCCAGGCAGGGAGAGATCGTCCGTGTATTTTCCCGAGCCGGTGGTTTTGCCGGCGGAGTCGACCATTGCGATGGATTTGCCGATGATGGAGAAGTTGGGCATTAGCAGTTCTCGGTTCTCAGTTTTCAGCAATTAGCAATTAGCCAAAAGCAGATTCCTCGCTTCGCTCGGAATGACAAACTGACATTAGCAGTTCTCAGTTGTCAGTTGTCAGTTGTCAGTTCTCAGTTCTCAGTTCTCAGTTGTCAGTTCTCGGTTCTCAGTTCTCGGTTTCTCAGCAATTAGCAATTAGTAATTAGCCAAGAGCAGATTCCTCGCTTCGCTCGGAATGACAAACTTTTGGGGAGAAGGACAAATCGCTTGGGAACCCACACACCAATCCTTGGGACAACTGACAAGCCTTCGATCCGAGTGACAAGCCCTTCGGGACAAGTGACCAGCTCTTGGGGACAAGTGACGAGCCCTTGAGAGTGGAGACTATTTTGCCGTTGTGCAGCTGTTGGAATCATTTTGCGGCGGCCATTCCCTTCTGTTCGGCTTCGATTGCGGCCTTGATGGCCTGATACATCTGCGTATAGCCGGTGCAGCGGCACAGATTGCTGCTCAGGGCTTGGCGGATTTCGTTGTCGGTAGGCTTCGGGTTCTCGGACATCAGGTGTTTTACGGTCATCATGAAGCCGGGGGTGCAGTATCCGCATTGCGATCCTCCCCAGTCGCCATAGGCCTTCTGGATGGCGGCGAGGCTTCCGTGCTGGCTTACGCCTTCGACTGTTGTGATCTGTTGTCCCTCGCAACTGGCGGCGAGCAGAGTGCAGGAGAGCATGGGCGTGCCGTCGACGAGGACGGTGCAGGCTCCGCAGGAAGAATCGTCGCAGCCACGCTTGGATCCGGTGAGGTCCAGATCCTGACGCAGGGTGTCGAGCAGGAGCTTGCTGGGCTCGATGGCCAGCTCGTGGGAGCGGCCGTTGACGCGGAGTTCGACGAGTTCCTTTTTCATTTTCAAACCAGCAACTAGCAGCTAGCGATTAGCATTCAGCATTCAGCATTCAGCATTCAGCAGAGCAGAATGTCAGGCTCGACCAGCAAAATCTGAACGGCCCGAGAATCATCCGCCGAGCTTTCCCCAGCTGGGCAAGTGAGACACCTGCCCCTGCGCAATTTCTTTGCGAACGTGAGGACACCTGCCCCTACGCAATGTCTTGTCCATAGGCGGTCGATACATGCCCCTACATGAAGGTTAATATCCGAAATCGGTTTGAGCTGCATAGGCGTGTTGCTTCACTCCAAGGGCGTCGGTACGGCAGGCGCCTAATTGGTTCATGTACGCTCTGCGATTGGCAACGTTGTAGACCCAGCGTTGGAGCCACGCGTCGCTGTCGGTCTTTGTTTTGGTTTGTTCGTGATATTGGCGGAAGAAGGCGTCGTTGCGTTTGTAGCATCCCTGAACCGGCGACGGATGCGCTCCATACGGGCACTCGACTACGGCATTGACCAGGAATCCGGGAATGACGGTTCGGTTGGGATCGCTGGCGATAGTTTTAGGGGGGACGATTTCCTCGGCGACGACGATCACGCGCTTTGCGGCGCGGACTCCCTCGATCATCACACCGAAGTTGCCCCAGCAATGAGCATTGCCCTCTTCGTCGGCTCGCTGCACATGAACGATGGTGGTGTCTGGGTTGAGGGCGCGCACTGCATGTAGTTTTTCATTGGCACCAGATTGCCGAGCTTCGCTCGGCCTGGACCCTTCGACTTCGCTCAGGGCAGGCTTCCGAGGGCGGCCGTCCCCACGTGAGTGTTGCTGGTTCTCGGATCCCGTGTCCCACTTAAATGGAGAATGTATTTCAGCGAAGAAGTCGTTATTCCGGGCGATGTCGCTGCCGAGAGCGGTGTGCGTGGGAAGAAACGGGACGCCCATGGCTCCGGCTTGCAGCGCGAGCGCGACGGTGAAGTTGGTCATGTTGATGACCTTCAAACCATCTTGCTCCACCGCGCGGCGGAAGTTGTAAGCCGATCCCATCATGACGTTGCCGACCCAGGCAGCGATGACGCGCTCGACGCATCCGGCTGCGATGAGTTGATCGAAGAGAATGTCGGAGATGGGGCCGATGAGAGTGAGGCCGCGTTTTTCTTGGCGAATGATTTCGTGGCCGGCAGCGAAGGGGATCATCTGCTCCATTTGCAGGCCCAGGGCAACGCTGGAGCCGTCGGGCACCCACTCGGCAATGGCTTCGGGCATGGTATGGAGCTTCGACATCAGGCGCCCTTCTTCTGATTGCCGGTTGGGGCCGAATAGGCGACGACCAGACTCACCAGCGCGGCGAACGCCCAAAGCACGCAGGAGGCGATGCGCAATTCGCGCACAGCTTCTGGAGGCGCGGTCTTCCAGGATGCGAGGGTGAAGCCGAGCGAGAAATTCGCGAGAACGAGAGCGAAAAATGTGCGCTCGCGCCAGCAGCGGGTTTCAAACAGCAGGCCGGCCATGAGCAATATCCAGACTGCGTAGGTCAGGATGAAAATGGGATCGTGTGGCCAATCGAATTCGTGGCGGCGGACGTGGTCGTAGGAAAGATAGGCAAGGTAGGCGCAGCCAAAGACTCCGGCAATGCCCCACACCGGCATGCCGCACATCAAGTGCGCGCGGCGGTCCCTGCGCGGTTTGGTGGCTCGCGCTACTTGCCCTTCCACAGCGGCTCCCTTTTCTCGAGGAAAGCGTTGATGCCTTCGTGCGCGTCCTCAGTTTTCATCAAGTCCTCTAAATAAATTTTCTCGCTGCGGGCGAGGCCTTTGTCGAAGTGAATGGAATCCCAAGCGTAGATCGCCTTCTTGGTCACGGCCAAGGCGGCGGGGCTGAGTCTCAGCAGGTGGTTGAGCGAGCCCTGGACTGTGGCCTCGAGTTCGGCTTGCGGGACAGCTCGGTTCGCGAGGCCAAGGGTGGCAGCTTCGGCGCCGGTAATGCTGCGGCCGGTGAGGATGAGATCGGCGGCGTTTTTTTGTCCGATGAGCGCGGCCAGCGCTGTGGCGGCTACGGGGGGATAGCAGCCGAGCTTGATTTCTGGAAATCCCCACTGCGCGTCTTCGGTGGTGTAAACCAGGTCGCAGACCATGGCGAGCTCAGCGCCTCCGCCGAGGCAAGCGCCGTGGACGGCGGCGATGGTGACCTTCTTCATGGTGACGAGCTTCAGGATGACGCGATGAAACTTCGCCAGCATCTCCTGGATTGTATTGGGCGTGTGGGCGGCGACATCGACTCCGGCGGAGAAAGCTTTGCCTTCGGCGGCGATGAGCACCACGGAAATGTCGTGATGCGACTCGATTTCGGCGAGGGCACGGTCGAGGTCGTCCATCATTTGAATGTCGATCACATTCAGCGGCGGATGGTGGAGCGTGAGATGAGCGATCGGGGGACGAAGGGCGAGAGCTAAGCGCGTTAACGTCAATGCCGACTGCGGCGCCATAGATGCTTTCATCGAAAACAGATCCTTGCTTCGCTCAGGATGACAAAATCAATGAACACGAACTAGTCCAAAGCTTTCTTAGCTGGTCCAAAAACCTTCTTTGTCGTACTCGCGTATCGCTTTAAGTTCTTCGGCGCTTGGCTCGTGAGTTTGCGCGAGATCGTCGGCGATGCGCAGCTTCCAGCCGGTGTTGGCCTGGACATCTTCGAGGTCAACTCCCGGATGCACCGAAGCGAGGTATGCTTCGCCATTCGCGTCGAAACGCAGGACAGCCTTGGTGGTGATTGCAGCGGCAGGGCCTCCGCGGGGGAGGCTGACTCGTTGCCGCCAGCCTTTGCCGTCACCGTTGCCCGGGCTGGTCAAGAAACAGACGCGTTCGGGCAGGCGCTGTTTCGAGTGCTCGAGCAGGACGATGAATCTTTGTGCGAGCGATGCGATATCGCAGGCGCCGCCGGAGCCGGGAAGGCGGGTAATGCCCTTTGGTCCTCGAACTTCAGTGGAGTCCAGATTGCCGAAGCGGTCGACTTCGGCGGCTCCGAGGAAGCCGAGATGCACGCGTCCGGATTGGAGCAGGGACATGACTCCAAGCATGTCTAAACATTGTGTGGCGCCGAGAATGTTGGGCGGATCGGCCATGGTGTAGATCAGTTCGGGAGCTGGGGTGGTACGGATCACTCCGTTTTCGAAGAGACCGACGGCGTGCGGGGCATGAGTTTTCTTGGCGACGACGAAGGCAATAAGCGGAAGGCGCATGCCTACGAAAACGACTTCTCCGTCGCGGATTTCGCGGGCGGCGGTGGAAACCATGAGCTCGCCGAGGGTGTAGGCCAAAGGCGTCGTGGGTCGTTGGTCGTCGGTCGTTAGCAAAGTAGACATCTGGAAATCAAACTAGAGTCAAAATCAAACTCAAGCTCCCTCGACTTGCCCTCGCTTGCGCTCGGGTTCGCTCGGGATGACCGAGCCGGCGAGTGTTCTGCGTCACAAATCATCGTTCAACTCTCCCTGCGCTGCGGAGCTTCGCTCCGCCTGGACGGGCGAGGGCGCCCGTCCCCACGTAGACTGTGCCGGGCTACAAGTTAATTGCCGATTTGCGCGGCTCGGCGATGGTGCTGAGCGGGTCGCGCGCTCCTTCTTTTTCCTTGATCCACTTCTTTTCGTTTTGAATGATGTCGAGCAGCAGTTTCTTGTCTTCTGCGCTCGGCATGTATTCCTTCAGGTGCTGTTCGTAAGCATTGTCGCCGAGCGGCTCGCCGGTTTGAGCGTGGAACTTCTGGCCTGCCCAGCGGCCGATGTTGCGATTGAACTTGATGTCGGGGGCATAAAGTTTCGGCTCTCCGGCTTTCAGCACGCTGTTGAAGCGATCTATGAGACCGGCAACTTCGTCGTGATAGAGGTGACGGTTGTAGTCGTTGAGATCATCGAGCTTAGCGGGCTGATCGTTCTTCGGCTCGTCGTAGCGTCCCTTAATTCCCCATACATAGGACCAGTGGGCGGAGGAAGAACTGTCGGTGCCGAAAAGATCGTAGGAGCTGGAGATCCACTTGTTGAGATACTTCTGGATCAGCCACGCGGGTATGACACCGGCTTCGACGATGCGGCGCAGGCCGTCGTTGCCGGTTCCCATGTGGAATGCCTCTTCGCGCAGCATGTAGGACATGGAGCGGCCGAGCGGCGCGAACGCGGAATATTTGAGCATCTGCAACTGGAACTTGCCGTCACGGTCGACGAAATCGGTGTAGGTGAAGAAGTCCATCCAGTTGTCGACGTCGACGTTGAAGGCTCCGAGGAGGCGCTTGTTCTCGAAAGCGCGGCGCTCTAGCATTTTCTGGGCTTCGACTTTTCCGGAGTAGCCGAAGTGATCAACGAGCAGGGCACACATCTGCCAGCCGTGACGCATTTCTTCGATCATGACGCGAGTGAGGGCGCGGCGATCCCAGTCGGTGGGAGCGGTTTCGAAGAGATGGCGCTGCTGTTCGACGCTGGCGAATTCGGTGTCACCCTGATAGACGATCAGGTTGAGGAGAGCGTCGCGCATTTGCTGGGTTGGGACCTGGCGTATGTTTTGCCACTTTGTGCGTCCCTTGAAGGAACCGAATTCGATTTCCTCCGTGTCGATGGCGCCGTAGAGTGTGTCGAATTGGAAGCCGGCGATTTCGTCGTTGTTGACGCCGATTTCTTTGCGCCAGTCGTCGAACATGCCTACCCAGTCGTTAAAAGTTCCGATTTTTGCGAGTTTGCCTGGCATTGAGACCCCTGTGATTTTTCCCGAGTTTCTGTCGTCCCTACGGGACTCGGTTCTTTTCTTGTATCCATCTCCGGGGCTTACGCCCCGGGCTTTATTCTTTTGCCCCTTCGGGGCTGGTATCTGCGGCGGTTCAGTTTTCAGGTTTTTACCGTCAAACCCCGTAGGGCGTTACCGCAAGTTTCATAAGTTCATCCAAACAGTCTTTACTTCCGTGTAGTGCTCGATGGCGTTCATACCGAGTTCGCGGCCGAAGCCGGAGCTCTTGTAGCCTCCGAAAGGTAAGGCGGCGTCCATGAGGCCGTAGGTGTTGATCCATACGGTGCCGGCTTTCAGGCGGCGCGCGACGGTGTGGGCTTTCTTGACATCGCGAGTCCAGACGGCGGCAGCGAGGCCGTATTGATTGCGATTGGCCTGGTCGATGACCTGGTCGATATCGTCGAAAGTGAGCGTGGCGAGGACTGGCCCGAAGATCTCTTCCTGGGCTATCTTCATGTCGTTATTCACGCCGCCGAAGATAGTGGGCTCGATGAAGAAGCCTTTGCCGCCGTCGAGGGAAACACGATTTCCGCCAGAGATCAGTTTTGCGCCTTCTTTCTTGCCTGCCTCGATGTAGCCGAGGACGGTCTGCATTTGTTCCTGGCTGACGATCGCGCCGAGGCGGGTCTTGGGATCGAGCGGGTCGGCGGGCTGCAGCTTCTTGGCACGACCAATCAGCTTTTCCAGGAATTCGTCTTGCACTTTGCTTTCGAGGAAGAGGCGGGAGCCGGCGTTGCAGACTTCTCCTTTGCCGTAGAAAATTCCGTTGATGGCACCTTTGACGGCACTGTCGATGTCTGAGTCGGCAAAGACGATGTTGGGGGATTTGCCTCCGAGTTCGAGGGTGATGCGCTTGAGGGTGTCGGCGGCGCCGCGCATGATTTCTTTGCCGACGGAGGTAGAACCTGTGAATGCGATCTTGTCGATGCCGGGATGGCGGACGATTGCCTTACCGGTTTCAGGGCCGCCGGTCAGGATATTCAGCACTCCGGCGGGAATTCCTGCTTCCATGGCGAGTTCGCCGAAACGTAGCGTGGTGAGCGGAGTTTGTTCGGCAGGCTTAATCACGACCGTGCAGCCGGTTGCTAACGCGGGACCGAGTTTCCATGACGCCAGCAACAGCGGAAAATTCCAGGGAATAATCAGGCCAACGACTCCCACAGGTTCGCGCAGCGTGTAGGTGAAGGCGGTCTCGAAGGTGTTGACCGTCTCGCCGTGAATTTTTGTTGCCCACCCGGCGTAGTAGCGAAGGACGTCGACAACCATGGGCATGTCGACGTAGCGGGATTCGAAGATGGGCTTGCCGTTGTCGAGGGTTTCGAGTTCGGCGAATTCGTCGATATTTTTCTCGACTGCGTCGGCGAGTTTCCAGAGAAGGCGTCCGCGTTCGTTGGCGGACATTTTGCGCCAGGCGCCGCTCCGGTCTTCGAATGCCCGGCGGGCGGCGGTTACGGCATGGTCTACTTCTTCGGGGGTGGCTTCGGCAATTTGGGTGAGAGTTTCCCCAGTGGCCGGATTGATGGTGTTGAAGGTTTTCGAGCCTTCCTGCCATTGGCCGTCGATCAGCAGGCGACCGGGAGCGACTTTCGATTTGGTAGCGGCTAGCATATTTTTAAACCACAGAGGGCACAGGGTTCACAGAGTAAAGAACCGTCTATTGCTACCCATCCCCCAAACAAGTTCCCCACCACAAAGGACACTAAGGATCACGAAGGAAACCTCGGAAACCTTAATTCAACATCGCTAAATGCGACATGCCTAGTTCACTTAATGCAACATCCCCACTTCTCAAAGAACGCGAGAAATGGGACACCCAAGATTATTTTGCTGTGAAAGTGGCCGGGCGTTTTTCCACGTAGGCGGCGAGGCCTTCTTTGGCGTCGTCACTCTGGAAAAGGATCTGCTGGTTTTCGCGTTCGACGGCCAACGC
>Ga0070697_100002368_pt1 | contig 14499 bp, 15 predicted proteins | sample KBSK1501metaG_FD_65475 | JGI IMG/M metagenome (GOLD analysis project Ga0070697, IMG submission 65475) | Corn, switchgrass and miscanthus rhizosphere microbial communities from Kellogg Biological Station, Michigan, USA - KBS K1-50-1 metaG | ecosystem: Host-associated > Plants > Roots >...
CGCGCGCGGCGTTCGAGGTCTGGCTGCCGCTGCCGACCTTCCTCGCGGCGATTCCCATGGCGATCTTCGGCTCGACGTTCGCGGCGGCCCAGGTCAGTTCGGTCGTGATCGGAGCGCTCGTCCCGCTGCTCGCCTGGCGGCTCGCGGCGGATGCCGGCGAGGAGCGCGGGCTGCCGCCCGGCCGCGTCGCCGTCCTGGCGCTGGGCGCCGGGCTGACGTCCGCCGTCTACCTGCCGCTCGTCCTCCACTCGGCGCTGCCGGACTCGACGATCCCGTTCAGCGCGATCGTCCTTGCCGCCTGCCTCGTGATGAGCCGGGTGGCCCGGTCGCCGCGCCGCGCGACCCGCCCGCCCCGAAGCCGCCTCGGCGATCCGCGGCTCCTCGTGCTCGGCCTGCTCATTGGCCTCGGCGCGCTGACCCGCAACGAGGCGGCCTGGCTGGGCCTGGCCTGGGCGATCGTGGCGTGGTCGATCCCGGGCACGACCCGCGCCGAGAAAGTCAGCCTGATCGCGATTCCTGCGCTGATCGCGGTGGCGGTGTTCGTGCCGTGGGCCATTCGCGACTGGGTCGCCTTCGGCAGCCCGCTGCCGGGCCAGGCCGTGTCCAACGCCCTGTCGCTGAACGGCCGCGACATCTTCGCCTGGGCCGATCCGCCCACCCTCGGGCGCTACCTGGCCGCCGGCCTGCCGCGCCTGCTGGAGCTTCGGCTGATCGGCTTCGCCCACAACCTGTTCAACGTCCTGCTGCTGCTGGGGATGCCGATCTCGGTGATCGGGCTGGCGGCCCTGCCGTGGTTCGGTCGCGGGCGCGCGCTGCGGCCGCTGCTCGTCTTCAGCGTCCTGACCTTCGGCATCACGACGCTGGTCTTCCCGGTTTCGACGACGTGGGGCACGTTCCTCCACGCGGCCGGCGCGATCCATGTCCTGCTGATCGTGACCTGCCTGCTGGCCCTCGACTGGCTCATCGCCGCCGTGGGCGTCCGCCGGAGCTGGACCCGGCCGGTCGCCTGGCTGGCCCCGACGCTGACGGTCTTCGGTGCCGTCCTCTTCTCGCTGGCGGCCCTGCCGTCGTTCGGTGCCGGTTCGCGCGACACGGGGGCGCACTACGCCGCGCTGGCCGTCGCGCTACGGGATACCGGCGCCCCGTTCGACGCCCGGCACCCGGTCATCACGAACTTCCCGATCTGGCTCGCCGAGACGCTGCGGGTGCCGACCCTCGCCCTGCCGGACGAGTCGGTCGCGAGCGTCGCGAGCCTCGCGGCCGCGTTCCCCGGCACGAGCCTGGTCGTCGTCGACGGCCGCGACGAGGGCCGCTATCCCGCGGCGTTCGACAGTGGCGAGCCGGGCACCGCCTGCTTCCGCGAACTGCGCCTCTCCACACCAGGTGCCGCCGCATCGCTCCTTGCCGACACGCGCGTCTTCCGGGTGGTCTGCCCGTGAAACCCGACCCGTATACTCGGCCGCAGATGGACGCCGCTGCGCGCGAACCCGTGGCCGGGCCGTTCGACACCCTTCACGCCGAGGCCAAGACGGCCGTCGGTCTTGGCGCGAACACGCTTCGGCGCGTGCGCGACACGTATCGCGAGGCCCACGCCCAGGAGCTCGCCAGGTGGCAGGAGCTGCGCGACGAGCTCGACGCGCTTGAGCGCCGCTCGATCGACGGGCTGCGAGCCGAGTCGTTCGCCGACGACCCCACGATCGTGGCCCTCGCTCCCATCCCGTCGGTGGACGTCAATCGGATTCGCACGCTGCGCGCCTCGCTCGAGGTGCTGAGCGACGACCTGGCTGGGCGGCGGACGGACCTGGGCCGGATCGAGGTCGCCCTGCACAGCCTCGAATCCGCGTGGCTCTTCCTCGAGCGCGGCGACACGACGCTGATCTCGGACCCGACCGGCGCGGACGACCTGGCCATCGAAGCCGGCACGACCAGCCGCGAACCCGGCAGTCACGCCTCGGCCAGGGTCAAGATGCAGATCGTCGAGGCCCAGGAGGCCGAGCGCGCCCGGCTCGCCCAGGAGGTCCACGACGGGCCGGCCCAGGCGCTGGCCAACGCCATCTTCCAGGTCGAGTACATCGAGCGGGTGCTCGACCGCGAACCGGGCATGGCCCGCCACGAGCTGCGCTTCCTGCGCGAGCTGCTGCGCCGCGAGCTGGGCGACGTCCGCGGCTTCATCACCCAGCTCCGGCCGCCGGTCCTGGCCGAGATGGGCCTCGACGGGGCGATGCGCGACGCGATCGAGCACATGCGGGCGCTGACCGGCCTGACCATCGTGGCCGACATCCGCATGCCGCTCGAGCAGCTTGGCGAGACCGAGCAGACGGTCGTCCTGCGCGTCGTGCAGGAGGCCCTTCAGAATGTGCGCAAGCATGCGTCGGCGTCGCAGGTCATCGTGTCGGGTCGGGCCGAGGCCGGCGAGTGGGTGCTCGAGGTCCGCGACGACGGGCGCGGCTTCGAGGCCGCCTCCGTGGCGGCCCGCGGACGGCGCAATTTTGGCCTGCAATTCATGAGGGAACGGGCGGAGCTCATCGGGGCCCGTCTGGACGTACGATCCGGCCCTGACGGGGGCACGGTCGTCCGGCTCGCCATTCCGATGGGAGAAAGGGAGACCAGATGAGCGCGGTGGATTACAACGGCCCGGATCGCCGGCGCGGCGGGCCGGACCGTCGAGTGGTCGGCGAGCAGACCAAGATCCTCATCGTCGACGACCACGCGCTGTTCCGGATGGGCATCGCCAACCTGCTCGCCCGCGAGGCCGACTTCACCGTGGTCGCGGAAGCGGACGACAGCCGAAGCGCGGTCGACCGGGCAATCGAGTTCTCCCCGGACATCATCCTCATGGACCTCTCGATTCCGGCCCCCGGCGGGATCGAGACGACCCAGCGGATCAAGCGCGAGCTGCCGTCCTGCGGAATCATCGTCCTTGCCGCCACCGAGGACGAGGACGCGCTCTTCGATGCGATCAAGGCGGGCGCGGCCGCGTTCATCCTCAAGGACGTGGGTCCCGACGACCTGGTCACGATCATCCGCCGGGTCGTCGCCGGCGAGTACCTGATCAACGACAAGGTGTTCGCGAAGCCGGCCGTCGCGAGCCGGGTCCTCAAGGAGTTCCGCGAGCTCGCGGTCTACGGCCAGGAGGCGGCCCCCATCTTCGCCCCCCTGTCGCCCCGCGAGGTCGAGATCCTCGACAACATCGCCCAGGGGATGACCAACAAGCAGGTCGCCTACGCCTTGTCGATCAGCGAGCAGACCGTCAAGAACCACATGAGCTCGATCCTCCGCAAGCTGTCGGTCAACGACCGGACCCAGGCCGTCGTCTACGCCATGCGACAGGGCTGGATCCGGATGCCGGAGGACTGAGGCCAGTCCGTCGGCCTCCCGAGTGACGACGATGTCCGATCCGCCCGCCGAGAGCGGTTCCCTCGCCGCCGAAGTCGCGACGCTCGAGCGCGAGCTGGGCGAGATCGACATGCTCGTCGCCCAGGCCAAGGTCGAGGCCGCGCGCCACGAGCAGAAGCGCGCCCAGACGGCCGACCGGATCAAGGCGATGTCGTCCGGCCAGCCCGACAAGAGCGAGCTGGGCGAGCTCAACAGCCAGCTCCTCGGCGTCACCCGCCGGGCGGCCCTCATGGAGGCCCAGGTCGAGGTCCTCGAGGGCAAGCGCAAGGCGCTCGTCCGCTTCCGCGACTCGCTCGCCCGCCACGCCGGGAGTCTCGACCCGACCGTCGCATTCTCACCCGGCGTCGATCCCGAGACCGGCGAGGCGGCCCAGCTGCCGGCGGCGGTCTCGCGCGTCGTGCTGACCGCCCAGGAGGACCTCCGCCGCGAGATCGCCCGGGCGATGCACGACGGACCGGCCCAGAGCCTGACGAACATCGTCCTCCAGGCGCAGATCGTCGAGCGCCTCATGGCCGGCGACCCGGACCGGGCACGGAACGAGGTCAAGCTGCTGATCGGGATGGTCCAGCAGACGCTCGAGGCGACGAAGTCGTTCATCTTCGACGTCCGGCCCATGGTCCTCGACGACCTGGGCCTGGTGCCCACGCTCCGCCGCGCGGCCCGCGACCGGGGCCGGCGGGCCGGCATCACGGTCGAGTTCGACTCGCTGGGCGCCGACCGGCGGCTGTCGGTCGAGCTCGAGAGCGGGCTGTTCCGGATCCTCGACGAGGCGCTCGCCGGCTACCTCGCCCTGGCCCCCAACCGGGTGGCGCTTCGCCTCGACTGGTCCTCGAACGAGTTCGAGGCGCGGGTCACCGCCGGGCGGGAAACCGCGGCCATGCCGGCAACCGCGGCCCCGGAAGCCGAACCGAAGCGCGGCAAGGACCTGCCGCCGGCCCTGGCCGCGATGATGGACGACCGGCGCGACGACCGGAAGGCCGCCGCCGAGGCCGCCCGCAGTGCCGCGATCGTGACCCTCCCGGCGGCGGCCTGGCGCGACATCCAGCAGCGGGCCTCGACCCTGGGCGTGACCGTCGAGCTGCTCGACGGGGGCGGCACGCTCCATCTCGCGGTGCCGGCCGGAGCGCGCGTCGAGACCGACGGGGCGGGCTGACCGGGTGGCCGCCGCGGGCGGCGCACGAGCGCACCACCAAAGCGGCCAGGGCATCGTCGAGTACGGCCTGATCTTCGCCCTGTCGGCGGCCGTCACCATCGTCGTCCTCGTTTTTCTGGGCCCAACCCTGGCGGACGTGCTCGAAGTGATCGGCAAAGCCATCGACGCGGCCAGTCGTTCGAATTGACGTCGATCCCGGCGTACTCACGGCTGGGCGTGGGGACCCACTCGCGCCAGTACGAATGGCAGACTGGGTCGAACGGTCTGCCCATTCGATACTCGCGGCAGCCCTCCGTTCGAGGGCGACGGACTCATCCAGGAGGCTGCCGCATGGCGCTCATTTACTCGATCCTCGCGACGAACCGGCGTGACGAGGATGGCCAGGGTCTCGCGGAATACGCGCTTATCCTCGCTCTCATCGCGATCGTCGCAATCATCGCCCTCATCTTCCTCGGCGGCCAGGTCAGCTCGATCCTGAGCACGGTCGGGGCCTCGATTTAGCGGTACCCCTGTTGGCGGTCAGGCGGCCGCCAACAGGGCTATTGAAAGCACCACCTGCCGCTGGGATCGTGGCCTTGCCCTCGGGAAGCTACCGGGGAGCTCTGAGGAAAGGAGGTGGCACTCCATGTCGTTCATTAGCGCCCTTATCGCGTCCTTCAAGGATGACGAAGGCCAGGGTCTCGCCGAGTACGCGTTGATCCTCGCCCTTATCGCGATCGTTGCGATCATCGCCCTCATCTTCCTGGGCGGCCAGGTCAGCACGATCCTCAGCAAGGTCGGCGCGTCGGTCTAGCTGAATTCTCGACACAATCGAACCGCCGGGTCCCTGTCGGACCCGGCGGTTTCGTTATTCCAGGCAACACCCCAGGCCCCGGCTCCCGGCGGCCCGCCGGCCGGGCGCCAGCCTCCGCTCGGCCAGCCCTCACCCAAGGCCCATCCGGGCGCCGGATTTCGGCCCCTGCGGGTTCGGTGGCACCGCTCGTGATGAACGCCGCGCGTGCCGTTTGACGGTGGTTGGCAACACCCAGCCAAAAGCTCGCCGGCCCCCTCGTGGCTTGCGGGCGCGACCTTGCGAAGGACCTTGCGCCGTGCGTGATTTCCTGCCGAATCTTCCCACTGGTCCTAGCCCTTTGGTATAGGTGCGCGCCCCGCAGCCCGTCACTACGTTGGTGCCACCTGTCACACGACTCGGGAGAACCCACCTTGAAGCGTTCGAACCGGTTGATCCTGCTCATCGGGGTCTTCTTCGCCATCGTGGCGTTTATCGGGATCGTCTTTATCGTCCAGGGCAACCGCAGTCCGAGCGGTCCGTCCGTGGCGACGGAGCTCCCGACCGTCTTCGCGGCGAAGCCGATCGCCCTCGGATCCGAGGTCACGGCGGACATGCTCACCGTTGACGAGCACACGAAGGTCACCGAGCGCGACCCCACGGCGTTCGGCAGCCCAAGCCTCCTGCTCGGCAAGATCGCCGGCAAGGACATCCCCCAGGGCAAGCAGCTCACCGCCGACGACTTCAACCGGAGCGGCAACCAGGCCTCGATCACCGTCCCCGCCGGGATGCGCGCGATCGCGGTCACCGTTGACCAGGGCTCCGGCGTCGGGACCCTCATCCGGACCGGCGACTACGTCGACCTGCTGGTCGGCATCACGGGCGACCATTTCCCGGTCATCACCGTCACCGACAGCAACTCCTTCCAGGTCGTGAGCGGCATCAACGCCACGAGCGTCAAGCTCCTCCTCCAGGGCATGCAGGTCATCGGCACGCTGCTGCCGCCGCCCACCGCCGCCCAGGCCCAGGCCCAGGCGAGCGCGGCGCCCGGCTCCGAGGGCGCGAGCCTGAACAACCAGTCGGAGATCGTGATCCTCGCGGTCTCGGCCCAGCAGTCCGAAGTCATCAAGTTCTCCCAGATCGACGGCTCGATCTCGCTCATCCTGCGCTCGCCGAAGGACTTCCGCGACGACCAGGGCAACCCCATCGCCCCGCCGCCCGCCGGCACCACCGGCATCACCCTCCGGGTCCTCGTCGATGAGTACCGGGTCCTCATCCCGCAGCTCGTCGAGACCGCGGTCCCGGCCCAGGCCAAGCCTCGCTGACGACACCCGAGGCGCCCTCGCTGGCGCAACCGCAATGGCCGAGACGGGCGCGTCGGACCTCGACGGTCCCGCGCCCGTCGGCTCTACGCGGCGGCTCCATCCATCGCAGAACCAGATAGGCGAAACGAACACCGCCAGATGGCCGACCAGATCCGAGTCCTGATCGTCGACGACATCCCGGAGACGCGTGACCACCTGACCAAGCTGCTCGGTTTCGAGACCGACATCGAGGTGGTCGGCTCGGCGTCGTCCGGGAAAGAGGCCCTCGACCTCGCGGTGAAGCTCTCGCCGGACGTCGTCCTGATGGACATCAACATGCCCGACATGGACGGCATCGCCGCCACCGAGCAGCTGGCCGCCCGGGCCCCCGGCGCGGCGGTCGTGATGATGTCGGTCCAGGGCGAGGCGGACTACCTGCGCCGCTCGATGCTGGCCGGCGCCCGCGAGTTCCTCGTCAAGCCGTTCAGCAGCGACGAGCTGACCACCTCGATCCGCCAGGTCCACATCCGCGAGCGCGAGAAGCTGTCGCGGATGGCCGTCGTGCCGGTCCGCGCCACCAACGGCACGGCCGCGGCGGACGACCGCGAGCCAGGGATCATCGTCGCCTTCTTCAGCCCGAAGGGCGGGGTGGGCCGGACGACGATCGCGGTCAACATGGCCGTCGCCGCGGCGACCGACCTCGGCAAGAAGGTCGTCCTCGTTGACGCCTCCTTCCAGTTCGGCGACGTGGGCGTCCTGCTCAACCTCAACCCGCGCAACAAGTCGATCGCCGACCTCGCCCCCGAGCTCGAGATCGGCGAGCCCGAGTCGATCGACACCTTCGTCATCAACCACTCCTCGGGCATCCGGGTCCTGCTCGCCCCGCCCTCGCCGGAGATGGCAGAGCTGGTCACGACGTCCGGTGTGAAGAAGGTCCTCGAGGCCCTCCGGGCGACGAACGACCTCGTCATCGTCGACTGCACCTCGTGGTTCAACGACACGACCCTCGCGATCCTCGACATGGCCGACGTCATCCTCACGATGCTCAGCCTCGAGATCACGAGCATCAAGAACATGCGGATGTTCCTCGAGGTCGCCGACCAGCTTGGCTACGAGCCAAGCAAGGTCCGGCTCGTCCTCAACCGGGCCGACTCGACCCTCGGCATCCGCGTCTCCGACGTCGAGCACTCCATCGGCCGGAAGGTCGATCACACCATCGTCAGCGACGGCCGCAGCGTCGTTTACGCCCTCAACCGCGGGGTGCCCTTCTTCCTCAGCAATCGCGAGGCGCAGGTGTCCCAGGACGTCCTGCGGCTGGCGACGGCGATCGTCGGCGAGGCCCGCGTGGCCCCGGTGGCGGCCGCCGAGGGGAAGGTCGCCGCAAAGAAATCTCTGTTCGCCTGGCGATGACCACCTTGGCCGCAGCAAGCCCTCAGGGGCGGGAGTAACCGATGTCCCTCTTGAAGCGCATCGAGAGCGCCCGTCCGGGCGCCGGTCCGGGTTCGTCGCCCGGGCAGGCCGGCCCGGGCGGCGGAGCACCGGCGGGTCCGCCCGCCGGTCCCACCCAGAACTCCGCGCGGCTGATGACCCAGGGTCCGGTCCGCGAGTCGTTCCGCGACGTCAAGTTCCGGATCCAGAGCCGGGTCATCCAGGACCTGGATCCCAAGCTCGACCTGTCGAACCAGGTCGAGGTCCGCCGCCAGATCGAGGAGATCTTCGGCAAGGTCATCGACGAGGAAGGCCTGGCCCTGACCCGCGCCGAGCGCGTCCGGATGCTCGAGCAGATCACCGACGAGATCATCGGCCTCGGGCCCCTGGAGCCGTTGCTGCGCGACGAGTCGATCTCCGAAGTCATGGTCAACGGGCCGCGCCAGGTCTACATCGAACGGTCCGGCAAGCTCGAGCTGACCAACGTCGTCTTCCAGAACGACGACCACGTCATGCGGATCATCGACCGGATCATTGCCCCCATCGGGCGCCGCGTCGACGAGTCGAGCCCGATGGTCGACGCCCGCCTGACCGACGGCTCGCGGGTCAACGCGATCATCCCGCCGCTGTCGTTGGTCGGCCCGGTCATCACCATCCGCAAGTTCGCGGCCTCGCCGTTCACCGTCGACGACCTCGTCCGCTTCGGCACCGCGACGCCCGACATGTTCGACTTCCTGCGCGCCTGCGTCGAGGCTCGCCTCAACGTCTTCGTCTCCGGCGGCACGGGCTCCGGCAAGACGACGACGCTCAACGTCCTGTCGTCGTTCATCCCGAACGACGAGCGGATCGTGACGATCGAGGACGCCGCCGAGCTGCAGCTCCGCCAGGAGCATGTCGTGACCCTCGAGTCGCGACCGCCGAACATCGAGGGCAAGGGCGCCATCCCGATCCGCGAGCTCGTCCGCAACGCGCTGCGGATGCGGCCCGACCGAATCATCGTGGGAGAGTGCCGCTCCGGCGAGGCGCTCGACATGCTGCAGGCCATGAACACCGGCCATGACGGCTCGATGTCGACAGGGCATGCCAACAGCCCGCGCGACATGCTGTCGCGCCTCGAGACGATGGTCCTGATGGCCGGCGTCGACCTGCCGGTGCGGGCGATCCGCGAGCAGATCTCGTCGGCCGTCGACCTGATCGTCCACCAGAGCCGCCTCAAGGACGGCACCCGCAAGATCACCCACATCACCGAAGTCCAGGGAATGGAAGGCGACGTCATCGTCATGCAGGATGTCTTCGTCTTCGAGCAGACCGGCGTCGTCGAAGGAAAGATCCAGGGCCGGCTGAAGCCGACCGGGATCCGCCCGAAGTTTGTCGAGAAGTTCGAGGTCATGGGCATCCACATGGCGCCGAACATCTTCGGCTTCTCGTACTGACGGCCGGAGGAAGGAGACGCTCGTGGACACCATGACGATCGCGGTCGCAGGCGCCGCCGCGGTGGCAATCCTGCTGATCGCGGCCGGCATCGCCACGTCGGGCGGCGGTTCCGGGATCAACGTGCGCCTCGAGCGTTACGCGTCCGGCAAGCCTGACGGGAAGGCCGGCGCCGGCAGCCAGAACCTGGGCGAGATGCTCACCCAGAGCGCGGCGATGACCCAGTTCAACAAAGTCGTCGAGGCGCGTGACTTCGGGGCCAACCTGGCCCGCGAGATCGCCCGCGCCGACCTCAAGCTGAAGGTCAGCGAGTTCCTCGGGATCTGGGCTGCCTCGACGATCGGCGTCCCGCTGATCATGATCTTCCTGAGCATCGGCATCACGCCGCTGCGCAACCCGCTCATCCTCGTCGTCGGCGGCATCGTCGGCTTCTTCCTGCCCCGCCTCTGGCTGGGCCGCCGGAAGGGCGGACGTCTCAACGCCTTCAACAAGCAGCTGCCGGACACGATCACCCTGATCGCCAACGCGCTGCGGGCCGGCTCGTCGTTCCTGCAGGCCATCGAGCTGGTCGTGCGCGAGTCGCGGCCGCCGGTCTCGACCGAATTCGGGCGGGTCATCCGCGAGGTCAACCTGGGCCTGCCCTTCGAGCAGGCGCTCGAGAACATGGTTCGGCGGGTCAAGTCGGACGACCTCGAGCTGATGGCGACCGCCATCTCGATCCAGCACACGGTCGGTGGCAACCTGGCCGAGATCCTCGACTCGATCGCCTACACGATCCGCGAGCGTGTCCGGATCAAGGGCGAGATCCGGACCCTGACGGCCCAGCAGCGGCTGTCCGGCTACGTCGTCGGCTTCCTGCCGATCGGCCTGGCCGGGTTCATCTACCTCGCCGCCCCCAAGTTCTTCGACCCCATGTTCGCCAAGCCGCCGGAGGTCCTCGGACTGCCGGCGGGCGTGATCATCATGTTCGTCGGCGGATTCATGATGTTCCTTGGGTTCATGTTCATCCGCAAGATCGTGGACATCGAGGTCTAGCGATGGATGGCTTCCTGCCCGTAATCGTTGGTGGCGTCGCCGCCTTCGCGATCCTGCTCATTGCCCTCGGCCTGGCCGGTAGCGCCCCGGTCGATCCGGTCCAGGCGCGACTGACCCAGCTGGGCACGATGCAGGCGAAGAACCTCGAGGAGCTCGAGCTCCAGCAGCCGTTCCTCGAGCGGACGCTGCGCCCGCTCGCGACGAACCTGTCGGGCTACGTCGCGCGTGTCACCAGCCAGTCCTTCACCGAACGAACCGAAAAGCGCCTCGCGCTGGCCGGCCATCCGGGCAACCTGCGCGTGGGCGACTGGCTGGGCGTCAAGGCGATCGGCACGATCGTCGGGGCGATCCTCTTCTTCCTGATCTTCTTCTTCGGCATCAAGACCGGCATCCTCGCGTTCGCCCTGGCGATCGCCGGCGCCGCGTTCGGCTACATCGGCCCCGAGTTCTGGCTGGGCGGCCGGGTCCGCAAGCGCCAGCACCTGATCCTGCTCCAGATCCCTGACGCCCTCGACCTGCTGACGATTTCGGTCCGCGCCGGCCTGGGCTTCGACGGCGCGCTCGGCAAGGTCGTCGAGAAGCTCAAGGGCCCGCTGACCGACGAGTTCCGCCGCGGCCTCGCCGAGATCCGCGTCGGCAAGTCGCGCCGCGAGGCGCTGCGCGACATCGTCCCGCGGACCGAGGTCCCGGCGCTCACCAACTTCATCGGCGCGATCATCCAGGCCGAGCAGCTGGGCGTGTCGATCTCGAAGGTGCTCCAGGTCCAGTCGGAGCAGCTGCGAGTCGAGCGGCGCCAGCGGGCGGAAGAGCAGGCGGCGAAGGCGCCGATCAAGATGCTGTTCCCGCTCGTCGGCTGCATCTTTCCCTCGCTGTTCATCGTCATCCTCGGCCCGGCGATCATCCTGATCGTCCAGAACCTGGGCTCCTCCGGCGTCGGGTCGTAGCGGGGACGACGGGCGGCACGTGTCGCCGACACTGGCCGCCCGGAACGTGACGACGGACCACGTGCTTGCCGCGCGGGTCGAGACCGCGGGCGGGCTGTGGGCCAAATTCATGGGCCTCATGGGGCGTCGCTCGCTTGGCGCAGGCGACGCCCTTTGGCTGCCCGACAGCAACGGGATCCACATGATGTTCATGCGGTTCCCCATCGATGCGGTGTTCGTCGGCGCGGCGGACGGTGACGGCAGCCGAACCGTCCTTTCGGTGCATCCGAACCTGCCGGCCTGGTTGGGGCTGGTCCCGCTCGTCCGTGGGGCCAGGGGCGTGATCGAGCTGCCGGTCGGGACGATCGCCGCGAGCCGAACGAGCGTCGGTGACCGGATCGCCTTCGAGCGGCCGGGGTGAGGCCGACGTAATCACTCGGTGACCGCCGGTGCAGGCCGGCGGGCGATCATCGTCAGCGTGGGACTGCCTTCGCTGAGTCGAGTCCTGGATCGCGCCCTCGAAGTTGCGCTGCCCGCCCGCTGCGCTGGCTGCGGCCTCGAGGGTGACGCGATCTGCCCTTTCTGCGAGCCGGCGCTCGACGCGCGTCTCGAGCTGCCGGCCGGCGTGATGATCGGGCTGCCCGCGGACCTGCCCGCGCCGCTCGTCCAGCTGGAGTGGTGCGCCCCGTATACCGGCACGGTCCGCCGCGCGCTCCACGAGCTCAAGTACAGCGGTGAGCAGCGGCTGGCCAGGCCGCTGGGTGCGGCGATCGCGCGGCGTTGGGCGCGGGCCGGCGCAGGCGGCGACCTCGTCGTTCCGGTGCCGGTCCATCGGGAGCGCCTGCGCCGGCGCGGCTACGACCAGGCGCTCCTGCTGGCGGCCGTTGCGGCGCGCGACCTGCGATTGCCGCTCGCGTCGTTGCTGGAGCGCGGCCGGGCCACGACGGCGCAGTTCGATCTGGATCGCTCCGCGCGGGCGACGAACATGCAGGGTGCGTTCCGGCTTCGTGGCGACGCCACGCGCGGCGGCCGGATCGTGGCAGGCCGCTGGGTCGTCCTGGTCGACGACGTCGTGACGACCGGCGCGACGCTGGCCGCCTGCGCCGTGCCGCTGATGGCGGCGGGCGCGCTCGCGGTTTCGGCGGTCACGGTTGCCCGCGAACGCTGATGTGCCGGGTTCGGCGCAGATATTCGCCTGCGGACTGCAAACGCCGGGAAGCAGCCTCTGCGCAACCAGAATCAGCCGCCAGGGGCTAACACCGCGCGATAAACACGCCTCGCGGGGCGATGCCAGTTCCTCCACGCATATCCGCGCCGGAGCGTGGTCGCGTATGGTCGTCGTGTGCAGCCGCGGAGGTGACCGTGAGGACGATCGTCAAGGGCAAGAACATCGACGTCCCCGAGCGCGTGAGGCGCTACGCGGAGAAGCGGTTCCAGCGCCTCGACCGCGTCCTCGACGAGCGCAGCGACGCGGTGGTCGAACTGGCGGTCGAGCACCACCGCAGTGATGCCGAGTCGCACATCGTCGACGTCAGCCTCGTCATCGACGGCCGAACCCTGCGCGGTCACGCCGCCGAACAGACCCACGAGGCGGGCATCGACGTCGTCGTCGACCGCCTCGAGCGGCGCGCCGTCGACCACAAGGCCAAGCCGCGGATCCGGGCCCGGCCGCCGGAGGAGAAGGCGATCCTCCGCCGCATCGCCGACGGCACCGCCGAACCGGGCCGCGATCCGCGCATCGTCAAGGTCAAGCGCTTCGACATCGAGCCCATGTTCGAGGAGGACGCGCTCGCCCGGATGAACGAGCTTGGCCACACGTTCTACGTCTTCGTCAACGCCGAGAACGAGCGGATCTCGGTGCTGTACCGCCGGACCGACGGCAATTACGGCGTGATCGAGCCCGTCGTGGGCGGCGGCTACACGACCGGCCGCTGAGCCCGGTCAGCCGCGGGCGCCTGGACGCGGCGGTACTGGCCGGCGCTGCGCGCCATCAGCCCCGTGTCCACGAGGTACCGCCGCAGCGATGCCACGTCCGGGTGGTAGAGCGCGAGGCGCTGGTTGACTTCCTTTTCCGGGTAGGCCCGATCCTCGCCGAAGCAGCGGTCGAGGAGGAAGCGGAGGACCACGTCGCGCTTCTTCTCCTGGCTGGGGATCGAGGCCAGTCGACCATCGACGAGGAACGCCCGAAGGACCTTGGCGTCGTAGGCCGGCAAGTCCTCGCCGTCCGGCCCGGGCAGGCTGGCGCCGCGCTCGTCAGCGGCGTGCTCGAGCTCGTCCAGCTTGCGGCCCAGTCCCTGGAGCGCGGCGATCTTCAGCGAGTACTCGACGTACGGGTGAGCCGGCCTGGCGTCCACGAGACCCGCCGCCCGGAGCCGCTTCATGTGGTGGACGACCGTCCCAGGCGACAGCTCGAGCGCCGCGGACAGCTCCTCGACGGCGTACGGGCGCGCGGCGAGCAGGCCAACAATCCGCAAGCGCGAGGCGTCGGAGAGGGCCTTGAGGGCGGTGAGAAGGTCGTGATCCATGGCCGCCGCATGATGCCAACTGATTTGATACCTGTCAAATCAACCCGCGCTCCGCTACCATGGCCCGGATGCCCCCCGACCGGCTACGGCTCGGCCCGCACATGCCCCTCGGGAACGGCATGGTCAAGGCGGTGGAGCGGGCGCACGCCATCGGCGCGACGGCGATCCAGATCTTCGGCGACAATCCCACGGCGTGGCGGCGACGGGCCGAACCTCCCGCGGAGCAGGAGGCGTTCCGGGAGCGGCTGGCGGCCTACGACATCCGCCCGGTTGCCATCCACGCGGCCTACCTGGTCAACCTCGCCGGCGCCGACGACGACTTCTTCGACCGCTCCGTCGAGATCCTGCGGCACGACCTCCAGGCCGCGCCCGGCTTCGGCGCGACCCTCCTCAACGTCCACACCGGATCGCATCGCGACACCGGAGTCGGGACCGGCATCGCCCGCCTCGCCGACGGCGTCGCCCGAACCCTGGCCGAAACACCAGACGGCCGAGAGACTCCCACGCTTGTCCTCGAGAATTCGGCCGGTGGCGG
>Ga0070697_100002369_pt1 | contig 14497 bp, 17 predicted proteins | sample KBSK1501metaG_FD_65475 | JGI IMG/M metagenome (GOLD analysis project Ga0070697, IMG submission 65475) | Corn, switchgrass and miscanthus rhizosphere microbial communities from Kellogg Biological Station, Michigan, USA - KBS K1-50-1 metaG | ecosystem: Host-associated > Plants > Roots >...
TTTCAGCCGACAAAAAAACTCAATCTTGTCTTCCGACTTTGAATAAGGGGCCCGCTACGCTGTAGGCTTGGCGTAATCGAATCCGCTAATCATGCCGGGACAAAATTGAGTTCCAATTTGCAGTCCCAAATGTACAAGAACAACCCCGAAAGCATTCAGGGACCGCTTCAGCGGGATCCCAAGACTAGCCAAAATCGACGGGGCGTCAAGTTAGTTCGGGCGATTTGTTTCAGAAATTTGTGACCTCGTATGCGTCCGAGATTCAAGGGCTTAAAGCGCCCGGTTGCGCGGCAAAGGGAAGGCACCGTCGTTCCACTCGGACGTTCAGGTCAAACGGAGGAAATTGCGTCGAGCTACGTCTTTCTTGCATCGGACGACTCGTCGTATATGACCGGCCAAGTCCTCCATCCTAACGGCGGCACAGTGGCGAATGGGATAGTGTGGGCGTGCTCTTTCCGGCGCCCTCGCCGGAAAGTCTAAAGAAATTGCGAATCGAAGAACGGCGGAAGGAGTCCGCAATCGCGATGGCGCGATCGCCAGCACGCGAGGCGCGTGCGCTCCCCAGATCTTTTATTTTGGCAGGCGAAAGGCCTGCCCTACAATTGCCGTATGCAACGTACTGACGGCCGCGCGCTTGATCAAGTACGCGCGATCAGTTTCGAATTAAACATCGCGCCGTACGCGAGTGGGTCGGTACTGGTTGGAATGGGCAATACCCGTGTGATCTGCGGTGTTACGATCGAGGAATCGGTGCCGCGTTGGATGAAAGAACAGAATGTCGGTGGCGGCTGGTTGACCGCGGAATATTCAATGCTGCCCTATTCAACGACCCCAAGGAAGCCGCGAGATATTTCGAAAGGCCGCCTCGACGGTCGCAGCACAGAAATTCAGCGGTTGATTGGGCGTTCGCTCCGGGCAGTTGTCGATTTGGAAAAGCTGGGATCGCGCACAATGTGGGTCGATTGCGATGTCTTACAAGCGGACGGCGGAACACGAACAGCCGCGATCACCGGATCGAGTTTGGCGGTGGCGATCGCATGTCGAAAACTGGCGAAAGAGAAAAAAGTCGACGCACCACCGATCAAGAAACTCGTCGCCGCTGTGAGCGCCGGCGTGCTCGACGGCAATCCGATTGTTGATCTGAACTACGAAGAAGACAAGGCCGTCACTGTCGATTTCAATTTGGTCGCAACCGAAGACGGCGAATTTGTGGAAGTGCAAGGCTCGGGTGAGGAAGCAACTTTCGCGCAATCACAACTCGACGATATGCTCGCACTCGCGCGTAAAGGCATAGCCGATTTGATCGCGGCGCAGCGTGCGGTTTTGGCGCGCATCATGGTTTCGCCGCCAGATTAGGAAAATGGAGTAATGGAGTAGTGGAGTAATGAGCACTGGTAATTCGTTTGCGTCGTTTGCGTATTCGCTTTAAAGCGAGACGCCGCTCATGAAGAAAGCGCTCATCACGGGCATCACGGGCCAGGACGGGAGTTACCTCGCGGACCTGCTGCTCGAGAAGGGCTACGAAGTGCATGGGATCATTCGTCGGGCCAGCACGTTTAATACGTCGCGCATCGATCACCTCTATGCTGATCCCCACATCAACGGTGTCCGGATGTTTCTGCATTACGGCGATCTGAGTGACTCCGTGAACTTGGTAAAGCTGCTTTATGATTTAAAGGCGGACGAAATTTATCACCTCGCCGCGCAAAGCCATGTGCGGGTGAGCTTCGACATTCCCGAATACACTTCTGACGTAACTGGCGTCGGGACGATTCGCATTCTCGAAGCGATCCGCGAATCCGGGCTGCGTTCACGTTTTTATCAGGCCTCGAGCAGCGAGATGTTTGGCAAGGCGCAAGAGGTGCCGCAAAGCGAGAAGACGCCGTTCTGGCCGCGCAGCCCCTATGGCGTAGCAAAAGTTTTTTCCTACTGGGCTACGGTGAATTATCGCGAGAGCTATGGATTGAACGCGAGCAATGGCATTTTATTTAACCACGAGAGCCCGCGACGCGGCGAAACGTTTGTTACGCGAAAAATCTCGCGCGCAGTAGCGGCAATTAAACAGGGTCTGCAAAACGAACTCTTTCTCGGCAACCTCGAGGCAAAACGCGATTGGGGTTACGCCCCGGAGTATGTCGAAGCAATGTGGCTAATTTTGCAGCAGGACGAGGGAAATGATTTTGTGATCGCAACTGGTGAAACCCACACCGTGCGTGAATTCGCGGAAGCTGCTTTTGCCCGCGTCGGTCTCGATTGGAAGAAATACGTCAAGCACGACCCGCGTTACGTGCGTCCGGCGGAAGTAGATTTGCTCGTCGGCGATTCGGCGAAGGCGAAAAAAATTTTCGGTTGGGAACCGAAAGTGCGATTCCAAGAACTCGTTCGCATCATGGTGGATGCGGACATGGAATTGCTCTCGCGAGACACTCCGCGAAAACATCTCGGTAAGTTGCCGTAGTTGTAGCCGCGGTTGCCGGCCGCGGCTTGGCCAGAACGCGCTCCGAGGGTTTCGTGGTCAGCCCCGCCGCCTACGGCTAACGAATGACTACAGCTGGTTTCGGGCGCAGCTCTGGCACGAGCGCGTCCAGCGGCAGATTGATAATCGTCACGTGGGCGCCGAGCCCGACCATGTCGTAAAGATTAATAATATCAGTCGAACGCATCCGGATACAGCCGTAGCTCGCAGGACGCCCGACGTTTCTCTCTTCCGGGGTGCCGTGAATGTAGATGTCCCGGGCGAACGCATTCGCATTTTGCGGTTCCCGACCGCGCAGCCAAATGATTCGAGTCACGATCGGATCGCGTCCGGGCGCGTCCACAGCCACGATTTCACCGGTGCGGCGGCGATCCTTGAACTTGGTGCCGAGCGGCGCGCCATCGCCGATTTTATCTGCGACTTCCAATTCCCCGAGCGGTGTGCGGAAGCTGCCGCGCCAGTCACCGAGCCCGAACTTGGAAGTGGAGACCGGATACACCGCCGTTAACTTGCCTTGCTCGAGCAATGCCAATTTTTGATCGTGCGCGCTAATGACGATCTGATGCTGGGTGTCGGGTGCGACACAGGATGCGAGGACGAATATGACGAGCAAACACGCAAGGTGGATCGAGCAGTCCCCCCGGCGCGCCGTAGCCCAGCGAAGGAGGCTTGTCCGCCAGTTCGCCAGTCGGACGAATCCGTCCCGTGGCGGATCGGACGGACTCGTCCCGTGGCGAGCTCGATGCCCAAAAGAATACGCCTTCGGCGCCTGATTTAACATCGCCCGCGGAGCGGCCGATCCACCTTTCTTTCTCATCATTTGAATCTAAAAAACTTTTCCGCGGTTTCGGTTGTCGCTTCGGCAACCTCTTCCAATGGAAGGCCGCGCGCCGTGGCAACGGCTTCGGCGACGATTCGGGTATGCGCTGGTTCGCAGCGTTTTCCGCGAAAGGGCACGGGCGCCAGGTAAGGACAATCTGTTTCCACCATGAACTTCCAGAGCGGAACTTGTGCCGCGACCTCGCGCACGGCCGCACCATTCTTGAAAGTCACAATCCCAGTAAATGAAACGAGATGGTCACGGTCGAGAACTTCATTTGCCTGTTCGAGCGAACCGCCGAAGCAATGAAAAACGGCGCGCAACTTGTCCGTGTATGGCCGCACGATTTCGAGGGTATCGTCCCACGCGTCGCGCTGATGAATGACCACGTTCAAGCCAAGTTCGACAGCCAGATCGAGTTGTTGTTGAAACAGACTCGCTTGTTTTGATTTGTAGGCGCCGTCGTGAATCTGCGCTTCGATTTCTTCGTCGGTCTCAGTTCGCAAAGCGCCGGCCAGAACTTGCACCTGTTTTTCTTTCGCCACTTTCGCGCTCGGCAAATAGTGATAATCGAGACCTGTTTCGCCGATCGCGACGACGCGCGGATTTTGCGCAAGCTCACGCAAAGGCGTCATCACATCTTCGCCCGCTTTTTCGACATAAGTCGGATGAACGCCGATGACCGCGAATACGTTTGGATACTTCTCTGCAAGATCGACCGCGCGCCGGCTACTTTCGACTGAGGTTCCGATAGTGATAATGCGCGTGATACCGGCGTCCGTCGCCCGACGCAACACATCTTCGAGATCGTTCGCGAAATCCGGATAATCGAGGTGCGCGTGCGTTTCGATCAGCATCGGACGTTAAAGCGTTACTGTGATGAAGGGTTGAAGCGGAAGAGCATTCGGAAAATCGGACAAGTAATTGACCGCTTCAACGGTTTAACCCTCCAACGCTTCGACGTTCTAGTCACCATTCAATGATCGTGCTCGCCCAAGTCAGTCCGCCACCGAAAACAACCATTAGGACGTAATCGCCGGGTTTGATGCGGCCGGTGCGATTCGCTTCATCGAGCGCGATCGCGACGGCGGCGGCAGAGGTGTTTCCGTACCGATCTAGGTTCACGTAGAATTTTTCGAGCGCAATGCCGAGCCGGTCGGCGATTCCTTCGATGATGCGCAAATTCGCCTGATGCGGGATCACGCAAGCAATGTCATGAATTGACAGGCCGGCCTGGTCGAGGGCCTTTTTGGCGGCGTCGATCATGGCGGTGACGGCTTGCTTGTAAACTTCCTTCCCAGTCATGTGAATGGTGGCCAGGTTTAGGTCGACATTGTCCCGCGTGATCGGACAGCGCGACCCGCCACCCGGCATGAACAAAATATCCGTGTATTGCGCGTCGCTGCCGATATGCGTGCTAATCACGCCGTGACTTTCGCCGCGATGCCGCAAAATGGCCGCGCCGGCGCCGTCGCCGAAAAGCACACACGTATTGCGATCGGTCCAATTGGTTATGGAAGTGAGTTTCTCCGCGCCGATTACCAAAACGGTATCGTAAGTGTGCGAAGTAATGAACTGTTGCGCAATCTCAACGGCGAAAAGAAATCCGGCGCAGGCCGCTGAAATGTCGAGACAGGCTGCGTTGATTGCTCCGATTTTCTTTTGCACGAAGCAAGCCGTCGCAGGGAAAAGCATGTCGGGCGTGGCGGTGGCGACAAGGATCAGATCGATTTCTTCGGGCGAGATCTTTGCCTGCTCGATCGCGTTCAGGGCTGCTTTCGTGGCCATGTCGCTGGTGTGTTCATCCTTGCCAGCGATGCGACGTTCCTTGATGCCAGTGCGGGTCGTAATCCACTCATCGCTCGTGTCGACAATTTTCGTCAAATCCTCATTTGTTAGGCGCTTCTCCGGCACGTAACTGCCGGTGCCGATGATCGAGACGGTGCGGATGGTTTTACCCGAGCGCGGGCTCGAGCGCGGCTGTCGTTTCATGATAGTGGCGAACCTCCTCGACGATATGTGGGTTCACCTGTTGTTCAATGGATTCGGCCGCGACACGGAGCGCGTTTTTGATCGCAAGCGGGGTGCTGGCGCCGTGGGCAATGATGCAAATGCCGTCCACGCCCAAGAGCGGGCTGCCGCCGTACTCCTCGTAATTGGTCTTCTCCTTGATGGCGTTGAAGGCGTGCCGCGCGAGAAACGCGCCCGTTTTTCGCATTCCGGTGCGCGTCAATTCGTCCTTAAGCCACTTGAAAATCGCCACCGAGATCGATTCACACGTTTTCAAAATCACATTGCCGACAAAACCGTCGCAGACCACAACTTCAACTGGATCCTCAAAAAGATGGCGGCCTTCGATGTTGCCGACAAAATTTAGCGAGCTCAGCTTCAGCATTTTGAAAACTTCCTTGGTCAACTCAGTGCCTTTTACGTCCTCATCGCCTAACGATACAAGTCCAACCGTCGGATTTTTGTAGCCGAGAACGTGTCGCGAATAAACCGAGCCCATGATTGCGTATTGCAAAAGATGGTCGGGGCGCGCATCAATGTTGGCGCCGGCGTCGATCAAAACGAAAACGTTAAACTGAGTGGGAAGCACCGCGGCAATGCCGGGCCGATCGATTCCTTCCAGCGTCCTTAGTTTGATCATGCTGGCCGCGACCGCCGCGCCGGTGTGACCGGCGCTCACAATTGCATCGGCCTCGCCGCGCTTCACCAGATCGACAGCGCGGCTCACTGACGAATCTTTTTTCCGCCGCACGGCCGACCATGCGCGATCGCTCATATCCACAACTTGCGTCGAATGGACGATCTCAATGCGAGAATCGACAAAGCGATGTTTCTCTAATTCGGACTCGATCTGCCGCTCATCCCCAACCAGATACAGCTTCTGGATGTGATGATACTCACGCAATGCCATGACCGCGCCAGCAACCAGGGTAGGCGGACCGAAATCTCCGCCCATCGCATCCAAGGCGATCCTCATGAGAAGAAACTTTGCGGACTTAGCCAGGTAATTGCAAAATGAAAATTGAACCCAGAGCCGGTCGCCAGTTCCAAAACCATCTGGGCTCGCGAACCAATTCGGGGCTACCGGCTACGAATTGATTAACTCCCGCTTACCGTCAAGACCTGACGACCTTTGTAATAGCCACAGGAGGGACAAGCGGTGTGTGACGCGACTGTGCTGCCGCATTGCGGGCACTTGCTCAGTTGCGGCGCGTGCCAGCGGTTAGCCGCCTTCCGTGTGCGCAGGCGCATTTTTGAGGTTTTCCGTTTTGGAACTCCCATGACCGGCGGCTATGAAAGCATATCTGTTGAAAAAGACAACGTTGAAGGGTTAAAGCGCTAAAGGGTTGAAGCGGAAAACCTAGATCCCGCCTTAACGCTTCAACTCTTCATCGCTTCAACGGTTCAACTTCAGCTTATCCAGCGCGCTCCAATCCGATTTGCGCTTGGCGCTCTGCTCAGCGGCATCGACATATGCCGCTTTGCAAACTCGTCCGCCATCGCGATCACAGTGCGGATGGGCCGGCAAGTTTAACAAAATCTCTTCACGAATGAAGGGATCGAGATCGACAATCTCCGGGCCGGGTAAATCGGTGTGCAGCGCAAACGCCGGCACCTGGATTTGGTGGACGAATTTTTCCAGACAGGCGACACAACGCAGCTCCACTGATTGCTTGAGCGAACCATTCGCCCAGAGCGCGCCATCGGAAACGCCGATGTCGATATTGTATCGAAGCGGTCCAGCACAACGCATCTCTTCCTCCTCCAATTCCGGAATCGGGCAGTCTTCTTCGCCTTTGAGCTGCAAACCTTCTGGCGGAATTTGTTTGAGATGAATTTTCACTCGCAAAACCTTTCGGAGTTCACTCGCGAAGCCTTTCGGAGTTCATTGCGAGAATTTCTGGGCGAGTGCCTTTGCCACAATTGGGGGGACAAACTTCGATACATCGCCGCCGAGGCGCGCAATCTCCTTCACCAGTCGTGAGCTCAAATAAGTATATTCCTCCTTTGGCATAAGAAAGATCGTTTCCAAGTCGCTCTCCAGTTTTCTATTCATCAAGGCCATTTGAAACTCGAACTCGAAATCGGACACCGCCCGCAGGCCGCGGATGACAGCGTGGGCTTTTTCCGCGCGCGCGAAATCGACCAGCAAGCCTTCGAATTGTGCGACACGAATGTTGTCGATCTTACCGATGGTTTGGCGCAGCAAATCCAGCCGCTGGTCGAGCGAAAACAGGGCCTGCTTCTCGTCGTTATGCGCGACTGCCACGATTACCTCATCGAAAAGTTTTCGTGCTCGCTCCACCACATCGAAATGTCCGTTCGTTACTGGGTCGAAGCTGCCTGGGTAGATCGCACGGCGCATAAGCAAAGAAAACGTTCAACGTTCAACGTTCAACAATCAACGTTCAACTCATCTTGCCGAATCCCTCGCCCAGCCAGAGATTACTGTCTCCGCCCATGCTCGATCCTTCGCCATACAAGACCATTGCTGTTGCCAGCACCTTTTCGCCCCGATTTGAGCAAGTGCTTTCGGAAGCGAAACGGATGCGCGAGCGGTTCGGTGCCGCGCTAAGTTTGATCCATGTGGGCGAACGCAATCACGAAACCGCGAAAAAGTTTGGCGAGGTTCTGTCTAACCTGCAGTTGCCGGCCGATTCGACGATCTATTATGAGCAAGGAAACCCGGCGGAGGGAATCTTACGCACTTTGAAAGAGAACAAGATCGATATGGTAATCGCAGGCGCGCTCGAAAAAGAGGTCGTGCTGCATCCTTTTCTCGGAAATGTCGCGCGCCGGCTTGTTGGCGAAGCCGATTGTTCGATCATGCTTTTTATAAAACCGGAGCGGGACCCTAAACCATTACGGCGAATTGTGTTTGTAGCTGATTATTCGGAGCACGCGCGCGAGGCATTGAAACGAACATTTCACCTGGCGCTGGGGGAATCGTCCGAGCGCCTTTACGTTATCCGCGTCATTACAACCTTTGATGAAGCGAGGGCAAAGGCCGAGGGAAACGGCGATGGGCCGAAAACGCAGGGTGATGAGGAAATCGAATTGGAAAATTTTATCTTGTCAGCTGGCGTTACGGACGTCCCGATCGAGGCGCGCTGCATTCGCGGCAACACGGGATTTGCCGCCGCCGATTTCGTAAAATCGGTTGAAGCAGATCTGCTCGTTGTCCCGGACCAGCCCGAAGCCAATGGCAATCAGGTGCTTCCCGGGAACGTTGCCTGGATCACGAGTGTTATTCCCTGCAACCTCTGGGTGATACGTTAGGCATTGTTAAATCTTGTGTTTGAGGTGGAGATGCTCGCAACGGCGAGCGCTTGTTTATTAAAGTTCGGCGTTTGACGCAAACGCCGCTACAACAATTGCAATGCCTTCCGAGTTTCACCCTTACGGCATCCCGCATCTCACCGTTATTTTTCTGACGATTACGCTGCCGTTCTTGTTCGCTGCGATTGTGCGCAAGACGAAATCGTCGCGCATTGAGCACACCATCGTCACCGGCTTGTCTATACTGCTCTTCTTCAATTACGTCGCCTACTTGATCTTTGTCCGTCGTCAGGGCTTCGTGCCTTGGCAGGATATGCTGCCGCTCCAACTATGCGATTGGGGAATGGTTGTGGTGATCGTGGCAATGCTAACGGGAAGTCAGCGCTGGTTCGAAGTAGCTTATTTTTGGGGAATTGGCGGAACCTTGCAGGCAGTGCTTACCCCAAATTTGCGCTTCGGGTTTCCGGATCCTCGCTTCTTTAGTTTTTTCATCTCGCATGGCGGCATCATTGTAGGCGTGGTCTTTTTGATGCTTGTTCGGCAATATCGGCCGTACCCAGCCTCGATCGTCCGTGTCTTTCTCTGGTCGGAGCTTTATTTCATCATCACCTTGGTCGTGGACTGGTATACCGGTTTTAACTACGGATTCCTTCTGCACAAACCAGAAGCGTTCTCCATTTTGAGTTTTCTCTCCGATTCGCGACCGGTCTATCTCGTGCAGATGCACGGGCTCGCCCTGCTATTCTTTCTCGTCTTGTATACGCCGTTTGCGATTGCCGATCTTGTGCGAGGCAGGAAATTTGTAGGGCGTTTCTGTGAAACGCCTTGAAAAATAATTGGCGACTGACACAGCCGCCCTACAATTGCCTCGTGCGTGCAAAGCCCCTCAAAGTTGGGAACGTCTCGATCGGCGGGAAACGACCCGTCTTTATTCTCGGGCCATGTGTGATCGAGTCGGAGAAGTTTGTCTGGCGAATGGCGAGAAGAATTTTGGCGATCAGCGTGGCTGAAAGGGTCGACCTTATTTTCAAAGCGTCCTACGACAAGGCAAATCGCACGTCGGTGCGGTCCTTTCGCGGAATCGGGGCAGATCAAGGTTGTGAAATTCTTTCAGCGATCGGGCGGGAACTGCAAATTCCAGTGACGACTGATGTGCATTCGCCGGCCGAAGCGGAAATTGCCGGGGAGAAGGTCGACATGTTGCAGATCCCCGCATTTTTGTGCCGGCAAACAGATTTGCTGCGGGCAGCGGCGCAAACCAATCGCGCAATCAATGTGAAAAAAGGTCAGTTTCTCGCCCCATGGGACGTGAAGAATATTGCGGAAAAGCTGATTGCATTTGGCAACAATAAATTCTGTTTCACTGAGCGGGGCACGACGTTCGGCTACAACAATCTTGTGGCCGACATGCGTTCGCTTTATTGGATTCGCGAGCAAGGTTATCGAGTGATCTTCGACGCAACGCATTCTGTGCAGCGGCCTGGTGGAGGGGGCGAAATGACCTCAGGCGACGGCGAACTTGCGCCGTTGCTGGCACGCGCGGCCATGGCAGCAGGTTGCGATGGAATTTTCATGGAAGTGCACGAGAACCCAGCGCACGCTTTATCCGACGCAGCGGTCCAGGTTCCGCTAAAGAGTTTGCCGAAGCAGTTGCGCATGTTAAAAACTATCCATGCTGCCGTTTGGTAACGGCTGTTCCAGCAACTGGAGATTTGTTCCTTTGTTGTTGTCGATCTGCTTATTGTCGATTTGGTCTTCAGCGAACGATGCATGGGCGGAAAAGGCGAAGGGCAAGGACAAAAAGAAACAAGCGGCCGCAAGAGCAACGGCCGGGGAATCGCCGGGCGAACAGAGCCTAACAAATATCCCCCTGCCGATCGGGCACGAAGCGAAAGGGCTGGTCTTGCCCGATTTCGATTCGGAGGGCCGATTGCGCGGCCGATTTGAAGCGGAGCGTGCTCGCCGCCTGGATGAAGAACACATCGCTTTCCGCGGATTAAAAATTACGACTTACACGCCTGAAAATAAAATCGATCTCACCGTCGAGATGAGCGAATCAGTGTTGGACTTGAAGACACGCATCCTGAGTTCGAAAGAACGCAGCACCGTCAGCCGATCGGATTTTAACATCGTCGGTGACTCGGTGCAGTTCGATACCAACGCGCGCACAGGTAAAATGATGGGCAACGTGAAAATGGTGATCACGAGTCAATCGCAATTGTTGGGGAACCAAACCAAGTGAAGGCATGGATGGCATCTATCACGGCTGTTTTGTGTATCGCAGCCGCTCGATTGCCGGGCGAACCAGCGGCCTCGCCCGCGGCTTCGTCCATTCCAAGTGCAAAAAAGGCGGACAAAAAAGAAAAAACGGCTCAGGAGAAGAACAGTTCGAATTCGTTGCTGGCGGCCACCACCGGCGCGCAGAATAATGAGCCGATCACGACTGAGATTTATGCCGACAATGCCTTTTTTGATTCAACCAAGAACATGGGCATTTTCGATGGCCACGTGAAAGTGGCTGATCCGCGATTTACCTTGCAGTCGGAGAAACTGACTGTGTTCGTCAGCAAAGGACAAAATCAAGGCCTGGAACGGGCGATCGCTGAAGGAGAGGTCGCAGTTGTGCGTGACCGGCCAGACCCAAACGGTGGACCACCGACACGTTCCGTCGGAAGATCGGATAAGGCGACTTACATTGCCGCAACTGGTGATGTGGAATTGACTGGGACTCCGCGTGTGCAGGAGGGGTTTAACACGCACATCGCCACGAGCCCGGCAACGGTCATGATTGTAAATCAAAAAGGAGAGTTAACTACGCGTGGGCCGAGCCGCACCGAAATTCGGCAGCAACCGAAGAGCGATGAAAAACCGGAAACGAAACCAACTCCTTCGCCGAAGGCAACCGATCATGATTAGCGAAACTGCACCAGCGGCGACATCACAGAAAGCCGCGCCAGTAGCCAGTAAGATCGAGAATGTAATTTCGACGGAGCAGCTCGTAAAAATTTATGGTGGTCGCGCCGTCGTAGACGGCGTGAACATCAGCGCGGCGGCCGGAGAAATTGTTGGTTTGCTCGGTCCAAACGGGGCGGGCAAGACCACCAGCTTTTATATGATTGTCGGCCTCGTCAGGCCAAATAGCGGCCGGGTCATTTTTTGCGGCACGGATGTGACCAATTATCCGATGTACAAACGAGCGCGACTTGGTATGGGTTACCTGCCGCAGGAGGAATCGATCTTCCGCAAGATGACCGTCGAGCAAAACATCCTCGCGATTTTGGAAACCCTGCCTTTGAGCAAAGCCGAACGAAAGAGTCGTTGCGAGCAGTTGCTCCATCAATTCGGCATCGAGCGAATCGCCCGGAATCAGGCGCTGACCTTGAGCGGCGGCGAAAAGCGGCGGCTGACGATTGCGCGGTCACTGGTGACACATCCGAAATTGCTGATGCTCGATGAGCCGTTTAGTGGGGTCGATCCAATCGCGGTTTACGATGTGCAGCAGATTATTGTAAATCTGCGTAAATCCGGCCTGGCGATTTTGATTACCGATCACAACGTGCGTGAGACTTTGTCAATCGTGGACCGGGCGTATTTGATTTACGAAGGCCGGGTCGAAAGCGAGGGCACGAAAGATTTCCTAATTAACGACCCGATCAGCCGCCAACTCTACCTAGGCGAACGGTTCAGGATGTAAAGCTCGCTTTTAATCGGGTATCCCTAAAGCTTGCGGTCGGGAGCACCCACTCAACAACCGCAACGGTGCTTTTGCACTTATAGTGATGACGCGTTGTCGTTGTAGGCAAGCGCATCGCTTGCCGAATTCCCGGAACGGTAACCGCTGCGGTTGCCCTACAGTCGCGCCGGTTCGTCGATGCAATTGGCAATAGCGCTGCTTCCGCATTAGAGGTTAGGCGCTTATGGCAGCGGGCCCAGTGACGCAAACGATTACATCGACAAGTGATCAGCGCAAAAGCGTGCCGGTTGTGACGGTCGAAAGTTTCTACACCTCCCACGCGGAAAAATTGCACATGAAATTGGAAGGTCCGCGCGTTGGATTCCACCGCAAGATTCGCGAACCGACAATCAATCGTCCCGGCCTCGCGCTTTCAGGATTTTACACCTATTTCGCCGAAAAACGGGTGCAGGTGCTCGGCGCGGCTGAGCATTCCTACTTGAAAAGCTTGCCCGAAAAGACGCGCGTGCAGCGAGTTCGCGAGCTTTGCGCGTGCAAGATTCCGTGCCTGGTTATGTCGCGCGGCTTTCATCTCGCTCCGGAACTTCTGACCGTGACCGAGGCCGCGAAGATCGCGGTGTTTCGCACGCCAATGATCACAATGAAATTTATTAACGCTGCGACCATCGCGCTGGAGGTGGATTTTTCGCCGACGGTGACCGAATTCGGCAGTATGGTGGACATTCTTGGTGTCGGTGTTTTAATCCGCGGCGCGAGCGGCATCGGCAAGAGCGAGTGCGTGCTTGGTTTGATCGAGCGGGGCCACAGTCTGGTGGCGGACGACGTGACGCGCATCACGTCGCTGGAGGGCCGCGAGCTGATGGCGACGGCCCCGGAGCTTACGCGTAATCACATGGAAGTGCGTGGCATCGGCATTATCAATGTGGCGAATATTTTTGGCATCGGCAGCATTCGGATTGAAAAACGCTTGGACCTGGTCGTCACGCTCAAGGATTGGCATGAACTGGAGGAAGTAGAACGGATCGGCCTCGACCAGGAGTTTTATGAGATTCTCGGGATGCAAGTGCCGCACGTGACGATCCCGGTGAAGCCTGGGCGCGATATTGCGCGGTTGATCGAAGTAGCGGCGATGGATCAAAAATTGAAAGGGCTGGGTCGAAACAGCGCGGTGGAGTTCAACACGAAATTGCTCAATTTGATGGAGCCAAAATCGACATAATGGGTTTACTGAATCGGAGAACGCGCGGGGCCGAGAGCACGCAAAAAGCAGAGAAGGATATTGCCGTTATTAATCGATTGGGCCTGCACGCGCGTCCGGCCGCTATGTTTGTGCGGATCGCCTCCCGTTATCGTTGCGAGGTTTGGGTTGCGAAAGAGGGCGAAGAGGTCAACGGCAAGAGCATCATGGGTTTGATGATGCTGGCGGCAGGGCAGGGATCGAAACTGCATCTCCGTTGCGAGGGGCCTGACGCCGGGAAGGCATTGGCCGATCTGGAGGAATTAATTAATGCGCGCTTCCACGAAGACTGACTTCCGGTTAGTCTTCTCCGCGGATGGGCGCCGATAAACAGGAAGTACGATTTCACGGAGCCGGTGTCTCTCCGGGTATTGCCCGCGGCCCGATTCATGTCGTGCGCGACGATCTCGATGACGTTGCGCGCTATCCGATTGAGCCATCGCAAATTGCGAGCGAGATCGGGCGCTTCGAAGCGGCCCTGGTGCAGACGCGGGTGCAGATCCTCGAGATGCAACAGGAAATTGCCGAAGCAATCGGCGCGAAAGATGCCGCCATTTTCGACGCGCACCTGCTCGTTGTCGAAGATCGCACCCTAATCGACGAGGTGCTGCGCAAACTCGAGACCGAATTGTGTAACGTCGAATGGGTCTTTCAGGAAGTGGCGACGAAATATGCCGAGACGCTCGGCCAGATCGATGATCCCTATTTGCGGGAGCGCGCCCTCGATATTCAGGATGTGACTCGCCGAATCGTTCGGAACCTGCAGGGCAAAGCGCCGAAACGGCTTCGTGGCTTGGCTGAGCCGCACATTTTGGTCGCGCACAATTTGACCCCTTCGGATACGGCCACCATGAGCCGCCAACAAGTGCTCGGCATCGCGACCGATTTGGGCAGCCGCACCTCGCATACCGCGATTCTGGCGCGTTCGCTCAATATTCCAGCCATTGTTGGTTTGCACGATGCGACTGATAAACTGGAGAG
>Ga0070697_100002370_pt1 | contig 14495 bp, 15 predicted proteins | sample KBSK1501metaG_FD_65475 | JGI IMG/M metagenome (GOLD analysis project Ga0070697, IMG submission 65475) | Corn, switchgrass and miscanthus rhizosphere microbial communities from Kellogg Biological Station, Michigan, USA - KBS K1-50-1 metaG | ecosystem: Host-associated > Plants > Roots >...
GAACCATGCCTGTTTGGTTGCTAATTGCGACCACAATGTCCCGTTTCGTAAGTTTTGCCATATCAAAAAGAAATCGCTTCCAACCATAAAGGTGGCGGCAAAATTAAATAATGAAAGCAAAATTTCTTGCTTAAATACTTCGCCGCGAAGGAAAAGAACTGCCACTCAGGCCGCGATTGCCGGCCACCGGAAAAGACGTCCAAGATAATAAGCGATCACCGTTTGCCCAGCCAGCTGTTTGCGACGGGCCTTGAGTTGGCCTTGAATAGTCCCTAGTTTTGTAAAGACAGCGTTCCATTCCATTTCCAGCCGGCGAACATCCTCACCCGTGAGATCACGCAAGCCACGCACCGACACGGTGCGTTGCAGTACGTTCATCGCCTTGCCAGATAGCCCGTCCAGAATGTTCAATTGACGAAAGATGTACTCCGTTTCCTGCAAGAGATTGGCCCGAGTCTCGGTGAACTGGCGCTCTTGCTCTGATGAAATGATTGGCTTCTCTTTGTCCAGACCGTAGGTGACTAGGTCGTGGAGTTTTTTCCAGCTTTCGAGCTGAAGTGTGAGCAAGCGAAGGCTCGTTTCCAGTTTCTGGCTTCTCATGATCACATGATTGGTGCTAAAGGCTCACCAAATCCAGCGTTTCATCGAGCTTTTGCAGATTCTCGATCAGCAGGTGCGCCCACGGGCGGTCCACCGTTTGCACTTGACTGATTACGCCTTCTTCAAAATAGAATCGGCCCTGGCGCCAGCGAAAGACTTCCGCCACCGCCGACTCACCCTCGAGCGAGCCAAAAACGGCGTGTCGCACCGAGCCGTGTTGCAGGTAAATCTCGCTATTCCCGCGGCGCGATTTAAAAATGAAGCGCCCGCTGCGCTGGCTCAGGCAGCTCATTTGCAGAATTTCAGCCGCCGAAAACTGATTGAGATTGCCGACAAGTGAATGGCAGGGATCGACACCCTCTGCATGGGGTGCGCCCTCAGTATCGATTGAGCGCACAAACCGCTCGATCCGTCGGCGCAAACCGCGTGTAGTCCGCGCGTACGAAACCAGTGCGATTTTCTGCTGCTCCGCAAGCAAAGCAACGTCACCTCGATGCGGTCGGGTACAGAGGCATACTATGGGCAGCGACGGAAAGTGTTGCCGGGCGTTGGTCGCTTGCTCCATTGCCGCCTGCGGTTCTCCTTCAATCGCGAATGCATCGAAATTTTCGGCAAGGAGGGCAACAATTGCCTCGGCAAACGTCCGCACAATCTCAGTTTGCAAGTTCAGCCGATCGAAAACGACCAGCGCTCTATCTTGAAAGACAGGGTCTGCGTTTAGAATGAGCACCCTGATTTCCATGGTTCCCGAAATATCGTCATAACCATGGAAGCAGGAAGCTTGCCTTTATGATTTTCCCTGGGACCGGCTACTTGGGCCACTTTTCGCGGTCTGGGGGAGCCGTAAAATACTCCGGGGCAACAGCATGCGCCGTTCGAAAGTGAACCTTCGCCACCTGCCGCAAAATCTCTGGACCTCGTTCAGTCGCCAATCTCTCGGCTGTCGTTTTCACGTTTGCGGAGACGCCGCGACCCAGTCGCAGCCCGAGCGTTTTTCCCTGCCGATCCAACCAGTCAACGAATGCCTCCCGTGCGAGGATAGATGCCGCCGCCACCGCCACGTCTGATTCGGCTTTCGTTCGCTGTTCGATGTTGATCTTGCGGCCATGCTGCATCAGCGAGCGTTCGATGACACGAGCATCGGCAAATTGGTCCGATAAGGCGCGGCGACAGTCTGGCTTTTTTGCAAGCAGATTTTCAATTACGCGCGCATGTCCCCAGCCGAGCAGCTTGTTCAGGTTACCAAGCTTTTCGTACAGCTCGTTATAACGCGCGGGTCCGATCAAAACAACGTCGACGACGCCACCAGCTGTGCCACGAATGATTTTTGCCAGCGCGCGAATGCGTGCATCGGACCCAATACGCTTGCTGTCCTGCACGCCCGCATCCAAAAGTTTCCGCGCGATCCCGCGCTCAACATATACGCCCGCCACCACGAGCGGTCCGAAAAAATCACCTTTCCCGCTTTCATCAATCCCGAAATGAGGCTCAAACATTCTCGGCGAATGCACTTCTTCGTAACCGAGTTTCGCTTCGCCCAAGATTCTCGGTTCCAGCTCGAATTGCACGAATTCTTCCACGCCCTTGCCCTGCACGAGCACTTTCGGTCCTTTCTCGTAAACTGCGACGCTCAGTTTGTTTTTCTGCGCAAAGAAAAGCGTCCAGGGTTTCGGTGAAAATTCGAAACCTAGATCTTCAAGCAGTGTGCGCAGTTTCGTCGCCTGATCGACGGTGAGCGCGTGGGTGTACGAATTCATTCAACGCTCAACGCTCAACGCTCAACGCTCAACCTTCAATAATCTTCTGCATTGGGCGTTGGACGTTGGGCGTTGAGCGTTCGACGTTTGCTTTGAAATCGTGATCTCACCGAAAACCGCCCGTGCCTTCCGAAGTTCACTTCTCCGCTGGTACGCCCGCCACAGGCGTGATCTTCCCTGGCGCCGCACGCGCGACCCATACGCCGTGCTCGTCTCCGAGTTCATGCTCCAGCAAACGCAGGTCGCCGCCGTTTTGCCTTACTACAATAAATGGCTCGAGCGATTTCCCGATTTTGGCGCGCTGGCCCGGGCACGCCAGTCGCAAGTGCTCCGCGCTTGGGAAGGTCTCGGTTATTACGCCCGAGCGCGTAATCTCCACGCGACCGCCAAATTGGTGAAAACTCGATATCGTGGAACTTTCCCGCACAACCTCGCGGAGATACGCGCATTGCCCGGCATCGGTCGCTACACGGCGAATGCGGTTACGTCGTTTGCGTTTGACCAATCCGTAGCGGTTGTCGAGGCGAACGTCGCGCGAGTGATCGCGCGCGTGTTCGATGAGCGGCAGTCAATCGATTTAGCCGCTGGACAGGAAAAAATCTGGCACCTTGCCTCCGACCTTCTGCCTAGGCGCAGCTCCGCCGATCACAATTCGGCGCTGATGGATCTCGGCGCTCTCATCTGCACCCCGCGTAAACCCAAATGCGGCATCTGCCCGGTAAACAAATTTTGTCGTGCCACAAGCCCGGAGCGGCTCCCGATCAAACGACTTGGGCCGCGCACGAAGCAAGTGATTGAAACTCACGCCTTTGTCGTTAGGCAAAGCAAAATTCTTCTCCAGCAATCAACCAAACGTTGGCGTGGCATGTGGATTTTGCCGCGGCTCAAAACAAGATCGACAGCGGGTGCGCCGGTCCACATGTCGATTTTTCCGTTCACGCATCATCGCGTCTCGCTGCAAATCTTTTCCCAAGAGCTGCAAACGATCGACCAACGAAGTCAGCGGTGGTTTTCAATTCACGCGCTCGACTCCATTCCGATTCCTTCACCACACCGGCGCGCCATCTCCGCAATCCTGCATTAAGCGTTGGACGTTGGGCGTTGGGCGTTGGACGTTTTCTCTCCCAACTAGCTATGGCAGCTGCTGAAACGCTTCCAGATTCGCACGGCCATTTTGGGCCTTACGGCGGAATGTTTGTGCCCGAAACGCTGATGTCGGCCCTCAACGATCTCGCCCGCGAATATCAGCATGCGAAAACCGATCCCGCGTTTCAGGATCAACTGTCGAGCTTGCTGCGAGATTTCGCCGGCCGACCGACGCCGCTCTACTTCGCCGAACGCCTAACGAGCAACCTCGCCGGAGCTAAAATTTATTTGAAACGCGAAGATTTGCTCCACACCGGCGCCCACAAGATTAACAACGCGCTCGGTCAGATTTTACTCGCGCATCGAATGGGCAAACGCCGCATTATCGCTGAGACTGGCGCCGGTCAGCATGGCGTGGCCACAGCAACCGTGGCAGCGCGTTTCGGCTGTGAATGTGTGATTTACATGGGCAAGGTCGATATGAAGCGCCAGGGGCTCAATGTGGCGCGGATGAAGTTTCTCGGCGCCAAAGTCGTGGAAGTGAACGCGGGACAGGCCACGCTTAAGGAGGCGATCAATGAAGCGATGCGTGATTGGGTGACGAACGTGCGCACGACCCATTACATCTTGGGTTCGGCGCTCGGTTCGCATCCCTACCCGATGATGGTGCGCGATTTTCAGCGCGTGATCGGAGTCGAAACGCGCCGCCAAATTCTGGAGCGCGAAAGACGGCTTCCCGATCTCCTGGTTGCCTGCGTGGGCGGTGGCAGCAACGCCATTGGGCTGTTCCATCCGTTTTTGCCGGACCGACAGGTGCGAATGGTCGGAGTGGAAGCAGGCGGTGAAGGAATTCGCCCCGGCAAACATGCTGCGCGTTTTCAAGGTGGAAAACTCGGCGTGCTCCAGGGAACGAAAACTTTTCTGCTCGCGAACGATGATGGTCAGATCGAGTTAACGCATTCGGTTTCCGCCGGGCTGGACTATGCGGCTGTCGGGCCGGAGCATTGCTACCTGCGCGACCTCGGCCGCGTTGAATACGATTTTGCGACAGACAACGAAGCGCTCGCCGCTTTCAAGTTACTCTGCGAAACGGAAGGAATCATTCCGGCGCTGGAAAGTGCGCATGCGATTGCCTACATCCTCAAGGTCACTCCCAAAATGTCACATGATCAGATAATCATCGTGAATTTGTCCGGGCGGGGCGACAAAGATGTGGACCAAACAGCCAAGCTTTTGTTGTAAAAGCTAGTGCCGTTTTGCCTCAATTTCTTCAAGTGTAGCGCGCGCCGCCGGTTCGTCAGGTACGACTTGCAAGGTGGCTCGCAAGTGTGCTGCCGCCTCATCATACCGGCCGAGTTTGGCCAAAAGCATCCCGAGGTTCCGATGAATGGCGGGGTGTTGCGGCTGCAATTCAAGGGCCTTTTCGTAGTGGCGGATTGCTTCTTCATAGCGCTGCATTGCTTCGTCGGCAATTGTGTCACCCGAGCCACGGAGGTTGTTGGCGGTAATCGTCAACGCATTGGCGAGGTTGGTACGAATTGTCGCGACGCTGCTGGTCGTCTCCCCGGAAGACTTCGCCTCCTTTAATTGTAAAGCTTTTCGATACTCAGCGATCCCTTCTTCAAATCGGTCCAGGCGGCAGTAATCCAGTCCGAGTAAGTTATGAGTGTCGGCGAGCTCCGGTTTCAACTGAACCGTACGCTCTAAATGGAAGAGTGCTTCCGCGTATCGCTCTTGGTGAAAGAGGCGTTGCCCCAATTGTACGTGTGCCTGCCAAGCGTCGGGATTTTTCGAGAGATTATCCCCCCAAAGCGTTTCCTCATCGCGAAACACGGCCGCGCGAGTGAAAGTGTATGTTCCCATCGCAGCGAGCATCAGTGTGATTAGAAAACCCGTCGCGAATTTCATCGTGCGTTGGCCGCGGATCCAGATAGCCGTGACCGCCGCGCTGAACAAGGCGATTAGCGACACGTCGGCGAAATATTGAAGATGATCCGCGACCAGAGTGCCGCTCCGTAAATAAGCCATGCGGACGAACCCCAGCACCGGTAGGAGCGCGACCATAAAGTAAGTGAGAGCGAAGAAAGAACCGCGTGTTCCATGATCTCGCCACCACCAAAGCACCACGACTAATCCGAGAAGCGCAATTAAAGGCAGCCACTCGAGCGGCTTGGGAGAATCGAATCGCCACACCTGATAGATCGACATCAACCGCGCTGGGACGAAAACCTTCCCCGCATACCACCAGATTGCCATCGCGGCATTCACCAACCGCCGCGCGAATGAGCCAATAACGATCTCTTCTCCACCAATGCCTCGATTTTGAAACCAAATGGTGACCACGCTAAGCACGGCGGCGATCAGAAAGAACGGCCAGGTTCGAATTGCTTCACGACGGAAGCTCCCGCTTGTTCTACCGCCAGAGCGCCCCCAGCCGCACAGCATCAACGCAACGGGCAAAAATACCACCTGCGTCTTTGCCAGGAGGGCCAATAGGAAGAAAAGCAAGGACACCGCATATGCGGTTCGCCCGCCAAGCAAACGCTTCTCCTCAGTCTGAAGAAAAAAAAAGGCTGATAACAGGGCAAAGAACATTGCCAGGACATTTTTGAGTTCCGAAATCCATGCGACCGATTCTGCATGCACGGGATGGATCCCAAAGATGAATCCCGCCAACCATGCGCCCGGCACATTCAGTCGTCGCAAGACCAGCCAGACAAGGACCGCATCGGCTATTTGTAGAACGATGTTGACGGCGTGATAACCCGTCGGGTTCCCGCCGAAAATATGGTGCTCGATCCAAAACACCGTGTTCGTGACCGGAAAATAATCCGCCGTCCTCCCGCCGGACCAAATCTCCGTTAGACCGGAGAAACTTCGCAGCAATGGATTCCGGGTTATGAGCTGCTGATCGTCCCAAACGAAATCGGCGCGAAATGCCGGTAGATAGACCAGCACAACGGCAATCAGGATTGCAGCCACCTGCGGTGTCAGGTGCCAAAGCTTAAGTTGGTCGGGCGCATGCAGTGCCTTTTGCCGCCGGCGTGATGGCATAAGCGAGCAAACAGTAAAGATGTCACCCGGTTGTTTCCATTTGTTATTTCGCGGCTCTTTTGTGAAGCTAAATGGCTGTGCGAAGCATGACCGGCTACGGCCGCGGTGAAACCGATCACAACGGTGTCAAGATTAGTGTGGAACTGAATTCCGTAAATCGGAAGCAGAGCGACATTGTCATCAATTTACCGCGCGACTTGGCCGAACTCGAGCCGCGTGTTCGTCAAGCGATCAACGAAAGCATTTCGCGCGGGCGGACAAACGTTGTCATCAGTTATCACGACGGGTCGGGCGTCACCCGTAAACTCGCGCTCGATACGGAACTGGCACGCTCGTACCACGAAGCCATGCGCGCATTACAAAGGGAATTGAATGCGCCGGGCGAGATCACGATTGGCGCAATTCTGCAAGCGCCGGGCGTGTTGCGCGTTCCCGAAGAAACACTCAAGGCCGCGGAGGCGTGGCCGGCGCTTGAGCGCGCGCTGCGCGGCGCGCTCGCTGAGTTGATCAAAATGCGCGAGCGCGAAGGTAAACATTTGGCCAAAGATTTGATTCATCGCCTGAAAGCCATGCGCAAACGACTGAAGGAAATCCGCGCCCTTCATCCCGACGTCGTCAAAAAATATCGCGCCGCGCTTCTCGATCGTATTCAAAAAGCCGGACTGTCGCTCACGGGCGACGACGAGCGACTAGTCAAAGAAGTTTCGTTTTTCGCCGATCGCTCCGACATCTCGGAGGAATTGACGCGGGTGGAAAGTCACCTCGCGCAGTTCGCGCATCATCTGCGCAAAAACGAGCCGGTTGGACGCACGCTAGAATTCATCACTCAGGAAATTTTTCGCGAGTTGAACACGCTTGGCGCAAAAGCTAACGCCGCCGCCATCTCGCACCACGTGGTCGCTGGCAAAGCCGAGTTGGAAAAGATTCGCGAACAGATTCAAAACCTTGAATAGACAATTCGGCCGTTACGGAATTCTGTTCGTGATTTCCGCCCCGTCCGGGGCGGGGAAGACCACGCTGGTCGAAGCGCTTCGCCAAACGCCCGAATTTGTTTATTCGGTGTCGTGCACCACGCGGGCGCCGCGCGCCGGTGAAATTGACGGTGAGGATTATCGATTCTTGTCTGAGGCCGATTTTCTCGCGCGCGTGCAAGCCGGCGAATTTCTCGAACACGCGCAGGTGCACGGGTACCGTTATGGAACATTGCGCCAACCGGTCGTTACAAATTTGCAAAAGGGCGTCGACGTTTTGATCGACATCGACACCCAAGGCGCGGCTGCGATTCGCAATTGTGGCGATTCATTCATCCGCCGGGCAATCGCTGACGTGTTCATCATGCCGCCGAATCTGGACGAGTTGCGTCGGCGGCTAACCAGGCGCGGCACGGAAACGCCGGAGCAAATCAAAACGCGTCTGGCCCAAGCTGCGCACGAAATGGAACTGTGGCGTGACTATCGTTACACTATCATCAGCCAATCGATTGAAGAGGATTTGCAGAAATTTCGACACATCACCGGAGCAGAGCGATATTTGAGCCGACGTCTCATCGAAAGTAGTTCCGAGATGATTCCTGATTAAATTGTGGACCTTATGCAAAGGAATCCGAAACGCAGAGCTGCTCGGGACGGCGCGGGCAAGGTTGTCCGGATGCGAGGCGGAAGGCAAAAATGCATCGTGCTCGGTGTCGCCGGCTCGATTGCTGCTTATAAATCGGCCGAGCTTGCAAGTCTGCTCGTCAAACAAGGCCATAATGTTTTTGTCGTGATGACGCCGGATGCGACCGAGTTCATCACGCCGCTTACTTTGCAAACCCTTTCCAAAAATCCGGTGATGACGAGTTTCTTCGACGAAAAGGAAAATTGGCGGCCCGGTCATATTGAATTGGCCGATCGCGCCAACCTGCTGTTGATCGCACCGGCCACAGCCAACATCATTGCCGAACTCGCGCATGGTTTGGCGAATCATCCGCTTGCCGCCATTGCTCTCGCGACCCGGGCTCCGATTTTGCTTGCGCCGGCTATGAATGGGAAAATGTGGTCGCATCCGGCCACGGTCGAAAACGTGGAGAAATTGAAATTGAGGGGTGTTGAATTCATCGGGCCGGAAGAAGGCATGCTGGCCTGCGGTTACGAAGGGCTCGGCCGTCTTTGGAACGTCGCGGACATCGCTTTCCGCGCGGAGTTCCTTCTCGCCCGTCAGGAAAATTTGATCGCGTGAGATTTCTCATCACGGCGGGGCCGACTCGCGAGCCGATCGATCCCATCCGTTTCCTCAGCAACCGCTCCTCGGGAAAAATGGGTTATGCGATTGCGGAGGCGGCGCTTGCCGCTGGACACGAAGTCGTTTTGATTTCAGGCCCGGTGCATCTCAACCCCCCTCGCGCCGCGAAATTAGTCTCTGTTTCAACGAGCGATGAGATGTTCGACGCGGTGGATCGACATGTGCGCGATTGCGACGTCTTCGTGATGTGCGCGGCGGTTGCGGATTACAGACCGGCAAAAGTTTCAGCAGCCAAAATCAAAAAGCGCGCCGCCGATTCTTCTCTTGAGTTGGTTCCGACCCGCGACATTCTTGCCTCGTTTGCGAAAAGTGATCGATCGTTTTTTGTGGTTGGTTTCGCCGCCGAAACAAATGACGTCGAAGAAAATGCGCGACAAAAACTGTCCGAAAAAAATCTGGACATCATTGTGGCAAATGATGTCGGCGCGACTCATTCGGCGATGGAGAGCGATGAAAATGAAGTGATGATTCTGTTTCGCGATGGCGAAACCAAAAAATTTCCGCGGGCGCCGAAAAAAATTATTGCGCATGAGCTGGTAAATATTTTTTCCAAATGCGCACGAAAAACGTTTGACAAAAAAAATGCCGTGATTACTTGACTCGTTACAAGTGAAGTCATTCCCAACTCATCACATGTCACCGCAGCTGCGGACTGAAAGGGGGGAATAGTTGATGCCAGCAAAAAGAAAGAAAGCCGCGAAAAAGAAATCAGCGAAAAGAAAGAGGCACTAACGTCTCAGTCTTGATCACAACTCCGAACGCTTTCGGAGTCACAGTCCCAACCTTAACCCGGGAGGAAAATTTATTTTTCTCCCGGTTTTTTTTCGACACGAAATGAAAAATCTCGTGCGGGAGTGGCTCTTTGTCTTGTAGGGCAAGCGCATCGCTGGCCAAATTGGTCGGCGCTCGCAGCCGTGCCCGACAATTTCGCATATTCACTAATGATTTGGCAGCGTGAGGACGCAACTCTATCTATGCTTCGTCATGAAGCATTACCTCGACGTGGCGGAAAATGCGGCCCGCGCCGCCGGCCATTTGCTCCGGCAAAATTTTCATCGCCCGCTCCGCGTCAGTTCTGCCGACGCACACGACATCAAGCTTGAGATCGACGTTCAGACGCAGGAACTGATCACGCGTTTGCTGCTCAAGGAATTTCCGCAGCATGCGCTTTATGGCGAAGAAGGAATTGTCGGTGACCAATCGAGCCCGCATCAATGGGTGGTCGATCCGCTCGATGGCACCGTGAATTATTTTTATCGCATCCCGCACTTTTGTGTTTCGATTGCGCTGCGTTTCGAAGGCGAAGTTATCGTGGGCGTGATTTACGATCCCATCCGCGAGGAAATGTGGACCGGGCAAAAAGGCGAAAAGCCGCGCCTGAACGGCGAACATTTTCGCGTGAGCGAACGCGTCGATCTCGCCCAGGCCGTCATTTCGGTTGGTCTCTCGAAAACAGGCCTGATGATCGAATCGAACGCTCCGTTACTGCAGCAAATGATTCATCGCGCACGCAAATGTCGTGTGATGGGGAGCGCTGCGCTGGACATGGCTTACGTGGCATGCGGACGGTTCGATGCATACATCGAACAAGGAATTAGTTTGTGGGACATTGCCGCGGGCTGGATTTTGGTCGAGACCGCTGGCGGCAGTGTCGACCTGCGGCCGCGCCAAGACATGAAAGACAAATACAGCATCGTCGCTTCGAACGGCGTGATCGACTTGAAATTGTGAGCACGATCCGTTCTGGGATTGGTTACGATGTGCATCGGCTCGCCGAAGATCGGCCATTGATTCTCGGCGGTGTCAAAGTCGCGCATTCACTCGGTCTGGAAGGACATTCAGATGCCGACGTACTCGCGCACGCGATTGCCGACGCATTGCTCGGAGCAGTTTGTGCGGGCGACATCGGTCAGCATTTCCCAAACACCGACGAATCAATCCGCAACATTAGCAGCATTGAAATTTTGAAACGTGTTACCGAGTTCCTTGCCAAAAAAAAAGCGCGCACCGTGCATGTCGATGCCACGATCATCGCAGAAGCGCCCAAAATTGCGCCGCACATTCCAGCGATGCGGAGAAAACTCGCAGGCGCGATCGGGGTAAGGGAGTCGAGCGTCAGCGTCAAAGCGACAACCAACGAACGGCTCGGCCCGATTGGTCGCGGCGAAGGCATTGCGGCCATCGCGATTGCAACAGTCGAAATGAAGTAATGGAGTATTGGAGTGACGGAGTAATGATTGCTTTTTGCCGCTCGAGTTTCGCATTACTTCATTACTCCACCACTCCAGCGCTCCAGTAACGATGCCGTTTCGCTTCTTTAATACCTACTCGCGGCAGCTGGAAGAATTTCAGCCGCGCGACCCGGGAGGCCACGAGGTTGGCATCTACACCTGTGGCCCGACCGTTTACAGCCGTGCTCACATCGGAAACTTTCGTGCCTACATTTTCGAGGATTTGCTTCAACGCCATCTTGAAGCGCGCGGGTTCAAAGTGCACCGCGTAATGAACATTACTGACGTAGATGATAAAACGATCCGCGGCGCGCGCCAGGCGAGAGTGCCGCTCGCGAAATTCACCGAGCAATTCAAGCAAGTATTTTTTCAAGACATCGAAACGTTGCGAATCAAACGGGCCGACGAATTTCCGGCAGCTACCGATCAACGGTACATTGACAGGATGATTTCGATGATCGGGACGCTCATTGCGCGCGGGCTGGCTTACCAGGCTGAGGACAAATCGGTTTACTTCCGGATCAACAAGTTTCCAAACTACGGAAAGCTGGCCCATTTCGATCTCACCCAATTGCAATCGACTGGCCGGGTGAAACACGACGAATATGACAAGGAGCACGTCGGCGATTTCGCACTCTGGAAGGCGTGGGACGAGGAAGACGGCGACGTCGGCTGGGAGAGTCCGTGGGGGCGCGGCCGGCCTGGCTGGCACATCGAATGTAGTGCGATGGCGACCGCGTTGCTCGGCGATGAGATAGATATCCACTGCGGCGGGGTGGACAACATTTTCCCGCACCACGAAGCGGAGATCGCTCAGAGCGAGGGCGTGACCGGAAAAAAATTCGTGCGGCTGTGGCTGCATTGCGCCCATCTGCTGGTGGACGGGCAGAAAATGTCGAAGTCGTTAGGCAACTTCTATACCTTGCCCGATGTCTTGGCCAAAGGCTACACCGGCCGTGAGATTCGTTACGCGCTCATGCGTGTCCATTACCGAACCCCACTAAATTTCACTTGGGAAGGAATGAGAGAAGCGCGCGAGTCGTTAGGTCGAATTGACGACTGGCTGCAACGTCTGCGCGACGTGGCAGGGTCGGCGCGCGCCGACGACCCCGGAAAGCTTTCGGGGAAGCGCGGCGTCCCTGCCTATCAATTTGAAGAGGCGCTCGACGATGATCTGAACATTTCCGCTGCGCTCGGTTTTTTGTTCGAGACAATCCGGGAAACCAATCGGGCGATGGATCGACAGGAGGTCGATGCCGCGTCGGCTGCTCGTTGGCTGAGTTGGTGGGAGCGGATAAACAATGTGCTCGATCTCGAAATCGAAACTGCACAGATTCCATCCGAGATCGCAAAGCTGGCGGAAGAGCGCGTGCAGGCAAGGCTTGCCAAAGATTTTCGCAAAAGCGATGTATTGCGCGATAAATTGAATGCGCTCGGCTGGGAAGCGCGCGACACGAAAGAGGGGCAAAAGGTTACGCGACGCGCGGGCGCCTGATTCAAAATGTTTGCGCCTGCTGAATATCTAAGCCTCGAACACACGGCCCATCCAAAACTGTTTGAGAACCAGAAATATATCTGGGATGCGCTCAAACAAATCGCGAGCTATTTGCAATTCCGTCTCAAGCCCGGCGTGCTCGGGGAATTAATGGGCAAACCTTTTATCAGCGGTCACGTTTTTATCGGGCACGGCACGGTTGTCGAGCCTGGAGCGGTGTTAAAGGGACCGGCGTGGATCGGTGAGAATTGTCAGATTCGCAGCGGCTGTTACGTGCGCGAGAACGTCATTGTCGGTAACGAGGTGGTGATGGGAAATTCATGTGAGTTCAAAAACAGCATCCTGTTCGATGGAGCACAGGTGCCGCATTTCAATTATGTCGGCGATTCCATTTTGGGCTATCGGGCGCACCTTGGCGCTGGGGTGATTCTTTCGAACGTAAAACTCGATCGCGCAGAAATCGCAGTATCCGGCGAGCAGGGCGATATCGCGACTGGCTTGACCAAATTCGGTGCAATCGTCGGCGATCACACTGAGATCGGCTGCAACGCCGTGATTAACCCCGGCTCGATTCTGGGACGCGAATGTCTCATTTATCCCGGGGTGAATTTTCGCGGCGTCCTTCCGCACCGAAGTATCGTCAAACTGCGCCAGGAGCTACAGGTTCTGGAACGACGCGAGATGTAGGTCAAGCAAGACCAGGAGCAGGAGCAAGCATGAGGCGAGCAAATTAAGCAGGCGCAACCGGGTGGTAAAAGTCTGCGCTGAGCTTCCCGGCGTTGAGGCGAAAGATGTCGATGTCAGCGTGGAAGGGAACACCCTCACATTTTCGCACCAATTGACATCCCGATTTGTCCGGAGCGGCGCTCAGAAATATTTCGCTACTTTCCCATAAAACGCCCGCTCGGGTCGTAAGCAGCGCGGCGATAACATCGACCGCGCGTAGATGTAGAGGCGGGCGTGTCGCCCGCAGGCCCATGAATCTTTTGCGGATGATACGGTAATTGCGGCCGACACTCCGAAAGCTTTCGCGAGCAGGCGGTCGCCAATACATCACTAGCTCGGCCGATAGCTAGAACTTCTTTGTTATTTTGCCATAGACGAACCGTCCCAAGTTATCATATAGGAATCCTGGGTACTTAGTCGAATTGCCAAACTCGAATCCAATCTCCGAGGGTGGGTCCTCGCCGAATATGTCGTTCACCCCGACGGTTACAGTGGTGTTATTTAATACGGTCTTCCAGCAGGGCATCGAATAGGCCGCCGTGCTTTCCATGGGCTTACCCTCTTTGCTTGTCATAACCTCCTTGCCACCCTTGGAATAGCCTGCCACAGGCTGAGACTCTACTGGCGGCGTGAAGGTGAAACTGTATGAAAGCGAGGCGTCATTGAACCAGGTCGCGTTCACATAATGCAGCTTCTCAAATCCATCGAACTGCTTAGCAAGGACTTCTTCCCGGAATCCACCAATGTAATGAACGGTCCAGTTCAGGTCCCAGTTCTTCCACGTCCAGTCGAGGTTCTCTATCCCTTTCCATCTCATCCAACCGTCGCCGCCGCCCAGAGCTGTGAAGAAAGCGCCTTCGATCCAGTCGCTGTTGCTACGCCCAGCCACGTGGAACGCTCGCGTCGCTTTCGGGAATGCGAACACGAAGTCCTCCAGATAGGTTGTGCGGGTTAGAGAGGTAAGTGTTCCAACGGGCGTTTGAACTTGATACTGAAGTTCAAGATCAACCCCGCGCGCGTCCTGCTTTCCACCGCTTAGAAATGGACTCGCGACCCCGGCGAAATTGCCTTCGGGATCAAATAAGACGCCTCTCTCTCCGGGTTTTGGTTTTTGCGGTTGAGTGATACCGACTACTCCGGGCACGTGCGCGACAAATTCATTAATTATCACCTGAGGAGCAATGGCTCCAATCAGCCCGGAGCGCTCGATATCCCACAAATCAACCGAGAAGGTCACACTTCCCCACTGGGGTGGAATCCACGTCG
>Ga0070697_100002371_pt1 | contig 14495 bp, 17 predicted proteins | sample KBSK1501metaG_FD_65475 | JGI IMG/M metagenome (GOLD analysis project Ga0070697, IMG submission 65475) | Corn, switchgrass and miscanthus rhizosphere microbial communities from Kellogg Biological Station, Michigan, USA - KBS K1-50-1 metaG | ecosystem: Host-associated > Plants > Roots >...
GTCTATTGGCGTTAACATCAGCCTATACGACGCTGCGGTCTACAGCCCAATCTTACTTGGCGCCTTCGCTGTCCTGGTTACGTACTTCTTTGCGAAAGATCTTTGGGGAAAGAGTGCTGGATTGTTCGCGGCTCTTTTCGCAGCCTTCAGCTCAAGTCTCATCAGCCGCACAGAGCTAGGGTTCTTCCGAAACGAGGGCGTTGGAATCCCGACGATGATTCTTACCTTCCTCTTCTTCATCCGGGCAGTTAATCCGGGAAAAAGTTTGAAGAGCACGATCATCTACAGCATGCTGTCGAGCATCAGCCTCATCTACATGTCGTTCTCTTGGGGAAGTTTCCGCTACGCCGCCGAGGTGCTGGGCTTGTTCGCCTTAGCAATGGTGGTGCTGAGACGGTACACTCCTCGCCTCTTCCTCACGTACGGCATAACCTTGGGATTCATGCTTTTCATAGGGACCGAGATTCCACTCTTGGGACACGCGTTTCTGATCGAGAGTACAACTATCGCGTTGCTGGGAGTCATGGGCCTTCTAATCGTGATGGAACTTGCAAGGCTAGCCCCTTCAACTAGAGGAAGGCTTAGCATCTTAGGTCTCACGGCTGCTTCTTCAGCCCTAATCGTCTTTGGCCTCGTAAGCACCAAGATACTCACCGGGTCACTCCTCCAAGGAAAGTTTCTCGCAACGGTCAACCCGTTCGTACGGAACAATATTCCAATTGTTGCATCAGTGGCTGAGAATCGGCCTTCCACTTGGGCGAGTTTGTATCTCGAACTCGGCAGCCTGATAATTCTGGCAGTCTTCGGCTTCTTCTTCGCCTTCCAACGACTGCGCGAGGGCGATATTCTGTTGATAATCTTCGGCGTCACGGGTTTCTATTTCGCTGCGAGCCTGGTCCGGCTAACCCTGCTGCTAGCGCCGGTGATGGCAACCCTAGCCGCAATTACAGTAGTTGAACTGGGCAAGCCTGCAATGGATATCATTCAACAGGCAGTCATCTTTCCTCGGCGGAAGCTCCGCTTCACAAGCAAAGTAAGCCGAGAGTTCAGTCTTGGTATCCTGCTAATCATCATCATCTTGGTCGTTCCCACCTTCATCAACGCTGTCCAATCAGCTTACACTCCGACGACAATCGCTTCGGCCAGCCTTCCTGTGCGGGCAGCGGTCCCTGACTGGCTTGAAGCTCTCTCCTGGATGAACGACAATCTACCACACTCAAGTGTCGTCTTTGCCTGGTGGGACTACGGTTACTGGATCACTGTAAACACCGGACTTAGTACAATCTCGGATAACGGAACAGGGAACACGACGGCAATACAGGTCATAGCTACCGGGTTCTTGCTAAACGAATCGCTTGCGGTCCAGGTAATGCGTAATGAACGAGTCACTCATGTAGCGATTTTCATCAGCAACAACCACGGTGGACTTTGCGGCTCGAGTGGACCGCCCTTCTGCGGCTACGGGGATGACAGCAAATGGTACTGGATGGTCCGGATTGGCAACGGGACTAAGATCAATACCCCAATGGGCGTTGCCAAAGTCAGTTACAGGCAGATAGTCACGAACCCCTCGAATGGAGCATCAGAGTATCACAGGCTCGTGACGATTGCGAACAAGACTACTGATGAGAGGATTACTAGCAACTACCAGAATGTGCAGATCCCAACCAGCAATACCGTTCTTGGCCTCTTGATGCGAAGCAGTTACCCCGGAGGACTGCCGAAAGACGCGAACGATACTGGGCCTGCCACCCCCAGCTACTTCGTCCAGGACTTCCACTCCTCCTTGTCATATGTTCTGGTCTATTCTGTTAGATATCCGGACCAGCCTTTGATGACAGCCCAGCTTACCCCTGCGATTGTCAAGCCCACCGGCGGAAGCACCACCATCTCAGGAACATTGACGACCTCAACGGGTCGACCTGTTGACGGGAGGAGTGACAAGATCCCGGTTATTTTAGAGGACTCGGTTAACGGAACTAACTGGAGTTTCATCGCAAATGTCAACGCAACGGCAGGTCACTTCAGCTATAACTGGACCAATCTGCCTACGGGCCAGCAATACGTTCTGGTACGGGCTAGGTGGCCGGGCGACCCTGCTCGGCTCTTGGACATCGCGGTCACGATGCCCCAGCCACTGACCTTCATGTGAGAGGATTCTCTAGAGTTCTGAGGGTGCGCTGGACCCTTCCATTCTCTGTCGAGCGTACTTGTCGTCTGGCGAGAACTTTGGCGGGTGAGGACTCCTAGTTGTGGTCCCGCAGGCTGGGCATGTTTCTTTGAGGGTGTATCTCGAACAATTAGGGCATCGTCTCATCAGCCATTTCATCCAAGCTTCCTTCCCTCGCCGCCAGCCTTCTTGATAGTCCCTAAGGCGTCTTCTATTGCCAGGCTGAGGGTTTTCTCGGCTGCTTCGAAGCTCGGGGCTTCTACTTCTATCCTGTACTTGGGCGAGCCTATCGAGTAGATTTTTACCTCGCTTCCGCGGGGCTTGCGAATCTTCTTAGCGCTCATGAGCGCTTGCTTGATGATCTCAACGCCGCCCGGTTTGTGGCACGTTATTGCGACGGTTCCTCGCACCTTCGACCGCTCTAGTCGGATTTTGCTCTTCGTGACCTCGGTTATCGCCTGGGCCCACTCCTCGGTGAGGCCGCCCTTTACAAGTACCTCGGGGCCTTCGTCTAGGGCCTCTTCGAGTGGAGAGTAGAGTCCTCCGAACTTGTCTAGGAGAATTTTCTTAATGTCTTCAGCGTCATCAGCGGGCTTTTTCAGCTTGTCAGCCGCGCTGGTCAGGATCGCTTCGGCCTTTCGTTCCTTCTTCCATTCCAGCATCTTCTCAGACTTCTCTCTCCCTGTGACTCTTCTAAGTGAGAGGTCGATCTGGTTCCGCTGGGAGCTTACTCGGAGGACCTTTAGAACTAGCTTCTGACCTTGTCGCGCATGTTCCCTGATATTCCGGACCCACGTGGTGGATATCTCGGAAATGTGGACTAGACCCTCGATTCCGCTATACTCGTCGAGCTTAACGTATGCGCCGTAGTCTTCGACTCTGGTTACTGTTGTAACGACCAGGTCGCCGACTTCCGGCATTAGTGCTTGTGAAGCCTGGCTACTCAACTCGATTCTTCCCTGTCCCTCTATGGGAGGGGTTGTAATATTTCTCCTCTGATCTCTGCCTTTCCACCTGTCGGCTGAGCGAGAAGTTCATCGCAGACGGTGCATTTTACATAGTTGCTGGTTCTCTCGAAAATTACCTGCTCATTCGCGCACTTTGGGCACTTGACTTTTAGGAATATGCTTCGGGGCTTTGGAATTAGTTCCCATCGCAAGGGTTAGTTAGAGACCTCCAGTTTTCTCAGTCTGATGCCAAGTCTCTCGATCGTATAGTTGCAGGTTCGACATTTTAGTTTGACGAGAGATTTCTTGGTTGTTTTGGCGGTGCGTTTCAGCTCGGGGAATTTCTGTCCGCCGTAGCCGTGTTTTCGTCTTTCTTGTCGTCTGGCTCCCCACGATAGGGTCCGCTGTTTGCCTGCCTTGTAGACCGCGACGGCATGGGCTGTGTGGTGTTTGCATTTGGGGCAGTAGGTGTTGATCTCTTTTGGATACTTCGTTTTTTCTTTCACCGTGGGGGGAAGGCTGGTTTGGGGGCGAAGGGGTTCTTTTATCCATTATCCCTGTGTGTTTGGTCTTATCTCGACCGCTGTGCCTTGTCGTATTAGGCTCTCAGCGTTCTCGTATGGAAGAACGGCGATGTCTTCTTTGATGAATGGTCCATGAGTCTTCAGGTCCACGCCTATGATAGAGGGCATGTCTTTGACGAATCGAAGTAGGAGATTGTCCTTCTTTTTCTCTGGAGAGTTAGAGGGCTCTATTCCCTGAACCGTGTCTTCCTTGAACTTTCTATAGTGGCGAGCAAGAGTAGAGAGTTCTTCCTGGGCCCACTTCTCGGAGGCATGCGCAGTGACGTGGGAGTTAGTCTGGGATGTGCGCCATATTTTCGAGAGTCTCCGGTCGATAAGCTGGACCGCCAATCGTTCTATCCTCTTTGTTTCTTGGTCTAGAAGGATTGCTTTGAGGGATCGTTGGTCTAGATTTCTCTGAGCTTCCTTCAATCTTCGGACATATGCTGCTACGTCTCGAAAGAACTCGGGTCTGAGCTCTTGTAGTTCGGGACTGTGGAACTCTCGTCGCCATGCTTCAATGGTCTCATCGTAGATAGTGGCCATGGCACAGCATCTCTCGGTAAGAGAGGGCTAGCTTATTGACGGGCTAATAATCTCTTGATAGTGGTTTAGGCGGTGGGTTCTGCTCGGTGCTTGCAGAGAAGGAGCATGGCAGCGGCCGAGGGCAACTCGACGATCTCGTCGTGATATGGGCCGAAACGTTCTTCCCCGAGTCTAAAGCTTGGTGACTCTTTGACCTTGACCGTTATTTGGCCCTGGAACGCAACAGGTTCTGTGAACGGGTCGAACTCGTCGAGTCTTTCTTCGGGAACTTTCATCGCCAGCAATCCTGTGTGGCCGTTGAGGGTTCCAGGCATTCTGATTAGTCGGTGAATATCCGTTGTCACGACCGAGTCTATTTTTGCGGATTTTTTCTCGACGGCCTTTGACACCAGGGTCTTCCATGTGGACATTCCGACTCCCTTCACGGAACTCCAGAATGGTTTCCTGAGCAGGTCTTCCCTGTCCCAGGACTTCAGGGCAGTGACCTGGGTCGAGGTCAGGCCTATCTGGTCGATCTCGCTTCCTAGAATATCATAGATTCCAGCAACGATTCGTCCTCTCCAACCCGGCTGACCCATTAGCGGACCTTCTGCTACCCTTGTTCCACCTACACTGGTCTCCTCTAGTTCGTGAAGTTGTGGATCCAATCCTTGAGCCAAGAGATAGTCTGCTATTTCCCTGCGTTCTTCTTCTCCGAGCTGTGAGGTTTGCTTGGAGTAAACGTGAACATGGTACCCACGATGTCCTGAGAAGAATAGTCTCGTATTTTCATGATCTATTCCAAGATCTGTGTAGAGCATTTCGAGTAGTTTTGCAGTCTCCTCCTTCGCTTCTTGGAGGCATCTATCGCAGAGCCATGTCTGCTCTTCCATTCTGTCATTCTTGCATTTTGGGCAAAATTTTGGGGCTCCTCCCTTTCCCGTTGTGCCGCAGGCTTTGCATTTCCAGCTGTCATGATCCGGCTTGCATGGGGTGTTGAGATGGTCTGCGTCGATGTCGAAGACCAGATCGGCGCCTATCCATCCTTTGTCCTCCATCGGTGCGGTGGGTTCGCGATAGTAGGCGGTGGAGAAGTAGACATGCAATGGGACGAGGTCTCTGACAGCTCTGAGGAGTGATCCAGGTTCTTTGAAAGAGCGATGTCTAACCATGAACTTTCCGTTGAAGAGCAGGAACCCGTATTCTCTCTCGGCCGGGCTTGGAGGCGGGTCCAGCTGCCTTTTCGGGTCGAGGTAGTATTGTTGGAATTTCTGTCTGATGGTTTGTTCAGCTGGGTTCACGTTTCGGCCCTCGTCCGGTCAGTGCTCTAGCTTTTCGCTTGTAGTAGCTCAATGGGTTTCGGATCGTCTCGCAGATCTCGTCTGGCTTGTAACAGACTCCGTGCGTCTTGAGGGTCGTGCACATGGGGCAGGTGTACTTTGTTCTTCCACCTCTCTTGCCGGCGATGTGCTCGACCTGGTAGCGGGTCATTCTCTCTGAAAAGTCGCTGGCAGGCTTGAATGTCTTGACGATCTCCTCTTCTCCCGCTCCAATATTGACAAGGAATGATGCGAGGGTGAATCGGCCCATATGTTGCACATTTTTCCCCTCCGCAAGATTGTCTATGAGATGTCTGACACATGGAGGCATTGCCTCGGGCGTGGATACTTGTGGAAGTTCGTAGTGGGATGGGATGCCTAGCCATTTTGTGATGAGCCCCCGGGTCCGTTCAACTTTCGGCTGCAAAAGTTTTGGTACTTCGCCGGGAAGTTTTCCGGTCCGGTCCACTATTCGCGTCCTGACTTCTTCTTCAAGCAGGCGGGCCAGTTCCTCTCGAGTCGCGTAGACCTGGCCGTGGTCAATAATTCTGTTAGGCAATTTCCATCGCGGCTCTTTGAGATGAACCGAATTCCTCAGATAGTCGGCGAGTGAAATGGCGAAATCGTAGAATCTCTTTCCGGGCTGAGCATCGATTTTCTTTAGCTTCCAGCCGAAGGTCGTTCGCGCGATGTAGTCTAGTTTCTCTGGGCTTTCCTGTCGGAGCAGCTCATAGGCTCTTTTAGCCTCTGCGAGGGCGAATCGTCTCTGCGCTCTCTCCTCACCTGTAAGACTGAGGATCAGGTTGGAGACTGGGAACGAGAGGATCTCAGCGTTTTCGTTTCCGAACTCGTTCGAGACTCTTCCTTTCGACAGCGCTTCTTCTAGCCGTTTTTCTGCTCTCTCTAGGACTGGGCTGAAGTCTGGTGTTGCGATGTCTTCGATCGAGATTCCTAGTTCTTTGATGTACTCTGAGGCTTCGTTGAGGAAGGGGTATTTGGCCAGGTCAGCCCTTGTTAACATCAGGTTCTTCTTATTCGGCTTCTATCCTTGGGGCGAGATAATAAAGAAGCCTTCCTTGCTGGGGCATTTCGAACTCGACTTTGATCGGCATGTTGGTGGAGAACTCGAGAGATGTGACTTCTGAGGCTCCTGAGCCTGCTCGTATTATCTCTCCTAGATAGTTGAGGTTGTAGGTAGCCTTCGCCGGTTCCTTGACGTCCAGTTCGAGGATGGCGTCGCTTCCTTTGTCCAGTTCTATCAGCGCACTAGTCAACTCGCCTGTCGCCCTGACAATGAACTTTTCCTGGCTTACTTCGAACTTGACGTTGTCGCTTATGGACTGTGCGTCATCGATAATGTCTCGCAAGCTTGCTGCTGTAATCTTGACTCTCGCATTGAATGGGACCTTTGGTGTTGGAACTTCTTCAGTAGAAGGTTCGAGGGTTGGTGTTATGAATTTCCTGACAATGCTGCCTTTGAGAGTGATGTTGAGCTTCTTGTTCGCATCATCATAAACGACCTCAATAGATTCATCACTTTTTGTCCTCTTCAATAGTTTGAGGAGGTTCGAGACGCTGAGACGCAGTTTGGTTGAGGCCGTGCACTCGTATGTGTCGAAGGCTGTTTTGGGCCATTCGAAGTCGACCATGGCTATGTGGGACGGGTCCATGGATCGCAGCTTGATTCCGTCAGGTGATGCGTTGAAGTCGGCCTCTTCGATCAGGCTTGAGATTGCTCCGATTAGGTTGCGAAATAGACGAGCGTCATTCATGGTTGCTTTGAACATGGGGTTTGCCGGCTTTTCCTTCTTGGCCGACGTTTCCGCTATTGAACTTTCTAGCAATTCTAGCTATTCTCCCGCCATGTGGCACCGCAATTGGTACATCTAAAGAATTGGGTTGAAGACTCGTCTCCACCCCTCGTCTGGACGAGCCAGTAGAAGGCCTCGTGATTGTTACACTTCGGGCACTCCGCCTTGGTCTTCGGAAGGGTCCGTATCTTCTGTTCTTCGCGCCCTATGACGACGATTTTCTCTCTCTCGTGGGCCAGCCTGCTAACTTGCTTATCGCCGCGGTTGCTTGTGTAGCCGCACTTTCCGCAGGCCATGAACACTTTCTTCTCTCTCTTGGCGGGTAGAAGCGTGGACCCGCATTTCGGACAGAACTGCAAAACACGTTCGCCTCTTATAGCGCTCGGCGACGAATTTATTTGTTGGCTTGGAAACGTGTGTTTTTCCCGAAAAATCCCGATCTGGCGAGTAAGTGGGCTATGCGTAAGGGCTCAGGAAGTATTCCAGTTGCCCAGGTTGTGGAGAGCACTTCCTGAATGATCCCGGGCTGTAGGGAACTCTTTACCTGCAACTCTTTACCTGCAACCCTGTATGATTCGAAGCCGTCAGAGATTCTTCTTCTCGCCGAGTCGATCTGGATTACTGGCAGCTTGGTCCACTTCTCGATGACCTTAGAGTCGATCCGCGCCTTCGGATCGTGCGTCATGATCAACCTGAGTTCCGGAAAAAATCTCGTCTTGAGAATCGCAGATGCAATTGACCTGCTCTTTGGAACAGGATTGGAGGGAAAGAGCACGACTCCGTCTAGGTAAACGCCACCCCTCACTATCGCTCCCATCAAACGTCTAGGGTTGCAAAGGTCGAGTCCTAGTGTTCTGATCTCTTTCTTTATGGTAAGTTTACGGGTCATGATTGTTTTCTAAGCTTGGACAGAGCTACATCCGCTAAGACCGAGAAGTTCTTGCTGGGGTCAAGACTTTCTGACTTGAGACAGGACACGATCTCCTCAAGTGTGATCATTTTCTGCAACCATACGTGTCCCAACAAAGCCTCTAAACTGTTAGCCACGTCCCCTCTGCCTATTCGTCTGGGGAGACGCTTTCTCAGTCCGGCTTTTGCGGCGGCATCTGCAAGGATCTTATCTGGGACCTTTATTCCTCGTGGTTGACCCGTGGTTTCTGTTAGGGCTATTGAGTAGGCGAAGTTCAGAAGAGAGTCTCCGAACTGAGCGAGTCCGGTGTTTGTCAGAATCCTTCCAATATCCTCATCGTTCAATTAGGAATACCTTGAGACCGGAGCCGACCGTTGCGCTATTGAAGGTGTCACCTGAGGAAGATATCTGGTAGCTGGTTGAGAGAGGTTATTGTCGAGTCGGCTCCAGCCTCTTCCAATTCCTCTCGTGAATAGAATCCCTGGGGTAGCCCGATTGTTCTGGTGCCGGCCCGTTTTCCGCCCAGCATGTCCACAGGCTCGTCTCCCACCACAACGCATTCGTTCGGCGCGAGGTGAAAGTCCGCGATGGCTTTGAGGTAGGGTTGTGGCGATGGTTTGAATTCTCCAACTTGCTCCGGGCTGACTGTGCATCGGAAGTAGTCTCCCAGTTTCCACATGTCCAAACGTCTCGTGAGCCGTGTCTTCCGGACAAAGGTTACGATGCCCATGATGACCCCGTTCTGCTTTAGCTGTTCCAAAAGCTTGACGAGATCGTCTCCGGGCCCTGTCTCATCCATTTTGGCATCTAGCTTCTCGAAGAATCTCGACCGGATCTCTTCGTCGCGTTCAAGTCCTCGTTCTCTGGCGAGGGAGACTGCTATTCCGCTTATCTTGACGGTTACCCGTGCTCCGCCTGTTCTGATCTCGTTTCTTGCCAGTTCGAGAGCTTCGTAGGCTGTGACTGAGAGATTGAATTCTCGAAGTGTCTCTTCGATTAGGGAGATCCAGAGTCTCCAGTCTCCGTATAGTGTGCCATCAAAATCGAAGATGATGCCCTTCGATGGCAGAGGGCGGTCCAACGGGGGGTTAGCTTTCAGCTTCAGCGGTTACGGCTGCACTGAACTTTTCTATGAATTCGTCAGTGTCCTGATGGACTTTTTTTGCGGCTCGCTCCAGCGCTTTCTCGGCGGACGACTCGCCCTTCATTCTCAATGTTATGATTGGTCTGGTGAAGAGTGGGTGGGGAAGGTCGTAGCCTGCCCAGTCAACGGTCTTGTCTTCTAGGAGCGCGGCTTGCATGAGATGTCCGAAAGTGTGGCCTTCTCCTTCGACTTCGACCTTGAGGAATCCTTTTGATTTCTTCAAGAGGTTAACTTTCAACTTGGCACGTTTCCTCCAGCTCCGAAGTCTTCGGCCAACCGTCTTCTTTCAACGTTTAGGCATAGCGTACATCGGAGGATTCTTCCTGATAGTACGAGTTCCCCTCCGCACCGGGAGCAGTAGGCTTTGATCACGCCCATGTCCCGTCCGACAGTTGTCAGTTTGGGTATGCGCTGGCTTACATCGATCACCTTGCCCCGGATAATGTCGTTAGGTTTGCAGACATCGCCCATGAACCGCTCGAATCTCGGGCTGGAGTTGGAGATGTGCAACATGCCTGTGAATGGCGGTTGTAGCTTGTGCCCGTCAACCACGACAATGTTGACGATGGCCATTTTCTCTTGGACCTTTTCGACAACACCGATGATCGTGGAACCTTCTTCAGGGACGACGGGGGGTCCGGCTGAGGCTTTTACCGAGACAATGTGACGGGTAGAATCGACTGCGGCTACTCCGGTCGCGGCCGAGTAGACTGTTCCGTCTACCTCGGTTGTTCCGCGGCCTGGCATGAACTCCTCTACAACGCCAAGCTTTACTCCCGGAACGACGAATTGTCCGTCCAGCTTCTTTATCATGGCTTTCGAGTTACCTTTCAGGAACAGGATCATTTCGTCGGCCCGATTCTTATACCCTTGTCTTGAGATGAGATGACGCTGCGTAATTCGTCCTCGTAGTTATCACAAGGGGTCGGGGTGGGTGGCGAGCCGAGAAAATGGATGTCCTATTGCATCTTTTGTCCGCATTCGGGACAGAATTTGGTGCCGGCAGCGACGGGTTTTCCGCAGCTGGGACAGGGCGTCATGGCTTGTGCAGGGGGTGGGACGAACATGGTCGCTCCACAGTTAGGGCAGAACCTCGCGCCTTGTTGAACGCCGTTTCCGCACTTGGGACATGCGACGAGCGCGGCTTGAGGTTGTGGCGCGGGTTGCATCTGTGCGTTCATTACCTGGGGAATGAGTACCATTCCGGACCCGAATCCCGCGCCTGAGGAAGAGCCAAGGCTAGAACCGATGTCCTTAGCGGTCTCCATCCTCAACACGTCTGAGGTGGCTGCTTTCTGCTTGATCCAGAAGAGTCTGTCTCGGAACTGGTCGGAGGTATCGATTCCTTCGAACTTGAAATCGACAAGGTCGGTCCCGATTCTTTTCAGGGCATCGTTAATGTTGACCTTCACGGTAACCGAGGCTTTGTCGAGCTGGGTGAACGCGGTTTGAAGATCATACTTGGACATTTCATCGATGACTCGTTCGTTGATGAATCCTCGGATAAAATCGTCCACTTGCGGAGTAGAAAAGGCGCCCTGTCCACCAACGACCTCGTTAACGAACAGGTTCGAGTCTGTTATCCTGAGCCAGGCTGTTCCGTGAACCATCAGCGGAGCCAACTCTGTTGTCTGGGCCTTTGCTCCCCATTTGCCAGCGAACTGTTTCGTGGAGACGTAGATCACCGTGGCGGTAAACGGGGTCTTGCCGCCGAAAAATATTCGGTACGCTGAGGTAATGAGGGGCAGGTTTAGTGTTGTAAGGGTGTGCCTTCCTGGCGGAAAAACATCGTAGGCTTTGCCGTCTCTTAGGAAGACTGCTGTCTCGTACTCGTGAACGACGAGTTGCGCGGCGTTTGTTATTTCCTCTACTGGGTATCGCCAGACGATATCGTCTGGGCCTGCTCCTCGCCATTCTATGACTTGGGGCATTACTGCTGGACTCCTAGAATTACATCTTTGCGTCCGTTATACGCAGTCTCAAGCGCGTCGACGGCTTTCATCGCGTCGGAGATCTTCCCCTTTGCGTCCTGAGCATGTCCATTGTCTACGGAATCTTTGAGCCCCTGAATAGCAGTGGTTACGGTGTCAGTCATCTGTAGAAGTTGATAATCATAATCCATCATTCGATCCAAGTCCGGCTCCTTGACCTTTGTGACATCAAAGAAGCCAGCGTATCCGTACTCGGAATGGTTGATGCGTTCAACAACCCTATCAAGCCGGGCCATGAGATGATCAGTGTCGTCCCACGTGTCGTTGATGCCCTGGTTGACCAGTGACCTGTAGGTGTCCTTTGCCTGTGATTCTGCGCTTGACAGTTTCTGGTAGATCTGGTTTCTGAGAAGCTTGTCTGACTCGCGCCGGATTTCTTTCTCTTTGTATCCGTGAAATCCTGGAATGAGCAGCATGATTTTCTCCTGGAGATTGGTCTGGGACTTGGCCCTGTCGTAAAACGAACTGCTCGGCTGGCTCAACTTCGAACCCTTCCTTGATAATCAGTTTTCTTGTGCCAAGTTACTTTTAAGGGTGTCAAAACCAACGCTTGCAAAATACGGGACTATCCATTTCTTCCAATTTCGGCGTCTGACGCAACAGACAGATTGGCTCAGGCAAGAGTTCGTCTTGGAGATTGAGGGAATAGGTGACGATTAATCTAGCGCACTGGTTACAGAATGGCTATGTCGTGATTAACGAGCTAAAGGCACTGCGCAGATGAAGACCGTCAGCCAAGAAGAACCAGTTGCACGAAGCCGTTTCATCGACTGTCCCAACTGCAAGACTCGTAGTCTAAAGCTCAAGAGAGTTGTCCAAGCTGGACGCTGCAAGAGCTGCCACGAGTCATACAAGATCGTAATCGTCTACGTCAAGGAAGGAAAGAAACCGAAGCCCGCGACGAAAGCAGAGTCTGTGAATACTGCACCGAGCCCAGACACAACGCTACCGTCCTGGCAGGTGCCTTCAGACAGCTCCCTATTCGGGTCTTCGTCAACCGAAACAGATTCGATCTTCTCGGAAGCTAGCTCCATTTTCGGCCAGGATGACAAGAACAGAGAGACCTCGACCGGCAGCGAACAATAGAAGCCTCGTTACTGGGGCGAATTGTGGCCGCATCGGTTCCGGGGAAACCGCTCATACCACGCAAAACCGTTGAGCAATACCCCCCTTTTTCCAAAACACCAGCCGTCTGGCAGTGTTTCCAGGCGAACCTGGTGATTCAGGGCACGATTCCGGGTTAAATGGCACGGCGAAACTTGCCGTTTCGTCGATGATTCACGAAGGATTTCTCGGCGGAGCAAAAAGGGAGCCCCTGATTTGGATTCAGGCTTGATAATGGGCGATTTTCATTAGCCAAAAAGGCCGCTCAGCCGCTCATGCGACACGAGACTCACTCGCTAAGACCCCCTATCTTCCAGAAATCATTTCCTGTCCAGCCCTGGTTCTGGGCGACGCAGGCTGATCAGGGCGTAATCTACGCTTGGATGGCTTTGGGAAGATCGCAGTTTTCCCGAACGAATTTCGGGAGAGTTCCTCGAGGGTTCCCAGATCGCCGAACGGGGTTCAATCTAGGCTTAGAAAAGCGGGAGGCGGTTTGATGGTACAGCTACCAATGGTTGTAGTGGACGAATTTCTCGATGGGTTTCCTTCTTGGACGACCAAGTCTAACGGCAGGATACCCGAGATAGATGAGACAGGCAATCTTAACGTGTTCAGGGATCCCTAGGATCTTCTTCACCTCCGGCTCTCCCCGGGTCGGGGTGGACCCGTGAACGGTCAAGCATGTAGCGAGACCTATGGCATGAGCCGCCAGCATGAGGTTCTGGACAGCAGGATAGATACTCGCATACCTGACCTCCTCACTCTTGCCAACACGGTTGAGATTAACGCAACAATAGATTATAATGGGTACTTTCTCGGTGTTCCGAAGCATCTCGGTAGCCTCATCATAGACATCGCGCATCCGCGGAGACATTCCCGTGCTTCCGGCGAGCCTGGCAAGCCAGGTCCTCAGCATCGGTTCCTTGAGATGAGCTTTCACCTGCGCGTCGCGAACTACAACAAATTCCCATGGCTGAGTGTTGCTTCCGGAGGCTGCTTTTGATGCGGACTGGAGAACGATTTTCAGTTTGCCCTCCGGGATCGGGTCAGGCTTGAATTTCCTGACTGACCTAAGGGAGTTGATCCCGTCTAGTAGCGACATCTCGCTCGGCATGACGACGCGGACTTCACTCAACGTTAAAGACTCTCGCGCCCCAACATGACATCATCAATTGTCTAGTTCTCAAAATGAGCGATTGAAAATCGCGGTCGACCTCGACGGGGTCCTCGCCGAGACCATGGAATCATGGTGCAGACGCGCCAACGAGTTCCTAGGCACAAACTTCAAGCTTGCCGATCTAGATACGTGGGCGTCCTGGCGCAAGCTAGGAATCAGCAGGGAACAGTTCTTCCAGTTCCTCGATGAGGCATGGGACGACTGGGAAAGCATCCCACCTACAGAACCGAGACTAGCAGAAAAAGTCCGAAAAATAGCCCGCTCGGGACAAATCGACGTTGTGACAGGACGAAGCAAAGAGAGTGTTAGCGCAGCCAAGAGCTGGCTCGCCGAGCACAAAATACCATACCAGCGATTCGTGCGCGTCCCAGGATGGAAAGACAAGATCTTCCTAAACTATGATGTCTACATCGACGACGCTCCAGAACTGATGCCCTTGATTTCGCGCAACCCGAAAATGTGGGGAATACTTTACAGTAGGCCATGGAACAGAACAGTCCCCGAACTACGCCAAGTCTTCAGAGTCGAAAGCTGGACAGAAATCTCAAAACTCCTCGAACAAATACGACGATAAATCGGGGAGTAATCCCTTCCTGGAATCTTTATACCGAATCTTGTTATCGCATAGGATTCCGGGGTAGGTCTTTCAGTGAAAGGCGAGTACAAGGTTCCAGAGGATGTCTACTATACGAAAGAGCATGAATGGGTCCGGCTTGAAGGAGACAAGTGCAGAGTAGGAGTGACTGACTATGCTCAGAACTCGTTGCACGAAGTCGTCTATGTGGACCTCCCGAAAGTAGGCTTGAAGGTGGCTCAGATGCAGAGCCTCGGCAC
>Ga0070697_100002372_pt1 | contig 14493 bp, 5 predicted proteins | sample KBSK1501metaG_FD_65475 | JGI IMG/M metagenome (GOLD analysis project Ga0070697, IMG submission 65475) | Corn, switchgrass and miscanthus rhizosphere microbial communities from Kellogg Biological Station, Michigan, USA - KBS K1-50-1 metaG | ecosystem: Host-associated > Plants > Roots >...
ATGACAATTTACTTGCGTGACGAGCGTACCGACCGTGAAGTGACCTTTTACTTCGAGGGTGGGCTGGTTTCTTTCGTGCGCTACCTCAACAAAGACCGGGGTCGTTTACAGGCTCGTCCGGTCAGCACCGTCCGTGAACTGGACGACGTAAAAGTCGAACTGGCATTACAGTACAACGATAGCTGGAACACCACCGAGTTCTCTTTTGCCAACGGCATCAACACGGTTGATGGCGGCATGCACATCACCGGCTTCCGCAGCGCGCTCACCCGCACGCTCAACGACTATGCCCGCAAGGTTGGCCTGCTCAAGGAGAAGGACAGCAATCTAACGGGTGACGACGTGCGTCAAGGTCTGACCGCGGTGGTCAGCGTCAAGATTCCCAATCCGCAGTTTGAGGCCCAGACGAAAGCCAAACTGAACAATGCCGAGGTGCGCCCTATTGTTGAGACTGTAACGGCAGATATGCTGACCAAGTACCTGGAGGAGACACCTAGCGAAGCCAAGGCCATCATCGCCAAGTGTGTACTCTCCTCCCAGGCACGCGAAGCCGCTCGCGCCGCTCGCGACCTTGTCCAGCGCAAGAACGCCCTGGACACGACGCTCCCCGGCAAGCTCGCCGACTGCTCAGAGAAACGCGCCGACCGCTGCGAGCTCTACCTGGTAGAGGGCGATTCCGCGGGAGGCTCGGCAAAACAGGGCCGTGACCGCCATTTCCAGGCCATCCTGCCTCTAAGAGGGAAAATCCTGAACGTGGAACGTGCCCGTCTCGACAAAATGCTCGGTAATGAAGAAGTAAAAAACATCATCACCGCTATCGGCGTAGGCGTAGGCGAACACTTCAACATGGCCAAACTGCGCTACGGCCGCATCGTAATCATGTGCGACGCAGACGTTGACGGTGCCCACATACGCACACTGCTGCTGACCTTCTTCTTCCGCTACATGGAGCCACTGATCACAGACGGGCACCTGTATATCGCGCAGCCCCCGCTCTACCACATCAAAATGGGCAAAAACGTCCAGTACGTCTACACCGAGGAAGAGCGCGACAGGCTGATCGCAGAATACAAGGCCACCCACAACGGCAAAGAACCAGAAGTCGGCCGATACAAGGGCCTGGGCGAAATGAACCCCGAGACTCTCTGGGATACCACGATGGACCCGGCCCGCCGTACAGTCCTGAAAGTCAGCATCGAAGAAGCCGTAGAGGCCGACAAGATATTCAACATGCTGATGGGCGACGAGGTTGGCCCGAGGAAGAGATTCATCGAGAGCCACGCCAAGAGTGCGAATCTGGATGTGTAGAGTTGTAAATTTGTAGGATCTCAAAGTTACTTGGATTGTCATCATAGTTACTTGGATTGAATTTTCAGAGTTACTTGGACTGGCCTACATGCTTATCGAAAGCATAGGATTCGGCCTTCGAGTACTGACGGAATGAAAAACCGTTCCATCAGTACTCGAAGGCCAATTTCACGAATCGTGATACTGGTTGCGAAAATGTTAGTGCCGCCTCGCTTTATGCCATTACACAAAATTCGGTATGGCATCCGAAAAAGCTTGATGAGTTAAAAGATGTAGCAAAGGAGATTGATGAGGAGTATGCCCAGTAGCCTGGCAGAAAAGTCTTCTATTATATGCCGCTCATATTTCTGGAGTGGTGCCTGGTTAAGGAATGCCACATGACACAGGATGCACATTATAAGGATCAGTTACCTGCAAATGGCGATAGTGAAGGGCGTACCATCCTTTCAGGCGAAGCCTATCAAGCGATGCTAAGAGATTTGGCTCAGATTAAAGATGAGATCTGGGTATCTCTAGAGCAGCAGGTTCAAGAATTGGAGGATATCCTTGCCCAGTATAACCCGCTCGATGTTATAGGAAATATCCTATTTGCCAACGCCGTATTTGATGCAGAAACATATAAAGAATATGCCCATGAAGGTAGCGATGCCTACATAGAATATGTGGCACTGTTATTATTGACCAAGTCTTTTGACACCTACGCGGAGCGCTCTCTTGAAGCTGTTCCCACCGATGACATTCAACGGAGAATCACCGCTATCTTTGACACTTTGATGCAGTTTTTATTCGTCAAGGATATCGACCCGGAGCGATCTGGCCCTCCAAGTAATCTCATACAGTTGCAGGCGCGAATAGTAACAGAGTCTATTTTTGTCCGGTATCCGTCGTACCATCATCATTTACTTGATATCTTGACAGACCTATTCACTCCTCTTCAAACGGAACTCGAAACCATACTCGGATGCACTATTCAAGATGCCCTGGCTCTCATTGAAGGGATGGAGGCGATCATGGCTCATCGTATAGGCGAACGGAGAGCAAAAGCCAGGCAATCGGAAAAGGAAATAAAAGCCAAGGTTAAACGATATCGAATAAAGCAGAATAAACGAAGAGGACGAAAACTGGACCAGGTACCCGAAGAAGAGGTCATGTATCAACAATGGGGTCGTTTACGCCCGAGCGAGGCTGCGGAAAAAATTCAGAACATGATGATAGCCTGGCTGTTTTATGCAATTGGGGAAACTATTTCATTCACGCCGCAAGATCTTGCCGATGAGACCCAGATCGAGGTAGGGAAAGTACAGAGATTTCTCGAGAGGTTATCTCTTTCATTTGGAGAGGTCGATCCCAAATATTATCGGTTGCCAGCCGCCACACATCCCCTCATGTTAAAGCCGTTCGTTCGGCATGCAGACCACTTTCTTCGCCCCGTGAAGGACCTCTCCTACTGGAGCCTTCGTCCTGCCATAGAAGCACTTTTGAAGCCTAACAACGCTGGGGTTGTAAATCGTAATCAAACGCTGTGGGCACGGTATGATGCAATAAGGGCCAATTATGTAGAAAAGAAGGCTCTTGAGTATCTGAGGAATGCTCTTCGTCCCGATCAAGCGTACCAAAGTCTTAAGTACTGGGTCACTGAGCAAGGCGAGCGCAAGGAGGCGGAGCTCGATGGATTAATTATGATAGATTCTGCCTTGTTTTTAGTTGAGGCGAAGGCAGGTTCAGTAACCCAACCTGCGCGCAGAGGGGCTGCGGCTTCACTGAAGACAGACCTACAAAAATTAGTAGGAGATGCTTATTCACAAGCCTTACGTGCAAAAAAGTATATCCGGGAAACAGATCAACCGATCTTCTTGCTAGCCGATGGTAGTATTGTGCAAGTACCGAAAGAAAGGATTGATCGCATCTTCATGCTTTCAGTCACCCTCGATGCCCTGGATGCGTTTGTCACCAATATCTCGCAGTTTCCGGATTTAGGGTTCTTTGATGAGGGCGATCTCCCCTGGGCCATCTCTCTTACGGACCTTCGGGTCATCAGTGAATTGGTAGAATTCCCAAGCCAGTTTATCCACTACCTGACGAGAAGACTCAGAATCAATGAACACGGGCGTGTGCAGGCATATGATGAACTTGATTGGTTTGGGACGTACCTTCACGATGGGTTATCCTTTGAGGATACGCTGAATGATAAAGATGCGCCAGATATGATTTTCCTACAGTCGGCTACAACTAATTTCGACGATTACTACTTTTACGTTACTGGCCAGCGCAAAACGCCTGTACCCAAACCAACACAGCCTATGCCTGAGACGATGCGTCAAATGTTGACGGAACTAGAGAGTTATCGCCCTCTAAGGTATTTAGACATCGCGTGTGCTTTCTTGGACATGTCATTCACAACACGTGAGGATTTTGTAAACACATTCGTCCAGCAAAGGCAACGTACTCTCCAGGATCAACAGCCGCATGACTCCACATTTCATTTTGAGCATAAAGATACTTATATTACATGCATGTTCGCTCCAGGTAAATACGCTCAAGAATTGAAAAACAGACTGGAAAATTACTGTACACTCAAAAAATACCAGATGAAAAGCAGTCTCTGGATTGGCCTTGCCTGTATCGCTGATGAGCCCACTTTACTTCAAGGTAGCATTGTGTTACATAACCCTTGGAAGTATAATGCAGAAATGGAAAGACGAGTGGCAAGCATCTTTCCTATAGCGTAGGGGTAATAAACGATACTATATACATAGACGAGATCTAGAAGGCGCTATCCGGGTCTTTGGCATTACACATTCTAAAATATTGTTCGCTATGAAGCTGCTCTCGCTACGAGAGAAAAGCAAAAAGGTTATCTTGGGTCGTAAAAAGGGGTAACCCGAATATATATGGTAACAAGTACGGTCAACCCGAATATATATGGAATAGATGACCAGATGTATTTGGAATAAGGATAAGTGTTAAGCTCGTTTATACTTGAGCTAATGCCAGATATTTGCAGAAAATGACAGATTGGCCTAGAGTAGGGAACTTGATTGCACAAATCTAGATCAGGGAACTAATTTCGCAAAAGTTAATACGATTCATCTGGGCGAGGCTGCATCTGGAAATTAGTGCTGACCTGCACTTAGAGCAGTTGCGGATTGGGCAGGCCATATAGATGCTTAAATATTCCGTGAGATGATCGAATCCAAAGTATTCAGGAGGCTAATTGATGGTAGTGAACCCGATCGCACGACTGAGTTGATGCCTGAGAAAGGCGTTGCTTCGTGCGATCTTTTTTGTCCTGGCTTTTCCGCGGTCTAAGCTCATGAAAATTCGAGGTCGAACCTTGGTTGCTTGAAGGCAGTCGACTCTATAAACAGTAGTGTAGGGTCTCCCAGAGATCTTTTATATGGCTGGAGCATATAATGGCACGCATGTTCCCGGCGCACTTCGACGCCAGTACCAACTCTCCTGCCGAGCGGAGGTTATACGAAGCCCTGGCTCGCCAACTGGATGACGAATGGGCCGTTTTGCACCATGTCATGTGGATTGGTGACGACGAATTTGGCCGCCCCCGCGACGGTGAGGCTGACTTTGTCGTGGCACATCCGTACAAAGGCGTACTCGTCCTCGAGGTCAAGGGAGGGCGTATCCGCTTCGATGAGACGACCGGCCACTTTATGAGCAAGAACCGGGATGGTACCGAATACGATATTGGAGACCCTTTCGAGCAGGCTATGAAGAGCAAAAAAACGCTCCTCGAGAAGATGCGTCGTGTGAGCGGTTGGCCTGGGGGACGCGTTATATTTGGACACGCAGTTGCTCTGCCAGACGCAGTCACCCAGGCTAACTGGCTAAGACCCAATGCGCCGCGGGAGCTCATCATCGATGCGCTCGATCTGGCGTCGTTGCAGGAGCAACTCAGCATCGCACTGGCATTCTGGAGTAGACAAGCATCACCCGCTGTTCCTCATTATGTTCCGCCCGGGCGCGCTGGAGTTGACGCGCTCGTGCGTACGCTCGCGCAGTCAGAAACCATCCGCAATCCACTGTTGGCACAGAGCGTTCGCGACGACGAGCAGCGCATCGTCCGTTTGACTCAGCAGCAGTTTCACTTCCTGCGCTTCCTGCGTGGGCAGCGCCGGGCGGCAATCGCTGGCTGTGCCGGCTCGGGCAAAACGCTCTTGGCCATCGAGAAGGCGCGCCAGTTGGCGGAGGAAGGGTTGGGGAAAATCCTGTTTACCTGTTACAACCGCGCTCTGGCCCAGTATTTGGGCGAGGCACTCGGCTATCAGAAGCAGTTTGACGTGTTCAGCTTTCATCAGCTGTGCGTCTACTGGGCCAACCAAGCAGGGCAGACAACGGCTTACCGGGAGGAAGCACCACCGGACTATTTCAACGAGGTGCTACCCTATGCCCTCATGGAGGCAATCGATGCGATAGGTTCGCAATACGATGCGATTATCGTTGACGAGGGTCAGGATTTTCGGCAAGAGTGGTGGGAGGTCCTGCCTTGGTTGCTACACGACCCGGCAGATGGTATTTTCTATGTCTTCTTCGACGATAACCAGAGGGTATATCGGGATCGAAGTCAGATTCCGATAGCAGGCGAACCGTATTTGCTCGACGAGAACTGCCGCAACACGCAGCGCATCTTCAGCACCGTCGAGCGGTTCTACGGTGGCGCACAGACCCCGACAGCACTTGGGCCAGAAGGCCAACCAATCGAGATCATTCGGTACACTGACGCGGTCGACGGCAAGGTTCAGTTACAGCGACTGTTGCAACGACTCCTCAATGAGGAAGGCTTTATTCACGATGAAATCGCTGTCCTTTCGGCTAGAGGATTCCAGGCAAGCCAGGTAGTGGGGCAACGTCTGGGCGACATCCAACTTACAGATCGGCTCCCGCTTGCTCCAGGTGAGGTATTCGCGACAACTATTCGCCGCTTCAAGGGACTTGAGTGCAGCGTGGTTGTGCTGTGTGAGGTAGACGGTCGCATTGCTCCAGAGGACGCAGAGGCTCTCATGTACGTTGGCACGTCGCGAGCCAAGACCTACCTGGTTGTACTGCTAGGGCAGGATGCACCGGGCATCGTTCAGGATGCGCTCGCCATAGATATTCCGACATGTTAGGAATAACGATGATGACGGACTACGGAAAACGCTACCATCAGGCCGAGGCTCACCGGAAGGGCGGGCAGTTCAGCGAAGCAGAGGAGATCTTTCGAGGGCTCTGGAACGAGTACCCTAACCCAAATGTAGGGTGGCGCTGGATATACTGTCTTCGCAAACTGGAAAGCCTTGAAAAGGCGATAGAAGCGGCTCGCCAAGTTGGAGCGTCTTTCCCCGGCGACGAGTGGGTCCGTCGCGAACACGCCTGGTGTATCTATTCTCACGAGGTCAAGCCAGCTCAGTTGCAGAAGGACCTGGAACGTGTAGTGTGCTCTGCCCAGCAGATGCTGGATCTGTCACAAGACGAACTAATCGCTACGCGCGCAGCCTTTGCTGTGATCGAAGTTGCCAAGGATCTCGGCAAATGGGAAGTCGTTTCTCAATGGTGCAGCCGACTCGAACCAGGAAAGCTTAGTGGGGAGCCTCATACTTATGGAGAACGTAAGGGTATGTCCGACCTGGAGCAATGGTATTATGCCAAAGTAAAAGCCCTGGTCAACCTGAAACAATGGCCGGAGGCACGCGAACTTGCTCTGAAAGGTGCCGCGGCTTTCCCACGCAAAGATGATTTTCGCCGTTGGGCCGCACAGGCACGCGCACATGAGGGGGATATGGCCGGTGCCGCGGAAGAACTCGAAGACATCATTAGCCGTGGCAACGCACAATGGTATATTTTGTCGGATCTCGCCCGCCTGAAACTGAGGCTGGGTCAACGAGAAGAGGCGCTGCGGGTAGCGTGCCGGGCTGCGCTGGCATTTGGCGAAGACAAGGCGAAAGTCAACCTTTTCTCGCTGCTTGCCGAATTGGGGCTGGCCATGCAACAGGTCGAATTTGCAGCCTACCACGTAGCGCTGGCGAAGGCGGTGCGCTTGCGTGAGGGCTGGCCCTTGAAGGACGATCTGCTGCTTTTAGAGCAGCGGGTGAATGAATCCTCGACCAGTGGCGTCCCAGTTGCGCTACCCACCGACCTACACCGATTGCTCTCAGCCTGCCAGGCAATGTGGCGCAAGCAAGTTGTAGCGGGGAAACCGCGGTACACAGGTAGAATCTGCAACCTCCCAGCGGGTAAGAAATTTGGCTTCATCGCCCCAGACGGTGGTGGTGAGAACATACATGTGCCGTTACGCGATCTTCCTCTGGCGGCACAGAGAGTCGGCGCGTGCGTCGAGTACTCCCTGGAACCAAGTTTCGATCACAAAAAGAACCGCGAGTCAGTTAGAGCAGTGGATGTACGCATGGCTACATCTAGCGAGGCAGGAAAGAGTGGCCGATAGCAAGCTTGATGCGCTAAAGAAATACGTACAGTCCATGGGCTGGAACTTCGGCCCAAGTACTCCTATTCAGTACGGTGAACAGATTGCGATTACCTCTGAGTCGCACAAAGCATTAGTGAACTACTATCCAAAGAACGGCAAACTGGTTCCCGGTGGGCCAGCCTCGCCACTTAGGGATGCCTTGCTTGCATGGATTAACAGCGCAAATAAGGCTGGTGCGCTTACCCAAACAAGCAATCAGCAAGGGCTTACCGATGCAGCTCAGCCTATCAATTCGCAGCTTCAAACGAAACCGAGCAGTGTGCAAGTAGAGCAAATGCCATCCGCGATCATCAGCGGTTCCCATATAGGCATGGATGAGTCCGGAAAGGGGGATTGGTTCGGTCCTCTAGTAGTTGCGGCCGTTTTCGTCAACGAGCAGTCTAGCCAGGCACTCCAGGACATCGGCGTACGAGACAGCAAATTGCTCAAGGCGACTACTATCCAGCACCTTGCGTCCCGAATACAGGACATTATTCCGGCTGACCATCGCTATGTATTGACTCTTGAACCCGACGTGTACAACGAGCTGTATGACACACACAAAAACATTAATCTCCTACTGGCAGACGCTTACTCACGGGCCGCGCTTGAGATCTGGAGGTGTACACATGCAGCGGTCATCGTTTGCGATCAGTTCTCTCAGAATGCGGATCGCTTAGAGAGCGCTTTTGCAGCGGAGCACCTGCCGAAGCCAATCCAGCGGCATCATGCAGAGTCTGTTAGCATAGCTGTGGCAGCAGCTTCTATTCTAGCCAGCGCTGCCTTTGCTCTGGCACTGGAGCGGCTTGGGAAAGCCGCTGGTATAAATGATCCTCTCCCCAAGGGTGCATCTGACATCGCGAGACTGGAAAAGGTTGCGCAGCAAATTATCAATCTGCGCGGCGCCAGGGAACTTGATCGCTACGCCAAACTCAATTTCAAACCTGTACAGATGTTGTTGGGCGGAGAAGGGAAATCGCGGCGCAGAGTACCAACGGTCAGCCAAAATGTAGGTAGGTCTATCGTAATGCTCCAACGAGAATGGCGGGTACAGTACCATCCTGGCGGATTCTGGCGCTTCGTGTTTAACGATGGCGGTATCCTGGACTGGTACGCTGATAGCACTGGAAAGCTGGATGTACGGGGTAAGCCTGGCTCCCACTCGTATCAAAAGTTGAGGAAGATGGCGCACGGCCAGGTCATCAGGCCGGGGGCAACCGCAGAAGAAACACGACGCAGGCTGGAACGGATTATGGCGAGGATAGAAGAACTCTTCCCACCGAGGCAAATAGAAAGTGTAGTGGTTCCAGGTATCGGTTGGGAGCGCAAAGATACTGTTCTGGGCATCCGGTTCGATTTCACAGATGGAGGCATTTTGCATTACTACCAAGGTACAAATAGACTATTAATCCAGGGGACACCGTCAAAACCAACGCGCGAAGCCCTGGAGAAGCTGCCCACCCCTTTCTGGCTAGGATTGGACACGCTTGCTGACAATCTCCAAGCACTCTTCCCAGATTGGCGTTTGAGTCAACTAGAAACTCCCATTGCCTGGCCAGCAGGGGAAGGTGTGGACTGGCGTCTTTTCTGGCCAGACGACCGTGAGATGCGGCAAGCGGCAAATGGAAAGGGTCCATGCCAACGAGCTTTAGTAGAGGATTGGTCCTCCGTGCTAGCTGGCCACTCGGGCAAGCGGCATCTGCTGGCTCATGCACCAACTGGTCTTGGGAAAACGCTTTCGGCGCTGGTTCCAGCGTTAGCATGGGTCGCTATGGCTCCCGATCGTCGCCGCATTTATTACCTTGTGAATCGCGTCAACCAGCACGACAACCCAATCCGTGAACTGAAGGCTTCTCTGGCGGCTAGCTTTGCGGCGCGAACGGGACAACCTTTGCGCGTGGTGGATATGGTCGGACGCCACCTACTCTGCCGCTACCCAGAGATGAGCAGCCTGAGCGACTTCTGTAAGCGATCTCGCGATACAGCCAATTTCGCCCAGCTACCGGATCACGTGAGCACATGGCAGGAGGTGCAGTCTCATCTGGGAAGCCGCGCGTGCCCATATCACGCCCTACAAGGGCTCATGGCTCGTGCCCACATTATCATCTGCGATTACTGGTGGCTCTTCTCAGAGGTGGGACGCGACAGCGGCTCGACCCAACTGGCGGGGTTCTCCTCGAGCGACAGTATTGTCGTTGTGGACGAGACTCACAATTTACCAATGCGAGTGCGCGACGAACTCAGCGTAGATGAGTCCATCGATGAGATCGAACGCGCTGTACTGCGAATGCCCGCTCCAGTTCGTCCGTACCTTGAAACAATCATGGGAGAGGTACACACGATACCTTTCGGAGAAGGCATCTCTCCCTCGAGGCTGACACAGCACATTGGTGGGATACAAGCTGTGCGTGCCACACTGGATATACTGAAGACCTTCGAGCCGATCGAGGGATATACCCCTACGCCAGAGCGTATGTTGTGTCTGCTCCTCCAGCCCGATGAGGCCGTGGTAGCCTACCTGGAAACGGACGGTGGGAATACAAAGCGGCTGATTTTCCGCCTTGTAGATCCTACTCCTACACTGCGTTTTGGCTACAATCGCGTCTACGCTAGTCTCAGTATGTCCGGCACCCTGGCGGCGCCGTCCGACGACAGCGATGAGTTGAGCTACCAGGTGCCGCTCTTCGGCCTTAAGTTGTCTGAGACATTGACCCGTAAGTACGCTTCACCTTTTCCACAAATCAACCGGCGATGGGTTTATTGCCCGGATACACTCGGTACCTTCAAAGAACGCGAGAAGTACCTGGACACCTATGCCAACCATATTGTCGCTATCGGCCAAAGTACACCCGGCGTGACAGCAGTCTTCTTCAGCAGCTACTCGTTCCTGGAGCAAGTACGAGAGCGTGTGCACAGCCGCGTCGAACAAGGCTTAGTAGTTTCGGAGAGTCGAGCTGATGCTGAAGGCCCGGATACTGAGATTACGAATCTCGGCCATTACGAGCAACGACTACGGGACCTAGTGAGCAAGAACGGAAGGGCTTTTCTGTTCGCCGTCTACCAAGGTAAGCTCGCAGAAGGGGCAGATTTTGACAGGAATCTGATCAAGACTGTTATCTGCATCTCGATTCCGCTTGAGTATCCCAAACTTTTCCACGAACGTTTGAAGAGACTTTACGAAAGTTTTTTTAGGCCGATCGCCGAGGAACGGGGAGAAGACCTGGGGGAGAAGGCACGAGAGTACGCGCTCGATCGGGTATCTCTTTCCCAGGTCCTCCAAGCCTGTGGGCGGGGAATACGACGTGAAACCGATCGCTGCGCATTTGTACTGCTCGATCAGCGATATGGGGACAAATATTACCGCTGGCGGCGCTTCCTGGAGCCAAGACCATATAATCTGGCTCATCCAGAACAGACAGTGGCGGCATTTCACGATGCTCCCCAGATGTTTGGCGAGGTGGGGTGGGATAGCGCATTGCTGTCTGGTAGTACGAGAGGAGATGCGTAGGTGTCGAATGGGGATGTAAAGATAAGCGGAGAAACAGCCAATCTGCTCGCTGTCCTCGAATCGCTCGAGGCCGAGCAAATCAATTTAGGCATTTATGCTACACAAGTATCGCGCAGTGATCTCCATCAGGCCGCTAACAGGAAAAACTTGTCTTTGTCGGAAAAAGCGGTCGAGGAATCCCTGCGCACTCTCAAGGAACTGGGCGAGGTTATCGAATGGAAACCAGGCCTCTTTCGCTCGCGCATTGCAGAGACGGTGCGCGTGTTGCGTCTGGTACGCCAGAGGATCTGGCGGCAAAGAGATCTCTCAGATGCCGCGCTCCTGGTGGAAGATATCCGTATCGAGTTTCGGCAGCGCTACCGACCCAGCAGAAAAGCGGTGTCCATCGCTAATGCGCTGCCTGGTGAAGTGCCTGCGGCGATTGCGCACTCCTTTCGTGAAGCGATTGGCTTCGAAACAGTTAGCAGGTTCCAGGCAGAAGCAATAGAGCAGGTATACCTACATGCCCGTCGAGGTAATCCCAATAACCGATCTTTCATGATAGCTGGCGATACAGGCGCGGGAAAAACGGAAGCCTTCTTCTTCCCTATACTGCTCGATATCGCCTCCGAACCGCCAGACCTGCGGCAGCATCAAGGGGTCCGAGCCGTTCTGGTCTATCCACGCATCCGCCTGGCACGCAACCAATTGGGGAGGCTGCTGGGTTACACGAGCCATTTCCTTAAGGCAGGCGGTCCGCGCATCACATTCGGTATTCAGAACCGTGATGTACCCAGCAACCGTGCAGATATCACCCGAAAACAATGGGCAGTCAAAGTGGACTCTGGAGACCGGTGGTACCGGGTCGAGCTGGAGACATGCGTCGAGTGCGAGCGTGGGTACTATTGGGTTACTGAAAACGATCCGGCTATTGACTCGGGCTGCCCTCAACTGGTCTGCGACAATTGTCTGCACACGATCGACACGCTTCACATTACGCAAGCAGCCCTCGAGCCCAATGCTCCAGATGTGCTGATCATCACCGATGTCTCGCTCAGCCAGTGGCTGGCGCGCGAGAAATACTCTCACCTATGGGGACTGTGGCAGGGAGATCGTATTACCTTATCCCCGCGTTTCCTCGTCTTAGATGAAGTTCACCTCTATGAGCAGATTAAGGGTGCTCATATTGCGCGCCTCATCAAACGCTTCCAGGCCCGAGTGCAGTTGGCCTATCGGCAGCAAGGCAGGCCCGATCAGTATCCCATTGTTATAGGCGTTTCCGCCACGCTGCACGACGAGCGGCGCTTTTTATCGAAACTGCTGGACGTGGATCCCCAAGATCGACACTATACCGAGCGGCTACAGTTGATCAAACCTTCAGAGGACGAACTGGAGCGGACGGAGGGACGTGAGCGCTATATTTTCATTTATCCCCGCAACCTTTCACCCACGCCACGCAATCCCAGGTACCGCGTCAATGACCAGGCTGCGGCCATTCAGGTCGTGATGGCAGCCATGCACAATCTCAAGACCGGCGTTGAGTGGAGGGGGTTGGCTTTCTTTGACTCGATTAATGACTTGCGCCAGTTCCGTCACAACTACGACGCCGACCAATCCCTTGAGGGCACGGAAATCCCTCCCGCCAACCAGGACCAGCTCTGGCGCATCCGCACCGATCGGCAAAAGACCGAAAGAGGGCGACTGGTGCGGTCAATTAATGCGTGCGGCAGTACCTGTGGCGAACGCTTGCGCAGCGCCACCCTGGATGAGTGCCCTCATTTTCGCTCCGGCGATTGCTGGGTCTTCGCAAAAATGTACGGGTGGAACAGCCCCCTTCGCGTCGCGAACTCAGTCTATGCTGGCGCTTCTTCATCGCAATTGGACGAGCAGGACTTAATTCCGACATCGCCCTCTCTGGAAGTGGGCTATGATGATGACGCTATCCAGATGGTCTACCAGCACAAGGCTCCTGCCAGCGCGGCGAGCTTTATTCAACGTCGAGGACGTGCCGGACGCGATCCCGATGATTCGCCGATTATCATCACATTGCTTTGGCCCTACCGCCGCGATGACGCCTTTTACTTCATACATCCAGAGGCGCTCTACGATCCTGCCTTCGATGATGTGCCCCTCAACGCAGGCAACTTTAATGTACAGCGTACCCACAGTTTACTGGCTTTCTTTGATCTGCTGGCATGCTTGCGGCGGCAAAATATAGACGGTATCCGTGATGATTCCAGGATCCTCGACTTTACAGTAGCAGGGGGGCACGATTTTGCCCCCGGTGACGATGTAGTACAGAGCTTCAGCTGGCTGCCTGATCCAAAGAGCCCGGGCCAACGGCGCTTGGTCATTAAGCATCGAGGAACAAAAAAGGATATCTGGATCCGCGGCAAGCCTATCGAGCAGCGCATGGTGCGTGAGGAACAGGGAAGACTCATCGTCAGGGGATGGCTCGCGATGGATGACGGTCTGACACCCCAGATTCTGCGGCCCTCTTGGGAGAGACTAACAACAGAAGGCCTGCTCACCAACTACTTAGGTCTCTCAGATATTGCCAGCCGCCCATTCCAGAAGCATCGCACCTACCCTTTCCTTATTCCCTACGGAGCCACGCTACCGAGCCAACTGTTGCGCCAGTTTGGAAACAAAGCCTGGCACTCCAGTAACGACGGGACCGAACGGAGCAACTGGCTGAAAACCTATCGCTACATTGACTGGATGCTCCAGGGTAGCGAAGAAGCGACAACACTGACGGTCCACTACCCCGACACCCAGTCCGATCTGGGGTTGGACGAGGGTACGGTGGAAGTTACCTTTGGCCTGAGCGAACTGTTGCCCGGCAACGTTTCGTATCGCTTGCGCGATCCTCAAGCCATCCACTGGACACCTATCCCCCGCAATGGAGAATCCACGTTCCTCTATCCTGAAGAGGATGTACTTGACGAGAACGGGAACGCAGTTGGACGCAGGCCGGTGAATACATATTTACCTTCTCACGGGGACATAACGAGCAAGCCCGAGAGTATTTTCGGCGTCCCTCGCTATCTAGATACGCAGTTCCCTGGCTTACCGTTTATGACTCTCAAGCGCTTGCGAGTGGAGACTTTCGGGCCTGTGCTGGCTACTTAGGACATCCGTTCAGAAAATCGAGCATGGGCAGACCACTGCTCGATGAACCTATTGGCAGCTATTTGAGCAACCAGATAAGGAGAAGGCGTCTTCGCCTTGTCCGTGGGAG
>Ga0070697_100002375_pt1 | contig 14486 bp, 14 predicted proteins | sample KBSK1501metaG_FD_65475 | JGI IMG/M metagenome (GOLD analysis project Ga0070697, IMG submission 65475) | Corn, switchgrass and miscanthus rhizosphere microbial communities from Kellogg Biological Station, Michigan, USA - KBS K1-50-1 metaG | ecosystem: Host-associated > Plants > Roots >...
CGAACCAGACCACGAACACCTCGGCCTGGACCGGGCTGTCGACGTCCCATTCGACGGGCGGGCCGCTCACCACGCCATGGTATTCATGCCGGATCCCGACGATGCTCTCTCGTAGACTCGGAGCGTGACCAACCGCGCGATCGCCCATGCCCGGCTCCGGAACAGCCGGCTGGTCGGGCGGCCGCTCGACAGCGCGCAGGACGTGGTCCGCTGGTTCGGCGCCGTCCAATCTCAGGACGTGACCGGAGCATTCTGGGCGGTCGCTCAGCGGATGGGGTCGCGGACGACCTTCGAGGACCTGGGCCGGTCGTTCGACGCCGGCGAGATCGTGCGGACCCACGCCCTCCGACCGACGTGGCACTTCCTCGCACCGGACGAGCTGCGTTGGATCGAGGCCCTGACCGGTCCACGCGTCCGTCGCGCGAACGACGCGGTCGGCCGACGGCGGCTGGGCCTGTCGAGGGCCGACTTCGATCGGACGAACGAGATCATCCGGGCGGGACTGGCCGACGGTGGCGCATGGACCCGCGACGAGCTCCGAGCCCGGCTCGTCGAGGCTGGCGTCCCGTTTCGCGACCCCAACACCCTCGGCCACATCATCATGAACGCGGAGCTCGACGGGCTGATCTGCAGCGGGCCGCGCCGCGGTAAGCAGTTCACCTACCAGCTCGTCGACGAGCGGATCCCGCCAACGCGGGAGGTCACGGGGGACGAGGCCCTGTGCGAGCTCACGCTGCGCTACTTCACCAGCCACGGGCCGGCCCTCGTCCACGACATGGCGTGGTGGTCGGGCCTGACGGTGACGGACATCCGCCGCGGCATCGAGCTCGCCGGCGAGGCTCTCGAGCCGCGCTCGATCGACGGCAAACCGTACGTCGCGGCGGCCGGCGGCTTCGAGCCGGCCAGGGTGCCGGAGCCGCACGTCCTCCTGCTCTCGAACTACGACGAATACCTCGGCTCATACACGGACTACGCACCGATCTTCGACACGACGCTCCCGAAGGCACGGACCGTTGCCGACGTCCTCGGCGTCCACATCGTCGTCCGCGACGGGCTCGTCGTCGGCGGTTGGCGTCGGTCGATCGGGCGCGATCGCGCGACCGCGGACGTGACGCTCCTGATGCCGTTCACATCGGCCGAGCGGTCGGCGCTCGAGGACGCGGCCGAGGCGTGGGCTCAATTCCTGGGGCTGGGCTGCGAGCTGCGGGTCACGACCGCATGATCGGGCGGCCGAGCGATCCGGCGGCCGTCGCCCGGCTCCGCTCGATCTGCGAACGGCTGCCCGACGTCTCCGAGCGGCTGAGCCACGGCGAGGCGGCCTGGTTCGTCCGTGACCGCTCGTTTGCGACGACCGCGGACCATCACCACGACGACCGGCTCGCCGTCTGGCTTGCCGCGCCGGCCGGCCGCCAGGAAAGCCTGATCGAGACCGATCCGATCCGGGTCTTCCGGCCGCCATACGTCGGCCATCGAGGCTGGGTGGGCGTCTACCTGGACGTCGCGGTCGATTGGGACGAGCTGGAGCAGCTCGTCACCGAGGCCCACGCGACGATCTCGGAGACGCGCCGCCCACGGCGCTGACGTCCCGCCGCTGACGCCCCGGCCCCCGCCGCCGTTTCGACGCCCGTCCAATCCGCGAATGACCCCCTCCATCGTTGATGCCGTTCTTGGCATGAATGCAGAGAAACGCATCAAGAACGATGGGGGTGTTCGCGATGACGATGGAGGTGGCACGCGGCCCGGGCCGCGGCCGAGGAGCCTAGCGGCCGCGCCGCGGGTTGTGGCGACGCCCGGCGCCGGCAGGCTCATCGACGATCGTCGGTTCGGGCGCCGGCGCGACGAGCGGCAGCTCGGACTGGTCGACGAGCCCGGACCGGATGATCCGCTGGAGCTCGCCCTCGAGGACCGGATCCGTCTCGAGCTGGCGATACGTCGCCAGCCGCCGGTTCACGTCGTCGACCGATCGCTCGTCGATCTCCTTGCTGCCCGCCCGCATCCACGCCTCACGGTTGTCCCGGTCGACCAGGGGCGCCGGCAGGTGCAGCTCCGTCGGCCAGTGCTCGAGCGTGTGCGGCGCCATGATCAGGTGCTGGTCGGCCATCAGGTGATCGATGAGGCCCGCGACGGGCAGGTCGTCGAGCTCCCGGACGGACCGGACGTAGTGGAGGACCTGCCCACACATCGCGTCGTCGAACACGAGCTTCGGCAGGGAGAAGACGAGGAGGAAGTCGAGCATCCCCGGGCCACTGACGCTGTTGACGCCGGCGAGGGCCGCGAGCAATGCGGAGCCGAACGTCTCGGCGCCGGCCTGGGCGTCGAGTGTCTTCGCGTCCGACAACGCCATGTACGACTGCGTCGGCAGCCCGAGCGACTTCGCGACCGCAACGTACGCCGTGTCGAGCTGGAGGGCCTCGATGGCGGCCATCGGCGAGGACGCGATCTTCATGTGGAACGTCGCCGGCGCCCCTCCGAACAGGACCGGCGCGCCGGGCCGGATCACCTGGGCCATCGTGATCCCGGCGAGGACGTCGATCGTGTGGAAGACCGTCGCGCCAACCGGCGTCACGGGCGCGATCAGTCCCATGAGCGTGACCGGGACGATCTCGACGGGGATCCCGGCCTCGACGCAGTCGATGAGGTTCTGGCAGGAGTCCTCCGAATAGCGGAAGTTCCCGGTCGCCGTGATCGTGAAGATCGACATCGGCCGGGCCCGCAGGTCGTCGGCGCCGCGGCGGAAGAGCTGCATCATCTCGGCCATCCGGGGCACGCCATGCTCGGTGAACGCGCCCGACACGACCGGCTTCGTCGAGTTCGTGAGGCACAGGTAGAGGCGCCAGGCATCGGACACCTGCGGCTCGATGTCGGCCGTCGAGAAGGCCGTCGCGAGGTACGGGATGTTCGCGAGGCCGTCGCCCAGGCGGATGTACTCGGCGAAGTCGAGGGACATCGCCTGGCGGGCCTCGCCGGTCCGATGGTCGAGGACCTTGAGCCCGCTCGAGCCGGGGATGAAATGCACCCGGTCGCCGCCGATGTCGGCCCGTGGCTCGCCATCGCGCCCGTACAGCTCGAACGACGAGGGCGCGACCCGGATGGCCTCCTCGACGACGTCTCGCGGAAAGAGGATCCGACCGTCCGGCCGCTGCGGCAGCCCGGCGTCGATCAGCCGTTGGCGCAGAACGGACCCGCGAACCTCCATCCCGAGCTCGGCCAGGACGCGCTTCGCCTCGTCGACGATCCGAGCGATCAGGTCCGGCTCGAGGATGTTCAGGCTGGGTCGCATCGCGGCTCCATCATGCGCGACGGATGGTGGCGGCTGGCCTCGCCCACCGCGATCAGGTTCCGCCCGATGGGTCGACGGCGGTCGAAACGAACCGGTCGCAGCCCGTTTCGTGGGGCCGCGACCGGTCGTTCGATATCAGGTGCCCGGCGATCGAGCCGATGGCCGGATCCGCCCCGGTCAGCCCCCGGAGAGGTCGATCGTGCCCTTCATGCCGGCCTCGTAGTGAGCCGGCTCGTGGCAGGCGAAGGCGAACGGCCCGCTGGCCGTGAACGTGTAATCGACCGCGGCGGTGCTGCCGGCCGTGAGCTCGTCCTTCTCGATGTTCAGCACGCCGTCGACGTTGTCGGCGGCGACCCGGTCGGCCGGCCCCACCTGGAACTCATGGGTGACGGTGCCGCTGTTCGTCAGGATGAAGCGAACGGCCTCGCCGGACTGGATCGCGACCTGATCCGGGGTGAACTTCAGCGCATCGGTCATGTCGATGTGAACGAGCCGCGGGTCGTCCTTCGTGCCGACGGTCGGTGCGCCGGGCCCGACGAGCTGGACGTAGCCGGCCATGCCGTGCTCGAAATGACCCGGGGCGTGGCAGGCGAAGGCAAACGGGCCCTTGCCGTTGAACGTGAAGGTGAGGGACGCGGTCTTCCCGCCGGCGATGTCGGCCACCTCCGGCGTACCTTCCTGGTCCGCGAACGCCGCGGTCAGGGGGCCGACCATGAACTCGTGGACCGCTTTGCCCACGTTGTGGATCTTGAACGTGACGGTCTCGCCGACCGCAACCTGGATGAAGCCGGGCGTGAAGTTCAAGAGATCGTCGGTGGTCACGCCGACGACGCGCGGCGCGGCCACCGTACCGGGGGTGAACGCCAGAGCGGGTTCGGGCGTCGCGGTCGGCGCCGAGCTGGCGGCGACCGTTGGCGCAGTGGACGGGCTCGGGAGCGCGGCCGACCCGCCGGTGCTCGGGGCGTAGGTGAAGGCTGGGGTCGTCTCCTTCGAGGCGTTGCAGGCGGCGAGGCTCAACACGAGCAGCGAGATGCCCGCGATCGCTCGAAGGGAGTTGGGATGAAGCGCTGGCATCGGAGGTCCTCGTCTGATCGGAGCGTCGGGCGGCTGCCCGGGTGTTGGCGATCAGCGTGTCCCCGCCGTGCCTCACGGCCATGTGCCGCATGGCAGGGATCGATCGGGCACGATGGACCACTCGACCGGGACAAAACCCAGGCGCGGCCGCGATCAATTGCGCCCGAAAGCCCCGTGGCAAGATCGTGGTGATCGAGGAAGCCATGTCGCGCTGGCAGACACAGCGGGTCGGGGCCACGCCGACCCACCACGCCCCGGACGGATCGGAGATCTTCGAGCTCCCCCGCACGGATCTCGCGAGCTTGTCGAGGTGCGTCCTCCCCGCAGGAGCCGTGACGCACGCCGTCCGTCACCGGACCGTGGAAGAGCTGTGGTACGTCGTCGGCGGTCGGGGCCAGGTCTGGCGCGCTGCTGACGGCAGCGAGGAGATCGTCGACGTCGAGGCGGGAACCAGCCTGACGATCCCGCTCGGCGTGGCCTTCCAGTTCCGGGCCGGCCCCGACGTTCCGCTGGAGCTGATCCTCACGACGATCCCGCCGTGGCCCGGCCCGGATGAGGCCGTGCTCGTCGAGGGCCGCTGGGATCCGCGGGTCGGCTGAAGGCCGGACCGCCCAGAAGCACGCGCGAATCGCGCGAATCGGCGGCGTCTCTCAGACTCCTGTCACGCGACCCCGGTACTGGGTGAGCGTGGGCTCCCGACCGGACGATCCGGCAGGATCGGTCCAGGTCGGGACGGACGGAGCTCGGTCGGTCGATGACGGACCCGCATCAGCAGCCACCCCCATTGCCACCTCTCGGCCGGCGGCTCCGGCTGCGGCGGGTCGGCTCCGCGGCGCGCCGGACGCTGCCGTTCGCGGCGGGCATCGTGGTCGCCCTCGTCGCGATCCGCCTGTACACGATCATCGTCCCGGGCCCGCCGCCCCTGACGACCCAGGACATCCGACAGGGCGTGAAGGACGCTCTCGCCTCCCAGGTGCCGGGACCGCCGCAGTCCCAGATCGCGTACCAGGCGGTCCAGCCCTCGCTCGTGCTCATCGAGACCACCGGTCACGCTCCGACGGACGATCCCGGCGCGTCGGCGAGTCCCGGGGACAGCCCCGGGCCCCTTCCCGAGCCTAGCGCCGCGACCACCCCGCACGGCCTCGGAAGCGGCGTGGTCATCGACGCCGCGGGCGACATCCTGACGGCCCTGCACGTCGTCGCGGACGCGACGACGATCAAGCTGACGTTCGCCGACGGCACGGAAGCCACCGCCGAGGTCGCAACGCGCCAGCCCGAGAACGACATCGCCGTCCTGCGCCCGAGCCGGCTGCCCGCGAACCTCGTCCCGGCGACCATCGGCAACCCGGCCGCGCTGCGGATCGGAAGCGACGCGTTCGTCGTCGGCAACCCCTTCGGGCTCGTCGACTCGATGAGCGCAGGCGTCGTCTCCGGGCTCGATCGATCGTTCAAGGCACCCGGCAGCGACCAGGTCCTCCACGGCCTCATCCAGGTCGATGCGGCGGTCAACCCCGGCAACTCGGGTGGCCCCCTCGTCGATCGCCGTGGAGCGGTCGTCGGGATCGTCACCGCGTTGATCAACCCGACCGAGGACGACGTCTTCATCGGGATCGGCCTCGCCGTGCCGATCGACGTCGCCGGCGGCGCCGCCGGCCTCCCCCCGTATTGACCAGGAGGCGATTCACCCAGATGGCCCGAACCGCAGCGCCGAGATCGTCGAACCCCATCGAGGAGGAGGAGCGCATGGATCGCGACGGGAGCACCGCCCGGACGGTGCCGATGGAGCGGGTGCTGTACGAGGTGAAGCGCGTGATCGTCGGCCAGGATCGCCTCCTGGAGCGGATGGTCGTCGCCCTCCTCGCCCGCGGCCATCTCCTTGTCGAGGGGGTCCCGGGCCTGGCCAAGACACTCGCGATCAAGACCCTCGCCGCAGCCACCGGCGGCGAGTTCAAGCGGATCCAGTTCACGCCCGACCTCGTCCCGGCCGACCTGATCGGCACCCGCATCTACAACCAGAAGACGGGCGACTTCAGCACCTCGCTCGGACCCGTCTTCACGAATCTGCTGCTCGCGGACGAGATCAACCGGGCGCCGGCCAAGGTCCAGAGCGCCCTCCTCGAGGTGATGCAGGAGCACCAGGTGACGATCGGGCACGAGTCGTTCAAGGTGCCCGAGCCCTTCCTCGTGATGGCCACCCAGAATCCGATCGAGACCGAGGGAACCTACGCTCTGCCGGAGGCCCAGGTCGACCGGTTCATGCTCAAGGTCCTCGTCGGCTATCCGAGCCCGACCGAGGAATATGCCGTCGTCGAGCGCCAGACCGGCGCCCCCGAGGCGATCGAACGGGTGCTCTCGACCGACGACCTGCTCGAGCTGCAATGCGAGGTCGACCAGGTCTATGTCGACCCTGCGCTGATCGACTACGCGGTCCGCCTCGCGACCTCGACCCGCGCGCCCGCGGCCCACGGGATGCCGGAGCTCGAGCGGTACATCACCTACGGCGCGAGTCCTCGGGCCTCGATCAACCTGATCCTCACCGCCAAGGCCCTGGCCTATGTCCGGGGACGCGATTACGCCCTTCCCCAGGATGTCCGCGACATGGCCCGCGACGTCATGCGCCACCGGCTCGTCCTGTCGTTCGAGGCGCTGTCGGACGACATCGCCCCGGACAACGTCATGACCACCGTCCTCAATCGGATCCCGGCACCGGTCGTGCCGCTTCGGGAGCACTCCAACGTCGACGTCAGCGCCTGAGCGCATCCTCCAGCGCCTTGACTGGCAGGTCATCCGGCCACTGGACGGCCTGCTCCAGGGCGACTACCGGAGCCTGTTCTACGGGGCCGGGGTCGACCTGGCCGACCTGCGCGAGTACCAGCCGGGCGACGACGTCCGCTACATCGACTGGAACGTCACGGCGCGGATGAACGCGCCGTACATCCGGCAGTACAGCGAGGACCGCGAGATCACGGCCTGGTTCCTGCTCGACCTCAGCCCGTCGGTCGACTTCGGGACCGTCGACAACGAGCGGCAGAAGCGAACGGTCCTCATCGACTTCGTGACGACCCTCGCCCGGCTCCTGACCCGGCACGGCAACCGGGTGGGTGCGGTGTTCTACGGCGGTCGGATCGACCGGACGATCCCCGCCCGTGGCGGCCGGATCCAGGTCCTGCGCCTCATCAACGACCTGCTCGCGCAGCCGCGCCTCGCGAGCTCTCCCCCGACCGACCTCGGTCCGCTCCTCGATGCGGGTCGCCAGGTGACCCGCCGCCGCTCGCTCGTCTTCGTGATTTCCGACTTCATCAGCGCCCCCGGCTGGGAGCGGTCGCTCGACCTGCTGAACCGCCGGCACGAGGTGATCGCCGTACGCCTCGTCGATCCGCGGGAGCTGGAGCTCCCGGACGTCGGCCCGCTGATCGTCGAGGACGCCGAGACCGGCGAGCAGCTCTTCGTGGACACTGCGGACCAGGGGTTCCGACGACGGTTCGTCGAGGCGGCGGAGCGTCGCGAGCAGACGATCGGCAGCGCGTTCCGGCGCGCCGGGGTCGACGCCCTCGCGCTGGCAACGAACGAGGACCTGGTCGGGGCGATCGTCCGGATGGCCGCTCGTCGTCGGATGCGGCGACGGTGAGCTGGTGAGCCGATGACGTTCGCATGGCCGCCGATGCTCCTCGCGCTCGCCCTGATCCCGCTCGGCATCTGGGCCTATCGGGCGATCGGTCGTCGCCGTCGCGCGATCCTCGATGCCCGCGCCGGGACGGGCTTCGCCGCCGCGACGACGCGTCCGGCCCACGGGCCGCGGTCCTGGCTCGGAACGACCCTGATCGTCGTCGGGTTGACGGTCCTCGTGGTCGCCCTCGCCCGGCCCCAGGGGGTCGTCAGCCTGCCCCGCCAGGAGGGGACGGTCATCCTCGCCTTCGACGTATCGGGCTCGATGGCGGCCACCGACCTGACGCCCACCCGGATGGAGGCGGCGAAGGCGGCCGCCCGCGACTTCGTCTCGCGCCAGCCGACCAGCGTCGTCGTCGGCGTCGTCGCGTTCAGCGACGCAGGCCTGACGGTCCAGGTGCCGACAAACGACGACGCCGCGGTCATCGCGACGATCAACCGCCTCGCGCCGACCCGCGGGACGGCGCTCGCCACCGGGATCCAGGCTTCGCTGGACGCGATCGCCCGCGCGGAGAACCCGCCGCAGACCAACTACTACAGCAACCGCTCCGCCTCGCCCGACGCCTCGCCAACACCTGCGCCCGTCCCGCCGGGATCGCACCGATCGGCCGCGATCGTGCTGCTGACCGACGGCGAGAACAACGAGAACCCCGATCCGCTCGCCGCCGCCCAGGCGGCGGCCGACCGCGGGATCCGGATCTTCACGGTCGGCATCGGCAGCCCGACCGGGGCGGACCTCGACATCGAGGGCTTCCGGGTCCACACCCAGCTCGACGAGCCGGCGCTCCAGCAGATCGCCGACCTCACCGGCGGTACGTACTACCACGCGACCGACACCAAGGAGCTGCAGACGATCTATGACCAGCTGGACCCGAGGCTCTCGATCGCGCCCCAGACGCTGGAGCTGACGCCGCTCTTCGCGGGCGCGGGCATGCTGCTCCTCGTCGCCGGCGGGCTCCTGTCGCTTCTGTGGCTGGGCCGCCTGCCATGACCGGCCGCCTTCTGCCGCCCGATCGCCCGCGACGCCCGCACCGCGCGCCCCGTCCGCACCAACCGCGCCGCGGCGTACGAGGCCGCTGATGGACATCCTCTGGCCGATCTCGCTCCTGTTCCTGGCGGCCCTCCCGATCCTCGTGATCGCCTACGTCCGGGCGCAGCGCGGCCGGCGGTCCGGCATCCGGTACTCGAGCCTGAGCCTCGTCCGCGACGCCCTGCCGGGCTCGTCGCGGCTGCGCCGGCATCTTCCGTTCGCCGCGTTCGCCCTCGCCCTGGTCGCCCTGATCGTCGCGTTCGCCCGTCCCGTCGCGATCCTGAGCGTGCCCACGAACGAGACGACGATCGTCCTCGCGATCGACGTCTCGCGCAGCATGTGCTCGTCGGACATCGCGCCGAGCCGCCTCCTGGCAGCGGAGGCCGCGGCCGAGTCGTTCGTGCAGAGCCAGGGCGCGGCGACGCAGATCGGGATCGTGGCGTTCAGCGGGTTCGGCGAGGTCATCCAGGCGCCGACGAGTGATCGCCAGCTGCTCCTCTCGGCCCTCGCCAGCCTCACGACGGGCCGGCGGACGGCGATCGGGACGGGGCTCCTGACCGCGCTCGACGCGATCGCGGAAGTCGATCCGAACGTCGCGCCGTCGTCGACCGACGCGCGTCCCGGGCCCCCGGTCGTGCCCGTCCCGAAGGGCGCCTACGTGCCCGACATCATCGTCCTGCTGACCGACGGGGCGAACAACGCCGGGCCGCTCCCCGTCGACGCCGGCAAGCAGGCCGCCGACCGGGGCGTGCGCGTCTACACGATCGGCTTCGGGACGGCCGAGGGCGGCGCCTTCGATCCCGCCTGCGCGCCGCAGTTCATCGGACGCGAGCCGTTCGGCGGCGGCTTCGGGGGAGGCGGCGGGAACCAGGGCGGTTTCCGGCGGGGCATCGACGAGGACACGCTCAAGCAGGTCGCCGACGCGACCGGCGGCGCCTACTTTCCGGCCGAGAGCGCGGACCAGCTCAAGCAGGTCTTCGCCCAGCTGCCGACGAACCTGATCGCGAAGCACGAGGTGGTCGAGGTCAGCGTCGGCTTCGTGGGGCTCGGGGTCGTCCTCGCCGGGCTCGCGGTCCTGCTCGGACGGGCCTGGCGGCCGCTACCGTAGGCTCGACCCGCCCGTCGGCCGAAGACGGCAGAATCGGCGACACCCGGATCGCCGCCGCGGAGGCCGATTGGATGACGGAACAGGCCACGCGCGAGCTGCTCGTCGAGCTGCTCGGCGTCTTCTATGCGAAGGGCTGGGTGTCGGGAACCGGCGGCGGGATCTGCGGGCCGGCCGACGACGGCGGGCTCCTGCTCGCACCGACCGGGGTCCACAAGGAACGCGTCCGAACGAACGACTTCTTCACGGTCGACCCGGCCGACGGTCGCATCCTCGCCACCCCGGACGATCCCTCCCTCCGCCCCAGCGAATGCAAGTCGATCTTCGCGATGGCGGCCCGGGAGCGCGGGGCCAGGAGCGTCGTCCATTCCCATGCCCTGTCGGCGGTCCTCGCGGCCGACATCGCGATCAGCCAGTCGGCCGATCATGTCGCCATCCGCGATCTCGAGATGCTCAAGGGGATCCGCGGCGTTGCGAACCGTGACGTCCATCTGCTGCCGGTGATCCGCAATACCCCGCGCGAAGCCGAGCTGACCGAGCAGCTCGCCCGGGTCCTCGCCGATCCGCGGTTCGCATCCTCGTTCGCGGTCGTCGTGGCCGATCATGGCGCGTACATCTGGGGCGACGACGTCTGGGAGGCCAAGCGCCACACCGAGGTCTATCACTTCCTCTTCGAAGCGGTGGTCGCCCGACGCGACCGACAGCAGGAGCCCGACCGGTGAGCCACCACGACCACGACCCCGCGACCGCCCAGCACCTCTGCCCGACCTGCCAGCAGGTCATCCCTCACGCGAAGATCGACGTCATCGACGTCGCGGCCGCGGTGGCCGGCGACAAGCTGGCCGAGGCGGACGTGTTCAAGCGGACGTACCTCGGCCACGGCACCCAGTCGAGCGTGTTCGTGTTCCAGGGGCATCCGGGGCCCTTCCGCACCCATGTCCATCGGACCCACGACGAGATCGGTTACGTGCTGGCCGGGACCGGCTCCGTGACGGTCGGCGGCGTCGTCCGGCCGGTCAAGAGGGGCGACGTCTGGGTCATCCCGGCCAACACGCCGCACGGAGGTCAGTTCGAGGACGCCCCCCAGGTCCTGTTCATCTCGTCGCCGATCGACGACCCGGACAACCAGGACCGGGAGTGGCTGGAGTGAAGACCGGCGTCAGAACTCGACGGGCAGCGACTCCAGGGCTCGATCCGTCGGCGTCTTGACCCGGATGATCGGTCCCGAGACGGCATAGGTCGGGATCCGCTGGAACAGCTCCTCGAACACGATCTTGGCCTCGAGCCGCGCGAGCGGGGCGCCGAGGCAGTGATGGATCCCGTCGCCGAACGCGGCGTGCCGCTGTGGCGGCCGCAGGATGTCGAGCTGGTCCGGATCGGCCCACCGCCGCTCATCGCGGTTCGCCGAGCCCCAGAGCAAGGCGACCCGAGCCCCCTCCGGAATGACCGCGTCGTACCAGGTGACGGCCCGCGTCGTGGTCCGGGCGAGCGTCTGGATCGGCGCGTCGAATCGGACGAGCTCCTCGACCGCCGCGGGGATGACCGACTGGTCCCGACGGATCAGCTCCCGTTGCTCGGGGAACCGATCGAGGTGGAGCAGCGAGTTCGAGATCAGTCCCGACGTCGTCGTGATCCCGGCGATGAAGAAGAGCATCGAGGCTCCGAGCACCTCATCGGCGGTGATCTCCCCGGCTGCCTCGGCATCCACCAGGAAGCTGAGGAGGTCGTCGCGGCGGACCGTCCGGCGTTCCTGAACCGCGTCCTGCATGTACGCCCGCATCCGATCCCGTGCCGCGAGCGTGCTCGCCGGGAGCGCGCGCTGCCCCCGGTCGCGCTCGAGCATCTGCCCGAACCAGGCCATCAGCTGGGGATGATCGTCCTCGGGGAAGCCGAACCACGAGAACATCGTGGTTCCCGGGATCGGCCGGGCGAGGTCGCGGGCGAAGTCCGCGTGTCCCTGGTCCGCGAACGTGTCGATGAGCTCGCGAGCCTTGGTTCGAACGATCGGCTCGAACCGTCGTGCCAGGGCGGACGGGCTGAAGGCGAGCCGCAGAGCCCCTCGCAGGCGTGTGTGCAGCGGCGGGTCGACCCCGGCCAGGTCGCCGGCCGGCAGGAACAGCTGGTACGTGTCGTCGACGTCGTTGCCGAGCCCACCGACCCCGCTCGAGAACGTCTCCCAATCCTTCGACACGGCCTGGATGTCGTCGAACCGCGAGAACGCCCAGATGTCGGCACGCTCGTCGTGATAGAGCGGCGCCTCGTCGCGGAGGCGGCGATAGACCGGGTACGGGTCGTCGAGCTGGGTGAGCGAGTCCCAGAACACGGGCTGCTCGGATCGCGCAACCCCGTCGAGGATGGTCATGCGCCGATGGTACGCAACGGGCGTAGCGCGAATCCGCCCGCGGGGACAAGGCGGGAATTGGAGCGGGAGACGGGGTTCGAACCCGCGACATTCAGCTTGGGAAGCTGACACTCTGCCAACTGAGTTACTCCCGCTCGGGAGGCCTCAAGTCTAGCGTTGGGCGGGCGGCCCTTCAATCATGCGGTGCCGTCATCGATGGTCGAGCCGATCGGGGCACGCACGGCAATGCCCTGGCTGGTGACGGCATACAGGATCGCGATCGCGAGGTAGAGCCCGAGGGCGACCAATGGCAGCACGAGCGCGATCAGCGTCGCTGCGATGTAGATCGGGAGGCCGACGAAGCCGCGTCGCCATTCCGCCCGGGCGTATCCGGCATCAAACCCCGGTTCGAGGAGATCCGGGCGGTCGGCGAGGTGTCGCCAGATGAACCCCCATGGGAGCGCCATGAGCGTGGCCAGCAGGCCGTACAGCGCCGCTGCCGCCGACGCGTCCGGGCCACCCCGCTGAACGTATTCGGCAACCAGGGCGGTCGGCCAGGGCAGCGTTGCGACACCGAGCAGCAGCATCAGGTTCAGCCAGTGCAGTCGAGCGTCGAAGCGGCGGATCCGGTCGACGAGCGTTCGGTGGTTCAGCCAGATGATGCCGATCGTCAGGAACGCAACGAGATAGGCGACATAGGACGGCCAGCGGGCTGCGAGAGCTTCCACGAGATGCCCGTCGCGGACCTCGTCGAGCGGCGGGACCTTGAGGTCCAGCACCAGCAGCGTGATCGCGATCGCCATGACTCCGTCGCTGAACGCCTCCACCCGACCGGTCGGCGAGAGACGGGTCTCCGTCTCGGACTGCGTCACGAGGCGATCATACGCATCCGTAGGTGGCCGTCTCGATCCGGGAACGGCTCGCCGCCCGATCGGCCGTGCCCGACGGGCGGCCGGCTCCCCGCGACTGACCGTCCGCCGGAGACCTACCGATCGCGCCCGAACCGCCGGCCCAGCCGCGCGCCGAGCGACATCCCGACGAGCCCGCCCACCAGCACGGCGATCACATAGGCGGCAATCAGGCTCGCCGGCAGGAAGACCACCGCGATGGCCAGCAGTCCCACGCCGAGGAACGCGCCACCGACGACGGCGCCGAAGGCTTCGGCAAGGTCCGCCCGGCTCGGTCGCGGCCAGCCCGAGCGGTCCACCGACACCGCGCGCAGCTCGGCAACGGATCGATACGTGCCCGCGATCATCAGCACAACCGACCCGCCGACCGCAAGCCAGAGCCCGCTCGATACCGAACCGGTGCCACCGCTCTTCACGAGCCCGTCGATCCAGTCCTGGGTCTCACGCCAGGCGGTGACGCAGATCAGGCAGGCGAGGAGACCAAGGATCGGCGGCCCGAGGCGAACGATCAGCGACGACGATTCGACCATGCCGCTGTTGACGACGACGAACAGCGCGATCAGGCCGATGACGAGCAGGATCGCCCCGTCGCCCGGGCCGTCGAAGCCGCTCACCGACAGCCGTGCGACCGATCCGTCCAGACGCACGATCCGGCCTTCGGCGAACGGGAAGAACCCGGCCAGGACGAGCAGGACCGCGCCGATCAGGCTCGCGAGGCGGGCCGGCTGGCGACGGATGCCTGGCGTCCCGCCGTCCCGACCGATCGAGTCCCAGTCCGTGCGCAGGTGTGCCACGTCCACCTCGGGATGCGCATCGCGGCGGGTCATCCCGCCCTTGGTATCCTGCCGGACCAGCCACCACCGCGCGGGGTCACCGATGCATCGCCGTTCCGCGTTCGCCGCGCGCCTCAGCCGGAGGGGACTGCTCGTCGCCGCGAACGCGACGCTCGCGCTGAGCCTGACGGGCTGCGGCCTGCTGGACGCACCGCAGAGCCCGGCGCCCAGCCGCCGCGCGACCGCGCCGACGGCGTCGCTAGCGCCGACATCGGATGCCACCGACGAGGTGCCGACGGATCGACCCGT
>Ga0070697_100002376_pt1 | contig 14483 bp, 20 predicted proteins | sample KBSK1501metaG_FD_65475 | JGI IMG/M metagenome (GOLD analysis project Ga0070697, IMG submission 65475) | Corn, switchgrass and miscanthus rhizosphere microbial communities from Kellogg Biological Station, Michigan, USA - KBS K1-50-1 metaG | ecosystem: Host-associated > Plants > Roots >...
TCCTCAACCACGAATTCGATCCTTCTTGACCTAAAGAAGCTAAATAATAGAAAGATGAGTGGAATAGATGGTGGAACCGGCGTTTGCCGGAGGTCCGTCGAGGAGCGTCGAGGAGCGACTTGACCTGGTTTCCCGCTGGAGTTAGCATCTAACCTCGGCGCCTAGTCGTCGGAGGTTAGTCTTCAACCGAGGGTTTTATGCTTGGAGTCTCAAGCAATTCCAATCGAGAATGAAATGACGTATACAAACGTGCGATTTCGCGCTGGTTTGCCTCCAGAGGATTTTGTTTCGGTGCTTGCGGTATATGGCCATACGACAGCCAAGGAAATACGCGGGATGTTTGCAACCTGTGTTCTGTGCGAGCGAACCTCGACAGTAGCGGTGGTGGGTTTAGAACACAATTCGTGGTCCAGAAAATCGAAAACAGGAAAGCTTGAATTCTTGCTCTATGGATTATGCGCACCGTGTTCTGCATTGCCCGACGTAAGAGAAAGAACCGAGGCGGTCATATCTAAAAGCGCGTGGGTCTGCTAACTTCTAGCCTCCCCGAACGAGCCGAAGCCCAGTCGCTCGACGTACTCTTCAGGTAACCTCATGCCCGACGAGTCGGTCACCGGGGGTCAGGCTGACCTTTGGAATGAATACTTACCGGGCTTCACGTAAGTGCTGAAGACAAGGGCGTTACGTGGTGCCGCGTGAAAAGACCGATCCTGAGCCACTCCAGCTGGCTCTTATGGTTTGGCCAAAATGTCAATAAGAGTAATTAACGAATAGGATGCCGGTTCGAACGGCAGAGAGGCAGTCGAGCAGTCCCAGAGAAAAATCGCACAAATGATAACGTCCCGTCTGTCCGTATGTCCCGTGTGCCCTGTGGCACTCGGACATTGCCCGCTTGTTGCCCGCAAGAACAGTGGACCCCTGTTTTGGCGAAGGACTAGAATCCACCCCGCATAGGTTCCCCGCAGCAAATTCGCAGGATTTCACGCCGGTCACAGGCCCAGGTGTCCCCGATGGGCTGTTCGTCAGGCTCGGTAAACCCTCGCTCGCAACAATTCTCCTGGTTGTCACATCACTGATCGCACTGCTTAGCTTCGCTTTGCCGTCTCACGCGCAATCGCCGGGCGCACAAAATGCGCGTCCGCTGATTACTCAGAATATCGATGAAAGCAAACTTGCGGTTCTGGCTGGAAACATGCGGCCAGAAGCGCGAGCGGCAAATGACCGCGGGTCCGTCGCGCACAACCTGATGCTGGAACATTTGCTGCTACAGTTGAAGCGCCCTGCGGAGCAGGAGACTGCGCTCAAAGCGTTGATCGACGATTTACACAATCCTGAATCCGCCAACTATCACCATTGGCTGACCGCTGCCGAGTTTGGCGAACGCTTCGGATTGGCAGCGCAGGACGTAGACACCATCACGAGCTGGCTCACGTGGCGCGGATTCCAAGTCAACTTCGTATATCCGAGCCGCGTCATAATTGATTTTTCCGGAACTGCCGGTCAGGTGATGCAGGCCTTTCACACCGAGATTCATCATCTGGAAGTAAATGGAAAGAGTCATATCGCCAACGTGAGCGAGCCGCATATTCCGTCGGCCCTGGCGCCAGCGATTGCGGGAGTTGTTTCGCTGCACGATTTCCGGCCGCATCCGATGCAGCAAGTTAACGCTTACCGCCAGCGGCACCGCTGCAACCGGAACAATCATTTTGACTATTACCGGAACTTCCGGCAGCTTGACTCACACGACGTCCGTCAGCCTTACCGTCAATGCGGCTCCGCCAGCGCCGGACTTCACTCTGAGCGCCTCGCCAAACTCGTTAACGATTGTGCAGGGCGGAGTCGGCGGAAACACAACGATTACTGTGACGCCGGCGAACGGATTTAACGGCAGTGTGGGCCTGGCGGTAACTTCCGCTTTGCCCAGTGGCGTGTCCGCGGGATTCAATCCGAATCCTACTACCGGAAACAGTACGTTGACGCTGGCCGCCAGCAGCACCGCGACCGTCGGCACCGTCACTGTGACCGTTACCGGAACTTCCGGAAGTCTGACGCATACCACCACTGTCAGCCTGACGGTTAATGCCTCTGCGACGGCGCCCGATTTCAGTTTGTCGGCGGCACCCAGCACTTTGAGCGTTGGCCGCGGCAAGAGCGTGACCAGCACGATCACCGTGAACAAATTGAATGGGTTCAGCGGAACGGTAAGCTTGTCGGCTAACGGCTTACCAAAAGGCGTGACTGCCACGTTCAACACGGCAAGCACCAGCGGCAGCAGCACGCTCACGCTGGTGGCAAGCAACACTGCGAACCTGGGAAGCGCCACGGTGACGATCAAGGGCGTGTCCGGCAGCCTGAATCACACCATCACGATCAGTCTGACGACGACCAAGCATTAGCTTCGCTCAAGATCGGACCTGTCGCTATCCCAATCAAGGTTCAGCCTGTCTTCGCTGAGAGCCACGCGGCGGCAATCAAACACAGTGTAATCAGGGTTGAGAAAACGATAGGGATGGTGAAGGCGTATCTCCAGCTCACAGCTGTGACTGCGACAAAGCAAATGGCGAGCGCCCACGCAATGCTGCGCACGCGTGGCAAAGTCTCTGGCGGAAGTCTGCCCAGCAGCCACGCTAATACCGCCGCGAACAAAAGAAACACGGAGAAGAAAAGCCCGAACGCGCTGAAGAAGTCCCAATAAGTGCGGGTAAACCCTTGCGCGTCAAAGTGGACGGAACGCATCAACCCAAGAACCGCGTCCGCTCCCCATTCCGGATTATTCTGGCGAAACCCAAACGTATGTCCGGCGGCAAAAAGCAGCAGAAGAGCCGAAGAGATTCGGTAAAGAATTGTTGCTTTCAGGTACTGCCTCCCGAACATTCGCGAACGCAGTTTACTACATCAGTTAGTATGTCTGGCACTTGCCGCCGTTCCGAGAGGCTCGCAACCCATCCGGAAGTTGCGACGGAGTCAAATCGTCAGACACCATACTCGATGCTGGTATAAAGTATGGTAAACTTGAGGCATTATGGGAACGGCGAGAAAGATTACGGTGGAAGTTCCTGCGGAGCTTTTGGAGACCGCGCAAAAAGCGAGCGGGGAAGGCATTACGCAGACGGTGCGTATTGGCCTGCAACTGGTGGCGGCATCGCGTACGTACGCTCAGCTGCGGCAATTGCGAGGAAAAGTTCGTTTTTCGCGTACGGCGAGTGAGCTGAAGGCTGACCGGTGATTGCCGCGGATACGAGTACCTGGATTGCATTTTTTCAGGGAGAAACCGGAGCGAATATAGAGCTTCTGGACCAGGCTTTGCGGGACAGGCAAGTGGTGATGGTTCCGGTGGTGCTGACGGAATTACTGAGCGAGCCAAAGCTGTCCGCTGAAGTTGCAAAAACACTTTCGCAATTACCGCTCCTGGAAATCGATCCGGGATACTGGCAACGGGCTGGAGAGTTACGAGCGAAGGTGTTGGCAAAGCGCCGCAAGGCGCGGCTGGGTGACGCGCTGATCGCACAAAGCTGTGTGGACCGAGGGATTCCTCTCTTAACGCGAGATGGCGATTTTCGCGCATTTGCAGCAGCGGGAGCACTGGATCTGGTGGTCTAAGTCATTCCCCTGAGTGAAAACGTTCCGTCTGTCCCGGTTTCCCCTTAGAGGGAGTTGCCTGATAAATCCGTTTGCGGGGGCTTGATAAGTAACTTTCGACAACCCCCTTTGCGCGTACCATGCCCTAGCTATCTTAGTTCTGCAGTCTCACATTTACGGAACGGATCAACCCACAATGGAAACTGGCTCGCGAGGTGTTACTTTTGGCTGACCAGCGCCGACCACGATCTGGATTATCTTCTAATGTCTTGTCCTCAGATCGTTCTCGCCAGGTATCTTGCCGTCACGTTCTCTGACAGTGGCTCGCTTATGCCAAATGAAGACGAAGTAATTGCTGGGTGGGAGAGTCGCGGAGGGATTGCGTACAGCCGCAAGATTGAATCGGTCGAGAAGCTGTCGCACGACCTCTACGATGAATGGTATTTATTTGAGTCTCCGCGAGACTTGGGAAATCTGTTTCAAGGCAATGTGTTTGAGACCTCGATGCAAGCTGGCGAAGTCGCGGCCTTCGTCAATTTTGGCGGTTTCAGTTTGCATAGCCCCGAGATGAAAGATCTCGCAGACTTCTTCGGTTTGCAGCTGGAGTCAAATTCAACCTGAATCCTTCATCGCGGATGGCGGTCTCTTGAATTTCGGAACCTATGACGAGCAACTCTTTGCCGTCGTCTGCGTCGCGTTGAGATGACTTCTACAGCCATCTTAGCGGACGTATTGAAGGCCACCTTTGGAGAAACAGGCGAGCAGCGTTGGCAAGCGCAAAGTGGAGGCTGCACCGTTTCCCCTGCCTCCCGTACCAGAACGCCTGTGGAACTCATCTGGAACGCAGATACACCCGCAACGCTGTAACTTTTGATTACAGCGACTTTAATATGGTGAAGGCGGGGGGAGTCGAACCCCATCCGAAAAAGCGCTGCGCCGCGAAGCCTACATGCTTGTCTCAGTTCCGTCGGTTTTACCTGGCGCGCGGCAAGGCGTCGCGCGTTGCTGTGTAAGCTACTCCATCGTATGCTTGCGGCGGGAAAAACTAGGTGACGATGCGTGTTGGATTGATCGGCGGCGGAAACATTTCGGAGACGCACACGCGTGCGGCTCGGGAAATTCCGGGCTTGGAAATTGTCGCGGTGTATGGAACGAATCGCGAGAAAGTGGCACGGATGAGTGTGCAGTACGACGCCTCGCCGTATTGCGATTTTGAAAAATTCCTCGTCCATCGTCCGATGGATTTCGTGGCTATTGGCAGTCCGTCCGGTTTGCACGCAGAGCAGGGCATTGCGGCTGCACGGCACGGATTGCATGTGCTGACGGAAAAGCCGTTGGACATCAGCACCGCACAGGCGGATGCGCTGATTGCCGCGGCAGAGGAGGCCGGCGTTAAGTTGGGTGTTTTTTTTCAAGACCGCTTCAAGACGGATCTGATTCGCGCAAAAGAGTGGGCTGACGCGGGCGTGTTGGGGAAATTAATTCTGGCAGATGCGCGCGTGAAATGGTTTCGGCCGGCGAATTACTATGGGGATTCGCGCTGGAGAGGAACGCTGCGGCTGGATGGCGGCGGCGCGTTGATCAATCAGGCGGTTCACACCGTCGATCTCTTGCTTTGGCTATGCGGCGAAGTAACAGCTGTTCAGGCCATGAAGAAAACCGCGCTGCACAATATTGAAGCGGAAGACACCCTGGTTGCTTTGCTGGAATTCAAGAATGGCGCTATCGGCACTTTGCAGGCGACGACGTCAGTTTTCCCCGGCTATCCGAGAAGAGTGGAGCTGACCGGTTCCGAGGGAACGGTAATCATCGAGCATGACCGGTTGCTGGCCGCTGACTTGCGCAAACCACCGGAAGATTTTTGCAGCACCGGAAACGATCAAAACGCAAGCGCTTCTTCAGCGACGGTCAGCGATGTGCGGGGGCACCAAGCGGCGCTGGAGGATTTTGTGCGAGCGATCGAGACGAACGGCACGCCGCGCTGCTCCGGCACCGAGGCGCGGCGAAGCGTTGCGCTGGTGGAAGCAATTTACGCGGCGTGCAGTTTGGGAAAGCGCGTTGAATTGCAGGCGGGCAGCTAGCCCCTACGGGAAAAGGACGCCACACTTGCAAATCAAGATTCTTGATGACAAGAAGGCGCTGGGCCGAGCAGCGGCGGAGCACGCCGCGAAATCCTTGCGAGCTGCTCTGCGCGAGAATGGCGCCGCGCGAATCGTTGCCGCTACCGGGGCATCGCAGTTTGAATTTCTGGACTCGCTCACTAGCGCGGCAGACATCGATTGGAGCCGGGTGGAGCTTTTTCACTTGGACGAATACGTTGGCTTGCCGGCTACGCATCCGGCGAGTTTCCGGAAATACATTCTGGAACGGATCATTCTCAAAACTGGAATCGGTCACAAGACCGGAATCACTCAGTACCACCTTCTGGATGGAGAGGGCGACCCCCAGGAGATCGCAAAGAGAGTTGGCAGTGAACTGATTTCCCGGCCCGTTGACATCGGCTTTGTGGGAATCGGAGAAAACGGCCACCTCGCGTTTAACGATCCTCCAGCGGATTTCGCGAGCGAGGAAGCATACCTTGTAGTGCAACTCGACGAAACTTGCCGGCAACAACAGGTAAACGAGGGATGGTTCTCTCAGCTGGCCGACGTTCCCAGGAGAGCCATCTCCATGTCGATCCGGCAAATCCTGCGCGCGAAAGAAATCATCGCCGTGGTGCCAGAGGCACGCAAAGCCCGGGCGGTGCAAGCCTGCGTGGAGGAGGAAATCAGCCCGTTGGCGCCCGCGTCGGCTTTGCGGAATCATGCGAACACGACGTTATATCTCGATAGGGATTCCGCAGCTCTGTTGAAAGCGTCCAGCCCATCCGTTTCGCAAGGGTCTGTTTCGCGATGACAATTTGTAAAACGACAGGTCGTAAAATGACAGCTCGCAAATAAATGCCGGCACCCGACCAAGCATTGCAGTCGAAATTGCAGTCGAGACCGCGCGCGATTCCCCATTTGCGATGGTGGATTGGCGGACTGCTGTTCGCCTCCACGGTGATCAACTACATTGACCGGCAGACGTTGGCACTGCTCGCGCCATTCCTCACGCAGGACTATCACTGGTCGCATACCGACTATGCGAATCTGCTGATCAGTTTTCGCATCGCGTACGCGCTGGGCCAGACCGCATGCGGAAGATTCATTGACCGGGTGGGAACACGACGAGGACTGAGCATTTCCGTTTTATGGTATTCGTTGGTTTCGATAGCGACTTCGCTGGCCGCCGGCTTTCGCAGTTTTGCCGCTTTTCGGTTTCTGCTGGGAGCGGGAGAATCCGCCAACTGGCCCGGCGCTACCAAGGCGGTGTCCGAGTGGTTTCCCAGACACGAACGCGCCTTGGCGAGTGCGCTGTTCGACAGCGGTTCCTCGATTGGCGGAGCTATCGCGCCTTTCATTATTTTGCCGATCTACTTTCGCTGGGGATGGCGGCCGGCATTTGTGATCCCAGGGCTGCTCGGGTTCTTGTGGCTGTTTGTCTGGCGTCGCATTTACTACCTGCCTCGAGAGCATCCGCGGATCACTGACGCGGAGCGCACGATGATTCTTGCGGAGACCGAGTCTCCGGGAGGCGCCGCTGGCCGTCGGGTGAGATGGGGCGCTTTGTTGAAGTTGCCGCAAACCTGGGGCGCGATTGTGTCCAAGGCTCTGACCGACCCGGTGTGGTTCTTCATCACTGACTGGTTCCCGCTCTATCTGGTGGCGAAGGGCATTTCGCTGAAGAGCGGACTGATTGCCGTGTGGGTTCCATTCATCGCCGCTGATTTGGGCAACTTTTTTGGCGGAACGGCTTCGGGGTTCTTGATCAAGCGCGGATGGTCGCTCGGAGCGGCCCGCAAAGCGCTTGTAGTGTTCGGAGGATTCGGAGTGACTTTGCTGATTCCCACCATTTTCACGATGAACCTGGTAGCGATCACGGCACTGTTTGGGCTGGCGACATTTTGTTATGCAGCGTTCTCAACCATCGCCAACGTGCTGCCCTCGGACCTGTTCACCGGCGGCTCGGTTGCTTCCGTGAGTGGCTTCAGCGGAACCGGCGCGGGGATCGGAACGATCATCGCGTTCGAGTTAATTGGCTATTTTTCTGATGCCACCCAAGCGCTGCCGGGACACTCCTTCGACAAGATCATCGTCGTAGCCGGTCTTGTTCCGTTCGTGGGGATGCTGCTGGTGCTGTTGCTGGTGCGCAACACACGCGCAACAAAAGAAGGCTTGGTGCGGCCGATCTGAGTGAAAGGTTGGAGGCGGGGGGAGTTGAACCGGTACTTTTCATAGGCCCTAAGACGACGAGATCTTTTGCAAGCCCTGAATGATCGCTCTGCTAGAAATGGGCAGCAGGCCCGGCCCAAAATTGCCGGTCGTTTTCAATAATTCAGGAAACCAAGGCTGATTGCCGATCTCGATTTCACCATCCCGTCCGTTCGATCCCGTAGCACGGTCTTTTAAAATGCCCCGTGTTTCCTCGTCGCACCCTGCATCCTTGATGCGAAATCGACGTTGCCCTGCTATGAAGACGACTCCAGTGCCCCTGTCCAACTTTCGAAAGCCCTTCCCTTTCGTTCGTCACCTTTGAAGAAAGCCAAATACGACATCACGTGGTATCCAACAAAATGTTTCTGGCCCGGATGGAATCGTGCCAGTTCATGCACGGGCCGCCACGTTCCAGAGTTGATGTAAATTTGGTTCGTTACGGTGTTACCCTGCGGAAGAGATTGTAAGGGCACAATCTCGTAATGATGTGTGTGGCCGTAGACGATGAATTTCGCCCAACCGTCAATGAAACTCTTTTCGTGCATAGCATAAGGATAAAAGCTCTCAGCCCGTCCTCCTCCAAATTTCGAGCTGAACCAAGCAGCTACGTCGCTCAAGCCAGACATCGGCAGCTCGCTTGAGATCTTGAAACCGAGTTTGATCAGCAATGAACTGCCAAATGGTCTAGCTTTTACAAAATCCAATTCTAAGAACTCGTGAACCAATTCATTCCATATGCTCTTGACTTCTTCGGTGATTAAGGGGGTGCACGTGTCTTCGAGTAGTCCGTCTACCCAGATCGGGATGATCGATAGAGGGCGGACATTATCAATTTCCTTAAGTCCCGTATCGCACGCATCTGGAAGTCTGGGCCCGAGCCGCTGCCGCACTACAACCCCAAATTTGTCTAGCAGTTCAATCACTATCGCATCGCCAAGGGATGAGGCATCGCGGCTATGCTCATAATTGCTAGGATCGAAGATATCCCCGTGCCGGGCAAATACTCGGTGATCCCGGTAAATCTTCTCTATCACTTGCGATTCAAAAGGTTCGTGCGGAAAAGGAAGGTTAGGGGAGTTTTCGAGGCCAAGAGCGTCAACAATCATTTTTCTTATGGCATCGTGCGCTGGCCCTTTCAGATGAAAGCACCAGTCATGATTGCCTACAAGATAGTGAATGCGGACGGGCACGGGCACTCGGTGGGGAGGTTTTACCATCACTCCACTATCCTCGGCGGCGGGTGGAAGACTCAGTATTTCGGGGTTATGTAGGCTCCTAAGAATACTCAAAGATTCTTGGTTGTTTCGAATCACGTCTTCTGTAATGCTGCGCACCATGTCGGAAAATCGAGCATCATTCTGATCTCCCCAGGGACGTACTTCTGTCGGAGCGGCACACCAGCGGGTAGAACGTATGACGTCTAAGATGTCCCCCAATAACACGAGGTCGATGCTATCAACCGGGGAATACGTCTTCTCATTCCGCCAGGAAGCATCGTAGGCCAACTCGCGAAGGCTTTCTCGAAATGCTCTGAACGCCCCTGGTTTTATAGTTTCGCCTGAGGTGCCGTCGGTCAGATGTAAATCGCTGATAATGACTAACATTGGCTCTGCTCCCCTTACCCAGTAGCGCTGTGAATTACTCCCATTCCCAAACTCGTGCTGTCGCGTCCAGACTGCTGCGACAGAGCAACCCGTTTGTCACGGAGCCCCACAAATCACCGCTATCGATTGCGGCGATTCTGCATCCTGGCCTCTGCCGGATTGCATTCTTGGGTCCCTTGGTCCTGTAACCAGTGCGCAACCTCAGCAGACGTTTGACCGCATAACAGTTGTGCCATTGTAACTGGGTGAAACTCTTCGACAAGCAGTGCATTTTTAGACTAAGTCACTAAGTCTCAGGACACGACGATATAAGGTGGGTTGAATTCTGCGACACCGGCATGACAGCCTGCGATCCATCGAAGCACATAGACCACTTCAGGGTTGGTCAAACCGTTGTACATTCGCTTCTCCAAATTGAACCTGTTTCCAACTTGCTGCTGCGCCGGGATGGAAGAAATTCGAGCCCGTCTCTGGGACGAACAGCTTTTGGGCCGCCGCAGTTCTTACTTGTTCCATCAGCTTGGGGTCACAATAGGCGAAGAACCGGTCCTGAGCGAGGCTGTCATCCCGCTTCAATTCGCGAAGATAGTCGAGCGGATTTCCTTCCGGCAAATGGATTTCTTTCATTGCCGTACTTATGTTCAGCAGCGCAGCTAGGCTCAGGGGCCTGGCATCCATGAGATTCGCATAGCGTTCTTACCATCAGAGTCGGTCGTGCCCTTGGTGAGAAATGGCAGATTCACTTTAACTCAAGCCCAGGTTGCTTCCGCAAAATTAGGATGACCATCCTTTGGAACGAGCATTAGATCAAAAACAGTCTGTGCGACAGGCGAAAGAGTCACCGGCGTGAAACCAGCTTGTTTACAGTCGTCCGAAAATACGATGACTGTATAGGTGTCCATGAAGTTGTCGTGGAAATCGAATTCGCAGTTTAACGTCGGGCCTTTTCTTTCAACCTCGGCAATCTGCTTTTGATTGGCATCGATTACTGCGGATTCCGGACGATGCCGATCAGCGTTCCGGGCTGATGCCGATTACGCGGTACAGAACGTTTCTATCCGCAGAGAAGAGATTGCGGGATCCATCGAATACGTGGACCTGCAACGAACACGCAGCCCGGATCATCCGCGTAAAGCTGGTCCGCTATTTGTTCCAACGTCGCGGTCGATTTGTGTTGCCGAACCAGTCGCATAGCTTCCGAGAACGCGTTCGTCAAGCACCTTCAAAATAGACGGACTTGGCCGACTGAATTCTCGGTGACTGCGCTAGCTGTTTTTGGGGTTGAGCCGCAATCGAAGCTATCGAACTCGCAAGAGCCTAAGAAAGAGGAGGTGTGAAAAGAAACGAGGAGCCGACCATTTTATCGAATCCGGCTCCCCTGAGCTGCTTACTTGCAGGTTTCACTGATGTGCTTGATATTCGTAACCCGGAGGTCGGCGTATTCACCCCCTCCTGCTTCCTTCTTTTCCCTCTCCTCGTTCTCTTCGCGCATCTTCGTGCCTGTTACGGCGACCTGGTGTCCGAGATGCTTGGAGAGGTCGACGCTCTTGCTGCGCAGGCCATAGCGCTTTCCGTCCTCACCGGTGATGGAATATTCCCCGGCTTCGTCGCCTTTCTGCAAGCAGCCGGTGACAGTTACACTGTTTCCGCCTTTCGTTTTCGTTTGATTTTCTTGTGCCGCCCAGGCAAGTGAGCCCAAGCCTAAGGCGAGGACACACGCCAGGACGTACTTAGCCCATGTAGTTGGCAGTCTCATATTGGTACCTCTTCACTTGAAATATGGGCCGGGAAACTCGTTTCCACCACGCCAGCATATCAACTCCGTTGGTCTGGTGGGAACGGTAGGCGAGCAGGTCGATTCCAAAGGACGATTTGCTACCGAGCTGCGCGGCCACTCCGCAGGCCGTGGAAGGCTCGACTGGTCTTGAATCGCCTTGGAAATCTCGCTTCGTAGGATGATAGTCCGGGGCAAATCAGATAATGCGAAGACGTGAAGCCGTACGCTTCCATCTCCTTCATGGCTTCCTCGGCGGTCCATCCTTGTTCGGCCATTCGATACGCTGCGACCATCATTCCGGTGCGGTCATCGCCAGTTTGACAGTGGACAAAAACCTTCTTGCCGCGGTTATCGCGAAGCAGTCTAAGGAATCGGGCCATGTCTTTGTCTTCAGGATGGAAGCAGTTCCAGGGAATCGCCACGAAGCGCATTCCAAGGTTGGTTACTTGTTGGCGCTCAACTTCGCGGCCTCGCTCACGCAAGTCCACTACGATGCTGATGCCCATCTCAGCCAATTTCCGAAATCCTTGCCGGGTAGGCTGCGAGCCGCGATACAAATTAGAGCTCACCTCACCGAGATTCGGTACGCCCTCAACCGCGAGCTTGCGCGCAATGGTGCGCTCCGTCGGGACAAGCCCAGAAGAGTTCGTCGTGTCATACGCAATTGAAGTTGCGCACATCGTTGTAACCAAAAACGCAACGAATCCCATGCTTGCAACGAGAGGCATAGTGGCCGTGATTATATCCCTAAGAAGCCTTCGCCCGGCGCTTGTTCCCTGACTTCAGAACTGCAGTGGCGGAAACGCGGGCGGCTATCGTTGTACAACTTCGCAGCAGAGGGGCCGTCAAGACACTCTGAGACTTTTCAAGCCCATGCTACGTAACCATATTTGAAGGAGGGATTGCGATGAAATCCTCTCTGACCTTGGTTGTGCTTGTCATACTGTTCCTGATTTTGGCTGGATGTGCTCCGGGAGCTAACCAGTCCAATGGAACGACAAGCGACGTGGCCGCGGGCTTCTGGCTTGGGCTCTGGCAGGGCTTTATTGCACCGTTCGTCTTTGTGGTCTCGCTGTTCAAAAGCAACGTCGGTATCTACGAGGTCCACAACAATGGAGCCTGGTACAACTTCGGCTACTTGTTCGGCCTAGCCTGCTTCTTCGGTGGCAGCGGCAACCGGGCAGCGGGTCGGAAAGTAAATCGCAACAGTTAAACAGCGCGTTCGTTATCGTACTGATGCTTGACAGGCTGTCGCGGCGAGGAGTAGCGTCTGGCACAATTGCAGACCGCGGTGCCCGTCCTTCGAGTTTTACTATTCCCACTCCCGCTGTACACCGCGAGCTGTTAGATAGGTAGGAGAAGCCCATGAAAATCCAAAGAAACTGGTTCGTGGCGGCAGCGCTGCTGTTGCCGACTCTTTTTGTTGTTTTTAGCGTAGGCCTAGCTCTTGCGTCACCGGCAGTTGCCAGCAGCCCGACCTACAGTTTCGACGTGACCGGTCCGCAAACCGATAAGGACCCTGGCACCAACAACACCTTAGCATTGACCGGAGCTGGAAGTTTCGACCCCAGTACTGGAACAGTTGTGGCGAGCGGCGCGTTCGCCATTTCAGCTCTTCCGGGTCGCCGCTACGTTCCGGCACTTGGAAAGCCACTGGCTTCGATAGCTTCTGTTCACGAGGCGGACCAAACTCCGGCACCCAGGGCGGCGTGCTCGTTATTACCGTGACCTTCTTTCCGCACGGAGGGCAACCTATCACGCGCGTTACGATTACCGTTAACTGTCTTGTTGGGACCGGCTGCAGCCCAGGAGCAGAGGGGATAACTGTAACGGGAAGCGTTGGCAACTTTACGGATGTGCTGCACGGGAGAACTCTGTTTCACCTGAACGGGTAATCCGAGTGGAATGGCTGCGAGTGGAGTGGAAAAGTAAGGCCGCCAGAGCTGTCGCTATAGAAGCCGCTATCGGAATAGCCTTCGTCTTCTTTTTTCACGGTGACAGCAAACTTTCCTACCCCACAGATGATTAGATTTCAAAACTGCCGTGGCGGAAACTGGCTCACCGCGTTTCTCCTTTTCGGGTTGCCTTTGATGTACCTTCGACGTGCAAGGAGACGCCTCTGTATTCATCTAGCGGCCCGCATATCTATCCGTCGGCGAGCCGATTCAGTGCGTCTGCTTCTAAGAGGACTTGTTTCCATTCATCAAAAAACTCGCAACCCAATGACTTGTAAAATTTAATTGCCGACTCATTCCAACCCAGCACTTCCCAACGAATGCCATAGGAGTCTTCCTGCCGGGCAATACGAGCAACCTGAGACAGAAGGGCTCTTCCGACCCCTCGACCGCGAAACCTTTCCTGTACGAAGAGGTCCTCCAGAAAGATACCGGAGCCTTTATAGGTTGAATAAAAGCCAAAGAAGAGCGCATAGCCAATCGGTTGTCCGTCCCATTCCGCAATCAGGCTGCGGAACTTTGGTTGAGGTCCAAAGCCGTCCCTGGTCAGCGTCTCTTCATCAATGACCACCGCGCCGGGTTGGCGCTCGTACTCAGCAAATTCCCGGGAGAATCTCAACAGCAACTGCACATCGCTGACTACGGCGGCACGAATTATGAGCATCAGGGATTTCTCCACCACGCAAAAACGCAGTTTAGTCACAATCGAGCCGAGTCGCAAACTGCCGTGGCGGAAACTGGCTCAGCGCGGGTCGCGTGAAGAATCCATGCGCACGTCACACTCGTCGAGAAGTCTTCCGAATCTTATTCATCTTGTCTTCAGCCGTGGTTACAATACCCGTACCTGTCCCGGGCGGCTAGCCATGCCCCATGCCGACATCCAAGAGCCCGTTTGGCTCCTCCGAATGGAAAACATCCTCGAAACACTCAACGAGGGGGTGGTCATCGCGGACGATGCCCTTCGTGTGGTGTTCGCCAACGAGGCAATGCTGCGTTTAACTGGTTGCGAGCGTGGGGAACTACGGGGCCGCACGCCTGAGGCCATTTTTCCAGCCGAAGATATTCCGTACTTGATGCAGCAGTACGCTATCGCCCAGCGTAACCGGCACCACCGTCATGAATACAACTTGCCGCGAAAAAATGGCGAGCGAGTGCCGGTGGTCTTCAGCGGGCGGATAATTACAGGACCTGACGGGCGGCAGTATTCGGTAATCACGCTCACCGACATCAGCGCGCAGAAACACGCGCAAGAGGAACTTCGCCAAGCCAATGT
>Ga0070697_100002377_pt1 | contig 14482 bp, 14 predicted proteins | sample KBSK1501metaG_FD_65475 | JGI IMG/M metagenome (GOLD analysis project Ga0070697, IMG submission 65475) | Corn, switchgrass and miscanthus rhizosphere microbial communities from Kellogg Biological Station, Michigan, USA - KBS K1-50-1 metaG | ecosystem: Host-associated > Plants > Roots >...
GTTGGTGGCGGTGCAGCAACGGCTCCTGCCGGTGGGCAAGGATGTGGTGACGACGTTCCACACCCCGGGCGTCGGCGACGAGCTGGTGGCCGTCGTGCCCGCCGGGGGCGATCCCGCGACGGACGCGATCGATGTCCAGCCGACCGGTGCCGCGGCCGACGGCACGCTCACGTTCGCCACCGACACATGGCAAGCCGGCGATTACGAGGCGGTGCTGCTCGACGGAGCGGGCGCTGAGCTCTCGCGGATCGCGTTCTGGCTCAAGACGCCGGGAACCGAGCCGGTGATCTCGACAGGGCAGAGCTCGTACGCGCGGGGAGAGCCGATCGACGTCTCATGGTCCGACGTGCGCGGCGAGCGATGGGACTGGATCGGCGTGTACCACCGCGGCGCCGACCCGCACGTGGCGTACTACCTCTTGTGGGCGTACACGGGCGCCACCGTCGAGGGCTCGCTCGTGCTCGATGACAACGCGAACGGCCGCTTCCCACTGAACGCCGGCAAGTACAGCGTGTACATCCTGCGCGACGACGGCTACGTGAAGATGGCGGGAGCGGACTTCACGATCACGAGCGCGAACTGACGCGTTCCGCGTCGTCGTCCGGCTTCGTCACGTCGGCGACATCGGCCCCGAGGTGCGCCACCAGATCGGCGCCACGGACGTGCAGGTTCACGCCGTGCCCGCCGCCCCCGATGGCCACCCGATCGAGCTCGGGGATCGCGGCATCGGCCACGACCGGCCACGGGTTCGTGGAGCCGAACGGCGTGATCGTTCCCCGCTCGTAGCCGGTGGCCCGGCGGGCCTCGTCGGCGTCGGGCAGCGAGAGCCGCTTCACGCCGAGGTGCGCTCGCAGCTTCGGCCAATCGATCTGACGCCCGCCCGGGACGAGCACGAACACGTAGTCGTTCTCTCCGCGCCGGATCACGATCGTCCGGAGCAGCTGCCCGAGCTCGATCCCCTGGAACCGGGCGCTCTCCTCGGCGCTCCTCGCGCGCTCGGTCCTGACGACCTCGTGCACGAGCGATGAGTTCGACAGCGCGCGCAGCGCGGGTGTGTCGCCGCCGGGGTTCACGCTCGGGCGGCTTCCCACGCGTCGATCTCGGCGAGCACGCGCTCGCGCACGTCGGCGGGAGCGAACGCCGCCCGCGCGGCACGCCGTTCGAGCTCGGCGAGTCCGGCCACATCGAGCTCGAGCAACCGTACGGCGTGTCCGAGCTCGTCGGTGATCGACGTGCGGAACATCGCCGGGTCGTCGCTGTGCACGGTCACGTTCACTCCCGCGCGCCACAGCTCGACGATGGGATGCTCCTCGAGCGAGGGTGCGAGCCCCACGAGCACGTTCGACGTCGGACACACCTCGAGCGGCACCTGCTCGCGCGCCAGGCGAGCCAGGAAGGTGCCGGCGGTGACGAGCGTCTCCGTATACCGCACGCGATGCTCCGCCTGCCGTCGTGCGAAGGCCGCGGCGACCAGCTCGACGTCGTCGGGCGTCTGCACCAGGTCGTTCACCGGGAACCACGACCGGAGGAACGCCGAGAAGTCCGCGTAGCGATCGGGGTACCCGTTCGGGAGCACCGCCTCCAGATCCACGCCGTGACGACGAGCGAGCTCGGCGACGGTCTCCGGCTCGATCGCGCCGCCGAGGTGCACGTGCAGCTCCACCTTCGGCAGCGCTCGGAGGTCGGCGTCGCCCGGAGCGTGCATCGCGACCACCCTAGCCGAGCCCGGCCGCTAACCGAGCGGCGCTCGGCCCATCATGGCGCGGTACTCCTCGTTGAACCAGTACAGGAACCGGTCCTGGCGCGGATACACCCCGGTGGTGAAGGATCGCGAGCCCACGCCGGTCTGCGCCCGCGCGCAGACCTCCCAGTCCTGCTTGCTGATCAGATCCCAGAACTCGACGACCGGCTCGGGCTTGAAGTCCGGCCCGGCGATCGTCTCGGGACGGAACAGGTACTCGGACACGACCGTCGTGTGCTTGGGTCCGGTCGGGAAGCCGATGTAGTACATCGCGCAATCCGGGTGCAGGTTCAACATGAGATTGGGGAACTCGTAGCTCCCGTAGTACATGGAGTAGTCCTCGGGCGCGAGATCCGGCAGCTTCGGGAGCTCGGAGGTGCCGGTGGCCGTGAAGCTCGTCGCGCCGTCCATCATCTTGTTGCCGTCGTCGCGGAGCTCCTCGTCCCACACCTCTCCGAACCGGAACAGCGGCACCACCTGCACCAGCTCGGGGTGGATGCTCGGGCAGTGCAGGCACTCGTTGTAGTTCTCGACGATGATCTTCCAGTTCGCCTCGACCTCGTAGACGATCCGGACGCCGATCCGCAGCTCCTCCATCTTGAACCGCTCGAACGCGGTGATCGTCTCGGCGCCGTCGGTGAGCGCCTCCAAGAGCGGGCGGGGCTGGGCGGACAGGTTCGCGAACAGGAACCCCGCGTACTCGCCGATCGCCACCGGGTGCAGGGGGTGGTCCGAGCGGTCGAACAGCTCGTCCTCTTTCACGTTGGGGGTGCCGATGAGCGTGCCGTCGAGGTCGTACACCCACGCGTGATACGGACAGCGGAAGCCCTTGCGGACGTTGCCGCTCGCACCGTCGTCGAGGAACTTGGTGCCGCGGTGCGCGCACACGTTGTAGAACCCGTTCAGCTTCTGCTCCGCGTTGCGGACGACGAACACGGATTCGCCGGCGACGTCCTTCACGACGAAATCGCCCGGGTGCTCGACCTCCTCCGTACGACCGATGCACACCCAGTCGCCCCACCAGATCTTCTCGCGCTCCTCGTCGTACACCTCGGAGCTCGTGTAATCGCTCCCGGACAGGGTCGGTCGTGGGCGCCAGAGCCGCTCATCGGAACGGGTGTTGAGGGACGAGTGGCGTCTCTGGGTCTGCATGGACGCTCCTTGAACAGCGGTTCAACTTCCGAGGGCACAGGATACGACGCGGCGGGCGGCGGTGGAAGCCTCAGATCCTCGGTAGGAACCGCAAGGGAGGTCGATCGACCGGGAGCTCGAGCCTCCCGGCCTCCCCGGACGCGGGGTCGAAGCGGGAGCCGAACCCGACCACCGTGCCCGAGGTACGTCCGACCAGGAACTCCTCTGCCAGCCCGAAGGGGGCCCACCGGACGCGCACCGGCGAGCCGTCGAGCGCCCGGAACGGCTCGAACGTGAACTGCGTCGAGGTCCCAACCGCGGCCGCGGGCTCGTCCCACGGTCCACCCACGCCGACCGCGTCGCGGATCGTGCCCAGGTGGCAGCCGATCAACGGCGCGCCGTCCGAGAGCGGCCCCTCCCCCCGCAGGACCATCGACTCGACCGCTCGCGCCTGCTCGGGGGCCGCCTCCCGGTCCACGACGAGCCCGAGCGACCACCGCCCGGCGCTCACGTTGGCGGGATAGTGCACGAACGCGGCGAACGAGACTCCCGCCAGCTCGACCTCGTCGAACCGGCCCTCGTCGAGGTGCACGACGACGACCGAGCGGCACTCTCCCCGACCGTCCGGATCGTTCGGTCGTCCGTCGAACGGACCAGCGCACAGCGGCCGGCACCAGCAGCTCACGACGTAATCACCGGAGATCCTCGGGACCACGGGCGACTCCTGGCTCGCATCGACCTTGGGGTGCGACAAACGTCGATCAGAGCCTAGGCGCCGACGATGGGTCGCCCGTGAGAGCCACATGAGGTCGTTCTCACGCTCGAAGGTGGCACGCGGCCGGCGCGCTACCCGACCATGTTCACGACGAGCCGGTAGCCGGTGCCTCGTACGGTCTCGATCCGGTCCGCCCCGAGCTTGCGACGCAGGTACCCGATGTACACGTCCACGCGGTTGGACTGCGGGTCGAAGTCCAACCCCCAGACGCGCGACAGCAACTGCTCGCGCGAGAGCACCTGGCCGGGATGGCGCAGGAGGGTCTCGAGCAGGGAGAACTCACGGGCCGTGAGCTCCACGGAGTCCCCTCCCGCGCTCGCTTCCCGGGTGAGCAGGTCGAGCTGGATCCCCCCAGCGGAAAGGACGCTGGACGGCCGGTCGCGCTCGGGCCGGAGTCGAGCGCGGATGCGAGCGAGGAGCTCATCGAAGGCGAAGGGTTTCGGGAGGTAGTCGTCGGCTCCGAGATCCAAACCGCGGACGCGGTCGTCGACGTCGCCGCGCGCGGTGAGCACGATCACCGGCGCGACGATCTTGCGTTCTCGAAGCGTGCGGAGGACGTCGAGCCCATCCATGTCCGGGAGTCCGAGGTCCAAGATCAGGAGGTCCGCATCGCCGGCGAGCTCCAGGGCTTCCGCTCCTTTGGACGCCCGCTCCACCGCGTATCCGCTGGCGCGGAGACCTTTCAGCAGGAACGAGGCGATGAGGTCCTCGTCCTCGACGACGAGCACCTTCATCGGGGGATCCGGATCCAGAACGTGGCTCCGCGACCGGGCCGGTTGTCCAGCCCCGCCGTCCCTCCGTGGGCCGTCGCGATGCCGCGGACGATGGCCAGGCCGAGTCCGGTCCCGGACGCGCGTGAACCGCCACGGCGGAACGGTTCGAACAGCGACCGTTCGTCCGCGGTCGTGACTCCGCCGCCCGAATCGGACACCTCGAAGCGCCACGCGCGCGGCTCGGCGCGAACCCGGAGCTCGACCGGTCCCTCTTGGGTGTGCACGGCGGCGTTGCGGAGCAGGTTCAGCAACGCCTGCGTCAACCGTTGCGGATCGGCCGAGAGCCTCGCGTCGTTCGGTACGGGAGCGACGTGTAACCGCCCGTCGAGCAACGGCTCGGCCTTGGACGCCAGGTCCGCGACGAATCGCGCGAGCTGCAGCCGCTCCGGATGCAGGAAATCGTTCCCCTCCATGCGCGCCAGCGCGTCCACGTCGTCGACGAGCCGCCCCATGCGCGCGAGCTCGTCCACGACCATGTCGACCGTGTCGTGGACCTCGGCAGGGTCGGCGGCGTCGTGCAGGACCTCGAGATGACCGCGGACGATCGTGATCGGCGTCCGGAGCTCATGCGAGATCGTGGACATGAACCGGTTCTTCAGGTCGTCCAGCTGACGGAACCCCTCGGCCACCTCGCGCTCCAGGTGGAGGGCCTGCTCGGTCGTGATCAGTCGGCGCGTTCCCCACGAGAGCGACTCACCCACGAGGACGCACGCGGGGATCGTCAAGGTCGCGGCGTTCAGGCCGGCGCTCACCGAACCGGGCAGGTGATAGAGGGGAAGGACGTAGGCGACCGCCGCGAGCGGCGACATCAGGAGCGATGTACCCGGCGGGTGAGCCACGCCGATCCACACGAAGGCGACCACGAAGAACACGCCATACGTGTGCGCGTCTGCTCCCCCGAACAGGTTGCCGAACGCGATGAGGGCGAATCCCGGCGGCACGAGGACGAGGCTCGCGCGCGGAGGGAGGCGGTGCCAAGGCGCGTACCACGCGGCGAACCCGAGGACGATCGCGACGCCGGCCACGGCGAGGGTCCCGACCGCGTGGACATCCGAAGGCGCCAGCGGAAGCGTCAAGATCGCGAGGAACGCGGACCCCACGAAGAAGACGCCGGCGAGCCTGCCGAGCAACCTCCTGCGTGCTCGGGCGGTCGGCAGGTCGTCCGGGACCATGGCACGAGCAGTATCGGCAGGTTCGAGAGCCCGAGCAAACAGGCGGTCCGGCAGCGCCCGACCGCGGAAGGTGAGAAACCTCTCATGCGCGTCTCACGGCTGCTCCATGCTCGCTCGCTAGAAAACAGGTCGGAACCACGATCACGGATTCGAAGGGGCGACGCCGTGCTACAGAGGGAGCCACGAACGCCGGGAGGGACACCCCTGCCCTCCCCGGTGATGGTTCCTCCCACGCGTCTCCGGTCGACGCCACCCTGACCTCGACCTCGGAGGGGGTGCGGGCGAGAGCGCACCCCCTCCAGCCTCTTCGTAGGAGGGCGCGATGAGACGGGCCCTCGATATCGCCGACGCCACCAAGGTTGGACGACCAGGCCAACGGGTGCCCGACGGCTTGTTCCCGATCCACACCCGGAGAGATCTGCGGGGCGCGATCGAGTCGATCGGTCGCGCGAGGGACACGGGCGAAGCCAGGCGCTGGATCAAGAAGCGCGCCCGCGCGCTGAACGGGCAGAGGCTCGTGCCCGAGGGCTGGTAGCTCGGAGCGGGAGCCGCTCCCCTTCGGTCGTGGCCTCCGTGTATCGTGCTACGGTGGAGGTCCACCACTGGTGGAGCCGCCCAAGACGGGGCACCGCACATGCAGGCCTGCCTTCCACGGTTCCCGAGATCCGAGGAGGCAGGATGATCCATCGTCCGAGCACCATCTCCGGCAACCTGTTCGCGTTGCTGGTCGTCGTCACGGCCGTCGCGGCGGCCGCGTCGGTGTCGGTCTCGTTGTTCAAGGCAGGCCCCGTGATGTGGGGCATCGTCGGCGCCGCGATCATCGGCTCGGCCTTCAGTGTCGTGTGGACACGGCACATGCATACGGTCGATGACGCCGCGGCAGCGGGCAGCCAGTCATTCATCGGGCACACGCTGAAGAATCACGACCGGTAGTTTCCGCAACCCCGCCGGATGTCAGCGCTTCTCGTCGGACCGAGCCGGCTCGTCGATGAGCGGCTCGGGCGGCGGGGCGAGCCAATGCTCGGGGTCCTGAGGGTCGACGACGCCGGTCTCGCGGTCCTCGCGCCGCTGAGCCCGCGCGACCCTGCGCTCCTCGCGAGCGACGGCCTTCTTGGCCTTCACGTCGCGGCGCTGTCGCTTCCCGAAGCTATCCGGCATGCATCCATCCTACGGGACGACGCGGCCGAACGACCCGCCAAGCGTGCCTGGTGGCGGCTAGGGGGTTAGGCGTAGGTGGGTGACGCGAGCACCGCTCGGATGGTTCGCTGGGCGGCCCGGCAGATGATGATCACCTGGTCATCGGCCCCCGAGCACATGGCATCGACGTCGAACATCCGGATCGCGGCCGGCGTCCAGGCGATCGATCCGCAGCGTCGCATCGCGCGACCAACGTCGTCGTGTCCGGCGGAGCCGTAGGTCAGGCTCCCTCCCGTGGAGCCGGTCACGGCTTGCACGCAGAACGCGCTTCCGCTTCCGCTCGACGCCACGATCCGGGCGCTGCCTTCATCCGCACCAACGATGCCGACCACGAGCGGATCCTCCGAGGCGCCGTCGTACCATTCGAGTTCCGAGGCCGCCCGCTCGCCCGCTGCGGCGTCAAAACCTACGAACGTCCCGTGCTCGGCCCGATAGACGCCCATCGCAGCGATCGCGACGCCGAGGTTCATCTTCGTACGGACGTCCGACGCCCACGCACGCTCGCCCAGGTAGGTGGGCAGCCCGGTCGAGATCTGGATGGGCAAGGGGTCGGTGCGCACGGCCAGCATCGAGAGCGCGAGGAGCGCGACGGCGATCGAGTTGAGAACGACCGTCGGTCGAACCGCGGTCCTGGACGTGACCCGAGGCGCACGTTCGGCCCTATGCCGACCCGCGAACCGCTCGGCGATCGGCCTCCAGAGCGAACCGACGAACCCCGCCGCGACGAGCGGCACCACGCCCGCGAACCAGGTGAAGGCGGTGAGCGTGGTCGGGATCGACATGACCAACATCGCCGGTCCGAGCGAGAGCACGACCGCGACCGGGACGAGCGCCCACGGCCACCACCGCCGGTCGGTGCCGAGCATCGCCCCGAACACCAGCATCACCATCGCCGAGATCCACGTGTCCGGCATCGACCGGACGAACAGGTCTGACGGCAGGTGCGAGAACCCGATGCGTACCGCGACCATGCCGCTCGCGACCGCGAACGTCGCGAGCCATGCCGCGTGACGGGGTAGCGGCTCGGGTCGCGGCCGGCGCACCGGTCGGAGCAGGAACGCAACGGCCAGCGCGGGCACGGAGACGAGCACCAGGTCCGCCGAGATCGACTGTACGCCGTGGGTCTGCCAGTACGCGTGGCCCTCGCCGCTCCCGATGAACACCGACCCCCCGATCCCGAAGAGGTACTGGGAAGCGTGACGCCCGACGAACCACACGATCGCTGCGAAGATCGTCGCGACCCCCGCGGCGCCCACCGGAACGAGCGCAGAGAACCGGCGGCCGGTCGCGGCCAAGATCACGCCGGGCAACGCGAGCGCGAGCCCGATGAGCAGCGATCCGCCTGCGTACGCGGCCAGGACACTGGTCTGGCTCAGCCGGCAGGTCCAATCCCCCGGCTGCATGTCGAGGGTGTCGCAATAGCTGGTGAGGTGCGCGTGGATCTGCCCCGCGACGGGCACGCGCATCCACGCATACAAGGCTGCCGCAGCCGCACAGGCGAAGACGGCCACCACCGACGGCCGAAGGCGCATCGAGCGAGCACGCGGCATCGATGCGGTCGCGGTGGCCATACGAGAGGTATCGGCGCTCGCGAGGCTGAATCTTGAGACGGGTCGTTCCGGCCGAGGGCACTCGCGGTTCGGCGCTTCCGCCGCAGACCCGAGCGCTGACGCCGTAGTCTGCGGCCGATGACGCAGATCCAGGATCAGGTGGGGAGGCTCCGGCGCGTCTACGCGCGATCGCCGCGACCCGAGGATGCGCTGGCGTGGGGCTCGTACGGCTGGCACGACGCGCCCGATCCCGCTCGAGCGATGCGGGAGCACGAGGCGTTCGTCCGCGAGCTCGAGCGGGCGGGCGCGGAGGTGGTGCTCGGCACCTCGACGGTGGGCGGCGATCCGGACGCGATCTACGCGTACGACCCCGTCCTGCTATGCGACGCAGGCGCCATCGTGCTGCGTCCGGGCAAAGAGGGTCGCCGCGCCGAGCCGGACGCGGTGGCGAACGACCTCACGCATCAGGGGATCGGCGTGGTCGGACGGCTCGAACCGCCCGCCACCGCGGAGGGCGGAGACATGCTGTGGCTCGACGAGCGCACGTTGATCGTCGGACGTGGGTACCGCACCAACGCGGCGGGCATCGACGCTGTCCGGGCGCTGTTGCCGGGGACGGACGTGCGATCGTTCGACCTGCCCCACCTGCGCGGACCGAGCGAGTGCCTGCACCTGATGTCCCTGCTGAGCCCGCTCGACCGCGACCTCGCGGTCGCGCATCTCCCCCTCATGCCCGTCGCGCTGGTGGAGTTGCTCGCCGGTCGAGGCGTCGAGTTGGTCGAGGTCCCCGACGAGGAGTTCCCGACCATGGGCCCCAACGTCCTCGCGCTGGCGCCGCGCGTGGCACTCGCGCTCGAGGGCAACCCCGAGACGCGCCGGCGGATGGAAGCCGCGGGCGTCGACGTTCGGACGTATCGGGGAGATGAGATCTCGCGGAAGGGAGATGGCGGGCCGACCTGCTTGACGCGTCCGCTCGTACGAGGCTGAGGGTGCGGTGCGCCCGCCGTCGAGCTACGGGTCGGCTTCGCCGCGCTCGCGCAGGTACCGCTCGAGCTCCGCCGCGAGGTCGTCGCCGCTCGGCATCTCCTGGTCCTCGCCCTCCTCCGAGGCGTGCTCGAGGCGCCGGACGTAGCCCGCGAGGTTCCCGTCCTCCTCGATAGCCTCGTTCACTTGCTCGAGCCAGGCGCGCGCGGCCCCCTCCATCCGTCCGGTGTCGAGCTCGAGGTCGAGCAGGTCGCGCAGCTGCTCGAGCAGCGCGAGCGACACCCGCGGGTTCGCGTTCGCCGAGAGGTAATGCGGCGCCGCACCCCAGAGTGAAACGGTCGGCAGACCGGCGGCGCTCGCGATGTCGTGCAGCACACCGACGATGCCCGTGGGTCCCTCGTACCGGGCCGGCACGACGCCGGGCCGCTCGAGCCACACGGGATCGGCGCTGGCGACCGCTATCGGCGGAGCGATGGTATGCGGCACATCGGCGAGGAAGGCGCCGAGCGTGACCAAGAGCTCCGTCTCGAGGGATCGGGCGACCTCGAGCAGCGCTTCGCAGTACGTGCGCCACCTGACGTTGGGCTCGGTTCCCGTGAACACGATGAGGTCGCGACCTGCGGCGTGGGTGACGGCGAAGTCGTTCTGGGGCCAGTCGATCCGGCGCGTGACGCCCTCGACGAGGCGCACGGTCGGGCGATTCACCTGGAAGTCGAAGAACTCCTCCGGGTCCACCCGCGCGAATCGCGTGGCCCCGAGCTCCTCCCGCAGGTACCGCGCCGCGGTGCTCGCCGCCTCGCCACCGTCGTTCCAGCCGCTGAAGGCGCAGATCATCACGGGCCGGTGCACCTGGGGACGCGATCTCCACTCGACGTGGCTCACGGGGACAGTCTCGCGGTCGAAGGAGGCGATGTCACTTCCACCGTCAAGCTCGGGGAGCAGGGCGCCGATGGCTCAGGGAGAGACATCCGAGGTCACGGGAGGCGGAACGGTCCATGCAGGACATCGAGGCGGGCACGCCGTCTGCGATGCCGCGCGTTCCCGGGAACGGCCAGCCGCTGCTCGACGGGGTGGCCGGACAGGTGGACTACCGCACCTTGGTCGAGCAGATCCCCGCCATCACCTACACCGAGGTGCACGACGCCGCGAGCGCGACCGGACAGCGGACCACGTACGTCTCACCTCAGGCCGGCAAGATCCTCGGCCACGCGCCCGCGGAGTTCATCGCCGACCCGGAGCTCTGGCGCCGGCTGCGCCACCCGGCCGACCGTGCGAGCGTGATGGCCGCGGAGCGCACGGCCGAGGTCACCCGCCAACCCTTCCATGCCGAGTACCGCATGTCCCATCGAGACGGACGGATCCTCTGGTTCCGCGATGAGGCGGTGATCGTCGAGGACCCCCAGACCGGGGGAACGTTCTGGCAGGGCGTCATGTTCGACGTCACGGCCGAGAAGCAAGCCGAGGAGAACGCCCGGACCGCCGAGCTGCGCTACCGCAGCCTCGTCGAGTCCCTGCCCGCCATCGTGTACATCGACGAGCTGGACGAGCGCGCGACCAACGTCTACACCAGCCCGCAGACCGAGCCGATGCTCGGGTACACCGTCCGGGATTGGAACGACGACCCGGACCTGTGGTCGAAGATCGTGCGTCCGGAGGACTGGGACCGCGTTCGCGACGCCGAGCGGGTGCACGTCGAGTCCGGGCAGCCGTACGACCAGATGTACGCGATGGTCCACAAGGACGGGCATCAGATCTGGGTACGCGACCTTGCGGTCGTGGTCCACGACGACGACGGGACGCCGCTGTATTCGCAAGGGTTCATCTTCGACATCACGCCGCAGAAGGAAGCCGAGGCCGGACTGCAGGACGCCCTCGAGCGGGAGCGCAGTCAAGGCGAGCAGCTGCGCGCGATGGATCAGCTGAAGAACACGCTCCTCCATACGTTGTCCCACGATCTGAAGGGGCCGATCACCGCGATCCTCGGAGCCGCCACCACGCTCCGCCGTCCGGGCCTCAGCGAAGCGGACACGGCGGAGCTGCTCGATGGCATGTCCTCCCGCGCGCGCAAGATGGATCGGTTGCTGACGGACCTGCTGGACCTCGAGCGCATCGGCCGCGGCATCGTCGAGCCGACGCGATTCCCGGTCGACGTCGGCGAGCTGGTCTCCGACCTCGTGCACAGTTGCGATGCCATCGAGGGCCGCACCGTAGAGCTCATCGCGCGTCCGGTCGTGGTCCCGGTCGATGCTCCGAAGGTCGAGCGGATGATCGAGAACCTGTTGGTGAACGCCGTGCGACACACGCCGCGTGGCTGTCACATGTGGGTGCGTGTCGCTCCGTCAGAAGGCGGCGCCCTCATCGCGGTCGAGGACGACGGCCCGGGCGTCCCCGAGGAGCTGAAGGAGGTCATCTTCCAGGCGTTCCGCAAGGGAACGCCCGGCGACGACACGCCGGGTTCCGGCATCGGGCTCTCGCTCGTCGCGCGGTTCGCCGAGCTGCACGGCGGACGCGCGTGGGTCGAGGACCGCGCGGGAGGCGGAGCATCCTTCCGGGTCTTCCTGCCGGGCCGGCACGCCGAGCGCGACGGGGAGCGGGCCACCGCCTCCTTGTGACATCGATGTCCCCGGGGGACAATCCCCGGGTTGAAGCCCGCCCGAGTGATCCTCCTTCCGTCCGTCGCGCTCGTGCTGCTCGCCGCGCTCGACACGCCCGCGGTCGCAGCCACCCCGAGCGTCGACCTGTCCGCCGATCGAACGGTGATGACCTTCGGCGATCAGGTCTCCCTGTCGGGAGTGATCGTCGGGGACCCGGGATGCATCACAGGTCGAGACATCGACCTGGGGTGGCGAGCCGCCGACTCCGCGGCGTTCGCCACCGTCGATCACGCCACGACCGCGAGCGACGGCAGCTTCGCGTTCGAGCAGTCGCAGGCGAACACCGGCCGCTACCGTGCGACACTCGCGGCCGCCGGCGCGTGCGCAGCGGCCACGTCGGCCGAGGTGCTCGTGCGGGTCCGAGCGCTCGTCGACGACGTCGCCCTCCCGGGCAAGCTCACCGCCGGGAGCTGCGTGGAGCTCGGGGCGACGGTCTCGCCCGCCAAACCCGGCCAGCAGGTCGAGTTCCAACGCCGGCGCAGCGGGACCTGGGAGACGATCGGCACGGCGATGCTGGACGATCAGTCGCAGGCATCGCTGAAACCGTGCTTCGGATGGAGCGACATCGGCGTGGTCCGCGTTCGCGCGCGGTGGACGGCGCAGGATGCCCTCAACGAGACCAACACCGGGATCACGCTCCCCTTCCAGATCGAGCAGGCGCGTTGGATGGCGAAGATCGGCGAGACGATCGGAAGCCATTCCGTGTCGGTCGCCGTCGGCGAGGCCGGCGCGACCCTGTACGGACGCGCGGCGGGGACGGCTCGCACGCCGGCATCGAACGAGAAGCTCCTGCTCTCCATGGCACTGCTCGACACGTTCGGGCCGAGCTCGGTGATCACGACCGAGGCCGCCTCCAAGCGCGACGCGGTCCACGGCACGCTCTCGGGCGACCTGTGGATCCTTGGACGAGGGGACCCGGAGGTCGACCGAGGAACGATGGGCGCCCTGGCGAGGAAGCTCGTGGCCGCCGGCATCGAGAAGATCGACGGCCGGGTCATCGGCAGCACCGGCTACTTCCTCCGCGACTGGGACGCTGCGGGGTGGAGCAACTCCTCGCATCGAGATGTCGCGCGGCCGACGGCGCTCACGTTCGAGGGGAACGCCTCGAACGCGCCGGAGCAAGCGGCCGCCGCAGCGCTCATCCGACAGCTCGAGCGGCGCGGCGTGAAGGTGACCGGCGAACCGCGCGCGGGCGATCCACCGAGCGGCCTGGCCGACGTCGCGAGCGTGCGTTCGCGACCGCTGCACGGCATCTTGGTCAAGATGCTTCGCCCTTCGAACAACTTCTACGCGGAGGTGCTCGGGAAGGGACTGGGGGCAGAAGTCGCCGGTGTTCCGGGCTCCATCGCGAAGGGCGCCGCCGCCATCCAAGCGTGGGTGAGCGATCACGGTGCCGACTTCACGTTGTACGACAGCTCCGGTCTCTCGTACGCGAACCGGGTCACCGCGGCGGGGATCGTGCACCTCCTCGACCAGGCCGATGACGCGAGCTGGGGCACCGAGCTGCGCCGGTCGCTCCCCACGGGGGGCCAGGGCACGCTTCGAGATCGGCTGCGTCACGCGAAGGTCCGCGCGAAGACCGGCACGCTCACCTCCATCTCGGCGTTGTCGGGATGGGTCTGGGCGGAACGACTCGACACCTGGATCGAGTTCTCCATCCTGTCCTCTGGGATGTCGAAGACGACGGCGTCCTCGATCGAAGACCGGATCGTGAAGATCCTGCAAGCGAGCGCGCGCTAACTAGTCACGACTGGTGATTCGACCTGCCGGTCATCAAGCGCGTCGGGCGGATGACCGATGCAACACCCGATGGACTCTCGGATCTCCGCTCCGAACCGACAGGACCTGCTCGAGCACATGTTCCACGCCAGCTCGGTCGGGATGGTTGTTGCGCGCCTCGGGGACGGCCAGATCCTCGAGACGAACGAAGCGTTCTGCTCGCTCCTCGGCCGCGGGGTGGGCGAGGTCCTCGGCTCGACGGTCGCGGGGCTCGGGCTCTGGTCGGACATGGGTGAGGCAAGAGCGCAGGAGCGGCTCGAGACCGAAGGTCTCGTGGACGGATTCGATACCTCGATCACCATGCCCTCGGGCGTCACGCGGGTCGTTCGGATGTGGGCGGAGGTCGCGCGGATCGACGACGACGTGTTCGTGATCGTCCGCGTGTCCGACGTCGATGGACGGGTCGCCGCGGGGACCCGGTACGAGGAGCTGCGCGAGGCGGAGATCCGATACCGCGCGCTCGTCGAAACGATCCCGGCCATCACCTACGTGGACGTGCTCGAGGAAGGAGGCGACTCCAACGTCTGGCCGACGGCGTACATCAGCCCACAGGTGGAGTCGATCCTCGGGTTCACCTCCGCGGAATGGATCGCCGATCCCGGGCTGTGGGAGTCGAGGCTGCACCCCGACGACCACGACTGGGTCACCGAGATCGATCGGGCGGTCTTCCAGGAGGGGCGGCCGACGAGTCTCGAGTATCGACTCATCGCTCGTGACGGCCGCGTC
>Ga0070697_100002378_pt1 | contig 14482 bp, 14 predicted proteins | sample KBSK1501metaG_FD_65475 | JGI IMG/M metagenome (GOLD analysis project Ga0070697, IMG submission 65475) | Corn, switchgrass and miscanthus rhizosphere microbial communities from Kellogg Biological Station, Michigan, USA - KBS K1-50-1 metaG | ecosystem: Host-associated > Plants > Roots >...
AGCCGGGTGTGCGAGGGGGACCGCGGCCGAACCTTGATGGCCGCCGGCCGGCCAGTCGATGGCGCTCGGGGCCGGACCTGCGACAGGCGCCCAGGACCGCGGTTCGTCATCGGAGGCCATTCTCGCACGGGCGTTCGATCACAAGAGGGCAGACGCGCCGCCGGGCACGCGAGTTGCGGCTGCCGTGTGGCCGCGGCGTGGCTCGTTGTACTCTGGCTCGGTCCGCGCGCGTGTGGGAACGCTTCGCGCGCCCAGCTGAGGATTGGATGCAGGCTCGCGACCCAAAAGGCGGCCGAGGAGGCTCGCCAACCGGACGGCCCGGATTCGGCGTCGGTCCGATCGCCCGGGTCACGCCGTCCCCGCTGGTCACCCGCCCCGATCCCGCGCCCGGTCCCGAGCAGCCGCCGCCGGCACCGCGCGGGCGTTCGGGCTTCGGCCTGCCCAGCCTGCGGCGGAACGTCTGCCCGCACTTCTACATGACCGGGATGCGGGGCGCGATCCCCATCCAGGCGCCCCACCTGCTCAAGGCCCTCATCCGCCAGGGCCACAACGTGTCCCGCTGCCAGCTCCGCGGCGGTGTCCACCTCGAGCAGGGCTACGTGAACGACGTCTGCCTGACGCCCCGCTTCAACCAGTGCGTCTTCTACGAGGACGAGCTGACCCGGGAGTGATCGGCACGCGCGGCCTGTCCTACGAGGAGGCGCTGGGCGCCCTCGCCGAGCGCGGCCGGTTCGGGGTCCGGCTGGGGCTGGGCCGGATCACGGCGCTCCTCCGCGAGATCGGCGACCCGCAGCTGGGGCTGCGCGGCGTGCTCATCGCCGGCACCAACGGCAAGGGCAGCGTCCTGGCGCTCGTCGGGAGTGTCCTGCGCGCGGCCGGGTACCGGGTGGGCGAAACCCCCAAGCCGCACCTCGTGACCTACCGCGAGCGCCTCCAGATCTCGGGCCGGCCGGTCGATCCCGCCACGTTCGCCCGGCTCGTGGCCGACGTCCTGCCCGCCGCCGAGCGAATCGCTTCACGACACGGGAACCCAACCGAATTCGAGCTCCTGACGGCGATGATCTTCCGCTGGTTCGCCGAGGAGCGGATCGACGTGGCGGTCGTCGAGGTGGGCCTGGGCGGGCGGCTCGACGCCACCCATGCCTGGGACGGCGGCGTGGCGGCGATCACCAACGTCGACCTCGACCACATGGAGCGGCTGGGCCCCACCGTGACGGCGATCGCCCGCGAGAAGGCGGCGATCATCGAGCGGGGCGACCTGGCGGTGACCGGAGCGACGGGCGAGGGGCTGGCGGTGATCCGACGTCGGGCCGCCCGGATGGGAGCCCCGCTGACGCTCGTCGAGCCCGCGCCGATCCGCGCCCTGGACCGCGACGGGCTCGAGGTGGAGCTGGAGGGCCTGGGCCCCTCGCGCGTTGGGCTGCGGGGCCGTCACCAGGCGGCCAACGTCGCGGTCGCCCACGCCGTGCTCGACGCGCTGGGGGTGGCCGGCATCGCCCGCACGACGTCGGATGAGCGGCGGGCCGGTTACGCAGCGGTGGTCTGGCCCGGCCGATTGGAGCTCGTCGAGGTCGACGGGCGCGAGGTGCTGCTCGACGGCGCCCACAATCCTGCCGGCGCCGCGACGTTGGCCGGGGCGCTCGACGACCTCCGGCCGTTCCTGGGGCCCGGATCCCTGACCATCATCACCGCGACCATGGCCGACAAGGACGTTGCCGGCATCATCACCGCCCTCATGGCTTCGGAGGCGTTGCGTGGCGCCCGCGTCGTCTGCACCGCGATCAAGGCCGCGCGGGCGCTCCCGGCCGAAGCACTCGCGGCCCGTTGGCGCGCGCTGGCGCCGGGCCTGCGCGTCACCGCCGAACCGGATCCGCTCGCCGCGCTCGACACGGCGCTGGCGACCGCGCCCGGGCCGATCGTCGTGGCCGGCTCGCTCTACCTCGTCGGGTTGGTCCGGGCGAGGCTCGTCGACGACCCGCTGCTGCGCGACCCGCCACCCGCGGCCTCGAGATGAGCGACGAAACGCGAATCGGCGACACGACGTTCCGCTGGGGCGAGCGGACCTACGTGATGGGCATCCTCAACGTGACCCCGGATTCGTTCTCTGGCGACGGGCTGCTGGCCACGAACGACGACCCCGTCGCGGGGGCCGTCGCGCGCGGCCGCGAGATGGCCGCCGCGGGCGCGGACCTGCTCGACGTGGGTGGCGAGTCGACCCGGCCGGGCCACGTCGCCGTCGCGGAGGACGAGGAGAAACGGCGCGTCGTGCGGGTGATCGCCGCGCTCCACGCCGCCTTGCCGGGCGTTCCGCTCAGCATCGACACGACCAAGGCGCGCGTCGCGGAGGCGGCACTCGACGCGGGCGCCGGGCTGATCAACGACGTCTGGGGCGTCGCGCCGGACGACGCGACGCGACGCCTCGCGGCCGCCCGGCGCGTGCCGATCGTACTGATGCACAACCGCGCGGAGGCCCGCTACACGAACCTCATGGCGGAGATCGTGGCGGATCTCGAGGTCGCGATCGATCGGGCGCTCGCCGCGGGTGTCCCGCGGGAGGCGATCATCGTCGACCCGGGGTTCGGCTTCGGGAAGACGGCCGAACACAACCTCGTCCTCCTGCGCGAGCTGGCCGCCCTGCGGGTGCTCCGCCGTCCAATCTTGCTCGGCACCTCCCGCAAGTCGACCCTGGGGCTCGTCCTCGACCTGCCGCCCGCCGAGCGGGTCGAGGCAACCGTCGCCACGACGGTCCTCGGCATAGCCGCCGGCGTCGACATCGTCCGGGTGCACGATGTCCGCGAGAACGTCCGCGCTGCGCGCATGACGGACGCGGTCGTCAGGCGACAGGAAGGGACGCCATGAGCGACCGGATCGTCCTCGCCAACATGCAGTTCGACGGCCGCCACGGCGACCACGACTGGGAGCGCGAGAACCCGCAACCCTTCGAGGTGGACGTCGAGCTCCGAATGGACCTGCGGCCGGCCGGCCAGTCGGATGAGCTCAGCAAGACCGTCGACTACGGCCGCGTCTTCGACATCGCCCGCGAGATCGTCGAGGCGCGGACGTTCCACCTCCTCGAGCGGCTCGCGGAGACGATCGCGACAGAGGTGCTGGCGGCCTTCCCGCTCGTCGACGAGATCGACGTTCGCGTTCGCAAGCCGAAGGTCAAGCTGTCCGGCAAGCTCGCCTACGCCGGCGTCGAGGTCCGCCGCCGGCGCTCCTGAACCGTGCCTACCCCAGGTTGGCGGGCCGCGTCCCCAGCGTCACCGATACCTTCTGCTGGCTGCCGCTGCGCAGGATCGTCATGCTAATCGTCTGGCCGGGAGCGAACTGGCTGAGGACGGCGTCGAGCGGGTGCTCGGTGTCGATCGCCTGGCCCTCCACGCTGACGATGATGTCGCCCTCGTGGATGCCGGCCCTGTCAGCCGGTCCGCCGGGGACGACGGCGTCGTTCGGCTGGCCGTTCGCCGCCGGGCCGGCGCGGACGATCGCGCCCTGGTTCACGGGTAGCTTGTCCGTCGTCGCCAGCTGGAGGTCGATCGCCTCGTAGCGGATGCCGACGTAGGGGCGGGCCAGCTTCTGGCCGGCGAGCGCCTGCTGCATGATCGGGCGGGCGATGTTGATCGGGATCGCGAAGCCGATCCCGTTGCTGTTCGCGGCGATCGCCGTATTGATCCCGATGACGTTGCCGGCCGCGTCGAGGAGCGGACCGCCGCTGTTTCCGGGGTTGATCGCGGCATCCGTCTGGATGAGGTTCGTCAGCTGCGACACCGGAGGCCCGTCGACGGTGATCGTTCGGCCCTTGGCGGACACGATCCCGCTCGTGACGCTGTTCGAGTACGTGCCCAGCGGGCTGCCGATGGCGACGACGAGCTGGCCCACCTTGAGCGCCGACGAGTCGCCGATCGGGGCGGTTGGCAGGCCGGTTGCCTCGATCTTGACGATCGCCAGGTCGGTCAGCGTGTCCACGCCGTAGACGCGGCCGTCGAACTGGCGGCCGTCCTTGAGCTCGACCGTGAGCTTCGCCGCGATCTGGGCGCTGTCGTTGGTCACGACGTGACGATTGGTCAGGATCCAGCCGGACGCGTCGTAGATGACGCCCGAACCCACGCCGGTCTGCGGGATCTGGGTGCCCAGCCCGTTGGTGTTCGTGCCCTCGGCCGTGATCCGCACGACCGCCGGGCTGATCTTCGCGGCGACGTCGATGATCGCGGACGACTCGTCGAGGGTGACGGGCTGGCGCACGCCGACGGTCGTGCCGCCGGATGCTGTGGCGCCGACCGGCGTGGCGGACCGGTTGAGGGCCCCGGATGCGTCGAGCGCGAGGAACGTCCCGCCCGAGGCGAGGATGCCGCCGAGGAGTGCCGCGAGGATGACCTGGCCGAACGGCGACGGCCGGCGGTCAGGCGTGACGACGGTCGTGGCCGGCCGGACGGGCTCGCTGGCCCACGAGGCCTGCGACCAGGCGCCGCTATCGGGGGAAGGGTCGGCAGCCGGCGAGCGTGGCCACTCGGGGCGGGCTTCGGAGGCCGGGGTATAGGGACGGGTTTCCTCCCATTCCGGCTGGGAGGTTTCGGTGGGCGGTGTCGCGGGCTGGCCCGGTTCGCCGGCGGCGGCGTTCGGACGGGGCTGGTCGGTCATCGTTCTCGATCTTGGGGTCGTGCGGCCGGCACGTGGCGGTCACCGGGTTGCGCGGTCATCGTGAGGCACCCGGGTTCAGGGAGGTGCCGTCGGCTGATGAAGAATCCGCCACCTTCCCGAGCGGCGTTGCGGCCACAGTGCCCGGGTTTGGCGGGGTCGCCGGCGCGGCATCGTCGGGGCGAGCCTCCGGCCGGGTCGCCGGCACCGCGACCGCGTCGTCGCGACGAGGGTCGCGGGGCAGTGTGACGAGGAAGCGCGATCCCCTGCCCAGCCGGCTCTCCACGGTGACGTTGCCGTCGTGCATGTCGACGATCGAGCGGACGATCGCCAGCCCCAGCCCGCTGCCGCTGCCGCGCGCCTCGTTGGCCAGCGTGCCGCGGTAGAAGCGGTCGAAGATGCGCGGCAGCTCGGCGGCGTCGATGCCCACGCCGGTGTCGCTGACCTCGATCTCGGCGCCCTCGCGCTTCGGCCGCACGGCGACCTCGACCGAGCCGCCACGCGGGGTGAACTTCAGGGCGTTGCCGACGAGGTTCGTCACGACCTGGCCGATCCGCTGCGGGTCATGGCGGATGCGGAGTGGCCGGTCCGGCGCGCTGAGGGTCAGCTCGATGCCGCGCCGCCGGGCCGCGGGACGCGCCTGCTCGACCGCCGATTCGACCGCCGCCCGGAGGTCGTCCGGTCGCAGGTCGAGCATCACGAGCCCCGAGTCGAGCTTCGACAGCTCGAGCAGGTTCTGGGCCAGCCAGTCGAGCCGCTCGATCTGCTGGGCGCTGGATTCGAGGAACTCGGCCCGCGCATCGGGGTCCTCGGCGGCCTGCTGCTGGAGGAGCTCGTTGAACGTCCGCAGCGCTGCGATCGGCGTTCGCAGCTCGTGCGACACGTCGGCCAGGAAGTCGCGGCTTCGGTCGCGGTCGCGGCGGATGATGTCGATGCTCTCCTCGAGCCGCTCGGCCATCGCGTTGAACTGGACCGCCAGCTCCGTGAGCTCCGACGATCCGCCGGTCGCGTGAGCCGCCGGCACGCGCTGCGACAGGTCGCCCTCGGCGAGCGACCTCGTCGCCTCGGTCAGGCGTCGGAGCGGCGTGGTGAAGCGGCGTGCGAGTGCCGCGGCGACGATGACGGCCAGGCCCAGGGCGAAGAGCGCGATCGCCGCGAGGAGCCCGGCGACGTTCGAGACCGCCGTCGCCCGAAACGTGTAGGGGTTCGACAGCGTGACCTCGACGGCGAATGGAAAGAAGCCGCCGGCCGGCACGATGACTGGTTCCGCGGCCATTGCCTCGCGCGTCTGGCCGTTGCCCGGCTCGGCCTGGAGTGGGACCTCCAGGACGCCGTTCGGCGACGGGACGAACCCGTTCGCCGTCAGTTGCCCGAACCGGATCGTGACCGTCGCCTGGCCCAGCAGGTCCGCCAGGACCTGTCGCTGGCCCGGTGTCTCGAGCTGGGCGAGGACGGCCGTGTCGGTGATGCCGTTGTCGTGGACGACGGGGCGCAGGCCGATGGTCAGGATGGCCGTCCTCACGACGTACTGCGCAACGGTCGCGCTGCGGTTCGCCAGGTCGGCGCGCTGCTGCTTGAGGAAGTAGTCGTCGAGCCGGTTGAGGACGAGCAGCGAGACGAGAGCCAGCGTCAGGGCGACGACCGCGACGAATGCCAGTGTCAGGCGGGCCTGGAACCGCCGTGGCGCCAGCGCCCGGAGGCGACGCTGGAGGGCTGAGCGTGGGACGGGGTCAGCGCTCGGCGAACGCGTAGCCAACCCCCCGGACCGTCAGCACGAAGGCCGGCACGGCCGGGTCGTCCTCGATCTTGTCGCGCAGGTGGCTGACGTGGACGTTGATCGTCTTCTCGTCCTGGTCGAGCGCCTCGTAGTCGCGCAGCAGCTCGAGCAGCTCGGAGCGGGTATAGACCCGGCCCGGCCGGCTGGCGAGGTGGCGGAGGATCTCGAATTCGGTCGGCGTCAACGCGATCCGGCGCTGGCCGCGCTGGACCCGCCGGCGCTCGAGGTCGATCACCAGGTCGTGGTGGCGGATGACCCGCCCACCGGCCGCATCGGCCAGGTCGCCGTAGGCCCGTCGCAGCAGTGCCTTGATGCGGCTCATGAGCTCGCGCAGCCCGAATGGCTTGGTCAGGTAGTCGTCGGCGCCCAGCTCGAGCCCGATGACCTTGTCGACCTCGTCGTCGCGCGCCGTCAGGACGAGGACCGGCGCCTTGGAGCCCGTCGCGCGGAGCCGACGGAGGACCTCGAAGCCGTCCATCCCCGGCAAGCGGACGTCGAGCACGACGAGGTCAGGCGCCTGGTTCGTGGCGAATTCCAGCCCCTCCTCGCCCGACCGCGCGACCGCGACCTGGTAGCCCTCCTGCTGGAGTGCGTACTGGATGCCCCGTGCGACGGCGAACTCGTCCTCGACGATGAGAATCGTGGCCGACACGGGCGAGATGCTACACCGGACCCCCGTTCGGGCCGCTTTTGCACCTGTGGTACCGTTTCGGGGCTTTCGGGCGCCTGGCGAGCAACTCGCCGCCGAGCCGCAGCCCGGATCACCGCCAGAGACGAAGAGGCCCATCCGAATGCCCACCCGCCAGACGCTGGTCGCGGAAGAGCGCCAGGTCACCGGCAAGCGCGTCAGCAAGCTCCGCCGCGAAGGACGCCTCCCGGCCGTCGTCTACGGCCACGACGTGCCGTCGGCGAGTGTCAGCCTCGACGCCCACGAGTTCGAGCTGCTGCGCCGGCGCCTCGGGGCGAACGAGCTCATTGACCTGTCGGTGGGCGGCAAGAAGGCCGATCCGGTCCTCATCCACGAGATCCAGGTCCACCCGGTCAACCGGCGGCCGCTGCACGTCGACCTGCTGGTCGTCAGCATGACCGAGGAGCTGACGGTCGACGTGCCGCTCCGCTCGGTCGGCCACTCCGAGGCGATCTCGACGCTGGGTGGGACGCTCCTCCACGCGATCGAGGACGTCGAAATCCGCGCCCTGCCCGACCACCTCCCGCAGGTGATCGAGTACTCGATCGACTCGCTGGTCGACTTCGAGGCGACCATCCACGTTCGCGACCTGACGATCCCGCCGGACGTGACGCTGCTGACCGATCCCGGCGAGCTCGTCGCCCGCGTGCTCGCGCCGCGCGTCGAGGAGGTCGAGGCGCCGGTCGCCGAAGTCGCACCGGAGGCCGCCGAAGGCGAAGCCGCAGCCGAAGGCGCCGAGGGCGCCGAGGGTGCGGAAGGTGCGGAGGGCCGCGAAGGGCGCCCGGAGGGGCGCGAGGGCCGCGAGGGCCGCGAGGGCCGCGAAGGCCGCGAAGGCCGCGAGGCTCGCGAGCCGGCGCGAGGCAAAGAAAAGTCGTAGAGGTAACGTCCCGGGGCGGATATTCGCCGGCGGACTGGTATCGCCGGGAATCCACGCCTCAGCGCTGGGAATCAGCCGCCCGAGGCTAACTCCTGGCGAATTGCCGCCCCCACCGGGCGATAGCAGTCCACCCACGCACCTCTGCGCCGAACCGCCGTGGGGTTGCCGTCAGCCGCGCCGCCCGCTCGCCGTGACGACGGGCAGCTTCAGGTCGAACGCGTCCGCCGGCAGCCGAGCCAACCTGCGACGCAGGTCGCCTCGGAGGAGGTCGCGCTCCGCCCGGCCGAGCGACGAGAACAGGTCCTCTTCGTCGAACTCCTCGAGGAACTTCTCGTACTCCCGCGCTCCGAAGCGGTGGACCAGCTCGCGTCCGTCGGCCGCGACGCCGCGGAAGCCCGCCCGCCGAAGCTCCGCCGCCGCGGCCGCAACCGAGGCGTAATCGCCGCGCCGGCCTTCGGGTTCGCGCTCGTCGAAGCCAAGGGCGTCGAGCGCCCGGTCGAACTCCACGTCCGGCCTGAAGACGCGATTGCCGACCAGCCACGTGATATGGGCGAATGCCGCACCCGGAGCCAGGACGCGCCGGACCTCGCGCAGGACCGCGCTTCGGCTGGGGACGAGCTGGAGGACGAACGACGACATCGCAGCATCGAATGCGCCGGCGTCGAACGGCAGCTCGTGGGCGAACGCGACCCTGACGTCGAAGCGGCGGCGGTCCTTCCGGCCCAGGGTCTTGTCGGCCTCGGCGCGGGCCGCGCCGGCCATGCCCCGCGAGGCGTCGATGCCGGTGACGCGAACGCCCGGCCAGCGTTGGATCGCGGCGATGGCCAGCGTCGCGGTCCCCGTCCCGAGATCGAGGATCCGCGTCGCGCCGTCGTCGACGGCGTCGGCGATCCGGTCTAGCACGGTGACCGCCGTCGGCTTGAGGACGGGTGCCCACCAGCGGGCGTAGCCGCGCGCGATCATGTCGTATCTCGTCGCCTGGTCGGTCACCCGGTCATCGTGACAGCCGGCGGCGCCGTACGAGCGGAGGACGCCGCGGGGCGGGCGAGCGGGGCTAGGCGGCCGACGCGGGAGTGGGCGGTGCGGCCGCCGGCGGCTCGCCGCGACGGATGACGCCGGCCCGCCGAAGCACGACCGAAACGACCGCGACGATGATCCCGATCACGAGCAGGATCGGCAGCCAGACGATCGCGAACCAGATGCCGGCCGTCGTGACGGCCTGGAGCAGGTCGACGAGGCTGGCCGTCGCGCGGTCGACCTCCTGGCCAGCGTTCCAGCCCTTGGCCGCCTGGGTGACGGCGGCGACTTCGATGCCGAAGGTCACGGTCAGGGTGCCGTAGCTGGCCTGGTCGCTGAGGTGGCTCCGCTGGGCGTCGATCTGCTCGATCTGGCCGCGGACGTTCGTCAGCTGGTTCTGGACCTCGAGGATGTCGGTGATCTTCGTGGCCTTCGCGGCGATCGCCTGGAACGCCTTCTCGCTGGCCCGAAGGTTGGCGAGCCGGGCCTCGAGGTCGATGAGCTGCCCCGTGACCTCGACGCTGCTGGTCTGCTCGTCCAGCTCCTTCGTCGCCACCTTGCGGATCGCGTCGAGGGTGTCGTCCCAGCGGTCGGACGGGATCCGGTACGTCACCTCGGCCACCGAATTCTCGCCGTCGTTCTTCTGGCTGGAGCCGGCGACGTAGCCGTTGAGGCCACGGACGGCGTCGCGCGCCGCGCGAAGGGCCGAAGCCAGGTCGTCGACCTGGAGGCTCATGGTGCCGGTTCGGACGATCTTGGCGTCGTCCTTGAACGCGGCGTTGTTGGGGTCCCCGCCGCCACCCAGGTCACCGAGCGCCGGCGCGGGCGCCGCGCTGGCGGCTGCCGCCGCGCCCCGGCCCGAGCCGGAGCTATCGACCGCCGCCCCGACCTTCGAGAGGATCGTGCTGGAGCCGCTCGCGCAGCCGGCCACGACGAGCAGGACGAGGAGGGCGCCCACGGCCGCCCGCTGGGTCGAGAACGTTCGGATCATCGGACGAACCTCGGGCAAGGGCACGGGCCGCTTCGGCGCGGCAGGGGCAGGGACGCCGGGCGGGGAAGACGGGTTCCCGCCGCCAGCCATGGTAGGCCCGGCCCGGTGGCACGGACGCGCCCGATCGTCCACGGTCCGCCAGCCGGAAGTCCGCGCGGACCTACACTCGACCCGTGCGTCTCCCCTTCGCGCCGCCCATCGAGCCCATGCTGGCGAAGCCCGTCGACGGCCTGCCCAAGGACGACGGCTGGCTCTTCGAGCCCAAGTGGGACGGCTTCCGGGCGATCGTCTTCCGCGACGGCGACGAGGTCCTGACCCAGAGCCGCGACCTCAAGCCGCTCGACCGCTACTTCCCCGAGCTGGCCGGCCCGCTGCGGGCCAACCTACCGGAACGGTGCGTCATCGACGGCGAGGTCGTCATCGCCCGCGACGGCGGCCTGGACTTCGAGGCGCTGCTCCTGCGGATCCATCCAGCGGCGTCGAGAGTCGCCATGCTGGCCGCCGAAACCCCGGCCTCGTTCATCGCCTGGGACCTCCTCGCGCTGGGCGACGAGGACCTCCGCAAGACGCCCCAGGGCGAACGCCGGAGCCGGCTCGAAAAGGTCCTCGCCAAGGCCCAGCCGCCTGTCCACCTGACCCCGGCGACGACCGACCGGGCGATGGGCGAGGACTGGTTCGGCCGGTTCGAGGGCGCCGGGCTCGACGGCGTGATTGCCAAGCGGCTCGACGCCGCCTACCAGCCCGGCAAGCGGGCGATGCTCAAGATCAAGCACCAGCGCACCGCGGACTGCGTGGTGGCCGGGTTTCGGTGGCACAAGAACGGGCCGGGGACCCACATCGGGTCGCTGCTGCTGGGCCTCTACGACGACAGCGGCCGGCTGCACCACGTCGGGATCACGTCGTCGTTCACCTGGGATCGTCGGGCGGCCCTGGTCAAGGAGCTGGAGCCGTTGCGAGGCGACGCGTCCGACGGCCATCCGTGGGCCGAATGGGCCGAATGGGCAGGCCTTGGTTCGGCCGATGCCTCCGGGCAGCGCCTGCCGGGGGCGACCAGCCGCTGGAACCGCGGCAAGGACCTGTCGTGGGAGCCGCTGCGCCCCGAACGGGTCGCCGAAGTCGCCTACGACCACCTCCAGGGTGACCGCTTCCGCCACGCGACGACGTTCAAGCGCTGGCGCCCGGACAAGCCACCGGCCGACTGCCGCTACGACCAACTCGAGGAAACCGCGCCGTACCTGATCAGCCAGATCTTCGGCGGCTAGCGGGCGGCGATCCTCAGCTGGTCTTCTTCTTGCGGGGCGCGCGTTCCAGCTGGCCCGCGCGGTCCGGCCATTCGTAGCCGGCCCACGGGTCGTAGTCCACTTCTAGCGCCTCTTGCCCAGGGCGATCCGCCTCCGGCACGTGCGTCAGATTGACCCGGACCCGATACCAGAGCGCGGAGCGGCCGCGCATGCCGTCGACCAGGACGTCAGCCGGTTCGAGCGCCGAAGCCGCCTTCGGGTGGCGCGCCTTCCAGCGCTCGAAGCCCTCCATCGCTTCGGCCTTGCGCGCCGCGCGGGCGATCTCGATGACCGGCACGGACGTCTTGCGGCGACCTGTCGGCGTGGGTCGCGAACCGGCCCAGTCCGTTGGCAGGCCGGCGTTGCGGTCGCCCGCGGCGACCGCGGCCGCGCGCTCCGCCGCCACCTCCGGCGGCGGCCCGCCGGCGACGCCGCGACCTTCGTATTCGGTGTCCGCCCGACGCTTGCGTGACGGCTGGACGCGCGGCGGCTCGCCGGCCTGCTTGACGTAGTTGGGCGGCCACGGAGCGTCGCCGAGACCCTCCGCCTCGTGTCGGGCCGAGAGCTCCAGCAGCCCGTCGAGCGACCCCACCGCCGCGTCCATGCCACCACTTGCATCGCCGCGCGCCGCGTAGATGCCCGGCACCGTCGCCAGGTTGAACGCCTCGGCCTCGACGTCCGCGACCTCGTTCCAGCGGAGCGGCATTGACACGCGCGCATCCGGCAGCGGCCGGACGGAATACGCCGAGGCCACGGTTCGGTCCTTGGCGTTCTGGTTGTAGTCGAGGAAGACGCCGTGGCGCTCCTCCTTCCACCACTTCGACGTGGCGATCGACGGTGCCCGCGCCTCGACGTCGCGCGCCAGCGCCAGCGCCGCGCGGCGAACCTCCGGGTACGTCCAGCGCGGCTCGATCCGGACGTTGATGTGGATGCCGCGCGAGCCGGACGTCTTCGGCCAGCCCACGAGGCCAACGGCCTCCAGAGACTCGCGGCAAACCAATGCGACGTCGTGGACCTGCGACCACGGCACGCCCGGGACGGGGTCAAGATCGACGCGCAGCTCGTCGGGGTGGTCGAGGTCCTCCGCCCTGACCGGGTGCGGGTTCAGGTCGATGCAGCCCAGGTTGACGACCCACGCCAGGCCGGCGGCGTCGTCGATCACGATCTCGTCGGCGGTTCGGCCGGAGGGGAAGGTCAGTTCGGCCGTCCGGATCCACGCCGGGCGGTTGTCCGGCGCCCGTTTCTGGAAGAAGGGCTCGCCTTCGGCGCCGTCGACGAAGCGCTTGAGCGCCATGGGCCGGCCGCCGGCGCCGCGGAGCGCCCCGTCGGCCACCGCGAGGTAGTAGTTGACGAGGTCGAGCTTGGTGTGGCCGACGCGCGGGAAGTAGACCTTGTCCGGGTTCGAGATCGTGACCTCGTGGCCGGCGATTTGCAGCGTTTCCTTGCGAGGGGGCATAGGCTGGATGCTAGCCGGGGCAGCAAGGGAGCGATGGAGGCGAGGGGTGAGTGAGCCCATCTCGTTTCGCGGACGTGTCCGGCGCTGGCGCGACGACCTGCCCGGCGGCCTGGCCGTCGTCGACATCCCGGCCGAGCTGATCCAGGCCTTCGGTGGGCGGCGCCAGTTTCGGGTCCGGGGAACGATCAACGGCGCGGACTTCTCGGGCAGCACGATGCTCGTCGCCCGCGGCGGCTTCTGCGTGGGCGTCAGCCGGGCGGCGTTGAAGGCCGCCGCTGCCGCCATCGATCAGGAGGTCGACGTTTCGCTGGCACGCAGCGACTGAGGGGCCGGCCCCACCTGTCGATTCTGCGGCGGGCCATTCGTTGGGAGAATGACGACACCCGAAGGAGGAACCCGATGCGCTACCTGCTTCTCATCTACACCGCCGAGGCGACCGAGCCGCCGCCGCCCGAATTCATGGCCGCCGAAATGAAGGCCTACGGCGCCTTCACCGAGGACATCCGGAAGCGCGGCCTGATGCAGGCCGGCGAGGCGCTCGAGCCGACCACGACCGCAACCACGGTCCGGGTCCGGGACGGCGAGACCGTCACGACCGACGGCCCGTTCGCCGAGACGAAGGAAGCGCTGGGCGGGTTCTACCTCGTCGACGCGCGTGACCTCGACGAGGCGATCGAGCTCGCGGCCCGCATCCCCGCGGCGAAGCACGGGTCGATCGAGGTGCGGCCCATCTGGGAGCAGGCGGGCGAGCTCGAGCGCCAGGCCGCGACCGCCGCGGCGGCTACCCGCTGATCTCGTCCCGGACGCCAGCCGGCGGGATGGAACCGGGGGCCCACGACGCCGTCGACCGCCTGTTCCGGGAGGAATCGGGGCGGGCGGTCGCGACGCTCATCCGCGTCCTTGGCGACTTCGACCTCGCTGAGGAGGCCGTCCAGGACGCCTTCGTCGTCGCGCTGGAGGTGTGGCCCGAACGCGGGCTGCCGGCGAATCCCGGCGCGTGGATCGTCACGACCGCGCGCAACCGGGCAATCGACCGGCTGCGGCGGCGGAAGCGGCTGGCGGAGAAGTCGGAGCTCCTCCGCCGCGAGGTCGAGCTCGAGGCCCAGCTGGCGGCCGTGGGGCCCGCAGAAGCGGAGGACGAGATGAGCCCGATCGCCGACGACCGGCTCCGCCTCATCTTCACCTGCTGCCACCCGGCGCTGGCGATGGACGCGCGCGTGGCGTTGACACTTCGGACGCTGGGCGGCCTCTCGACGCCGGAGATCGCCCGGGCATTCCTCGTTCCGGAAGCGACGCTCGCCCAGCGGCTCGTCCGGGCGAAACGGAAGATCCGCGACGCCGGCATTCCGTACCGGGTCCCGCCGGACCACCTCCTGCCGGAGCGCCTCGAGGGCGTCCTGCGGGTCATCTACCTCGTCTTCAACGAGGGCTACGACGCGTCATCCGGCGATTCCCTGGTTCGTCGCGAGTTGTCCGGCGAGGCGATCCGCCTGGGCCGCGTCCTGCGGTCCCTCATGCCTGACGAGCCAGAGGTGCTGGGCCTCCTCGCCCTGATGCTCCTCCACGATGCGCGGCGGGAGGCCCGCGTCGGCCCCTCCGGCGAGCTCGTCCTGCTCGACGACCAGGACCGCTCGCGCTGGGACCGCGCCCGGATCGACGAGGGTCAGGCGCTGCTGGAACGGGCGTTCCGGATGCGACGGGTGGGCCGCTACCAGCTCGAGGCGGCGATCGCGGCACTCCACGACGAGGCGGCGACGCCGG
>Ga0070697_100002381_pt1 | contig 14471 bp, 12 predicted proteins | sample KBSK1501metaG_FD_65475 | JGI IMG/M metagenome (GOLD analysis project Ga0070697, IMG submission 65475) | Corn, switchgrass and miscanthus rhizosphere microbial communities from Kellogg Biological Station, Michigan, USA - KBS K1-50-1 metaG | ecosystem: Host-associated > Plants > Roots >...
CTGAAGAAAACCGTAAATGGACGCTAATGCGCATGCTAGAGCAAATGCGAGAATGAACCACGGGCTGCGACGTTCGAGCGCATAAAAAGCCAGCATCGCAGTTACCGCTAAGAAACCAAACCAAGTCAGCGGATTCAAGACTTTTCTTCGATCATCTTTCTTACGATTGGCTGTCAAGAATTAGCCGCTAGGCTTTTCGCGTCGTGGCGCTCGCCCGCGCCCGCACAAGGTTTTTCAACTCGTTCATAAACTCTGAAACGTCTTCAAATTCGAGATAAACCGAAGCGAAACGCACATAAGCGACCTTATCCAACTCTTTCAAACGACGCATGATGAATTCGCCAATCTTGCTGGTCGGGCGTTCTCGTTCAGGCGATTCCTGTACATATTTTTCGACGCCATTCACGATCGCGTCGAGTTTAGAAGAGGCGACCGGACGCTTCTCGCACGCTCGGAGAAGGCCAGCCATGACTTTGTTCCGATCAAATGTTTCCCGGCGACCGTCTTTTTTGATCACCATGTAAGGAATTTCGTCAATCCGTTCATACGAGGTAAAACGCCGCTCGCATCTGAGGCATTCGCGGCGTCGTCGAATAGCATCACCCTCGCGCGACTCGCGCGAATCAACGACTTTATCTTCGATGAAACCACAGAACGGGCATTTCATGGTTCAATCCTCGCTGCAAATCTGTTGTTTTGATAAGTCAAGCTAGGTGCTCCTTGCCGGCACAATTTTTTCATCTTCGACTGCATGTTCCACCGCACTGCTCGAAATCATCGCTCGCAAGCGCGACACATTGACATCGCCCCGTAGGAAATAGAAAAGCCCAAATAAAGCTCCCGGCGCAAAATCGACCAGATGAAGAATGATCGCGATCGCGGCGGCCTGCTCGCGTCCGACACCAAGCAAGATAAGTGCGCCGGCGGTCACCGCGTGGAAGGCGCCCGCGGCGCCACCCGGCGTAGGAATTGCCGAACCGATCATCGACCACCCCAAAACAAAGAGGACATGCGACATTCCGAACTGAAGACCGAAAGCTCGGCATACGAGGAGATTCCCAAACGCCACGGAAAACCAAAGTAACAACGACCAACCAATCGTCGTTGCCAGCAGTCGCAGGTCAGACAAAACGCTGAGCGCCGTTGCCAGCTGATCCAGCGTGCTCAGCAAGGCTCGCTTAATTCTCTTTCGTAAACTTGAGCCTTCGCGTATCTTTTGGTCGAGCCAGCCAATCAGCTCGCGCGACTTTCGCCGGAACCAAATCAACAACGCTATAGTGATTGCCCCTACGCCAACCAGAACCAGTCCGACCGTCCGAGCCTGGCCGAAATCCGCAGCCCCTCCGCTCAGGGGCTTTAACCAAAGCAAGTTCACACCGAATATCAAAACGACTGTCATCGTGTCGTACAAACGCTCGATCATGATCGTCACGAGCGAGGCGGCAGGCCGTACTCGTTGGTCGCGCATTGGCAGCACCACCGGCCGTACGATTTCCCCGGCGCGACCAATTAACAGAACAGCCGCATATCCCACGGTTGTGGCAATCCAAACTTCGCCCAACCTGGCTTCCGTGAGCGGCGACAGTAAACTTCGCCAGCGTATCGCCCTCCAAAGATAGGCGAGCAAAACAATTCCCCAGGCCAGAATAATTAAACGCCAGTCTGACTTCTCGACGGCTAATCTCACCTGCTGCCAATCCAATCTCCGGCCAAACCACCAGATGATGGCGACCGCCAACAACAGCAGTGCCAGGAATTCGAGGTATTTTCGATATTTCGCCATGGCTCAGCAGGAAATACGCTGACAGCTAGCGGGGCAGTTGAAGCTTGATTACCAATCGGCCACCACAAGATATTGGGTGGCTGAGCCAGCCTATAACAGTTTAATGTTGCGTGCAAGAATGATATCGTGCGGCCGGATTGGATCGCTGGCTTCTATCCATGCTGATGGAACTTTGGCGCTCAGACCGACGTAAGACGGTCATGTCGGGCGCGCCCTGACGATCTGGTTCAAGAACGATCAGCTAATTGGAGATCATAACCTGTGGGAGCCGCGAGGAGCTTGGCTACCAACGAAGGTGCTGAATTAGTCAGGAGATGTCGCGCGGGCGACGGCGCGGCCTGGGAAGAAATTGTCCAAACTTACAGCCGGCGCATCTATAACCTTGCTTACCGTTTTACCTCTCGTGCCGACGCCGCCGAAGACCTGACACAGGAAGTTTTCATTCGAGTCTATCGATCATTAGAACAATACAATCCGAAGCAAGGCGACTTGCAGAACTGGCTGATGCGCCTGGCGCGGAATCTGATCATTGACGATTACCGCAAGCGACAGCGCGCCCCTCAGGACGACTCGGCTGAAGATCTTGAAGATCATCAATACCACCTCCGAGCTGCCGGCGGCACGGTTCAGCGTCAAATGGAACGTCAGGAGCTTGGCGCACAGGTACAGGCCGGAATCGACAAGTTGTCGCCTGATTTGCGGACCTGTGTCATCCTGCGTGACATAGAGGAATTGAGCTATCAGGAAATAGTTGATTTGTTGAAGATACCTGAAGGAACTGTCAAATCGCGGATCAATCGCGGACGCATTGAACTTGCGAAGATTCTGCGTCGTATGCGTGTAGTAGAGGCGTAGCTCAGAATGCAGTGCGGACAAACAATGGGGCACTAGCCCGACCGTCAGGAAGGGCTCAAAACTAGTAGAGCATGGACTAACCAAACAAACGATGCTTTGTCACGATTTCGAAAACCAATTGACAGATTATCTTGACGGCGCACTCGAGCCGCTGGCAAATAAGGATTTTGCCGAACATGCGATGCGCTGTCCGATCTGTCATGATCTGCTCGGCGAAGTAAAGAATACTCTGCTTGCCTGTGCGTCTTCGGAAGCTCCAACAGCGGACGCCGGACTTGAAGCACGCATACTGTTAAAGACGGTGCCTGAGACGGCGATTACCTGCACCCAGTTCGAAGAGCATCTTACCGATTATCTCGACGGATTTTTGCTGGCTCCGCTTTATCACCGTTGGGAGCGTCATGCAGCCCTATGCGCAGATTGCAGTGAATTACCGGGTGATGTCGTGCGCGCGATCGGCGGTTGCTATACATACAAGCAGGATGACTTGCCCGTTCCGGCCGGTCTCGAAGCTCGCATTCTCCAGAGCACAATCGGCAACGTTCTTCCGCAACAAATGCGTGCTCCAGTAACCGCACGGCTGATCGAATGGCTGCGTGGTTCTCTTGATTTAATTGTTTCGCCGCAACTGGCTTCGGTTGCCACGATGTTGCTGGTGTCTGTGTTTGTTTTGACAAATACAGTTTCGACGGACGGCTCGGTGGGTGGCATCTATCATGCGAGTTTGCAACTCGCCGAACGTACGGCCGGGAATGCCACAAAAGGTTCGGCAAACAGCGTGAAACAATTTGCAGGTACGGTAAACGAGCTAATGGGCACCGAACAGAATCAGAGCAAGGCAAATGATTCGAACAAGAACCAGAATTCAGCGAGCCAGAATAACGCTTCGGGTGCGCAGACAAAGCCTAATAACACCAATTCGCAACAGCAAAATCGATGATGGGCAGTAGCGCCGGTTTAGGTCAGGGCTCAAATGAAAAAAAGGCTTTACGAGCCAGGGTTAATCGAGCAAACGAACGATGACTTGCAATTATCATCCTAAGAATTCAGCCACCGTCCAGTGCGGTCAGTGCGCGCGACCTCTCTGCCCTGCTTGCGACCATCGTATTCGCGGTTTTCCATTTTGTCAGGACTGTATAGTCGCCGGCGTCGAAATGCTTCGCTATCAACAGTCCCGATCAACTGATCCACACGTTATCCGCCGTAAGACGTCTCCATTTGTTGCCACGCTGCTTTCGTTTTTCGTGCCTGGGCTAGGTGCGGCCTACAACGGACAAACTTCCAAAGCCATTGTTCACTTCGCCATTTTTGCGAGTTTCTTTCAGATGGCGGTCGTCACCGACGGCGTGACTTTTTTTGTTCTGGGTGTGATTGGCACCTGGTTGTTCGCTGCAGTGGACGCTTGTCGCACGGCGCAACTAATGCGCGCGGGCCTGGCGCCGGATGCTGAGGAAGATGCGATCACCCGACAACTTTACGGGAACCCAATTGCGTGGGGCACGACGCTAGTGGTTTTAGGTTCAGTCTTTTTGGCGCATACACTGCTCGGTTTTCAATTTCCGGTGCGACGAACGTTACCAGTTGCGCTGGTGGTTCTCGGCGCTTACATGCTTTTCGATTATTTGAAACGCCGTCGCCGGCGTGAAGAGTTGCGTGTTTTTGATGCCGGCAGTCCGCCGCCTTCTGTAGTGTCTACCTGGGCGGTTGGCTCGAGCAGATTCGGCAGCGATTTCCCAACGCACGTACGGTCGTCGCGCCAACTTGGTTCGGCATCGTTAACAAACCGCCCACGTTAATGGGAGAGTTTTACTTCTGACAGTTTGAGTTCTAATTATGGCTATCATTTCAGCAATAGCGCGCGGAACAACAGTGTTGACGTTAATCCTTCTGGTCCTGGCTATCGTGAAGCAATCGCTTTTCATCGCTGGAGCCGTGTTGCTCGTTTTGTTTAAGTTCGTGGTAATTATCGCCTTTGTGATCCTTCTAGTATCAATAATCGCGTCAATCTTCCGCGATCGATCTCGCCAGAAACGGCAAGCCCAGGACATTTAGGGTTGTCGAAATCCTTGCAAACCGCCATTTGACCTCCTCGTGCCCGTTTGCCTTCTCCTCCCTCGTGTGATAGGGTTTCGCGCTCTAGCAGCTTTCAGATCCGTCGCTTGAATCTAGAAGCTACGTTTTACCCGGCGATTCCAGCGCTCAATCGGCTGCTAATCTTCAAGCAGGGTTTCTTAGGGATCTCCAGGCAGGTTCTTTAATAAGGCCTCCCAAAATCTAGTTTTCAGTCGCCGTCGTCGGCGTCTGTTACTTTCGCGGTGGCCATGCGGCCCGTTTAAAAACGCGCATGGAAACCGACAGGAGCAGAATGATGATCCGAGACGACCGTTTCTATGCCTTTATTGTCGCCCGTACCTCCCGTTCCCGATCGCACATTCGTCGCATTTGCGTGCATAAGCGCTGGTTGAAGCTTTCAGCTTTGGCGCTTTTCGCCGTGATGGGTGGCTTAATTTACGGCTTTTACGGGTTGACGCAGCACGCTGAGCATCTGCGGATCGAACGCGAGAACGAGCGCTTGCGAGCCGAAAACCAGAGGCAGCAACAGGAATTGCAAAACTTGAATAATCGCGTCAACGCGGTAGAAGATACGTCACGCAAGCTGGCGGAGGTGTCGGGAGTTCCGGCAAATGAAACTCCGCGCGGCCAGGGTGGCCCCGCGCGGCCGGTTGACAGTGCAGCCGCTTTGGCAGCGCTGGAAATGAAGACAGCTCGACTCGAACGTGTGTTGCGAGTTTATGAGAGTTCGCTGCGAAGTCATGGCCCAGTACCGAATCTGTGGCCGGTCAGTGGAAAGTTGGAGAGTGGCGTTGGCGGCCGGCGCAATCCCTTTACCGGGCGTGGGTATGAATACCATGAGGGCCAGGATATTGATGCGCAATACGGAACACCCGTACTGGTCGCAGCAAGCGGTCGAGTAACTGTTGCGGGCTGGAAAAGAGGCTATGGCAACGTCGTCTATGTCGAACATGGCAACGGCTTATCGACTCGCTACGGCCACTTGTCAGAGATCGATGTAAGTATTGGCCAGACAGTCAGTCGCGGACAGACGATTGGTTTGGTTGGTTCTACTGGTCGGTCGACTGGCCCACATTTGCATTATGAAGTGCGCATTAACAATCAGCCCGTTAATCCGCGCGAGTATCTTCCGGAAGTAGAAAAGAAATAAGCCAATAGACCTGCCCATTTCAATCGGTCGGACGCTTTTTCGAGCGGTCCGAACCCGTTTATAGGTGCGCAGGGATGCCTGCCGTCGGCGCTTCTGGTACCATCCCTCAACCCCGGATTTTGATTTCAGCTAAAGGAAAACTTAAATGATCTCGACACGATTGCGTGCGGCCGTGGCGCTGCTCTCTTTTTTCGTTCTCGTGAGCCTTACCCCGGTATCCGTGCTGGGCGACGAAGGCATGTTTCTTCCGGATACGCTCACCCAGCTTCCCTTGCCGAAGCTAAAGCAGCGCGGACTGAAAATTCCAATTACGGAGATCTACAATCCCAACGGTCCGAGCATAAAGGACGCAGTCGTGATCGTCGATGGCGGCACCGGCGAATTTGTCTCGGCGGAAGGTCTCTTGTTAACGAATCATCACGTGGCCTTCGATGCTCTAGTTTCTGCGTCTGATCCATCCAAGGACTACGCCGCCAATGGCTACTTCGCGAAATCGCGCGCCGAAGAATTGCCGGCGCGCGGCTATAACGTCACCATCACTCAAGATCTAAGAGATGTGACTGACGAGATTCTCGGCGGAATCTCAGACACCATGTCACCCGAAGAGCGAGCGCAAGCGATTCAGACGAAGGTGCGAGCTATGGAGACCTCCGGCATGAATCCGTCCGAAGGGATTAGCATTCGGGTGCTCCCCATGAATGATGGTCTCATCTATTACAAATTCACCTATCTGAATTTGCCGGATGTTCGCATCGTTTATGCCCCACCGAAAAACATCGGCTTCTTCGGTGGCGACCCGGACAATTTTGAATGGCCGCGACACGATGGCGATTTCACTTTCATGCGCGTTTACATGGGCCCGGATGGCAAACCTGCCCAGTATTCGTCATCAAACGTCCCGTACAAGCCGAAAAAGTTTCTATCGTTATCGATGGGAGGCGTTAAAGAAGGCGAATTCATGATGGTAATGGGCTATCCGGGGTCGACCCGCCGCTACCGCGAAAGTTACTCCGTTGCTTACAACCAGGATATCGCTATGCCGTTTCTCATCGATCTTTTTACTTATCAGATCGATACGCTACAGAAGGCCGGCCAGAATGACGCAGCGCTTCGGATCAAGCTGGAAAGCACTATTTTCGGTCTGAGCAACGAGCTGAAGAACTACGAAGGCTCTGTGTTGGCAATGCGCCGGGCCGGAATCGTGGATCAAAAACGCTCTCAGGAGACCGAATTCACTCGCTGGTTTAACAGCGACCCGGCTCGGAAGGCGAAATATGGTGAGGTGCTTCCTTCTCTGGAAAAAGCCTATCAGCAACTGACTGCGACCGGGCAACGTGATTTGCTGCTACAGCAAATGTTCGGCGCCAGCGATCTGATTGGCATTGTGTCGTTTGCGCAGCGCGCAGCCGCCGATAAGGAAAAGCCCGAAGCCGAACGCAATCCCGCGCTTGGATCGACCGGCATTCTACGCATCCGCGCGCAAGTGCCAGGCGCGTTGGCGGAACGAAATACAACGGCGGAACGCGAGCTTCTTACCTATCTATTAAGGAAGGCCGCGGAGCTTCCGGCCGGGCAAAAGATTGATTTCATTGAAAAGCGCTTCGGCAATTTGCAGGGTGAGTCCCGCCGTCGGGCAGAAGAAGATTTCGCGCGCGAAGTTGTCGACAGCAAACGCTATGCGACGAGCGAAAGCTTGTCCGCGCTTTTCGATATGACGGCAGCTCAACTACGCGAAATCCAGGAACCGCTGATCGCATTGGCCGGCGATCTTGGCCCCGCGATGCAGCAAATACAGATGAACCAGACTGCTTTCAATGCCGTAGTGCAGAAATGGCGACCACTGTTAGTGAAAGGCATGACCGAAATGCTTGGCACAAAACCGTACCCAGACGCGAATCGCACACTCCGTTTCACTTATGGCGAAGTCAAAGGTTATGTTCCGCGCGATGCGGCGATCTACCAGCCATTTACACATCTCTCAGGAGTCATCGAAAAAGACACCGGTCGCGAACCGTTTGATGTCCCGGCGAAGCTCAAACAACTCTATCGAGCTCGCGACTTTGGTCCTTACGCCGACGCACAGGATGTGCCGGTGGACTTTCTGGCTACCACAGATATCATCGGCGGAAATTCCGGCTCACCCATCATGAACGGGCGCGGTGAGCAAGTCGGCATTGTCTTCGATGGAAATTACGAAGGACTCGGCAACGACTTCTTCTACAATGATGCGAAGGGTCGCACAATTGCCGTTGATATTCGTTATGTTCTTTTTATCGCTGATAAGTTCGGCGGCGCGGGTTATCTTCTCAAGGAGTTAGACATTAAAAACGCGCCTACTTCGCTCCAGCGGGCGGCGTAAAGTTGAGTGGTTCTATCGACGACCTCGGCCGTATTTGCCGGCAAACCCTTTATTTCTGTTTCTTTCGTGCTTTTGTCTTGACAGGCCAAAACGGCATCGTTTAGGATGCGCCGTCGTTTCAATCAGTGCTGGGTCGGCTTTTCACCCACCTTCGCATTTCGATTTGCAAGCGCCATAAGAAGAATGAATTCTTTGTTTTTGGTAAGTTGCGCTCGTCAATCGGCATTTGTGTGCGATTAGCGAGGGCTTTGTCGTTGTGTTTCGTGTTGCGCCTCATCTTCTGAAAGCGCGTCCGGGTCACAGCATTAACCTGGGGAAAGAGTAGCTCAGATCTTCAGTCTCGCTGCTTGTTTTCCGTTTCATCGAATCGTTAGGAGGATTCGTTTGTATGTCGAGAATAACCGGTAAGGTCAAGTGGTTTAACAATTCGAAGGGCTATGGCTTTATTGAACAGCCCGGCTCTTCGGACATCTTCGTTCACTACAGCGCCATTCAAGGAGACGGCTTCAAGACGCTCGAGGAGGGTCAGGAAGTCGAGTTTGAAGTGACGCAAGGCCCCAAAGGACCACAGGCCGAAAAAGTGACAAAGGCGTAGGTCTCCCCGGCTTGCTCTTGAAGCAAAGCCACTGACCGCTTCCGGTCGTGAGTCCGGAACGCGCAAGAAAAATAAAGGCGATCTCGAACATCGAGATCGCCTTTATCGTTTGTGGCACAGACTTCAGTCTGTGTCGACTCCAATCACAGACTAAAGTCTGTGGCACTTGAAACTATTTTTCCGGTTTAGCCTTGAAGCTTACGTGTCCACCATCAACGTCAACTGAAAATGTCACCCGGTCCGCACCCGCTTTTTCTTTCAGCGCGTCACTTCGTTCCAAGACCATCCGATGAAACCTGGCAAACGAAAGGCCGTGAATCGGTTCGCCGCAACTCCTCTTTGCCTTCATCAGCGCGTCGTAAACGCCTTTAATTGTCTGAACGTCGTGACGAACGTCACCACACGAAAACTCTGATCGCGTGAACGGAGTCGCATCGACATGTGATCCGCGAGCCATCCCTGCGCCTTCTTCGCGGCCCTGCATCATACGCCGCCAAAGCTCGCGAAAGGACGCATACCTTGTCGCCAGAGAGTTGTAGTAATAACGCTGCGCGAAACTAAGCGAGCGATCATCGCCCAAACGTTTCAGATGTGACTCCACACGCATCTTCGTATCGTAGGGAGGACGCTTGCTGCCACCGTTGAAGTAAATATCAAACTCGATTTTCAGACGGCGGATATCTTCTTCCAGACGAGCGAGATAATCCTCAACGCTTTGAGTTTCCACCACCGCGAGTTTGCTTTTTTCGCGACGATCCTTTGCTTGACGAACAAATTTATTGTCTTGCTTAGCCAATTTTTGGAATCTCCAGGAAGTGCGGCGCAGTGGGCTTGCCGCCATTGATTTCAGTGTAGGGGTTTGGTTCTCTGACTGTCAACAAACTTCTTTCGAAGGTTTATCAATTGCGTACTGCACGAAAACAGCATATTCTCGGTGCATTTCCTCGGAATTCGTCGAATTATGACAACCAAAACCGCGTCACGAAATCGGGTGCTGCGGGCCCTGCCGTCGATAGATTCGCTTCTGCGTTCTGAGACCGGCAGGAACTTGACACGTGCGCTTGGCGCAGAACGATTGACGAAACTGGCTCGCAAGGTTACCGAAGAGCTGAGGCAGGACATCCTGGATCGCCCGGCGGACCCGCAAACCGAGAACGGCGACGGTGAGGTTTACTCGCGGAGCGTCTTGCTTGACGAGGCTGAACGCCGGCTGGCGGCTGCTCATCACGCAGAAACGGCATCTGCCGTCCGGCGAGTGATCAATGCGACTGGCGTAATCCTGCACACTAATCTTGGACGAGCACCATTGTCTCAAGCCGCCAGACGCTCCATTGCGGAAGAGGCATCAGGCTACTGCAATCTTGAGTACGATCTGGCGACAGGAACTCGAGGCCGGCGCGGCGCGCGGGCCGAACAGTTGACAGCAGATCTTTGTGGCGCCGAGGCATCGCTAATCGTCAACAATTGTGCTGCAGCAGCCCTGCTGGTTTTGACGACTTTCGCGCGTGATGCCGACGCAATCATCTCGCGCGGCGAATTGGTCGAAATCGGCGGCGACTTTCGAGTCCCTGACGTAATGGCTCAATCGGGAACGCGAATGATCGAAGTGGGAACAACCAATCGAACCCGCCTGGCAGATTACGCGAAAGCGATTTCGGACCAGACACGCTTGCTGATGCGTGTGCATACTTCTAATTATCGGATCGTTGGTTTTACGAAAACACCCCCAACCAGAGAACTGGCCGCGCTCAGTCATGAGAATGGATTGATGCTGTATGAAGACGCCGGCTCCGGAGCGCTGATTGACTTGACTCAGTTCGGTGTGACTGGCGAGCCAATCATCAGCGATTCGATCAAAGATGGAGTCGACATTGTTTCTTTCAGCGGCGACAAACTTCTGGGAGGGCCGCAAGCCGGTTTCCTTGTCGGCCAATCAAAGATTATTGAGCGTATGCGAAATCATCCGCTGTATCGAGCATTGCGCGCCGACAAGCTCAGGTTGGCCGCCATCGAAGCAACGCTCGAAGCATATGCGCGCGGTGTTACGGTTGCCGAGGTGCCGGCCCTTCACGCGCTCGCATTCTCTGCAGATGAGCTGGAGTCAAGAGCAGAAAAGTTTATCCAGCGCGTGTCGCGACAGAGACCGATTCATCCATTTCAGCTTGAACTCTTTGCGGGAAGTTCCGCAGTCGGTGGTGGTGCTGCGCCCACTTCTCCATTGCCTACTACGTTGATTTCTTTAGCTCATCCGGAGCGGACTGCAAACGAAATTGAAGCCGAGCTCCGGCGCTCTACACCTCCGGTTATTAGCAGGATTGAGAATGATCGGGTGGTGTTGGATCTCCGAACCGTTTCGGAATGGGAAGAGCCGCAGCTGGAGCAGGTTCTTCTTTCCCTGCCGACTTGAATAAAAAGAACTACCAGTTTTCCATCAAGCGGGCTTAAAAACTCTCGCAATTTATTGCGTACAACAATGGCCATCGGTGTATAATCGATTGGCTTTTCGCGACGGTCTCAGGCTATTTGCCGAATCTCACGTTCCCTCACAGACCACTCAAGCTTTGAGAAGTTTTTCCTGGAAATCGGTTTCTCTGTCGTTGACGCTGGCTTTGACGGCTGGCGCGGCTACCTGCGTCATTTGGAAAGCGGGTTTCATTGACGCGTTACAGGCCGCCTTTGTCGTCGACGTGGGCCCCGGCGAGCCACCGTTGCAGACACCGCATTTGTGGCTGGCACTTCTGCTGGTTTTGACGATCAGCACGAGCGCCGGCTACTTCGTCAGTCGTGCCGGCGCGCGGCGTTCGTTTCCAATTCTTGGCACCGGGTTTCTGGCCATGTGCGCCGCCAGTCTCCTGCTTTCGAGGTTCTACAAGATTGACATTCTCTTTGCCCCGATGGCGTTCGGTGCAATAGGTGCGGTTGTGCTGGTCCAACTTCACATATTGTGGCGGATTGATCGGGTTCTCTCTACGCACGTCGATGAAGCTGTTTGGGAGACTGACAAACTGGAAAAGAGTTCCGCGGAGACTCGGTTAACTGGCGGTCTGAAACTTTTACAAACGGTCCTGCCAATCGAAGAGACGATCGTTTTTCAGCCAAATCAAGTGGGCGCGCTGATTCCACGTGCACGTTTACGAGCGAATTCGAACGCCGCGATACAATCAACTCGAAACAAGATTTGGCGAAGATTAGTCAGCCTTTGTGATCGAGCCGTCGAAAGAAATGATGTTGCCGTCGCTGCCTCTGGCGAAATCGATGAGTTCGACAATGTCGCAATTCCGCTGCGACATCATCACAGAATCGTCGGTGCTTTACTGCTGCGTTTACGCGAGCCGTTTGATCAAAGTGACCGCCGGCTGCTGACCGCCGTTGGCAGCCAACTCGCGCGTAATCTGCAACGCGAAGGTGCTCGTAAGAAAAAGTTGGACAGCAACCTTCCGGCATTCATTTCAGCTCGAACTTCCGGTCATCGGGCTCAGGCATTCGACGTCATCAGTGGTCTTCTTACCGAAAATCGGTTTGGCGCGCAGGTGCTGGCGGAAGCCCCTGATGGTTACGCAATCTCTTATCTCGACGGAACGCTCGCATACGTCAACGAGGCTTTGTTAGCAGCCGCGCGACTGGATGAACGCGAAGCAAAGGAACTTGATTTGTTTGGCCTGCTCGATAGGTTTCGTTCCGGCGTGTTTGACGAGCCGTCTATTGCCGTCAGGCGCGTGCTGCAATCCGGCGAGGCGTATGAACGCGAATTGCAATTCTCTGATCGGAATCAAACTCTTGAACTCCGGATTGCGCTGGCAGTCGAACGTCACGCCAACGGCAATGGAAACGGCGATGCGCAAACACCGCTTTGTCTGGCTATTCGAGTCCGTGATGTCACGCGTACAAAAGAATACGAACAGTTGAAAAGCGACATGATTTCTCTTATGTCTCACGAGCTGCGCACGCCGCTAACCAGCATTAACGGCTTTGCTGAGCTGGTTGCCTCTGACGACAAACTTCCGGCAGAGTCGCGCGAGTTTTTGCAAATCATTTCGAATGAATCGCAACGCATGTCGCGCATGATCGATACCTTCCTATCCGTCACCCAGCTCGAGCGCAGCGACAAGAAGGAACTCAACAAAATTGCTTTGCGACTCGATGAAGTCGTGCGCGACTCGATCGCCGCCATGCAATCTGTCGCCAAGAAAAAGCGCATCCGACTAGCAGAGCAGCCCAATGGCCACATTCCCCCCGTGGCGGCGGATAAGAGTTTGATGACCCAAGTGCTGACAAAACTTCTCGATAACGCGATCAAATACAGCCCGGAACGCACGACAGTCACAGTTTCAACTATTCTCGAGGCGGAAGCGGTCCGTGTTGTTGTTGAAGACCGCGGCTATGGCGTACCGGCCGAATCAATCGATCGGATTTGGGAGAAGTTTTATCGCGTCGCGCGCGATGGTCAGGAGAAAGACGAGGAATCAACTGGCCTCGGCCTGGCCTTTGTTAAAGAAGTTGTCGAACAGCACGGTGGATCCGTAGCGGTTGAGTCCGAGGTCGGGCGCGGATCGAAATTTAGTTTCGCGCTGCCGAGATTGTAGGGCCCGTATTGGCCTGTTGACGAGTGACATTGCGCAAATAGAACGGAGAACTTACGCGTGCGAAGCACTAAATGTTTGAAGTGCGGGCTGGTAAATTTCGCAGACGCTTCAAGCTGCAAACGGTGTGGTGCGAAACTGGAACCGACTGTCACAGTGCTTGCAGCCATTTCTCCCGAGCATCAGCTGCCAAACCGAACCGGATCAACACTAGTCTATCTTCAGGCCCTCGGAGCCGGGTTGGCCCTGTTGGCAGGATCCTTTGTATACAGCCTGATCCACTGGCCGAAAGGCGATGCAGAATCGTCTTTTCTCGTTTTGGGTGCAATCAACGCCAGCTTCGGAGTTTGGTTTAGCACCCGTCGCCGATTAAAAGAATGGCTGGTCGCGCTGTGTTTGTCATCGTTCTATTTGTTGGCCTTGAGTTACGGCTTGTACAGTCTGTTTCGATACAATCAAGAGTACGGCGGCTGGTTCTGGACAAACAAATTTTACTTCAGCCCCGTTGTTCTGTACGTCTCGCTCCCGCTATCAGCATTCCTGGGTGCACGTTTCGGATCGAAACGATCGTGCTTACGCTTCGCTCAGTTGATGTCTCTATTCATTGTCACTCTTATTGCGACCGCATACGCGCGTGGTGGACCGCGCAGTCCCCGGCAGATGAGCTACTCGTGCGACCTAACAGCCCCCGACGAATTAGTTATGAGAGTAGATGTTAAAGTGGGGCTCGAAATGATGGATGAGCCGATGCACTTTAGGGCGTTTCCCTCAGGCGGCGGGGGCGGCGACGGAAGTTGGAAGGTAACAATACTCAGAAAAAATTCTGCCTTCGTGCCCGATACCCAGATGACGATGCATATAGATGGCAAAGAACTTCAGAACACGATGTGGCCTGTTAATTCTCCAGATGGAAGTTCACTCATAGACTTCGGTCACAAACAGGACTATAGCCAGATCGTCAACTGGCGGGTGGGCCAGAATTCTGATCTCTTCAATGCTCTCATTAACGCCAGCCACATCGAATTAACCTGGGGGAATCTGAACCTGGTCTTGCCGAATGAAAAAGTCGATTCGCT
>Ga0070697_100002387_pt1 | contig 14457 bp, 11 predicted proteins | sample KBSK1501metaG_FD_65475 | JGI IMG/M metagenome (GOLD analysis project Ga0070697, IMG submission 65475) | Corn, switchgrass and miscanthus rhizosphere microbial communities from Kellogg Biological Station, Michigan, USA - KBS K1-50-1 metaG | ecosystem: Host-associated > Plants > Roots >...
ATGGGGCAGTCGCCGTTACCCGCGGAGGGCCACCCGGCTCCGGAGGACCCAAGCGGATCCGGACGCCTGAGACTCTAGTCCGGCCAAGGCGCATTTCTCTTCGGGGTTTCAGGCTGCCGGTCCAACGCCTTTGACTTCACGCCGGGCGCCAATTCTTCGACCGACTTGAATTTCCAAACCGGTGATGCACCCTGTGTGCCCGCTCTGTCGAAGGTCAGACGGATCGGACGCTCAGGTACCTCACCGTTGTTCCGGACCGCATCAGCGTTCACATCGAAGTAAGCGCTCTTGCCATCACTTGATTGTTCGATGTCCGCCGCACTGGGTTGTGCCATGCCCTTTGGATGGGTTTCAAAACCGCAGTCTTTGAGAATCTCAGCCAGTTTTTCGGTGGCGAGAGGTAGTCGCTCTTCTGAACAGCCAGCATCCCCAGGCCAAGCACAAGGCCCGCGTTTTCCAGAGCACACTTGAGATCAGGACATAGTTCTCCAGCTTTTCGATCGCTATGACCGCGTGCTCGAAGTGGGGCAGCAGTTTCATTCAAGGAAGCGGATGCAGCATAGCAGGGCGCACACTGCCCGTGCCACAATCACTTAATTTTGTCGCACCTAAGATCCGCGAGAACTGCTTCAAGGTTCAGACGGTTGCGACGAGCCTCGAAGTGGGGTTTTTGTCCCTCTTTTTTTGGGGAGGCTGCTTAGTGAGCGCCTCGGCGGCCTTCGTTTTTTTAGTTGCACCACAATAGTGCTGAAAATGCGGCCGAACATCTTTGAAACAACCACACAAAGCCGTACATTATCCCGGACGGTGAGTACGCGCCCACGCGTGAAACATATATCTAAGACAGGAATCGTCAGTTCCGGGGGGCCCAAATGAGCTCCTCCGAGCCCGGCCAGATCCCCCGAAGCCGCGTGTTGCAACGCCAAAACCGCCGTGAGCGGCTATCTTCCCCGGGTACAATTAGAATGGCGGGACCCCAATCTCCCGGCGGAGGTCTCGATTCGGCATGGCCACACCCCTCAAAATCGCTTTTCGCTTGGTCGCTATCGTCATCTGTGCGCTGGTTCTAACGATCTTGCTGGCCCCTTTCTGGTTTAACCTCGATCGCTACCGGCCTCAAATCATTTCTTATTTCGAACAGGCCACCGGTAAAAAAGTCGAAATCGATCGCGTAACGCTGACTTTCTTCCCCCAGCCGGCGATTCATTTCGTCGGCTTCGCGGTAAAGAGCCCACCATTATTTCCGCCGAGCTACATTCTGAAAGTCCCCAGCGCTGACGCCGTCCTCGATTTTTGGTCGCTGCTGCACCGCAACGTAGTGATCAGGTCCGTGGTCTTGGAGCAGCCTCAGATCAATCTGATCTCTGACCCTGACGGCCCTTGGAACTTCGAAAACCCAGAAACGCCGAATTCCAAGAACCTCTTTCCCCTCGGCATCATCGACAAGGTAACCATCAATCGCGGCCAGTTGATCGCCTCCAATCTCTTGCCTTCCGACGCCCAGGGTCCCATCTTTTTTGAAGCTCACAACATTTCCAGTGAACTGGATCGCGTCGACTTGGCGGCCATCGTCAATCCTGCTTCCTCTGCGCTGAATGGCTTGGGCAAATGGAAAGCTACTCACCTGAAATTTGGCGCAGTGGAAATTACAGATATGGAAGCCAAAGTCCGCTTGGAATCAAGAGCGGTTTCTTTTACCAACCTGAAAGCAGACATCTACAACGGCAAAGCAACCGGCGACTTCTCCGTCAGCCTGGCGAAAAGCACTCCGGCCTTTAAAGCCGACGCGCGAGTTCACGGACTGAATGTGGCCCATCTCCTGGCCGCCTTCCACGAATTGCGCGGCCTACTCACTGGGAATTTGGAAGGCGATTTCAAACTTGCGGGAGCCATCGAACACACCACCAATCCGTTGGCGCGAATGCGCGGAGCCGGCCACATAAAGTTGACCAACGGTGAGGTGCCGAGCCTGAAGCTCAACGCAAACTTAATGAAGCTCGCGCGCTTCAATGATCTCGGCCCGGCCAAGGAAAATCCCGCTTCTTTCTCCTCGATCACCACCGATCTCGAACTCGAAAACCTCCGGATTTTCAGCAAATCCATCGATGTTGACGGCTACGGAGTGGATGTGGACGGCTCAGGCAGCGTAAACGTATCGGGCTCCGACGATCTCCAGTATCAAGGTGTCGCGGCCATCACCACCAAACAAGGTTTTTTCACCAACACCTTCGCCCGCCTGGAAGGCGCCAAGCTCATCGACGGAAAGTTGTCATTCCCGTTCCGCATCGATGGCACCATCGAGAACCCCAAATTCTCCAAAGGCTCGAAGTCTCAGTAGGGTAGTTCTCTGCCGAGTGCCTCGGTGAGATGCAGGAACGCGGCGACTTTGCTGACGTTAACGGTGGACATGGGGTGAATTTTCTACTAGTTCCTCAGAAAAAGCGAAAAAGAAAAACAAAGTCCGTCAAAAAACTCCGGTCGCTGTCCTTATTTCGACGTCGCCGTCACCCGCGATGGCCACCCGGCCTCGGGAGGACCCTGCGGCGCCGTACTCTATGGGTCGCGCAGTTCTGACTCACCTGTCCCCTTCCGCCTGCTCCCTAGTTTGTGGTAATGCTGTTTCGTCGGCTTCCGCAGCGGACAAGGCACTTCCGTGGCTCCCATTCAGCAAGGCACCTTTCGAGAATTCAAGGTATACGACAAAACGCGGCAGCCTGCGGACTGGACCTCCCTCGTCGGGCCCACGCAGTGCGCCGCATTCCTCAAAGACGTGAAGACCGCCAACCCGCTGGCGACCGACGGCAGCGAAATCGCTCACCTACGCGATTGCCGGTTTCTACTTTTCGACCATCTCGAAGAGGCGCGCACATTCTGTGAAGCGGAAGTGCAGCGGTATCCTTTCATGTGCTGCGAGATTTTCGACGCGGAAGGGAAGGCCAAGCCTCCCCTGCTCGTCATCATGCATCCCACTGCTGCTCGAAAAGACGAGCTAAGTCCAACCTGGGTGAAGCGACGCAAGGTCGTTGCGATTGCTTCGCTTGTCGCCGCTGCAGTGTTGTTCTTTGCAGACTGGCGATCTGAATACGAGCTGTTGTGGCCTTCGCTCCTGGCAGTAAACTTGCTTCCGCTCGGACTGCGGCTTCTCTACTGGAACACGGCAAGCACTGAGCGCAGCCGGACGCAAGCGAAGCGGATCGAAGAACATCTGCAACGCGAAAAGGAGCCGCACAGAAACCTCAATGAGACACGATGACCATAAAGGCCGCACCCTTTTCCCACGCGCGGAAAAATTTCCTGCGCTGCCCTAATGCGAAAATCGCACGTCATCCTCTTCTACGCCGCAAGTTTGGTTGCAGCGGTTGGCGTCTTTCTTTTGATTCGATCCGCCGGACTCAGGCTTTTTGCGCCCCGGACAACGCAACCTCCTGGAATTGTCGAAACACCGCCGCCCGCTGAAACGCCCAGCGTTCTGTTCCATGTCCTCCTCGCTTTGGTGGTCATCGTAATTTCCGCGCGCATTTTGGGCGCCATATTTCGCTGGCTGCATCAGCCGCAGGTGATGGGCGAAGTCGTTGCCGGATTGCTGCTTGGTCCCTCATTTCTCGGCTGGCTGGCGCCTCAAGTTTCTTTGCGACTCATGCCTCCGGCGATAGCGCCGTTTTTGGCTGTCATTGCGCAGGTTGGAATCATCCTCTTTATGTTTCTGGTCGGATTGGAACTGGACACCGGTTTGTTGCGGCAGCGGACGCGGGCCTCCATAGCCATTTCGCATGCCAGCATCGTTGTGCCGTTTCTCCTGGGCACGGGCCTTGCGCTTTGGCTCTATCCGCGTTTCGCCGACGGTAGCATTTCATTCACCGCGTTTGCTTGTTTATTGGCGTAGCCATGTCGGTCACCGCGTTTCCGGTTCTGGCGCGAATCTTAACCGATACCAAAATGCAAACGAGCCGCATGGGTGTGCTGGCCTTGGCATGCGCCGCCGTTGACGATGTCACAGCATGGTGCCTTCTTGCGCTTGTGGTCGGAATAGCTCGCGCGCAGCCGGGGCGGGTTCTGGTAACGATCGCGCCGACCGTAGCATTCATTTTCTTTGTGCTGGTGATCGCCAGAAGAGCTGCCGCGTGGCTGGCCCGGCGCCAGATGTCTCAAGGCAGAACAACACAGCAGATGTTTGCGACCGTCTGTGTTTCTTTGCTCGTTTCGGCGCTGGTTACGGAACGCATTGGAATTCACGCGCTTTTCGGGGCGTTTCTTCTCGGCGCGGTTGTTCCTCACGACTCTCAGCTCGCCCGCGATATCCAGGAAAAGTGTGAGGATCTGGTCGTCGTGCTTTTCTTGCCTGTATTTTTTGCGTTCACGGGAATGCGCACGCAGGTCGGCCTTCTGAAAGAACCCGCCGACTGGTTGGTTTGTGTGGTCATCATTCTGATCGCATCGTCGGGCAAGTTCGGCGGCAGCTTTTTCGCTGCGCGCATAACCGGATCGGACAGCAAAGAAGCTGCCTCGCTTGGCATTCTCATGAACACTCGCGGCCTGATGGAGCTCGTTGTCCTAAACGTCGGGCTCGACCTCGGCGTTCTCTCCCCGACACTTTTTGCAATGTTCGTGCTCATGGCCGTCGTCACAACCCTTGCCACCACACCCATCCTGCAAGCGTTGGCGGCTCCACGCCGGTGGACTGCACCCTTGAAATGAGACAGAGGAGATGGGCACACTTCCAGGGAAAGGGCTGCAAAGTGAAGCGAAAGCGATACTCACGGAAGTTTCAGCGGATGGCCGTCGAGCGTCTGAGAACGTGTGATGATGTCAACGAGTTGGCGCAAGAGCTGGGGGTGACCCGGCGATGCCTGTACAAGTGGCGCGTTAAGCTCGAGACGATCGAGCCGGGAGAAGATGCGTCGCGGCCGAGCACGCACACGTCGTCCTACCGTAAGCAAATCCACCAGTTGAAGCGAATGCTCGCCGAGAAGGCGATGGAGGTGGATTTTTTCAAAGGTGCCTTGCAAAAAGTCGAGGCTCGACGCCAGAAGAAAGGCGAAACTGGCGAGATGGCATCTACGACCAAATCCGAGAAGTGATGTCATTGCAAGGCAGCCTAAGCATCGAGCGTATGTGTGAACTGGCGCGAGTCAGCAGGGCCAGCTTCTATCGGTCTTTTCAGGAGCAGCGGCCGATCGAAGAGGAGTTGGAAGTGCGGTCGGCGATTCAGCAGATTGCTGTCGAGCATCGTCGGCGCTACGGTTATCGCCGTATTTCAGCGGAATTGCGGCGGCGTGGCATGCGTGTGAATCACAAGCGGGTCATGCGGATCATGGCGGAAGACAACCTCCTCACTGTGCGAACTCGAGCAACCAAGACGGTCCAACTCAGATGGGCCCATGTGCAGGATTTTCTTGGATTGGAGTTGGTCGTGCGTACTTGTACGGCGTGTAGGCCAAAATTGCCCTCATAACCCAAAGTGCTGGCCTGCTCTCGGCGGTCCGCGAAGCGCAGTGTGCAACAACTGTGCACCAACTCTCGAGCTAGACAGAGAGGGGAAAACGCTAAGCGTTTTGTTTTCAGTGGAAAAATTGGGGTGGGAGACGGGGATTGAACCCGCGACATTCGGTGCCACAGACCGACGCTCTACCAGCTGAGCTACTCCCACCGCACTCTTGTAGTTTACCACGACATCCAGCCACTCAAAACAGCCGTCGAGTCAGGTCACTCACCGTTCTGGATTTTGCTTAATCCGCCACTCTCTTTGCTAACTAGCAACCACGCGCGTTTCTCTTCCGCTGGCGCTTGCAACCGCTTGTTACACTCGCTGCAGGAATTGCGTCCCCGCGCATGAGCCCCCAATGACTTCGCATGAGACCGATCGTCGCCATCTCGAGCGGCAAATCCTCTATGCGCGCCCCATCATTATTTTGCTTTCCATTCTTGCAATTCTGGAGTGGCCTTCGTCGCCGGGCAGTCATCGCTGCCGTGTTTTTCTCTTCGCGTATCTTTTCTACAGTCTGGGATTGATCGTAATTGATTTTGTCCTCAATGGGCGGCGCGAGTGGTCTGCGCCGCTCGCGATCGACTTCGTTCTTATCCTGATTCTCATTTATCTGAGCCCCTTCGCCGTGCCGGTCTGGTTTCCATTTCTTTTCGCGTCATATGCGGCTGGGAGCCGCTGGGGACTGCGTACCGCAATGCCCATAGCCGCAGTGCTGGCGTTGGTGATCACCCTACTCAACGTCTTGCAGCGCGAAGCGCACGGTTTCCATCTCATCACGTGGATCGCGATTGTCGCGGCGATGTTCGCTTCCGGCGCGGGCCTGGCGTTTCTAGGCGACCGCAGCAGCCGATTCGCTTCGCAAAGCCACTTTCTTTCTTCCATCACCGCCACGATGCAAGTCGAACAAGGCCTCGCGGAGTCGCTGCGCCTCTTTTTGGAAGAACTCGCGCAGTCGTTCGAAACCGAGCAGGCGTTTCTCCTTTTTCGCGACATGGATTTGGAACGCATCTTCCTTTGGCGGTTAAAGAGCGGCGAAAGTGAACGTCTGTCGCCAGACAGCTTCCCGCTGGCCCGCGCGGACGGTTTTCTACTCGACGATATGGACGCCGCGGTTTGCTGGAATTCGTTACAAGGCGCCGGTTCTGGCTTCGGCTGGGATCGCCGCAATAATCGCGCCATCGGTAACCTCCCGCGTCTTCCCGGCACCACGCAGCAGGAATTTGGCATCCGGTCTTTCATGTCGGTGGCATTCGACCAGAATGACAAGCCCGCTGGCCGCTTGTTCTTGGTGAACGGCAAGCGTCCCAACGGTCCTTTTCACAAGGAGGATCTCGCGTGGCTGGAACGTGTGGCACTGCACGTCGCTCCGTCGCTGGAAAATGTTTTTCTGCTCCGCCATTTGCGCGCCCGCGCCATTGAAGCGGAACGCTCCCGTATCTCGCGCGACCTTCACGATGGCATCCTGCAGACGCTGCTCAGCATTGAAATCCAACTGGACGTTCTTCGCCGCCGCGTGGCGTCATCCCCTGACCATGCCGAATCGGCGCTAGCCGGCCTCCAGCAAACCGTGAGAAACGAATCCGCCGAGCTTCGTCACTTCGTCACCGACCTGCGTCCGGTTCGAGTTCAATCCGCCGATCTGGTTGACCTGATGCGTGGTTTTGCCGAGCGCTACCGCAACGAATCCAACTTAGCCCTCGATTTATTGCTGGATTCGGCCGATTTGCGCGCTCCGGACCGCGTCTGCCGCGAGGTTTTCCAGATTTACCGTGAAGCACTCAACAACATAAAAAAGCATGCTAAGGCTACTCATGTCGTGGTAAAACTTTCACAGGACGACAGCAGACTGCTTCTGGTCGTAGACGATAACGGCGAGGGTTTCAGCTTCGCCGGGAAGTTTACTGGGGATGAACTGGACCGTCTCAGACTGGGTCCGATTTCCATCAAGGAGCGCACGCGTACCGTCAACGGGGATTTGACTGTGGAGTCGAATCCGGGACATGGGGCGCGTCTGACGATTGAGATTCCGCTGGGCTGACGGGTTTCGGGGCTTTCAGGGTTTGTCTTACAAACCTTGAACAAAAAAAGGTTTTCAGGGTTTTGTCTTACAAGCCCTGAGTTAAAAAGGTTTCAGGGTTGTTTTTGCAGGCCCTGACATAATTATGGCGAAGACAAAACAACAGATTCGGGTTCTGATGGCGGACGATCACGCGATTTTCCGCGACGGCTTGCGCAAACTTCTCGATGGCGACGAAGAAATGGTCATCGTCGGCGAAGCGCAGAATGGCGCCGAATGCATCAAGCTGCTTGCCAAACTAAAACCAGACATTCTTCTGCTCGATCTGCGCATGCCGGACAAAGACGGCCTAGCCGTTCTCGAAGAAGTGAATTTTGATCAGTTGCCAACGCGCGTTATTGTACTCACCGCCGCCGAAGACGATCGCGACGTCGTCCGCGCCATGCGCCTCGGCGCCCGCGGAGTTGTCCTAAAACAATCCGCCACCGATCTTCTCGTCAAGAGCATTCAACGCGTGTACGCCGGCGAAATCTGGCTCGACAATCGTATGACTGCTGAAGTAATGAAGGCCTTCTCGAAGTCCTCAGAATCCGGGCCGCGTCGCGAAAAGCCGCTGCTCTCCGACCGCGAAAAAGAAATCGTTCAATTGGTCGCACAGGGCTTCCGCAACAAAGAAATCGGCGAAAAACTTTTCATCTCTGAGCAAACCGTAAAAAATCACCTGCACAACATTTTCGACAAACTCGGCGTATCCGACCGCCTCGAGCTGGCCCTCTACGCCATCCACCACCGCCTAATCGACCACACCTAGCCAGCTTTTTGCTTCGTAGTTGCTTTTGTAGCGGCCACCTTTCAGGTGGCCATCTTGTCGTCGCCGGTAATCTTCGCAGTGGCCGGCCTTTAGGCCGGTTCTTTTCCCGCTGTCTACTCAGCAGGCTTCGGCCACGGCGGCTGAACCAGAACCGGGATGGCAGCCACCGCCGCAGCGGCAGGTGCCTTGAAGGCAAGCTGTTCCTCCAGAAAAGCGATACGATCGCGTGTAGCTTCGGCGTTCAGTGCGTGCGGCGCTTCATAAATCTTCAGCCTCTTGGGCTCGCTGACGATCTGGAACTGGCGCTTCGCCGTTTCCGCCTTCAAAAACGGCTCGTCTGTCGCGTACTGCAAAAACATAGCGGCAGGCGCGGCATGGGATACATATTTCCCCGCGTCCATCCACGCAAATTTCGTCATAAACGCGTCCAGTTTCTCCGGCCCGACTTTCTGCCGGTATTCCTGAAACTCTTTCGTTGTTTTATCAACCTCAATCGAAAGATCGCCCGCCATGATCACAAACGCTTTGAAACGCCTGTCGATTCCGCTCAGGAAGCCACCGGCAGTCGCGTCACAGCTATGTCCGACGTAAGCGATGCGTTTGGGATCGACATCTTTACGCGCGACAAGAAGATCAGCGCCCCGTCGCAGGTTAACGTCCTGTTGTACCTCAACCGCGATCTGCTGTTCACTCATTGGCGCGTTCTCTTCCACGAAGCCCGGATGCACGGTCACATGGTCAGGCAACAACGAGAGAACTCCGGAATGTGCCAGAACGATCGCTTCATCGAAAAACTCATTGCGGTTCTTCTTCTCTGATCCGGGCATGCACCAGTGCCCATAGATCACCGCTGGAAACGGCCCTTTTCCACTGGGCACCACGAGATAGGAAGTAACCACGCCGCCGTTAGGCCCAACTGCCGCGCTTCGCTCGCCGACGGGACTTGCGTAGGTAACGTCGTAAATTGTTACCCCATTACGCTCTTGGACTTCCGCCTGCTTAATATTTAGAGGCGCGCTTTTGTCATAATCCCAATGGCGCAGCAGTTGGTTGTAGTCCTGCTGGGCCAAGGCGAGAGACACCAGCAATAGCGCCAGACGGATCGAAGTCTTCATGCTCAGCTCCTGGCACAACCAACCCAATATACAACCACAGGCGGCCTGATCAGGAAAAAGAAGAACCAATTCCCTTTAATTTTTGTGAACTGCGATCGGTGCTGAACGACGCTGCTCGAGAAGATTCAATCGCTCGCGGGCTTCTGTCAGCCCAGCATTTCCCGCTAACGCCTTTCGATACTCGGCCTCCGCCTGGGCTGATTTTCCAGCCGCTTCCAGCGACTTTCCCGCCATCAAAAACAGTTGCGGAGCTGGCCTCAGTTCGGTAGCGGCCATAAAATCCGCGCTGGCCTCGTCATATCGGCCCAAATTGTAAAACGCCTGTCCGCGTCCCGCGCGTCCGGCAAGCGAGTCCGCCTGCATTTCCAGCAATCGGGAAAACGCCTGCACCGCCTGTTCGTTTTCGCCCAGGTCCATGTACGCCACCGCGAGGCTGTTCAGTGCCCGTGTTTTCTCCTCTGCTGTCGCGGCAGTTCGTACGGCCTCTTGTAGTTCGGGTACCGCACCCGAATTGTTTCCACCCTGCGCCGATGCATATCCAATGTTGAAGTGCGGAATGAACATATCTGGCGCCAGCGACTCGGCAATTTTGAAATGTTCTATCGCTTCGGCGGCATGGCCGGTGTCCAGCAACGCCGCCCCAAGATTCGTTTCAATTCGCGTGTTTGCGAAGGGGATAACTTCGCGCGCGCGCGTGCACAGCGTCACGCTGTCATGCCAGTAGCCGGTATTGATCACCGTGACTGCGGCCAGCGCAACCGCTACCAGCGCCGCCACAGTGGCTTGCGCAGCCTCTGGGACGTGCCATCGTTCCGCTGCTTCGCTCAGCTCCCAAACGATCATCACAAACAGACCAATCAATGGAATGTAAGCGTAGCGATCAGCCATCGCTTGCAGGCCTACCTGCACAATTCCAATTACCGGAAGCAATGTCACCACGAAAAGCTTCCATCCGAAGACCAGGTGTCGGCGTTCGCGGTATCGCCAAACCAATGCGCTGATCGTCAGCAGTAATATTGCGGCGGCCAAAATTTCCCACCCTGGCAGCCGGTTTCCGGGATGCGGGTAATAATACGAAATGCCGCTCGGCCAAAACATTTTGCCGATATATTTTGCGTAGGAAACGATTGCGTTTCCCAGGCGTTCTTTCACCGTCACGGCGGCAGTGCTGGTCGTCGCCTGGCCGCGGTGCTGTGCCACAACGGTGATCCACGAACTCGCAATGCTCATCGCGAACAGTGGGATCTTCTCGACCAGCAGTTTGCCTAGCCGTCTCCAGACCAGACGTGTGTCGCTCGCCGAAAAGGGAACTGGCAAACGTTCCAGTGGCCAATAATCCAGAATCAGCAGTACCAGGGGCAGCGTTACCGCCATCGGCTTTGACTGCAATGCCAGCGCGAAGAAAAATACCACCGCCAAATAACGGAGCCTCTTCTGCGCGTAAGCCGGCTCTGGCGTCCGCGTGTACCATCCATAGCACGCCACCGCCAGCAACGAAAACAACATGCTCAACAAACTTTTGCGCTCGGAAACCCATGCAACTGTCTCCACATTCAAAGGATGCAGCGCGAAAAGCGCCGCCACACAAAAACTTCGCCACCGAAAACCAGTCGCCCTGTTAAGCAACAAAAATAACAGCACCGCATTGATCGCGTGCAGCACTACGCTCACTGCGTGATGCCCGGTCGCGTTCAACCCAAAAAACTGGCAATCCGCCATGTGCGAAATCCAGGTTAACGGGTGCCAGTTAGCCGCCTCAGTGCTTCGAAACGCCCACCCGACATTTCTCCAGCTAAGACCCGCTTGCACATGTTGGTTCTGCGTAACGTAATCCCGGTCGTCAAAGTCAACGAATCCGTTGCGCGTCGCCGGGTAATACACTGCCGGCGTCGCCAGCCCGAGCAGCACCGCCAGCGCCCAGACTGGCACACGCCAGTGGACACTCTCTACACGAACAGCAATCCCGTCTAGCCGCTTCATTTGAACGTCTTTGTGTATCAGCGGGTTTATCCCGCCGCTCTTTCTTTCTCATCATAATCCACGCATCTCCACCCAAGCCGCGTCCCTTGCAAAGTGTTCCTCGTCAGCACGCGCAATCATTCCCGGCGAACAGTGCCTGTCGAGATTTGGCGCGCGAAATCCATCCCGTAGCCCGTTTGTTCCACTTTTCCTCGATGTTCTAGTACCTTCGTACCGTCCGCTACCGAACATATTTTGTATCTCTTGGCCTATTGTTCCGTGTACCTGCTACAGCTACACTCATGCTTCATTCGAGGAGGTTCTGCCTTGTCAGGCTCAGAACGCCGTACCACCCAACGCTTTACCATGCGGCTCCCTCTTACGGTCCGTTGGACCACCGGAGCAGCCGTTGGGGAAACCAGCACGGAATCCCGCGACGTCAGCTCGCGCGGGGTTTACTTCTACCTCGGAAAAGATGTGAAAGAAGGTTCGCCGGTTGAAATCCTTCTAACGCTTCCCAACGAGATCACTCTCGCAGGTCCGGTTCGCGTTCGTTGCCTTGGCCGCGTACAGCGCACGGAATCCCGCGATGAAACGTCCGTCGGAGTGGTGGCCGCCATTGAACGTTACGAATTTTTGCGCGGCGACGAAGAAAAGTAGTCGGTTTCTCTAACGGGTTTCAGAGCTTTTACTGGCAAACCCTGCGAAAAAAGGTTTCAGGGTTTTGTTACTTGCAAACCCTGAACAGCACAAAGTTTGGCGGTTTTGCATCACCGCCACAGTTTTCTTGCTCGCTCACTGCGGAGGCGGGCAGGATAAAGCCGGGGCTGCCTTGGCCCCTCAGCGAAGCGCCCCGGCATTTTTTCTTTTCTTTGCAGCTTCCCTCGAATTCATTTGGAGTGCTGCTCAAGGCTGCCGGTTTTCCCAACCAAGCCCCATTTTCATCTCATCGTCCTGGCCCCTGGTGACGATGTTACATTTGCGCCTCCTGACCTTCAGGTCAGGAGACATTTCCCTACCAGTCGGCGATTATGAGGCCTGCTTCGAGAATCGCGCCGGTCTGCCAAACTGGCCTCACAAAAGACGGGGGAAAACTTATGCCGGAAGTACCGGCGCAAGAATTATTGTCGCTCACCGAAAACTCAACCGGAAACCAAACCGAACGAATGGCCACTCCGGAAGAGTTGTACGCGCTCAAACGCATTGCGGAAGTCGAGAGCGCTCTAGCGGAGCTCGCCAATGCGGAGAATTTGTCTCGAGAAGCAAGCACCGTAATAACGGAAAGTCCCGAACACATTGCGTTACCTGAGCCGGAAGATTCGGTAATCGCAATTGCGGTAGACGCCACTGCCGCCGCGATCCCCGCAAGCCCGGATACCGAAGGTCCATCCCTAAACAAATCGGCCGGCAAACTGGATATGCTCATCGCGGAACTTGCAAAGGCAACAGTCGAACCTGAAGAAGCCAAGCTTGCATCCGAAACGATTGAGAATCCAGATGCCGCGACAATCCCTGCCGGAGAGAACTCTGGAGGCATGGCTGGCAGTTGGATGCTTGAATTCGCTGCGATTCTCGATCAGCATCGCATCTGGGTGGAATCGGGCGGGGAAGCCGGCACCAAGGCAGATTTGTGCGGAGCGAATCTCGAGAACGCCGATCTCACCGGCGTAAATCTACAGGGCGCATTCTTGCAACGGGCCAATCTGCGCGGCGCCGATCTCTCCATGGCCAATCTGCGCCACGCCTCGCTGGTTCAGGCCGATCTGTGCAACGCAAATTTATTGGGCGCGGAATTGCGCGGTGCAAATCTAATGGGCGCAACCTTATATGGTGTGGACGGCTTGTGGCTAGGCCGTCTGGGCGGCGCGAATCTGTACGACGCCATGCTGCCGGAAACAATTTCTTCCATTGACGGTTCGAAAGCCGTCTGGGAAGCCACGCGTAGCGCGCGCTGGTTTTATTTTCTGATGCTTACAATCTGCTCGCTGTTCGTCTTGTGCGTTGCCACCACCAGCGACCCGCGCCTGATTCTGGACGGCCAGACAATTCCTATAGCTCGTCTCGGCAATATTTTGCCCATCAACTCCTTCTACTTAATCGCGCCGATATTTCTCGTTGTCCTCTTCGTTCGATTCCAATTTCTCCTTCTGCGCGTTTGGAGCAGCATGGCCGCGTTGCCCGCGGTATTCCCCGATGGCCAAACGGTCGAGCAGGGCGGTCCATGGTATTTAATGGGGCTTGTGCGCCGCCATTTCCGCTGGCTGCGCGAAACCAAAACGCCGGTGTCCTGGCTCGAAAACGCCATCGCAACTTTGCTTGCCTACTGGGCGGTGCCAGCGACGATTGCAGCCGTCTGGATGCGCTATCTCGTACGCCAGGACATGCGCGGCACTTCCTTGCATGTTCTATTTTTCGTGTTGAGCGTTAGCGTAGCCACCGGGCTGCCTTCCGTCGTCAGTCGTGTCATTCGCAGCGGGGAAGTTCGCCGTACTACTCCGCGCAGCGTAGCGCGCATGGCATTTTTGACCCTGCGTGCGCCAATTGCCTTCGGCTTGGTCTTGTTTCTGCTTTCCTGCGGTGTAATTCTCGGCATTCCTGCTGATTCCGACGCTTCACGGAAATATTTCAGCGCCAGCCCCAGACGCTGGGCTGCGGAAGCCTTCCGTTTCGTCGGCTACCGGCCGTACGCGGACCTGATTGAAGCCACACTCGTCCCTCCGCACTCGCGCATCGTCAGCGCGTCGTCAGCAAACGCGCCAGCGCCAAACTCATCCTCTACAAACGCAAATGACGCCCCGGGCGAAGGAGTCGGCGCGAAGCTCAACGAAAACAGTCTGCGCTACGCGAGAGGTTATCGAGCCGTCCTGCCCGGTGCGCGTCTGTGGCGCGCGGATCTGGTTGGCGCCTACTTGACCGAAGCCGACTTGCGTAATGCCAATATGCGTGAAGCGCATTTACGCGATGCCGTGCTGGACCACGCGCGCGCGGACCATGCCTTGCTCATCTCCGCCGACGGCAGCAGCGCCAATCTCACAGGCGCCGATTTACGCGGAAGCGACATGACATACGC
>Ga0070697_100002388_pt1 | contig 14456 bp, 8 predicted proteins | sample KBSK1501metaG_FD_65475 | JGI IMG/M metagenome (GOLD analysis project Ga0070697, IMG submission 65475) | Corn, switchgrass and miscanthus rhizosphere microbial communities from Kellogg Biological Station, Michigan, USA - KBS K1-50-1 metaG | ecosystem: Host-associated > Plants > Roots >...
GCTGCTCTTCGCCGTGCCGTTCCTGGTCCTGCAGGTGCGCGCGGCGATTTACCCGGTGCTGGAAGAGCCGTTCGGGTCGATGGCGGCGCTCGGCTTGGGCGGGATCGGCGCGCAGGCGCGGCAGGAGGAGCTCCAGGGCGTCGTTCGCGACAAAATCGGCGGTCTGGTCGGGGGCGTCGCTGGCGGAGTCGAGGCGGATTTGGCGCGCAAGGACATCGACCTTCGCGAACGCTCAAAAGTGAAGTCGCTGGGATATCTCGAATCCAGCGCCGCGGAACGGGAGGCCGCCAGGAACCTCCTCCACGCCTTCGACCCGAAGGCCGTGGTGCAGACCGGACCCGGGCTTCCGGGCTGGAGCTGGAGACAGGTGTCGTTGCGATGGGCCGGCCCGGTGAAGAGCACGCAGAAGCTGCGACTGTGGCTGATCCCACCCGCCCTGAACCGCTTCCTGACCGTCGTCCGCGTTCTTCTCGTGGCGCTTCTCCTTCTCTGCCTGTCGGGCGCCGCACGGCGGCTGCAGAGCGGAGGTCTGCGCGGCGCCCTGCGCCTGCTGCGCCGCGCGCCGGCGGTCCTGTGGCCGGTCGCGCTCGTGGCCGCCGCGCTCGCCGGCGCGACCGAGCCGCGCGCCGCGGAGATCCCGCCGGGCGACATCCTGAACGAGCTGCGCACGCGTCTTCTGGCGCCCCCGGAATGCAGCCCCGACTGCGCCTCCATCCCGCGTCTGGCCTTGGAGGTCGGCCCTGCGATGCTGCGCGCCCGGCTGGAGATCGACGCCGCGGCCGCCACCGCCGTGCCGATCCCGGGCGGCGCCGAGCAGTGGCTGCCCGAACGGGTCGTGCTCGACGGGGAGAGCGGTCCCGGCGTCCTGCGCGACGAGCAGGGGCTCCTGTGGCTGCGCGTCGCGCCGGGGCGGCACCAGGTGCTGCTGGAAGGACCGCTCCCTGATCGCGAGAGCGTTCCGATCCCTCTGCCGCTCAAGCCGCACCGGGTCACGGCGCGCGCGCAGGGATATCGCGTGGACGGCCTGCACGCCGACGGCTCGATCGAGGACAGCCTGCAGCTCGTCCGGCTGGGCGGCCGGCCCGGTCTGGCGACGACCCTCGAGCCGGTCTCCCTGCCGCCGTTCGTGCGGGTCGAACGCGAGCTGACCCTCGGTCTGACGTGGCAGGCAACGACCCGCGTGGTGCGCCTCACGCCGCCCGGCGCCGCCGTGCTGCTCCAGGTGCCGCTCCTCTCCGGCGAATCGGTGACCACGGCCGACGTGCGTGTCGAAGGCGGCCGCGCGCTCGTCAGCCTCGGTCCGTCGGCGGCGCAGACCGAATGGACGTCCTCCCTGGCCCAGACCGAACGTCTGGCGCTGCACGCTCCGGACGCCGTGTCCTGGGTCGAGACCTGGCGGGTCGCCGTCTCCCCGATCTGGCACGTCGAGTCGGACGGGATCCCGATCATCCACGCCGCCGATCAGGCGGGCCCCCGCCTGCGCGAATGGCGGCCGTGGCCCGGCGAGAGCGTGACGCTGGCGGTCGGCCGGCCCGAGGGTCTCCCCGGACGGACCCTGACGGTCGACGACAGCGTGCGGGCGGTGTCGCCGGGTCTGCGCGCCACCGACGCCACGCTCGATGTCACGATCCGCAGCAGCCGCGGGGCGCAGCACGTGATGACGCTTCCCGGGAACGCCGAGCTGCAGTCGGTGGCGATCAACGGCGCGACCCAGCCGATCCGCCAGCAGGGGCGTCTCGTCACGCTGCCGATCGCCCCGGGCCGGCAGGTGATCCGGCTGGTCTGGCGACAGGACGACGGGGTGCGGAGCCTGTTCGTGGCCCCCGAAGTGCGTCTCGGAACGTCCAGCGTGAACGCCGCCGTCTCGATCGCCATGCCCGCGGATCGCTGGACGCTCTTCCTGGGCGGTCCGCGTCTCGGACCGGCGGTCCTGTTCTGGGGGATCCTTGTCGTGAGCCTCCTGGCATCGCTGGCGCTCGGGCGCTCCCCTCTCACGCCCCTGCGCGGCCGCCACTGGTTCCTTCTCAGCCTCGGGCTGACCCAGGCCCCGTTCTGGATCGCGATCGTGATCGCCGCCTGGCTGTTCGGCCTCGGCTGGCGCAAGGAAAAGGTCGCCGCGGCCTCGCACGTCGGGTTCGATCTCTTCCAGGTCCTGCTCGCCGTCCTGAGCACGGGCGCCCTGGCGGGGCTGTTCTGGTCGATCAGCAACGGCCTGCTCGGGCTTCCGGAGATGCAGATCGCCGGGAACGGATCGTACTCGGGTGTTCTGCGCTGGTTCCTCGATCGCACGGAGGACGCGCTCCCGCGGCCCTGGGTCGTCTCGGTCCCGCTGTATTGCTACCGGCTGGCGATGCTCGCCTGGGCGTTGTGGCTGGCCCAGGCGCTGCTCCGCTGGCTGAGGTGGGGATGGGGCTGTTTCACGGACGGCGGACTGTGGCGGCCGCTGCGCCGGAAGAAGCCGGCGCCGCCGCCGCGGGTCAGTCCCGGCCCGGTCCCGTCATAGAGGAAGAGGTCCCGCGCCACTCACCCGGCGGACGCCAGGATGTAGTCGGACAGCAGCCGATCGGTCTGCTGGTGCATGCCGGGCGTGCTGTAGTTCGTGCTGGTGATCACCACGACCAGACCGAGGTCCGGGAAGACGGCGACCTTGCTCCCGCCGTTGCCGCTCATGTAATAGGCGCCGTAGGCCTTGCCCCCGGTCCTGAACGAGCGCAGCCACCACAGGTAGCCGTACTCGGTCTGCTCGTCGACGCGCGCGTGCGGCCGCGTCGAGGCGGTCACCCACGCCTTCGACACGATGCGCGCCCCTCTCCAGACGCCGCCGTCGGCGTACATCTGCCCCAGCTTCAACAGGTCGCGGCTCTGCAACCCGAGCCCCCCGCCGGTCTGCGCCAGACCGAGGGGCGAGAACTGCCACTCCGCCTTCTGCACGCCGAGCGGCGCGAACAGGTTCTTGGTCGCGAACTCCTGGATCGGCGTCCTGGTCGCCCGCTCCAGGACGCCGCCGAGCGTCGTCGCGCCCGCCGTGCAGTAGCTGAAGCTCCGGCCGTAGGGTGAGTCCTTCGGCTTCGGCACCCAGGACGGGAACCCCCTGATCGGCAGATCGAGGGTGAACTTCAGCCAGTCCTCCACCAGATACATGCGCTCCTCGTTGCCGCGCGAGAACGTGTTGTCGTCGTCGCATTCGAGCAGCGAGCTCATGGTCAGAAAATCCTCCACCGTGATCTTTTCTTTGCGCGGATCGGGGTTCTCGAACGGTCTCTTGTCCGCGAAGAACGGCAGGACGGGCGTCTCCACGCTCGCCAGGAGCCCCTTGTCGATGGCGATGCCGACCAGCATGCCGGTGACCGTCTTGGTGGCGGAGCGTGTGTTCCGCGCGGTCGCCGGGTCGGAGCCGTCGAAGTAGGCTTCGTAGACGAGCTTCCCCTGGCGCGCGATCGCCACGCTGGTGATCTTCTTGAATTCCCCCGAGCGGATGGCCGCCTCCATCGCCCGGAGCCGGGCGCCGGAAATCTTGACGCTCTCGACGCTCGCGGTCAGCCAGCCGTCCTGTCTCGGCTGGGGAGCCGAGGGCGGGCCCTGCGCCCGCAGACCCGGGGCGTAGGACCCGCCGCACAAAAGCACCAGTGGGAGACCGACCAGGATTGCCCGGTTCACGGACCAGTCCCCTCCCCGCGCCGTCCCTCAGAACGCCAGGGTGCCGGTGCGGATGAGATAGGCGAGCCGCTCGCGCTGCACCGGTGTCAGAAGCGCGTGGATCCGGCCGAGCGCCTTGACCACGGCCTCGGAAAGACGGGCCGCCCCGCTGCGTCGCAGGACCGCGCCCTCGGTGGCGCGGGACTCCTCGAAGCTCTCGCCGGAGACGGCGTCGGCGAACGCCGCGAGCGTGCGCCGGTCGTCCACGGCCGCCTGGGCGCGCTCGGTCTTGAGATCGTCCAGGATGCGGGCCATCTCGGTCACCTGCGATTCGCTCAGACCCAGCTTGTACGTCATGAAACGGAGCGGTCTCCGCACGCCGAACGCCCCGCCACCGAAGCCGCCTTCCGATTCCATCGCGAAGTACGCGGGTGACGACGCGGCCTCCGACTCGCCGCACCCGAGCGACTCGAGCCGGTACGCGTAGACGCGCGGCGTGCCGCAGCCGCTCAACAGGGATGGATCGATCTTGGGTTCCATGGAAGACCTCCTCTCGCCGGGGCCATCGCGCCCGGCGGGTCGTGAAGCGTGGGCGGTGTGCCGCACGCCTTGGATGGCGGGAGGCAGATTATCCCTGACCACGCCCGGAGTCAACCGCGCCGGTGCGGTGACCTGGAAGCGCCAGCCCCGGGGGAGCGGGCCCTGCGGCGGCGCGGGGCACGCCTCCGCGCGCAACCGCTTTGCGGTGGATCGGCGCGCTCCGGCTCTGGTCGCCTGGCGCCTGCCCCACTGGAAAGCGTGGGGCCCCGTCGCCGGCTCGAAGGCCCCGCGCCCCCGCCGGGCCCGCTCCCCCGCACCCCGGTCGGTCTGAAGGCACACCGCAACAGCAACGAGTCACTCGATCCGCCGTCGGTACCAGGAACATTCTGGCCGCGACGAGACGCACCACGCGCGACGGCCGATTCGGCGCTCGATATTGCGGGTGTTACGGCGATGGAGTCACCTCGCGTGAGGCGCGACGCAGCGCGCCCGCCGGGTCATCCGAGACCTCGCGCCGAGGGTCCCACCGCGCGCTGTTCAGCGCGGTGGGTAGGCGCGAGGCGAGGTGAGGGGAGGAACGCGCAACGTTACGGACCCGTGCCCGGCGGGCGCGCTGCGGTGCGCCTCACGCGGCGGCGCCGACGATCAGGCGGGTGTCTCGATGTCGAATGCGAGACGGGCGTGGGCGGCGCGCAGGGCGGCCTCGACCTTCGCGGGGCTGGAGGCGCGCGCGAAGATGAACCCGAGATACGACGAGCCCTCCGGCAGCGGCACCAGCGGTTTGCCGATCGTGGCGCTGATGGTGATGTCGTCGATCCCCGGGACGCGGCGGGCGGCGGCCCGGCCGCGCACGCCGCGCAGCACGCCGGCGCGCGGGATCGGTATCATCATGACGCCCGCCGGGCGGGATTCGCGGCGGAGCGCCGCGACGTCGTCGCCGAGCGCGTGCATCAGGATCACCTCCTCGAGGGATCGGCCGGTCCCGAAGCTCAGCGTGCGGGAGCAGAGACCGCCGATCGAGCGCGCGGCGATCTCGATGAGCCAGGGACCCCGATCGTCGATGCGCAGCTCCGCGTGGATCGGACCCTCGCGCAGACCGATGGCGCGGGCGGCCGATGCGGTCACGGCCGCGAGGGCCTCCTGGATGGCGGCGGGCAGCCGCGACGGCGTGACGTACAGCGTCTCTTCGAAGAACGGTCCGTCGAGCGGGTCGGGCTTGTCGAACAGGGCCAGGACCTTGAGACGTCCGGCGAGCAGGATGCCTTCGAGAGCGACCTCGTCGCCGGGGATGAACTCGTCGACCAGGACCAGGCGGGCGGCCTCCTTGTCCCTCGCTTCGATCTCCGTCTGGCGGAGCAGGGCCGCGATGCGATGGAAGGCGGCGACGAACTGCGCGGCGTCGTCGGCTCGGATGACGCCGCGGCTGCCCGCCAGGAAGGTCGGCTTCAGGACGACCGGATAGCTCCGCCCCGAAGCCGCCGCGGCCGGTTCGTCGTCGACGGACACGAGGTCATACCGCGGCGTGCGGACGCCGGCGGCATGCAGCAGACGGCGCAGCTCGTCCTTGCGGCGCGCGGCGCGCGGCGCCTCGGGAGGGTTGTGCGGAAGACCGAGACGCGCCGCGGCGGCCGCGGCCACGACCGCGGTCTCGTCGTCGGTCGGGATGACGGCGTTCAGGGACCGCCGCGCGGCGAACGCGGCAATCTGACCCGCCGCCCTCTCCGGATCGCGCAGGTCGAGCGTCACGCTGCGCCCGGGCTGGATCCCCTGGAGCGCCTGCGTCCGCTCGGAGCCGACGACCGTCTCGACCCCGAGCCGCCCGGCGGCCTGGAGGAAGTCATGCGCGCGGTAGGTCGTGGTCGGGAGGAGAAGCAGGACACGCGCCCGGGGCAGCGCGGCACGGCCCGGCCGTCGTCCGGCCCGGCGCGCCGGCCTGCGTCGCCTCACATCCGGTCGTCCATGGACCGGTAGTCGCGCCGGGGGGCGCCGGTGTAGACCTGGCGCGGCCGGGCGATCTTCTGCTCGGGGTCGAGGAGCATCTCCTCCCACTGCGCCAGCCAGCCCGCGGTGCGCGGGATGGCGAACAGGACGGGGAACGTCTCCACGGGGAACTTCATGCTCTGGTAGATCAGGCCGGAATAGAAGTCGACGTTGGGATACAGCTTGCGGCCGACGAAATACTCGTCCTGCAGCGCGATGCGCTCCAGCTCGAGGGCGATATCGAGAAGCGGATTGCGGCCGGTCACCTCGAACACCTGGTCGGCGATCTGCTTGATGATCCGGGCGCGAGGGTCGTAGTTCTTGTAGACGCGATGACCGAAGCCCATCAGCCGCACCTGTCCCTGCTTGACGCGCCGGATGTACTCGGGCACGCGTTCCTTCGAACCGATCTCCCTCAGCATGCGCAGGACCATCTCGTTGGCGCCGCCGTGCAGCGGGCCGTACAGCGCCGCCACCGCGGCGGCGACCGCCGAGTACGGGTCGGGGTGCGACGAGCCGACGGCGCGCATGGCCAGCGTCGAGCAGTTCTGCTCGTGGTCGGAGTGCAGGATGAACAGCACGTCGAGCGCCCGCTCGAGCACCGGGTTGGGCCGGTACTTCGACTCGGCCATCCGGAACAGCATGTTGAGGAAATTGCCCGTGTACGATAGATCGTTGTCCGGGTACACGAACGGCATGCCGACACTGGCGCGGTACGCGAAGGCCGCGAGCGTCGGCATCTTCGCGATGAGACGCACCATCTGCTGGCGCCGGGCCTCGGGGTCAAAGATGTTCTTGGCCTCGCTGTAGAAGGTGGACAGGGCGGCGACCGTGCTGACCAGGATTCCCATCGGGTGCGCGTCGTACCGGAACGCCTCGATGAGCCGCTTCATGGTCTCGTGCAGGAAGGTGTGATGGGTGATGGCGAAGACCCAGTCCTCGTGCTGCCGGCGCGTCGGCAGCTCGCCATGCACGATGAGGTAGGCGACCTCGAGATAGGTGCTGTGCTCGGCGAGCTGCTCGATCGGATAGCCGCGATAGTCCAGGATTCCCTTGTCGCCGTCGATCATCGTGATCGTGCTCTTGCAGTGCGCCGTGTTGGTGAACGCCGGGTCGTAGGCCATCAGACCGAAGTCGTCCGGCCCCGTCTTGATGTCGCGCAGGGCGGCCGCCCGCACGGTGCCGCTCTCGATCGGCAGCTCGTACGTCTTGCCGGTGCGGTTGTCGGTGACCGAGAGCGTGGCGCGTCCCGCGGGGGCGTCGCCGGCGGCGACGGGCCCGGCGGCGGACGTCTTGGCGCCGGGATGACCGGTATTGGCTGGACGGGGCATGGAGTAGGCCTCCGGGAGTCGACGTACGGCGGCAAGGATACCCCAAGCGACGAGGCGGCGCGAGGCGGTTACGCCCGCCGATTACCCCCGTCGGCTCTCTCCGGGGGCCGCCGTCTCCTGGCGGCGCAGCGCGCGGATCAGGCGGCGCAGGTCGACCGGCAGGGGCGATTCGAACACCGCGGTCCTGCCCGTCACCGGGTGCCGGAAACGCAGACTCCTGGCGTGCAGCGCCGACCGATCGATCAGCGGCGATGGCGTGCCGTACTGCCGGTCGCCGACGAGCGCATGACCGGCCTCGGCCAGGTGGACGCGGATCTGGTTGCGCCGGCCGGTGCGCAGCCGGACGTCCAGCACGGTGGCGCCGGGAAGACGCTCGGCGACCCGGTATTCGGTGATCGCCTGTTTCCCTTCGCCCGGGCGGCGCGTGGAGCGGACTCTCAGATCGTGCTTGTCCTCGACCAGCCGGCTCTCGAAGCGTCCCCTCTCGGGCTCGACCCTTCCGGTCGCAACCGCCGTGTACAGACGCTCGATGGCGCGCGTCGTGAACTGGGACTCGAGCCCCTCGAACGCGCGCCGGGTGCGCGCGAACAGCAGCAGCCCCGACGTGTCGCGGTCGAGCCGGTTCAGGGCGTACAGCGCCGGGTTGCGGACACCCCTGGCGCGCTCGGACTCCAGAAGCTGCTCGACGAGACTGTCCTCCCCCTCGCGCAGCGGTGTCGGGACGCTGAGAAGGTGCGGCTGCTTGTCGACGATCAGCAGCTCACGCTCTTCGTGGACGACTCGATAACCGGGCCCGGACCGCGGCCGCGCCTTCGGGCGGTAGCGGCGCCCCGTCTCGAGACGGACCTCGTAGCGCTCGCCGCCGGCCACCCGATGGGCGTATCCGCCGGGCGGGATGGCGCCGATCGGTCGCCCGCGCCCCCGGGTCGGCCTGGATCCGGACGGAGCCACGGGGCCGCGGACCGCCCCCGCGTCGATGAGACCGCGCGCCTGCGCGTGGCTGAACCCGCCGCGGTCGTGCAGGACCGCCTGCAGCGTGCGGCCGGCGTCCTCCGGCAGGACATCGATGAGCAACGTCTCCACGGCTGGCGTGAACAGGAATTCTGTGCGGGAAGACCGCGACGGACCTCTCAGCCCGGGAACGCGCGGACCGCCTTGGTCTCGTCCTGGAAGATCTCGTAGATCAGGTGCAGCGAGAGCATCGACAGGACCTTGTAGACCGTCTGGCTCGGCATCAGGAGCTTGACGTCCCCCTTCTTCTCGACCGCCCGCTTCTTGGAGGCGATGAGCTCGCCGATTCCGGCGCTGTCCACGTAGTCCACCTCCTTGAGATTGATGATCAGGCGGGTGTGGCCGTCGGCGATCAGACGCTTGACGGTCTCTTCCAGCGCGGCCACCGGCTCTCCGAGGACGAGTTTGCCGTTCAGGTCCACGACCGTGATGGCACCGGACTCCCGGGTCTTCACCTTCATGACTCTCACCTCCAGCAGCAGGATCGCGACTATTCTATTGCAGGCGGCGTCCCAACGGGCAAGGATTCCGCCGACGTCCGGCGGGTCTTGGCGTCCTTCTTCAGCGCCGCCAGACGCTTCTGCGCCAGGGCGTAGGTCGACTGCTGGGCGTCGGCGTCGGGCTCGGGCGGAGTGACCTTCATGTAGTCCGGGACGGCCGCCTCGCGCACGCCGTACTGCTCCGCGATGCGGCCGAAGACGTACCAGTCCTCGGGCCGCGGCTCCTCGCTGCCGTTCATCTGCATCTCCTTGAGGATCAACTCGCGCGCCTCGGCGGTCTTGCCGGTCTCGGCGTACAGGGCCGCCAGCGTGTGCAGATCGGCGGCGCTCCCCTGCCGGGTCAGCATCACCGCCCGCTGCGCCCGGTCGATCGCCGCGTCGCTGACGCCGCCGCGGAACAGCGCCAGCCACGCCAGATTGTTGAGGTCGGGGGCCTCGGCCTTGCCGGTCTCGACCAGGCGGCCGTACAGCGTCTCGGCCGCGCCGAAGTCCCCCGTGCGACCCGCGACCGTGGCGAGGAGCCGCGTCGCGACGAGATCGTCCGGCAGCCGCTTCAGACGATCCTGCGCGAGACGACGGCACTCGTCCCAGCCGCGCGCGCGAACGAGAGCCCGGCCCAGATAGCCGAAGGCGGCATCGGAGTCGGGGCGCAGCATCATGAGCAACCGCCCGGTGCGCAGCATATCGTCGACGCGCCCGAGTCTCTGGTAGGCGACGGCCAGGGCATGCTGATAGCGCAGCCGCTGCTCGTCGGTCGTCGCCTGTGCCAGGCCGTCCTGGAGAATCGGAAGGGCGCGCTCGCTACTATCGCTCACGGCCATCAGGCTGGCGGCGGCGCGGCGCATCTCGTCGGGGCCCGCGTTCGAGCCCTTCCTCCAGAACAGCAGGAAGGGCGGCGAGGCCAGTGGATCGTCGTCCATCGGGTGCGGCATCTCCTCGCGGGCCCAGTCCAGCCAGCGTCGCGCCCCCGCCTCGTCGGCGGCGTCGAGACGCCGGATCGCTTCGCCCCCGACCTCCCAGGGGTCGGTCCCGACGGCGAGCACCCGGTACGCGCCCTCCTGACGCACCACGAACAGATCGAACGAGGTTCCCGGCAGGCCGGCCATCCCCTGCAACCGGAGACGGTACCCGAGACGGTCGTCCCCCTCGCTCGACGCCTGGAAGAACCCAAGCGCCAGATCGAGACCCACCTCGGCGGGCAGCCCGGCCTGATCGAGCGGCCCGGAGATCGTCTGCCTCAGACGACGGAGATCGCCCTCGGTGAAGCGCTCGGGAACTCCGGCCGACGCGCCGTGCGCCAGGAGCGCGACGAGCTTCTCACGGGAGGCGCCGGGGTCGAACAGGATCAGCATGAGCCTCTTGACGGCGCTCGTCGGCTCGTCCTCGGACAGGGTGATCTCCTCGTGTCGGCGAGCCTTGCGCAGCATGTCGGCGAGCGACAGGAGATTGGCGCCGTTGCCGGCGCCCTTGGCCCCTTCGGAGAACAGGGCCGCCGCCGCGGGGTAGTTGCGCAGGATCATCTGCCACCTCGCGGCCCCCAGCAGGAGCGAGCTGCGCGTCTCGGCCGTCGCGGCGAGGCTCGAAGCCTGTTTGATCGCCGGCTCGACCCCCTCGAGGGCCGAGGTCGCGAGCACCAGATAGATGTCGCGCACGGGACCCGCCTCCAGCTCGGACGCGAACTGGCGGACCGCCTTGAAATCGCCCATGCGCGTCAGGTCGGCGAGCAGGTTGAAATCGTATCGCTTGTCGTCGAGATCCTTGCGCAGCGACCGGTATTCGGAGATCGCTTCCGGCAGCCTGGCGCCCGGGCCGAAGCGCGTTCCCGCCGAATCGTATTCGAGCAGGATGGCCAGATTGGCGCGCGCCGAGGCATCGGAGGAGTCCAGCTCCTTGGCCTTGCGGTAGGCCGCCTCCGCGGCGGCCAGATCGCACCCCTTGTTGAACGGGCGGCCCACCAGGTCGTTCGACAGCACCCAGCCGAACACCCGCTGGGACACCACGGAGGACGGATCGAGCGCCACCGCCTGGCGGATCACGTCACGCGCCGTCTCGCCCATGCCCCCGGCCAGGAGGGCGCGCGCCACGTCGGTGCGGTGCAGCGCTTCCTTCGGATGCAGCGCGGCGAGGCGGTTGAACTCGTCCAGCGCCTCCTTGATCCGACCGGCCTGCAGGTGCTCCTCCCCGACATCGCCGAAGGTCAGCACGACCGGCCGGGCCTTCTTCAGCTCGCGCACCCCCTTCTGCAGGTCCCTCACCTCGCCGGGACTCAACCGGCGCCGCGGGAGCTCGAAGCGCAGGTCGGTGGTGATCGTGCCGTCCCCTCCGGCCGCGAAGCTCTTCGCCAGGCGCGCGGGACCCATGGTCGTCTCCTCGTTCTCCGGCAGGGGCCGCGCCACGAAGCCCGGAGGAGGAACGATGCGGTAGTGCCATTCGGTCCGGAACGGCTTGGGCAGGTAGAGATCGTTCTTGCGCGGCTCGTCCGTTTCGGTGGCGTCGACGATCTCCTCCGGCAGCTCGGCGGTGATCGGACCCGGCTCGATCGCCACCGCCGCCTCGCCGCCGGACGTGGAGCCGCGCGCCGCGCCGCTGGCCTCCAGCGTGAGGCGGAACGGGACCGCCACGTCCGACGGATCGGTCGCCTCGTATTTCTCCAGTTTCCTGGCCCGATAGCGTCCCTTCACGTAGTCGTCCAGCCCCTTCCGGATCGTGTCGCGTTCCGCCTCGGCGTAATACCTCCGGTAGTTCCGCCCCGGCGCCCCCCACACCTCGGTCGTCTCGACGACCCGCGCGGGTCCGTCCTCGGCCAGGAAGAATACGCGTGTCTCGAGCGTGCGGTTGTCCGCGGCGGTCGATTCGGGCGTGCGCTCGAGGGCGGTCGTCCCGGCGGCGGCCCGCAGGGCGAGCCGCCCCTGATCGGGGGTGGGAAGCTCGCCGGAGGCCGCGTACGGATCGGTCGGGTCGATCCACACGGGCGGGTCGACCGCGACCCGGACGATGGCGTGGTCGAACGCCCCCAGGCCCGGAAGCTCGGGGTCGACGTCCGGCCCCTCCCCGGCGCGCAGAAGCGCGACATGGGCGGGCACCCCCGCCGCGCGCAGCATGGCGACGAGGAGGGCCGCCTGATCCTTGCAGTCGCCGTACTTCCTGTGCAGCGTCTCGGACGGAGGGCGCGGCACGATCGCCGCCTCGTCGAACTCGACGCCGGTGTAGCGCACGTTGCGGTGCAGCGCCTGGACCAGCGCCTTGATGATCGCCGGGCGCGCGGTCGCCCGGCCGACGGCGTCCCGGACCAGCTTCTTGAGATCCGCGCCGGCGATCTGCTGCTCGACAATTTCGCCGTAGCGCGCCGCGACGTCGCCCCAGGAGCGCCCCGTGGTGAGCGACACGACCGGCCACCAGGGAACCTCCGGGGGCATGAACGGCTCGGACGGCTTGAGCGCGTCGATGGGGCCGTTCTCGAACGTGTACCGGACGATCCCCGCGGCCTCCTCCCGCCTTTCCTCGAGACCCGGCAGGAGCCGGACCACCCGTTTGAGCGGCAACGCGGCCGGCGCCTCGACGGTCAGCCGCGTGCGGCGGACCGGTACGTCCTTGCCGAAATAGAACTCTGTGACCTCGCCGCGATCGAAGAACGGCGCGCCCTCGCGAGTGGCGATCTCCTCCTCCAGAACGGCCCCCGCGGCGACGGCGGGGAGCGGGGCGCGCAGCACGCGGCGGTTGTCGAAGACGTCCTCGCTGTCCCCGGACGCCGGCGACTCGTCCACCGATTTCGGATCCAGCTCGTGCGCCACGCCGTCGGCGGTGATGACGCGGGCGCGGATGATCGGGCGATCCTGCGACCAGGGGGACCACGGCACAGTGGTCGTGCCCCAGGCCCGCACGCCCGCCGGCGTCAGGATGCGCGAGACCAGGTGATGCGTCGAGGCCTTGCGGCCCTTGTCGTCGTAGACGATCCTTTCGTCATCGAGCAGGACCTGGACGTCCGCCCCTTCGACCGCGGGCAGGGACGAGGCGGCTCGGATCATCTCCCCCGGCTCCGCCACGAACGCGCCCCGGCTCCACGGCGCGTCGTCCGGGACGACGGTCGACAGCCCGCCCAGGGCGAGCACGAGGCCCGCCCATCGGAGACCCCCGTCGAGTCGAATCGGGTGCGTTCTGGTCATGCGCGTGTGCTCCACGATTCTACCGCACGGGGGAGGAGACCGCGGGGGGCCGCCGCCCGCGACGCGGGGACGGCTCCGGCCGTATGGTAGATTGGGGCTTGCGCCGCGGAGGGCGACACGTCATGAGCCGAGAACGATGCTGAGATCGCTCCTGGCGGTCACCCGCGTCACCGCCCTGGCGGCTCTGGGCGGCGCGCTGGCGGCGGTCGCGGCCTGCTCGGGCGCCGGCCCCTTCGGCGAACGCGCTGCGGCGGCGACCGCCGTCCCGAACACGTTCGCGCGCAACACCCTGTGGGACGACGGTCGCGCCGAAATCGACGCCTACCAGGCGTCCATCCGGCGCTACGGTGTGCCGCGGCAGTTCACCGCCTACCTGATCGTCGTGAAAGAGGACCTGTCGAAGACGCAGCTGGTCAAGGCGGAGTCCGACCACGACCCGGGCGATCGGCTCCCGGTGCTCAAGCTGAACCACGTCATCGGATACCAGACCGGGATCTACTCGTACCATCAGATGGCCTCGTGCTTCTTCGATCGAGCGACCATGGACCTGGTGAAGCTGTCGCTGACGTCGAACGAGTGGTGCGGCAACACCTACAAGGAGTACACGAAGCGCGCGGGCCGCGGCTCGCTGCACGTGCACACGTACTGGGACGGCATGGCCGAGGCGACCTACGGCGTCCCGACCGGTTCCGACGTGGTGTTCTACGACGCCCTGCCGCTGTGGATCCGCTCGCTGCCCCAGACACCCGGCACGACGCGCGCCGTGCGACTCCTGCCGAGCCAGATCGAAAGCAAGGGGCCGAAGCCGGAGCCGCGCGCGGCCACCCTGACCGCCGCCGCGGCCCAGGAGCTGGTGATGGTGCCCGCCGGCGGCTTCGCGACCCTGCGCTGGGATCTGAACGCCGGCGAGGCCCGGCCCGACTCGTTCTGGACGTCGCGTGACTACCCCTACCTCCTGGTCGCGTGGGACCGCGCCGACGGCAGCGGCTACCGCCTGCAATGGACGCAGCGTCTCGCCTACTGGCAACTCAATCACCTGGGGGACGAGGCCTATCTGAAAGGTCCCGTGTCCGCCCGCTAGTCAGGAGTGTGCCCGAGTCATTGCTTCTCCTCGGGCGCGAACGCGGTCTCGCCGGCGCGCTGCGGCGCGGCGGCGCCCCCCGATGCCTCACGTCCGGCGCCGGACGGACCGGAGACCGACCCGCTCGCGGCCACGATCTCGGCGAGCCGGATCGGGTCGCCGAGCCGGGCGATCTCCAGCGGCCGGCCGACGACGATGAGACCATCGCCCGGCT
>Ga0070697_100002389_pt1 | contig 14450 bp, 11 predicted proteins | sample KBSK1501metaG_FD_65475 | JGI IMG/M metagenome (GOLD analysis project Ga0070697, IMG submission 65475) | Corn, switchgrass and miscanthus rhizosphere microbial communities from Kellogg Biological Station, Michigan, USA - KBS K1-50-1 metaG | ecosystem: Host-associated > Plants > Roots >...
GTCTGGGGGCGAGCGGTCCGGCGGGTCCGGGTGATCTACGAGGTCTCTCCGGCGGCCGCGGGGACGGCAGGTTGCTCGCCGGTGTTGCTGTCGACCGACTCGATCCGGACCACGATGGCAGTGATGTTGTCCAAACCGCCCCGCCGATTGGCCTCCGCAATCATCCGGTCTACCCAGTGTTGCGGTTCACCATCCGAGTTCAGGATTCGGGTGAGTTGCTCGTCCTCCAGCATGCCGGTGAGCCCGTCGGAGGCGAGCAGCAGTACGTCGCCCTGCTCCAGCGAGCCGTAGTAGATGTCCGGTACCACATCGACACTGGCCCCCACGCAGCGGGTGATCACGTTGCTGTAGGGATGGACCCGCGCCTGCTCCGCCGTCAGCAGGCCGGCATCGACCTGCTCCTGTACGTAACTGTGGTCCTTGGTGACCTGGAGGAACTGGCCATTCCGCAGCAGGTAGGCCCGGCTGTCCCCCACCTGACCGATCAGGTACCGGCCCGGCATGAGCACCAGCACGGTTGCGGTGGTGCCCATCCCCCGTTTGTCGTGCTCCGACAGGGTGCGTTCGAAGATCGCGTCATTGGCCATCCGGATGGCGGACCTGAGGCGCTCGCTGGCCTCTTCGTCACTCAACCCCCGAACCGATCCGATCTCCTTTGAGGTGATTCGCACCGCCATCTCGCTGGCCACCTCACCCGCCGCGTGGCCACCCATTCCGTCGGCCACGATGAAGATGCCCCGCTCGGCGAGCATCAGGTAATTGTCTTCATTGCCGGAGCGAACGATCCCGACGTCGGTGCGAGCGGCACAAGAGAAGTGCACGGGGCCTCGTTATCTCGAAGTCAGGATGAAGAGGGCAATTGCGGCCCCGATCAGCACCAGACCAGCGAGGAGCCAGATCGGCGGCCCACTGGGCTTGGGGGTAGCGGCGCGGAAGGGTCGGTGACGCTCGCGTGGCTCGGGACGCTGCCCCTCCCCCGCGGCCCAGGGATCTTCCGTGCCGTGCTCACCAGTCGTTACTCCTTCCATCACTTGGGTTCCGGCCGGACGCGAGGCCGGGACCAAATCGTCCAGCGGCTCGAACAGGACCGCGACGTCGCCGAACCGGAGCGTGGTGCCGGGAGTCAGGGCCGTCTCACCCGTTACCGGCTCCCCTTCCACGAAGGTTCCGTTGGTCGAGCCCAGATCGCTCAGCACCCAGATGTCATCCCGACGCTGCAGCTTCGCGTGACTGGTGCTCACGCTGGGTTCCGTCAGTACGATATCGTTGTAGTCCGCCCGGCCGATGTTCACCATGGGCACCTTGACCGGCAGGCGGCTTCCTTTCATCGCGCCGGTCCGCACCAGCAGCGACGCCAGAGGCGCCGGTTGAGGCGATGCAGGGGTGATCGGCTGTCGCAGCTCCGAGACGGGAACGCCGTGCATGGTGTCGGAGAGCCGCTGGCTGGCACCGGTGGGAGGTCGGTCGGAGCCGGTGGATGGCGGAGTCGAGCGGGGCCGGGCGAAAGCGGCAGACAAAGCAGGAGCAGCATCGGCATAAAAGCGGAATTCGTCGTTGCCGATCCGAATGACGTCCGCTCGCGCCAGCAGGTGGCGGCGACCCATGCGTTGGCCATTCAGCAGAATCCCGTTGACGCTATAGTCCATCAGGACGTACCCCTCGCCCGTCACCTGAATCTCGGCGTGGCGGCGGGAGACCTCACTCCCCGAGACCACGACGTCCGACGCCGCATCTCGACCGAACACCAGCGACGCAATCCCAATGGTGTATTCCCGGCCGTCAGTGAGGCACACCAGGCGCCCCCCGGTTCCGGCCGCCGGAGGCTTGGCCGGCTCCCTCGGGGGCACCAGATCGGCAAAGGCGCCAGAATCGAAGAGCTGGGTATGGCCGCCTCGCCGATCGTCCACTACCAGGATCTCTCGGGAACCGAGCTGGATTTTATCGCCGTGCAGAACTGGGGTGGGGTCCGCGCCATGACGAATGCCATTGATCCGAAGGTCGGCCCCGGGGTCGGCCGAACGGATGGCAATGACGCCGTCGGCCATCCGCTGCACGATCGCGTGACGCGGCTGGACCCCTTCCCCTTCGAGTACGATGGCACTGTCGGATGCCGAACCTATGACCGTCTCACCGGCAGCGATGGGCATCCGCCTGCTGCCGATTTCAAGGTGCATCATGAATGAATTCCTGAAGGATAGGCAGGCCGCCGACAAACGTACCCCGCGGCCCATAGGCACGCAAGCAAACGGCTGTTACGCAATCTTTCTTACCTCCTGCCCGCGCAGCTGAAGCTGATAGAGCCGCTCGTAGATGCCCCGCTGAGCGATGAGCTCCCGGTGTGTACCGCGCTCCCGGATCTCACCGTGATGCAGGACCAAAATCTCGTCAGCGTGCAGGATGGTGCTCAACCGGTGGGCCACCACGAGGCTCGTGCGGCCCGACATCAGCTCGGCAATGGCCCGTTGGATCTGCGCCTCCGCTTCGGCGTCCACCGAGCTGGTCGCCTCATCGAGCACCAGGATCTTGGGGTCGAGCGCCAGAGCGCGAGCGAAGCTGAGGAGTTGCCGCTCGCCGACACTGAGACTGCGCCCCCGCTCCCCGAGAAGGTGGTTGTACCCCGAGGGGAGCCGCTCGATGAAGCGGTCGGCACCCACCCGGTGGGCGGCCTCGCGGGCGCGCTCCGGTGAAATCGGGGCATCGAGGGTCAGGTTGTGCAGAATGTCGCCGGTGAAGAGAAAGAGGTCCTGCTGCACGAACCCGATCATGGACCGCAGATCCGCGGTCGAGAGATCGCGAATGTCCACGCCATCGATGGTGATCCGGCCCCGCTCCGGATCATAGAACCGAAGCAGCAGGTTCACGATCGTCGTCTTCCCCGCTCCCGTGTGCCCGACGAGGGCAATCGTCTGACTGGGGGATGCGGTGAAGGTAACGTCCCGCAGCACCCAGGGACCGTCCCCGCCATAGCGGAACCATACGCCTTCGAACCTTACGGCACCCCTGATGGGACGCGCCAGCGCGACGGGCTTGGCCGGCTCCACCACCGTCACCGGCTCGTCCAGCAGCGCGAAAACCCGCTCGGATGACGCCATCGCGCTCTGCAGCAGGTTGAACTTCTCGGAGAGGTCTTGCAGCGGCTGGAAGAAGCGTCTGGTGTACTGGATGAACGCGGCGAGCACCCCGACGGTCAGAGTGCCGCTCATGACCCGGAGCCCGCCGTACCAGAGGAGCACCGCCATGGAAACCGAGGTCAGCAACTCCACCACGGGAAAGAAGATGGCGTACACCGTAATCGACCGCAGATGGGCGCCGAGATGTTCGTGGTTGAGCTCGCCGAAGCGGCGAGCTGAGGCGGCCTCGCGTCCGAAGAGCTGGACGATCTGCATGCCCGAGAGCCGCTCCTGCAGGTAGGCGTTGAGTCGCGCCAGCCGGTAACGAATATCGCGAAAGGTCTCCCGTACGCGCCGCCGGAAGATGCGGGCGGTGAGCCAGACCAGCGGGATCACGGCAAAGCTGGCCAATGCCAGCCGAAAATCGATCGCCAGCATCATCACCATGATCGCGAGCAGAGTGAAGACATCGCCGAAGATGGTGACCACGCCGGAGGAGAACAGCTCGTTCAAGGTCTCCACATCGGAGGTGACCCGGGTCATCAGCCGGCCCACCGGATTGCGATCGAAGTAGCTGATGCTAAGCCGCTGGAGGTGACTGAAAAGCTCCATCCGGAGATCGTACATCACCCGCTGCCCGATGAACGTGGTGAGCAGGGTCCCGCCGTACTCCACCATGAAGTCGAGGGCCAGGGTTGCCAGATAGAGGGCGGTGAGGAAACCGAGGAGTCCCAGGTCGTGTCGCGGAATGGCCGCGTCCAGCGCGCGCTCGGTAAGTTGGGGCCCGACGAGGGCAAGGCCTGACTGGGCCAGCAGAAGCACTGCCGCACCCAAGGTGAGCCAGCGGTACGGGCGGAGATAACCCAGCAGCCGCCGCATGAGCCGCTGGTCGTACGCCGGGGCGGTTATCTCGTGTTCGTCAGTCGGATGGTCGGGCACAGTCTCAGGCCGGCAGTCTTGGGTCTTTGGTCGTTGGTCTCTGTTGCTTCTCACCTGTCACGTCTCACCTCTCACCTCTCACGTCTCACCTCTCACGTCTCACCCTTAACTTCTCACTTCTTACTTCTTAGTTCTCACTGCTGTTCACGCCGCCGACTCCACTGGCGTTTCCTCCTCCTCCCCCTTAAGGCCCCGGCGAACCCAGCCGGAGAACACCAAGAAGCCAGCCGCCAGGGTGAAATAGGTCAAGATCAGCCGCCAGACGAGGATGTAAATCGGGGAGAGGGCCCGCGGGACGTAGGACGACATGACCGCTGCCGACAGCACCTCTCCGATGCCGGAGGCACCGGGCGTCGGAGCGAAATAGAGCAGGAACATCACCAGCGTTTGAACCAGCAGGATGTCCACGAAGTTCGTATGAATCCCCAGGGCCCGAAGGGCGACGTAGCCGGCCAATAGTTTGTTCGCGTGTGACGGACCCGAGAGCAGCGTGGCCCAGAGCAGACTGAGCCAACCCTTCGGACTGTTGAAGGCGACGATACTCGCGTGGGCCTGGTCGATTCCTTCCCGAAGTCGCTCCAGTCGATCCGCCACCCGTCGGCTGCGCCGTCCGATCGCCTCGGCCAGTCGGTGAATCAGGTCGCGCACCAACCGGGGGAAGAAGAGCACCACCGCCATGAGCAGGCCGATGGCACCGATGATGGTGAGGCTACCGAGAAACAGATCGTACAGCGAGAGTCCGAGGACGTTGCCTCTCTGACCCAAGGAGCGCCCGGCCCCGAAGAGGAGCGCGAGCGGCCCGGCGATGGCAAAGAAGAGAATGGTCGCGACGAAGCTGATGAAGGTAGAGGTCACGGCGACTGGAAGGGGAACGCCGTAGCGCCGCATGGTGTACATGGTCATCGGTCCAGCGCCGGAATTGAGCGGCGTGATATACGCCGCCCACGCACCCATTCCCCCGGCCAGGATCATGCCTTTCAGCGGTGGATGCGGATGAACGTGGCGGGCCACAACCCAGAGTCGCAGCCCGCCACCGATCCAGTCCATGGACGCCAACCCCAACCCTACAAGCAGCCAGATCCAATGGAGCCGACTGACCCCCGATAGAAAGGCGGAGAAATCGTTGCCGTAGAGGAGAATGATCCCGAAGCCCAATAGCGAGGCCAGGACCGAGATCTCGAACCCGCGGAGCAGGAACTTGGGGGTCAGGAGACGGGGCATGTGGGGGGAAAGCTAGGGCGGTACGGCGGTACGGCGGTAGGGCGGTAAGGCGGTAAGGCGGTAGGGCGGTCTTGCCGTCTCAAGTCGTTCTCGCCGCCATACCGCCTTACCGCCTTACCGCCGTACCGCCGACCGTTCCCGAAACTATCCCGAAAACCGCTCACCCGCTATTCTTCGTCCGATGTCAGTAATCCGCATCGTCAACGCCCGGCAACACAATCTCCGGGGTATCACTGTCGAGCTCCCCCATCGGGCGCTCATTGTTGTCACCGGTCCGTCAGGATCGGGCAAGAGCTCGCTCGCCTTCGACACGCTCTACGCCGAGGGGCAGCGGCGCTACATCGAATCGCTCTCCACCTATGCCAAGCAGTTTCTCGAGCGCATGCCCAAGCCACTGGTGGACAGCCTCGAGGGCATCGCACCTTCCGTGGCCATCGAGCAGCGCAACCCAATCGTGTCCAGCCGCTCCACCGTGGGCACCGCCACCGAGGTGTACGACTATCTCCGGCTCCTCTGGGCCCGCGTCGGCCGGTGTTTCTGCCGGGTCTGCGGCGCTCCGGTGCGGCGGGACACCCCGCAGTCGGCCGCCGATGACATCCTCGCCGGCGAACTCGGCCGGATTCAGATCTGCTTCCCGCTTCCGCCCGTCGCTCAGCTCTCTCACGCCACGGTGGTGGAGAACCTCCGCGCCCTCGGCTTCGTTCGGGTGCTTCGGGACGGGATTGGATACCACCTAGACGAGCTCCCGGCTAGCGTCGACCTCACCCACTCGGGCGAGCTCCTCGTCGTAGTGGATCGCCTGGCCGCCGAGGCGGCGGCAGCCGGCCGGATTTCGGAAGCGATCTCGGTTGCATTTCAGGAAGGCGAGGGGATTGCTATCGCCGTGGGAGAGCGTGGGCGGCTTCGCTTCACCCGGTCACCCGCCTGCAGCCGATGCGATACCCCCGCCGCCACGGTGACGCCGGCTCTCTTTTCCTTCAACAATCCCCGCGGTGCCTGTCCCTCCTGCAATGGTTTCGGAGCGGTGTTGGAGTACGATGAATCACTTATCGTCCCCGATCCCGGACGCAGCCTGGCCTACGGTGCAATCGATCCGTGGACCAAGCCGCGATACGAGTCCCGCCGTCGCATTCTGCTCGAGTTTGCCCGCCGCATCGGCGCGGAAACCGATAAGCCCTGGCAGAAGCTCAAGGCGTCACACCGGCGAGAGCTGCTCTATGGTCGCAAGGGCCGCTTTGTCGGAATCTTTCCGTTTCTCAAAGGGTTGGAGGAGAAGCGGTACAAGCAGTACATCCGGGTCTTCTTGCGGCAGTACCAGTTGGCCAAGACCTGCAGCGACTGCGGCGGCTCTCGTCTCAACCCCGACGCGCTCAGCGTCCGAATCGCCGACCAGACCATCGCGTCGATCGCCGCCCGGTCGGTGGACGGAATCCATGCGTGGCTCACCGCGCTGACCCTCTCGCCCTACGAGCGCGAGATCGCCGGTCTCATTCTGGCTCAACTGGACGACCGCCTCAGCTTCTTGCGCGATGTCGGCCTGGGCTATCTCACCCTGGAGCGACAGGCCCGCACGCTCTCCGGGGGGGAGGCCCAACGCATCGCGCTCGCCAATGCGCTGGGCTCGCACCTGGTGGATTCGCTCTATGTTCTCGACGAGCCGTCGATCGGACTCCACCCTCGCGACATCGATCGGCTGCTCCGGCTGTTGCGCCGGCTCCGAGATGCGGGTAACACCGTCGTGGTGGTGGAGCACGACCTCGCCGCCATTCAGCAGGCCGACTTCATGCTCGAGCTCGGCCCCGGCTCTGGGGAGCAGGGCGGCCGGGTAGTTCACGCCGGGCCGGTCGCATCGGCGTTGCATTCTCTCACCGGACAGTATCTCACCGGACAAAAGCGGATCGCGGTGCCGAGTGCTCGGCGGCAGGCTGGTCCCCGCTGGCTCCGAGTGCGCGGTGCGACGCTCCACAACCTCCGCGATGTGGACGTGGACATTCCTTTGGGGACGCTCACCGCAGTCACCGGCGTGTCCGGCTCAGGGAAGAGCACGCTGCTCTACGAGATCCTCTACCGGAATCTCGAGGCCAGGCTTCACGGGGGTCACTCGGCCAAGTCGCACCTGGGAGAAGAGGTGGGGCGGGTAGCCTCACTCAGCGGATGGGAATCTCTGCAGGATGTGCTCCTGGTGGACCAGTCGCCGATTGGACGCTCTCCCCGTTCCAATCCAATCACCTACATCAAGGCATTCGACGAGATCCGGGAGCTCTTCGCGGCCCAGCCGCTCTCCCGGCAACGCAAGTACAGCTCGGCCACGTTCTCGTTCAATTTGCCGGGCGGAAGGTGCGAGGTCTGTGAGGGCGCCGGGCACGTGCAGGTCGAGATGGTGTTTCTCGCCGACGTGTTCGTCCCTTGCGAGGCCTGCGGTGGCAGCCGCTACCGTCGAGAAGTCCTCGACGTCCGGATTCAGGGGTATTCGATCCACGATGTGCTTCAATGGACGGTGGACGAGGCGATTGTGCGCTTCCGCCACCAGCCCAAGCTGGGCAGTGCCCTCTGGCATCTGCAGCAGGTGGGATTGGGGTATCTCCGCCTGGGGCAGCCGGCCACTACTCTCTCAGGGGGTGAGGCCCAGCGTCTCAAGATCGCCCGGGAACTGGCTCAGGCCGGCAAACGGGAGGGGCGCAAGCTCTACATTCTCGACGAGCCCACCACCGGACTTCATCTCGATGATGTCCGCGTGCTCATTCAGGTGCTCGATCGATTGGTCGACGCCGGCCATACGGTGGTGGTCATAGAGCATCACCTGGACGTCGTGAAAAGGGCGGATTGGATCGTGGATTTAGGCCCCGAGGCCGGAGAGGCCGGGGGGCGCGTGGTGGCGCAAGGCACCCCGGAGCACGTGGCCGACGTCGCCGAGTCGCACACCGGGCATTATCTCCAGCCGCTGCTCGCCCCAGCTCCAGCCGCACTCGCAGGGTAAGCTGTCGGACATCTCGAATATCCCACCGCCCCACCTTCACCACGGAAGCACGAAACACACGGAACGCTCCCCACTAGGCCGAACTCCCTGCCACAACACAAGAGTCAACGTGGTGGGTGCGCTAGGAGCTCGGTGAATCGAATGGACGTTCCGTGGGTTTTCGTGCTTCCGTGGTGCGCAGTTGCTTTTGACAAGGGGTCGGGCCCATACCAAGGTGGGGCTTAAGCCAGAGCCGCCGCCGCCTCCCGGATCAACGCCCACGCCTCTGCGACTTGCTCCCGTTCGGTCCCCCGCTGACCCACTACCAGCCGGATGACATAGCGCCCATCCAATCGGGTGTGGGTGAGGTGCACCCGCCGGCTGGCGTTCACCTTGGCCAGCAGCCGCTCGTTCAATGCATCCAGCTCCTTCTCCTCAACGCCACGAGGATGATATCGGAAGCAGACCAGGCTCAGCGGCACCGGCGCCATCAGCTCGAAGTCGGGCCGCTCATCGATCCACCCCTTCAGCTCTCGCGCCAGCGCGACATGGCGGCGAATCATCGCCCGAAGGCCCTCGACTCCGTACGACCGAATCACGAACCAGAGCTTGAGCGCCCGGAAGCGCCGCCCTAACTGGATGCCCCAGTCTCGGAAGTTGACCACCTCCGCGTCGTGGGTGGTTCGCAGATACTCCGGCGTGAGCCCGAAGGTCCGGAGCAGACTGTCAGGATCGCGAACGTAATAGGCGCTGCAATCGAAATTGGTCAGCAGCCATTTGTGTGGGTTGAATACCAGACTGTCGGCAAACTGCACCCCGTCGAGCAGCCACCGGAACTCGGGCACGATCGCCGCCGCGCCGGCGAAGGCGGCGTCCACGTGGAGCCAGATCCCGTGTCGTCGGCACAAAGTGGCAATTGCCGGGACCGGGTCGATCGCGGTGGAGGACGTCGTCCCGACAGTCGCTACCACGCAGGCAGGGGTGAGCCCTGCGTCGCGATCGGTGATGATGGCCCGCTCCAACGCTGCCGGATCGAGCGCGAAGTCGGCGGTCACCGGCACATGGCGCAGCTGGTTGGTGCCGTACCCCGCGAGCTTGACCGCCTTGTCTACCGAAGAGTGCGCTTCGCGTGAGGCATAGACCACGAGCTGAGCCCCGGCCTGGGCCAGGCCCGTCGTACCGGCGGCGTAGGCCGTCGTCCGCTCTCGAGCTGACAGCAGCGCCACCAGCGTGGCAGTCGAGGCCGTGTCCTGGATGACGCCGACAAACGAATCTGGCAATCCCAGCATCTGCCTCAGCCAATCCATCACCACCTGTTCCAGCTCGGTCGCGGCAGGTGACGTCGCCCACGACATGCATTGAGCCCCGAGGGCGGCCGTGAGCATCTCGCCTAGGATGGAGGGAGGGCTGTTGTTGCCGGGGAAATAGGCGAACCAGCCGGGATGGTTCCACAGGGTCATCCCTGGGAGGATCACCTCCTGAAAATCATGGAACATCGCCGCGAACGGCTCACCGTGCTCGGGAGGCGAGGAAGGGAGCTGACCTCGGATCTCCCCTGGCCGAACCTCCGGTACAACGGGGAGCTCGCCGACCCCAGCCAGGTGGTCGGCGATCCAGTCGACCAGCTCGTGAGCGTGGCGGCGGAATTCTTCGGGTTGCATGGGCCCAAAGCGAACGTCGCCCCCCCGCGGGAGTCAAGCGGCAGTCACCGGACCTCGATAACATTCCCGGCTTCATGCCGAGACCTCGACTCCGCACCTCGGGCCTTGCCTGGATGGTTCTGGCGCAGCTCCTGTTCGCCGGCATGAACATCTGCACCCGGCTGGGGTCCATCCGGGTCCCCTGGCCCGAGGTCGCATCGGCGCGTTTTCTCCTTGGGGCAGTGCTCGCCGCTGGCGTCGCCGCAATGCGAGGGACGTCGCTCCAGATCATCGACCAACCCGGAGCATGGCGACGAAGCATCTTCGGCGCCCTCTCGGCCGTGGGGGCGTTTTATACTCTGTCCTCGCAACGGATCGCCATCGGAGACGCCGCCACTCTCACGGCGACCGCCCCGATCTTCGTCGCCCTGCTCTCGGGGCCGCTCCTCGACGAGCCGGTCGGAAAGCGGGTGTGGCTCGCCGTAGCCCTTGGCTTTACCGGAATACTGGCGCTGGTGCGACCGTCGTTCGCGCTCGCGCTGCCGGTTGCCCTGATCGCAACCGCCGGATCGTTCTTCTATGCCTTGGCGATGATCTGGCTGCGGAAGATCGGACCAGGGGAGAGCCACGAGGCGGTGGTGCTGCACTTCTCTTTGGTCGCCTTCGGCGTCATGCTCCTGCTCGCCCTGCCGCACTGGCGTTGGCCTGACGGGCGTAGCGCCTTCTTTCTGCTGGGCGCCGGCATCGGAGGCGGAGGAGCGCAACTCGCGATGACCCGGGCGTACTCCCTCCACCGCGCTGCGCCGGTGACGGCCCTTTCCACTCTCGGCGTGGTGTTCACCTATTTCCTCGCGGCAGGTGTTTTCGCCGAGCGACCGACCGGGTGGCAGATAGGCGGCGCACTGCTCGTCATTGCGGCGGGCGCGGTGGTGAGCCTCAGGCAGCCGTGACTGGCACGTGTATCTTTCGAAATCATGACCACATCCTTACTTCCGCAGCCCCGGGGCCTCCGGTACGATCCCGGACTTGCCTGTCACCATCTTTCGCAAGCCGATCCACAGCTCGGCCAGCTCATCGCCCGGGTGGGCCCCTGCACTCTCCGACCGAGAGCAACCCAGAGTCTGTTCGCGGCACTGACCCGTTCGATTGTCTACCAACAACTCTCCGGGAGTGCAGCGGCCACCATTCTGGGAAGAGTCGTCGACCTCTTTCCCGACACGCGCTTCCCCCGGCCGGAAGACATTCTCGCCTGTCCTCCCGAGCGACTGCGTGCAGCCGGGCTCTCGACGGCCAAGACCGCGGCGGTTCGCGACCTCGCCGCGCGCACTCTCGATGGCACAGTTCCTCCGCTGGCGGTGGTCCATCGCATGACCGACGAGGAGATCATCGAGCGACTGACGCTTGTTCGCGGAATCGGGCGTTGGACGGTGGAGATGCTGCTGATCTTCCGACTGGGCCGTCCCGATGTGCTTCCGGTGGACGATCTCGGAGTGCGAAAGGGATTTGGACGGACCTTCACCAAGCGAGCCCTGCCGGCCGCGCGAACGCTGACCCGCTGGGCCGAGCGGTGGCGACCTTACCGCTCCGTGGGGAGTTGGTATATGTGGAGGGCGTTGGAGCTGTAAGGGGGTGACTGATGGTCCGCGACACCGACCCGTGGGCGGGTTTCCAGCCGAGTCTTCGAACGGTCGAGCTGCTGTGCGAGCGGCTGGGCGAGATCGGTTATCCCATCGGAGCCGACACCGCGCGTGAGCTCTTGCGGGCAGTCTTCGCGAGCGAGGCGCCCCGCCTCGATGCACGAGTGCGCGACGCCCTGAGCGCTTCCCTGGAGACGATTCGAGTCGCGACGCAGTCGGCTATTGGGGTACTGGGTGCCACGGCACCGGTGACTCGCCCACCTGGTCCGCTGGTGCTCGACGAGACTCCCGCATCACCACCTCGCTCCAGCCGGAAGACTCCGGCGGCTGGGGTCGCGCGAGCCGGCCGGCCCTCAGGCGGCAAGCGCAAGCTGGAAGAGCCTCCTGAAGATCTGCCTCCCTCAACCGGCGGGCAGACCCGCCGTGGCCGGGACGAGCTCGATGGCGGAGAGCGCCGCCCCGTCTTCCGCCGGCCGCGAGGGCGTTAGGGCGACAGCGCCAGCGCCTTTCGCGCCTCGCTCAATTCGGGCCGAGCCCGGTCGGCCTTCTCCATCAGTCGCAAGAACCGGCGATAACTCCGAAGCGCGGCGGCCCGGTCCCCCGCCGATAGCGCGGCGCGCGCCATGCCGAGAAGGCTGCGGGCTCGATTCGGCTGACGAGCCAGCGAGGCCTGGTAAGCCCGGAGCGCGTCCGAGGCGCGCCCGGTCTCCAGCAAGAGATCGCCGTAGAGCTCGCGTGCCGGCAGGACGGCCCCGGGCGTTACCGGATGTTTCGCCGTGACATCCTCGAGGTCGGCCGCAGACGCGGCGAGACGGAGTGCCTCCGCAGTGTCGCCCACCTCCCGCGCCAGCCACGCGGACGCGGCCACCCGCTGGATCTCGACCTGCTTGGACCAGTACACCTGGGGGCCGCCTGCCTTCGCCAGCGCCGAGCCGATCACGCTCAGGCTGTCGATCTCCACGCGGGCGGCAGCGGAATCATCGCTCCGGGCAGCGCCAACCGCGCGGGCAAAGTGGGTGATCGCCTCCGTCGCGCGCCAGCTCGGCGCTGGTCGCACGCTGAGAGCCTTGGCTTCACTCCACTGGCCTCGCTCCAGCGCATATCGTGCCGGGATCGCTGCCAAGGCATAGTCATTGATCAGCGAGTTGGGCGGGAAGCCTGAGGTCACCTGCTTCATCTGATCCACGATTCTCTTGGCCTCGGCGTCGCGCCCTTCCTGCAGGTAGGCATAGGCCAGGTAGTCGAGCGCGTGCCCATGCTGATCCCACAGACCCTCCAGATGCTGCTCCTGCTCAAACCTCCGCGCCGCTTGGGCGGAGCGGAGGTTGGATTGGATCGACTGGTCCCACTGTCCGATAAGGGTGTAGATGTGTGACGGCATGTGGAGCGCATGGGGCACCGAGGGGGCAATCCGAGCGTACCGTGCGGCAGCAATCGTTCCTCGCTCCGCCAAGCCTGGATAGTCGTAAGCATGGATCAGATAGTGGGCCAGACCGGGATGCTCCGGGTTCTTCCGGAACAGCGGCTCGAGAATGCCGGCGGCGCGCCGCTGCCGGGCGTAGGTGGTATCGCCAACCTCGAGCTGGCCGACAGCGATGAGCGCCAGGGCGTAGAGTATCCGGGCCTCGTCGTCTTGCGGGTGCCGCCGGGCCACCTTCTCCATCGCCGCCTGATAGGCAAGCAGTCGGGTGCGATGATCGGTCGAATCGTAGCCGCGATAGTAGGTCGCGATCGCTCGGGCGTAATCAGCCTCGCGGGACACCGGTCGGGCCAGGTGCACCGCCTGTTCCGCCGCCGCGAGAGCCGTCGCGTTCTCCTTCGGGCTCGGCGGGGTCCAGAGTGGATGCAGCGTGCTCATCGCCTGGCCCCAATACCCCATGGCGCAGTTGGAGTCGGCAGCAATCACTGCTGCGAAGGTGTTTCCCGCCTCCTCGTACCAGAACGAGTGGAGCAGCACGAGGCCGCGCTCGAACCGGACCTGGGCCTTGTCGTTGCAGGTAGTGGGGAAGACGACGCGGCCCAGTTGCTCGGGTGGTTTCCCGTCATGGTGGTCGTGCTCGGCTTGGGAGTAGAGCTGGCAGGGCAGGAACACTACCGCACCTGCAACCATCAACCGGAGCTGATTCCGCATCGATTCCTCAAATCAACGGTCTCGGGTCGGGGGGAGCGGGAGAATGGTGAGAGGGCGGGGCGAAGGCCGCAATGGCCTCCAGGGAGCGTTTTGAAGCCCAGATGATGAGCCTGAGATGAGGGGGGCGTGAGAGGGGCATGAGCCCGGCGGCTTAGTGTAGGGCCCAGAGTCGCCCCGCCTGCAAGTGCGGCTCGCACTTCTCACCCCTAGAATGGCTCGGAGGTCACCATGTGGCTCAGCTTTCCTCGACTCGTCGGAGCCCTCTCCCCGCTCCCGATACTCATCGCGTGCGCTACCAGTGGCGCTACGGGACACGATCCGAACGTGATCGCCGCCCCGGAGCTCAGCAGTAGCCGGGCCACGAATGCGTACGACGCCATCCGTCAAATTCGCCCCGAAATGCTCCGAACCAGGGACCCTGGTACCCTGGTGTACTTCAAGGCCAGCCGACCCGTGGTCGCGATAGACAACACCCTCGTCGGAGGCGTCGAGGTGCTGCAAGCCATGTCTCTCGACAAGGTAGCTCGGATCGAATACGTCAGCGGTTGGAAGGCCGCAAAAAGGTATGGACAGACGTTCGGGAACGGCGTCATTCTCATCGAGACCCGCCCCGGTTCCGAGGCGGAACTGCAGAGCGCATCCCGATGAAATCGCGCAAGCAGCAAAGCAAAGCGGCAACGAGGGCGATTAACTCGTTGCCGCGAGGGAAGTGGTGTGTTCAGCTCCCGAGGAGGGACTCGAACCCCCGACCCGGTGATTAACAGTCACCTGCTCTACCAGCTGAGCTACTCGGGAAAGTCGCGGCGCGATGCCAAC
>Ga0070697_100002390_pt1 | contig 14448 bp, 14 predicted proteins | sample KBSK1501metaG_FD_65475 | JGI IMG/M metagenome (GOLD analysis project Ga0070697, IMG submission 65475) | Corn, switchgrass and miscanthus rhizosphere microbial communities from Kellogg Biological Station, Michigan, USA - KBS K1-50-1 metaG | ecosystem: Host-associated > Plants > Roots >...
ACCCTCCAGATCGTGTGGGCCAACCCCGCTTAACCTGTGGGCAGCACCCCACCCAGTCCCCGTCTGCCCAGGTCAGCCCTAAACGTGAAGACCTCACCCGGAGGTCTTCACGTTTCAGTGAGGGCTATTTTCACGTTTGGGTCTGACATTCTGGCCTGCTGGTAGCTCCGTGATCCGGTGCCTGGTGTTCGGTCCTGCGGCGGGGCCGGATGCCCTGGTTTCCGGGTGCCGGGGCATGCTTTCGCCTGGTTGTGGCGGCTGTCGTTGCGGTGGTGACGGGCGCGGGGCTCGTGGTGGCGGTCAGGGCGGCCCGGCGGCGAGGCCGGCGAGGGGCTTGCGGCGCCGTTTGCGGGTTTTCGGGGGCAGCCCGGCGGCCGTGCGGCGCCGGGTTTCTTCCTGCCGGGCGTTCCAGGCGGTGAGGATGCGCTGGTTGCGGGCGACCAGCAAGGTGGCGGTGAACAGCATGAGGGGTGCCAGGCCCATGAGGCGGCACCAGCCGCGGGCGATGGTGTTGGCGGCGGGGTCCTTGGCGGTGGCGAAGCCGCGTTCGGCGCCGCTGCGCCGGGCGTAGGAGCGGCGCCAGGCGGCCGACGGGTAGTCGTGTTTCTGCGCGGTTTTGGCCAGCACGCCTGGCGGGACGGTGATGGTCTGCTGGGTGCAGCAGGCCTGCGGGTGCTCCGGCGGGGTGAGGATCTCGGGGCGGTCCCGGTCCAGGCTCATCGACGCCGGCTGCAGCGGGCAGCGGATCTTGCCCATGGCCGCCGGGCACTGCACGCGGTGGTAGCCGTCGTGGTCGTCGCTGGTGAGGCGGCCGAGCTTGTAGCGGCCGGCCTCGGCGGTCTTCGCGTCGTGCGCCGCGGCCTGGTCCGGGGTGGCGGCGCGGGTGAGCGGCGCGAGTTCGAGCAGCGTGCGTGGTGTCTGGGGGCAGTAGAGGCTGCCGTTGGCGATGACGGCGCCGTGGTGGGTGCCCCTGGGGCCGCGGTCGTGGGGGTGCAGGTCCTGGACGAGGGCAGCGCCGGCGGCGCGCAGCGGGGATGCCCAGTGCGGCGGGATGCGGTGGGAGTAGCCGGAGTCGGCCAGGATGTCGCCGAGCGGGATGCCGTGTTCCGGCATGGCCGTCAGCACCGGGGTGAAGGCGGGGACGGGGTCGTGGCGGCAGGACGAGACGGTCATGCGGCGGGCGAGCTCGGGGACGGGCGGGCCCTGCTCGCCGGGCACCATGATCGCGGCCGACAGGTAGTAGCCGAAGAACAGCTCGTCCTCGTCGTGCAGCAGGTTGTTCCTGCGGTGGCCCCAGGAGGCCTCGGGGTCGGCGCAGTCGCTGGTGCCGTGCGGCGGGGGCCGGGAGAAGGACTCCAGGTCCGTCCAGTCCACCGCCAGTGACGTGCTGGCGTCCGTGAATTCTTCCGGGACCGATGACTCGAGCAGGTCATCGCAGATGTCCTGCAGCGGGCCGGAGGGCAGCCCGTCCGGTTCGTCCTTGCCGAGGACGTCCGCGATAAGGCCGAAGGTGTACTCGGTCTGCCGGTAGGTGAGCCGGTGCGGCCCGTCCTTCCAGTCCGCGAGGACGCCGAGCCGCCGCTGCTCGTCTTCTGGCAGGCTGACCAGCGCCTGGTGGACGCGGGTCAGGTGCGCGGGCCTGTGATCAGCCTGGGCCAGGCACATGCCGGCCAGCAGGGTGCGGACGCTCAGCTGCCGGGCGCGCACCCCGGCGGGCAGCATCGCCTCGATCCGGGCCGCGGCGCCGGAGGCGCCGATGGCCTCCTCGAACGCCGCGAGCGGGGTCATCGCCGGGCGCCCCCGAGCAGCCGCACCGCCTGCTCCTCGCCGGCCGGCTCCAGCCCGGCGACGAGATCGCCCAGGCGCTGGGAGCAGCTGATCCCGGCGGCGTGCATGAACGTGGCCAGCCCGAGCTGACCGGCGCAGTCAGCCAGCCAGGCGGCGCGTAGCCGGCTGGTGTCCAGCCGGGGCAGCCCGGTGCCGCCGTCCAGCGCGGTGATCAGCGGGCTGGTGATGTTCCGGCGGCCCGGATCGGCGCCGCCGCAGATCAGCCCGGTCCCGGCGAACCGCGCCGCGGCCAGCAGCCGGGCGTGGTAGCGGGAAAGGACCGGCACCGTCCGCGCCCGGGCGCCGCGCACGGTCACGATCACGCCGCCGGAGCGGCACGCCACGTCGGTGCCGCGCGCGTCGCGCAGGTCGCCGCGGATCAGCCCGGCGCCGGCGCCCAGGCAGACCAGCCCGGCCGCCCGCATCCGCCGCTCCGCCGTGGGCTGCGCGTCCGCCAGCGCGAGGAACCCGCTGATCTCCGTGGCACTGTACGGCTCCTTGGCCCGCTCCCGGGGCAGCGGCACGTCAGCCGGGTGGAGCTGCGGCACCACCCGGCGGCCGATGAACCGCAGGTTCGTGCGCAGCGTGCGGCGCGCCGCGCCGGACAGGCCCGGCGCGCACCGGGTGAACCGCTCGGCGGTCGACGGGTGCAGCAGCACCTCCGGCACCGCCTCCAGGCCCAGCGGTATCGCGTAGTCGGCGAGCTTCCCGGCGGCCCACAGCAGGTTCTTGGCCCGCTCCCGGCCCTCCGGGGCGGTCCTGGTGATCACGTCCGGGGCGAACACGGCCGCCTCCGGCGACACCGACGACGGCCGCCACCGCGCGATGTAAGCAGCCACGGGCTCTGCCGGCTTCATGACGCCTCCCAGGCGGGAACTCTCCACAGGAATATACTGTGGAAAGATGCCAGGCCCGCGGATCTGAGACGGTGTGTCGCATGGAACCAAGCCCGGACCAGCAGGCAGCCCGCGACCGGATCGCCGCCGAGCTCGCCGCCGCGGGCTTCGCCCTGCCCGGCACGTTGACCGTCCGCTCCTACGCCTGCGGCAAGCAGGCCTGCCGCTGCCACGGCGACCCGCCCCGCCTCCACGGCCCCTACGCCGAATGGACCCGCAAGATCGGCGGCAAGACCGTCACCAGGCGGCTCACCCCCCGCCAGCTCGCCGACTACCAGCCCCTGTTCGACAACGCGAAGAAAATCCGCGCCCTGCTCGGCGAGCTCCAGGACCTCACCCTGCAGATCATCGAGACGGACGGCCGCCAGGACCCGCAACCCGCCGAACCGGAGACATGACCTCCGGAAAACGTGGGCTGAGCCCGCTTAACCTGTGGCCATCCCTGCACCCAGGCCCCGTTTGCCCAGGTCAGGCCCAAACGTGAAGACCTCAGCCGACGGTTTGCAGTACGCTCCCGAGCCGGGTACGGGGCGGGGACGGTGCGGACTGGACGCTTGACGTCCTGCTGCCGCTCGGCGACGCTCGTCGTGGGATAGGTAGCGAGCCGAGGTGGTGTCGTGACCGTGCAAGATGTCATCCAGCGGGCTCTCGCCGCCTATGACGCCGGCGATCTGGATGCCTACGCGGCCTGCTACGCCGAGGACGCCGTCATGATCATGAATGCGGATCAGCCCGTCAGGGGGCGGGCTGCCATCCGCCGGCAGGCGGCCGCGGAGAAGGCGGCATTCCCGGACATGAAACTGGACCGCAGCCTGTTCGTCGCGGAGGGCGAATGGGTTGCGTGGCGTTGGCGCTTGCGCGGCACCCACGACGGCGACTACGGGCCGTGGGCTGCGACGCACCGGACCGTGGACGTCTGGGGCTCCACCCATGCCCGGGTCGTGGATGATCTGGTCGCCGAAATGCTCGTGCTGACCGACCGCTCCTCGATGCTCGCGCAGCTCGGCCGGTGATGGACGTGGCGTGCAATCGCGGTTCCCCGATCGGAGACGGTGGTCATGCGGCGGGTAGTGACGGGGCTGGGCCCGGACGGCCGTTCACGGATCGTCGGTGACGGCCAGGCGCGCGTCGTGTGCGGTGGCCCCGGCTGTCCTGCGGCCCGCCGGGCAAGCCGCGCGTGCCGGTTACTGCGGAGTCCTGGAGGCCGCGCACGGGAAGGTAGCGGTCGCGCCGGGCCCGGGCTGGTGGGGTGTTCGCAGCGCGGCAGCTATATACCGGGGTTGGAGGTGAATATAGGCGGGCTGTTCCGCGTCACGGGAGCGGCGCCGGCGGGCGGCGTAGCGGCAGGACGGCGTGCTGCAGGTCGTACGGGCGGCGGGCGAGCGTGGTGGCGGCCAGTTCCGGTCCGAGCGCGGCCTGGCATGCGGCGTGCCAGGCGCGGCCGTAGACGGACTCGCTGAGGTGGACCATGACACGGCGACGCCTGTTTCTCCGGCTTGCATGGCGTTCACGCGCCAGCGCGTGCCGGGCTGGCGGCAGCGGAACGGGGGCCGCATACCGCATACCGGACGAGGGGGCCCTCCCTTGGCGCAACCAGATAACGTCAGGCACCCGATCCGTCGATCAGCCTCGGGCGGCGCGCTCGACCCGAGAGGCTGGAGCGCTGCGGGCGAAGAACGCCGCCACGGCCGTGAGGGCGAGCAGTGTGATGCCGAACGCGACGTTCGGAGCGCTGCTGATGCCTAGATTCCGCGCATAGTTCAGGAGCAAAGATTCATACAAGAAGATGGAAAAAGCGCCTCCGATCCAGCCCGCGAGGAGGGAGATCCCGAACCGGCGCGGCAAGACTGCCATCGCGCAGGCCGGGACGAGGACCGCCATAACGGTCGCCCAGATGGAGGGAGTCAGCTCAGATTCACGCAGTGGTACGGCGGCGGCTGCCCACAAGTTGTGGTCCAGGAACGCCAGTGCTAGCGCACCGGTAATACCGAGGAGGGCCACGACCCACGGAAGCATGCCCGGGGCAGGTCGGCGCGTGAGACTAACCTCGGCGGCGCTTGTCAGCGCGAATGCAGCGAGGTAGGCGGAGAGTACCAGAATCAGATTAGCGACGACCTGGAGCCAGAAGCCGCCAGCAAGCCCGTTGTACGCTAGCCCGTCGGTGGCCAATGAAATGAGTGCCCAGATCGAGGCGGGCACGGTACCCACCAAGAGCCCCGGGCCGATCAGCGGCCGGGCGCGAGGTATTAGCATGCAGGCCCCGGCGGTCAACGTCACGGCCGCCGCGATGATGGCCTGCGGCCATGCAAAGTACAGCCCCGCTAGGGATACGCCGTTCAGGTAGGTCGGGAACAAGCCGGCAACCTCCACTACCGAGCCCGCAATCGCCAGGCCGCCCGCGATGAGAAGGCCGCGGTGGTGACTTGCTCGGGATGCCGGGTGGAGATCCTCGCCAGCTGAAGGGGGGGCCGGGCCTGCGGCCGGCCGCGAGACCGCTCCGCTGGCCGCGGTCGCAGCGACAGGCGCTGTAGCTCTGACCGGCGGCGCCATAGGAGGCGGGCCGGACGGTACAGACGTCTCCGGCTGCGGGCGGGGCCGATCACGCTCCGGCGCCTCGGGAGCTGTCGGAGGGCGCGGGCCTGCGGGGACTTGAGGGCCGGGCACCCGCGCCGGTTCGACGCGTGCCCGCACGCGGATCGTAGCCGCGCCACCGTCGCTGTGGACGATGACCGTGTGTTCGTGCTCGCCTTCCATCGACGTGTCCACGGCGAGGACGAACTCGTCGCCTTCTTGGCGGAGTTTGAGCCAGCTCGCCTCGGTCGCCGCCCGCGCGTTGAGGGTCCCGCCGCCCGCGTTGCCGAGCCGGATCCGGCGTTCGGGAGATGTGGCGTGGTGGGAGAGCCGCCCGAAATCGACCACCGTGGCCGACAGCTCAAGCCGTGGTGGCGCCGGCGGTCGCGCCTGCGGTCTGAGCGCCGCGGTAGCGACGGCAGCACCGTCGCCGTCGGGGGGAGCCGAGCGGACCGGCCGGTCGCTGACCGAGGCAGCCTGGGTCGGCGGATAGTCCGGTGCGGGCTCGTGTCCTGCGGGTTCGTCCGGTGCTGATGGATGGATGCGGGGCGGGGCGGTGCCGAGCGTGTGCAGCAGGGCATCGGCGAACTCCTGGCAGGAGGAATAGCGGTTGGCCGGCGCCTTGGCCAGGGCCCGGGCTAGCACCTGATCGATGCCCGGCGGCAGGCCGGCCCGCCGGGAGGTCACCGGCGGCGGCGGGTCGGACAGGTGCGCGTACATCACCGCGGCGGCGTCCTCGCGCCGAAACGGCGGCGCGCCGGCCAGCAGCTCGAACGCCGCGCACGCCAGCCCGTACTGATCGGTCCGCCCGTCGGCCGGCCGGCCCTGGATCTGCTCCGGCGCGACGTAGTCCAGCGTGCCCAGGAACTGCCCCGTCCCGGTCAGCCCGGCCGAGGCCGCCAGGGTCTTCCTGGTCAGCCCGAAATCGGCCAGGTACACATGGTCCGCCCGGCCCGGCCGCACGTCTGCCAGCATGTTCGCCGGCTTGACGTCGCGGTGCACCAGCCCGGCGGCGTGCGCGGCGTCCAGCGCCGCGGCCACCTGCGCGATCACCGCCGCCGCCCGCCCCGGGCTCAGCGGGCCCTCCCGGCGCACGATGGTCCCCACGTCTCCGCCGGGCACGTACCGCATCGCGATATACAGCACCCCGCCGGCGTCCCCGGCGTCGAACACCGGGATGATGTGCGGATCATCGACCGCCGCCGCGGCCCGCGACTCCCGGATGAACCGGGTGCGGAACCCCTGGTCGGCGGCCAGCGCCGGCGCCAGCACCTTCAGCGCCACCAGCCGGTCAAGCCGCTCATCACGGGCCAGATACACCGCGGCCATGCCGCCGCGGCCGAGTTGCCGCTCCACCCGGTACCCCCCCACCCGCGCGCCGGCGGCGAGGCTGCCCGCGATCCCGGCCGGGATACCGGCACCGGCGGCCGGTTCACTGCCCACGATCTCACCCCCGGGAACCCAGGATGGCCGGGTATTTCACATGCTTACACCCGCGGCGGGCGCCACACAACCGGGCCAGCGAACACACCCGGTCCCGCGCCCAGGCCGGCCTCGCAGTCGCCGCGGCCCGCACCGTGAGGAGTGGCCCGGCAGTCGCCCGCCCAAGGCTCGTCACTCCGCGCACCAGCAGGTAGGCGGCCCGCCTCCCGACTGCGGCCAAGGCGACCCGGGCCGACCCTGGTCAGGCTAGCGACCCTGCTCACCCATGCCGTCCGCAGCAGCCCATAAGGCCACGCCGGCGAGCATGCCGGTCCCGGCTGAGCCAGTCACGGCGGCCATGGATCCGGTCAGCCACGCGGGGCGCAACTGTTGCCGCGGCAGTGACCCCGCGCACGCCGGGGGTGGATCACGTACCGACGGCAGGGCAGACCAGGAGATCTGCGTGCAGCGCCGCTAACAGACAAGACAAGCGTTAAGCAATCCGATTCGGCAGGGAGACTGGCAGCGCAGCGGCTGAGAATCCGGACACTCTCTGTGATGAGCACGGTGTCATCTTCGTGGCCGCCGCAGGTTCCGATGGCCGCCCGCACTCGAACGACGAGGTGCGGCCTGCGATCTCGTCACACCCGGATGCGACGGGTTACCAGTTCCCGTGGATTCAGCGGGACTGCAGGTTCCCCGTCGGGAACCTGCGACTTTCTGGAACTGGCCGACGGAATCGGCGTAGGCTCCGGCGGGGATGTGTCGATCGTAGGCGTGGTGGCGGGCGCCGCCGACCATCCGGCTGGCAGGTCGGCAACCGCCAGCAGGCGGGCCTGGAGCGCGGACTCCGTGCTATCCCCCCGGCACCCGGAGGTCAGCACGGCCGACCCCGTGAGCACGGCCAGCCCGATAACCCAGGCGCGGCGTGGCATACCTCCCCTGGACGCCAGGCCACCGTGGCGAGCCGCCGCGGGCGCGGGAAACCTGCCCCGCCGCCGGCGTCACCGACGGCGGGGGTGCGGTCCTGCTGGTACGGGTCCGTCAGCGGACGGAAGGCGGGCTTCACGGTGGCTACTCCATCCCGGCAGCACCGGCCTTGTGGTAAGGCCGCATCACTCCTGCCCCGGCCATGGCCCGGACTGCGGTCACCGGCCAGGCCGGGGGCACCCGCAGCGGCGTGATGTCATCGGCGCGCAGTGCAGGTATCTGACGGCACTTTCTGCTTCGGATCAGGCTCGGCTGGCCCGGGTCAGACGGTGACGCGGCGCGCGGTGGCATACCCGCCGCCCAGCAGCGCCACGGTGAGGGCGGCGAGCAGGCCGGTCAGCCCGCTGATGGTCAGCGTGGTGAAGAAGTGGCTGACGCCGTGCCAGTCGTGAGCCTCGCCGATGATCTGCAGTACGGCGGTCAGGGCGAGGACCTGAACGGCGATGAAGTTAAGCAGTCCGGCCAGGTGCCGGGCGCGGCAAGCGCCGGCCAGGCATGGCACGCTGCTCTCTCGCGAGCAGCGTCTGACGAGCCCCAGCCACGCCGATCACCCAGTTCAGGACGGCCGGACCCGTACAGGACCACGCCGAACCGCCGCGAGATTACTACGGCGGGTACGCGCGCGGCCTGTCGCTGGTGGCCGTCACCGTGCGTGAGGGTGTCTGCTGGGCCGGTACGGGAATCCGGCGTTGCCCCAGAGCGCTGGTCTACGAGAAGTACAGGGAAGGTTCATTAGGGGTCGACGGCGGGTGCATGGGGCCTGCTATGCCGGTTGCGTGCCTGAGCATCCCGGGTGCGCGGGGAGATATGGCCGGGAGTCGCCGCACTGCCGTTCCCGGTACTGGTGAATCCGGCGCCGAAGTGCTTCTGCCTGCGGGTTTTGGGGAGCTATACGGGCCTGTACGTGGCTGTCCGTGGGATCGGCGGTGAAGGGGCCGACGCGCACGTACATATGGCGGACAGCGTCGCCGGGATAAACATCATTGAGCGGTGTTTCTGCAGGTCAGAGGGTATGTGGAGGTGCAGGCGGGAGCGGTCTGTAAAACCGTCGGCTCAGCCTACGTTGGTTCGAACCCAACACCTGCCACCACCTGCGGAAACGGCCCGTTGGCTGCGGAAACGCGACCGGCGGGCCGTTTTCTTCTCATCACGCCGTGTATCGTGGCGTGTCACCGTGAGTCGATGCGTTGCGGTGTTCACGGACGCATAGCGGACGGCGTCCATGCCATCAGGACGGTCGGTGCGCACCGTCGGCTTTTCCACGGACGGCCACGGACGGGCCGCGCTGGCGGCGTGTTTCCCGGCTTGACGCGCGGCGCCGAGTCGGGCGTGCATCCCTGTGTGCCCGCCGGCGCCCTGGGTGGTTTCCCGGGACGCGGGGCGGGACGGGGAAGGCGGATGCGTTGATGACCAAGGCGGTGCGGGAGAGCGTGACGATGGCCGGGCGGGCGGAGCGGGCCCGGGTTGCCCGGGTGTTCACGGCCGGGGTGCTCGGGCCGGGGCACCCGTGCGGGGACGACGCCGCGCGGCTGGTGAGCTGTTCAGCAACAGCATCCGGCGCAGCGGCTCGGGCGCGGAGGGGGAGACGATCGCGGTCCGGGCCGCCGGCGGCGTGGTCCGGGTCGACGTCACCGACCGCGGCGGCCGGGGAGTGCCGCAGCTGCGGCCCTCCGGTGATGAGGCGGAAGGTGTCCGGGGGCTGGGTTGGTCCGGCCTGGGACGCACGACCTGCCGCCGCAAGACCGCAATCTCATGGCGCAGCACTAGGATCTCAGCATCCTTGGCTGCGTCACTGCGCGCCAGAAGCGCCAGCCAGCCGAGTACCCGGACCATCAACAGGTAGATCAGGCGAATGAGCACGAACGCCGATCGTAACTAGCAGGTCAGGCCCTACACGGGGTTTTGGCACGGCACAGGTGGGCGAACTGCTGCGGCGCGGTGAGAAGATACCGGGCTTCGGCCATTTCGTGTACCGGAGCGGCGACCCGCGCGCCGTCGTGCTGCTCGGCCTGGTCCGCCGCGCCGCGCCGAAGTCCGGGCAACTCGCGGTCGCCGAGGCCGTGCTCGCCGAAGTCAGGCGAAAGTCGCTGCCCGAGCCGAACATCGACTTCGCCGTCGCGACCCTGGCCCGGGTGGCGGGCATGGTTCCCGGGGCCGGGGAGGCGGTATTCGCGGTCGCCCGCACGGCCGGCTGGATCGCCCACGCCCTCGAGGCCTACGCAGGCGGCGGTCCGCTACGTCCCCGCGCTATCTACACCGGCCCGCCTGCGATCATCGACCCATGATGCCGTGGCCGTCTGTTACCGATTCGTGACCTAGCATCGCAGCGTGAGGCGTGATCTGAACGTCTCCCAGATATGGAAGCCGATCCGTCGGATGTCATCCGCAGCCCGGGGCCCTGGCCTGAGCGGGCCGGCTATGACCCGGCGGCCCAGATGACGGTCAACCCTGCTGAGTACGTGACCGAGTTGTTCCGGGCGCACCACCTGGAACTGGTCCGGCTGGCCGTGCTGATCGTGGGTGATCTGGCCACCGCCGAAGACGTGGTGCAGGACGCCTTCGAGCAGCTTCACCGGCGGTGGCGGACCCTGCGCAAGCAGTCGAGTGCTTTGGACTACGCGCGGTCCGCCGTGCTGAACGGCAGCCGGTCCGTGCTGCGCCGGCGGTCAGTCGCCCGCAGGCACGTGGCCCGGATCTCCGCGTCCAGTCATCAGGACGCCGACGCCGCCGTCGGTTTCGAGCAGCGCAGCGAGCTCATCGAGGCGTTCCGCAGGCTGCCCGCCAGGCAGCGCGAGGTACTCGCCCTGCGCTACTACGTGGACATGAGCGTGGCCGACGCAGCGGCCACGCTGCACATCAGCGAAGGCGCCGTCCGCTCGACCGCCTCCCGTGGCCTCGATGCGCTGGCCCGGATCCTCCCGTCCCGTTCCTCGAAGGAGGCGTGAGGCATGCCTGACCTCGAGAACCTGCTCCGCGAGGAGCTGCAGCGCGAGGCCCAGAAGGTCCAGCCCGAACTGCTCAGGCCGCTCCAGGTCCCTACCCGACGGCCCAGTTGGCGTCCGCGCCTGCTCCCGTTCACGGCCGCGGCTGCGGTGATCGCCGTCATCACGGCGGGCGCGCTTGTGGCGGGCCTGACCGCGGCCCACAAGCCCGCCGCCCACAAGCCCGCCGTCTCCGGATCAGCCCCGGCCAGCCTGCCGCGCTTCTACGTCACGACCAGCTCCAGCCCCGGCGGCCGCGGGATACAGGCGGTGGTCCGCGCGTCCGCCAGCGGGAAGGTCACCGGTACCGTCCCTGTGCCGTCGGCCCTCCCTGTGGAGTGGTCCGACTCTGGCGGTACCTTCGTCACCGCCGCCGCCGATGACCGCAGCTTCATCATCGGAGTCCAAGGAGGCCAGGCACCAACCAAAATCGGCTTGGACCTCCGCCTGTTCCGGTTCGCTATCTCCGCTGCCGGTAAGCCCGGCCACCTGACTGAGCTGGCACCCGCTCCGATGCGCAACGAGACCACGGAGGGCATCGCGCTGTCTCCCGACGGCAAGCTGCTCGCGGTCTCGCTGATGCGCGACTCCCCGGCGGACGCCGTGGGCGCCATTCAGGTCCTCGACCTGGCCACCGGGGCCACCCGGACCTGGACCGCGCCGGCCCACAGCGTGTATATTCCCGGGCCGCCCTCCTGGGCGGACGGCAGCCGGGTAATCGCGTTCACCTGGCTGCGCTCCACCCAATCTGGCCTCATGTCCGCGCCGCGGGGAATCCGGCTGCTCGACACCGCCGCGCCAGGCGACAACCTGGTGGCGGGGACAGTGATCGTCCCGAGCGGCATGGTCGCCGCCGGTTCCATCGTGAGCGCGCTGATCACGCCCGACGGGCGCGATGTCATCGTGGTCACCTGGCGTGATCTGACTCCGCAGGCCAGTACCCACACCGTCATCGTGCAGTTCGCCGAGCTCCAGGCCGCCACCGGCAGGCTGGTCCGGCTGCTCTACACCCGGACGGAGCGGTACGACGAGGTCCCCTTCACCACCTTGCAGGACAGCCTCGGTGTGCTGTCGCTGGGGTCGCAGGGACGGTACGCCCTGGTCCAGGGCATCCAGTTCGGCTGGCTTGACGTCGGCGGCCCCGACTTGGGCCGGTTCACGCCGCTGCCCGCGGTCCCGGCCGGCCAGTACGTCAACTTTGCCGCCTGGTAACCGGGAGGTCATTCGCCGGTCGCGCCGTCGATCTGCTCGCGGAGAAAGTCGGCGTGGCCGATATGCCGCGCGTACTCCTCGATCATGTGCAGGTAGATCAGCCGCAGCGACATCAGCTCGCCGTTGTGGGTGAACTCCTCGTCCAGTGACGCGTTGGCCTGCGGGTGCCGAGAATCCTGTCATAGCCGTTGACCTGGTCTCTCAAGGGAGATCGAGTTGGCCTGTAATGGTCGAAAATCCGGCTACCGGTGCTGGCCTGGGATTTTACGCTGCCTGCCGGTAGTCGCTGATCAGCCCGGCGAGCCGGGCCCTGCGCTGGATCCGGGCGGCCGGGACGGGGAAGGTGATGAGGTCCGGGTCGTCGTCCGGTGCCCGCAGGCCCATGCCCTCGCCCTGGTGGCTGCGGCCGGTGTTGTAGTGGTTGATGTAGTCGGCCAGGATCACGCGCAGGTGCCGTTCACTGGCGATGAGCATCCGGTCGGTGCACTCGGCACGGGCCGTGCGGACGAAGCGCTCGGCGTAGGCGTTCATTCTGGGCGCCTGGGGCGCGATCGGTAGTACTGCCGTCCCGATGGGCGTGAAGACGGCGTCGAATGCGGCGGTGAACTTGGCGTCCCGGTCGCGGATCAGGTAAGCGAAGCGGCATCCGGCGTCCTCGAGGTCGGTGGCGAAGTTGCGGGCGAGCTGGGTGGCCCACTGGCCTGTCGGGTGCCTGGTGATGCCGAGCAGGTGCACGCGCCGTGTCTGGTGTTCGATGACGAACGCGACGTACAAGCGGGTGAGCGTGATAGCGCAGTCGACGTGGAAGAAATCAGTGGCCAGCAGGGTGGCGGCGTGGGCGCGCAGGAACACGCGCCAGGATCCGTCGTTCCTCGTCGGCGGCGGGATGCGGTGGGCGCGCAGGATCTTGCGGATGGTGGAGGCGGCCGCCCTGGGCCCGAGCCGGCGCAGCTCGCCCTGGATCCTGACCACGCCCCACCGGGTGTTCTCCCGGGCCAGGCGCACGATCAGCGCGACGAGTTCGTGCTGTACCGGCGTGTAGGGTTCCAGAACTCGGCTACCAGACTTGACCTGGGCTTCTACGCGGCTCGCTTGTATTCGTTGATGAGCCCGCCGAGGACGGGTCGGCGCTTGATCCGCTTCTGGCCGCGGTCGGCGACGGGGTGGTCCGGCTGGGGCGGGCGGAGCTGGCGGCTGTGATGGGCGCCGTCCGTTGTAGTGCGACTCGTACTCGGAAAGGACCAGCCGCAGGTGTCGTTCGCCGAAGATGAGCATCCGGTCGGTGACCTCGGTCCGGGCGGTGAGTACGAACCGTTCGGCACAGGCGTTCGCCCGGGGGCTTCGAGGCGGGATCTTCGCGGCCTCGATACCGGCGCCGGCCAGGGCCGTGTCGAATGATTCGGTGAACTGCCCGGCGCGGTCGCGAACCAGGAACCGGGAGTTGGCGGCGCGATCGCCGGGGTCGATAAGGAGATTGCGGATCTGCTGCGTGGTCCGCAGCCCGTCCGGGTGCGCGGTGACCCCGGGAATGTGCACGCAGCGGCTGCCAGCTTCGATCACGAACAAGCAGTACAGTCGCTGGAGCGTCAGTGCGCAGTCCACGTGGAAGAGGCCGGCGGCGCATCGCCATCCTCCCTGCCGGATATTCGCGGTTGGCGCTCGGCCTGCCACGGCACGGCACCTGTGAGCGGATGCCCCAGTTCTGCGCGGCGGCACAGCCGAGCTGACGCTGCTATCGCGGCGTTAGATGAGTGCGGCCGGACTGCTCGTAGCCGGCCGCAGCGGCGATGATCTCCGCGGGCACGGGTCACATGACGCTCGCGGGGCCGGGCGGCGGGGACCCGTGAGAGATTTCTTCTGGCAAGGCGATGGGATCCGGGCGAGTCGTTCGTCTATGAGTCAGGACACGGCCGGAGCAGGCCGCCGGGACAAGGGAGTCGCAGATGACGCAGTACCTGATCTCGTTCGGTGCCCACGCGATGGACCATGTCCCCGACGAGGACGCGCCCGCCGTGGCCAGGGCCGCGCGCGCGGCGGTCCAGGAGGCCATAAACGCCGGCGTGTACGTGTCCGCCGGCGGCCTGGAAGACCAGCCGGCGAGCATCGTGGCCACCGACGGGGCGGTCACCGACGGCCCGTACCCGCAGGCCATCGGCGGGTTCACGCTCCTCGACGTGCCCTCACGCGAGGAGGCGCTGCGGTGGGCCGCCAAGATCGCCGTCGCCTGCCGCTGCGCGCAGGAGGTCCGGGAGATCGGGGCCGACCCCGAACTCGACGCGATGCTCCGCCAGGCTGATAGCCGGCGGTGACGTCCCGGCTGCGTCTGATCGAAGGCGACCCGCAGCGCTAGAGCAGGACTTGCCCGGGCGGCGGCCTGACAACGCGGGCCTGCGCGCCGGCCTGAGCCGGAGACGCGGGGCAGCGCCTCTTGGACCGGACGTGAAGCCCGGTCCTCGCGGCTGACCGGACCGCCGCAACCACTGACCGCCCGGTGGAGCGACAGCCAGGCCCGTCGCGGCGAGTGCGCGCGCTCACCGGCAGATCCAAAG
>Ga0070697_100002391_pt1 | contig 14446 bp, 13 predicted proteins | sample KBSK1501metaG_FD_65475 | JGI IMG/M metagenome (GOLD analysis project Ga0070697, IMG submission 65475) | Corn, switchgrass and miscanthus rhizosphere microbial communities from Kellogg Biological Station, Michigan, USA - KBS K1-50-1 metaG | ecosystem: Host-associated > Plants > Roots >...
CATCAGCCGCGCCGAGCGCGGAATCATCTACATCGACGAGATCGACAAGATCGCGCGCAAGTCCGACAACCCGTCGATCACGCGCGACGTCAGCGGCGAGGGCGTGCAGCAGGCGCTGCTGAAGATCCTCGAGGGAACTGTCGCGAACGTGCCGCCGCAGGGCGGCCGCAAGCACCCGCACCAGGATTTCATCCAGATCAACACGACCAACATCCTCTTCGTCTGCGGTGGCGCATTCGACGGCCTGGAGAAGGTCGTCGAGCAGCGCATCGGCCGCCGGGCGATTGGTTTCGGCGCCCCGAATAACCGGACTGAGAAGCGGATCGTCTCCGAGACGCTGAAGCACCTGCAGCCGCAGGACCTGTTGAAGTACGGGTTCATCCCCGAGTTCATCGGCCGTCTGCCGATCATCGTCACCCTGCACCATCTCGACCAGCAGGACATCGTCCGCATCCTCACCGAGCCGAAGAACGCGCTCGTGAAGCAGTACCAGAAGTTCTTCTCGCTGGACAACGTCGAGCTCGTCTTCCAGAAGGGCTCGCTCGACGCGATCGCCGAGCTGGCTTTGCTGCGCGGCACCGGCGCGCGTGCGCTGAAGTCGATCATCGAAGAGGCGCTGCTCAACTCGATGTTCGAGATCCCGTCGCGGCCGGAGATCAAGCGCTGCATCATCTCCGAGCGTTCGATCCGGGACGCGCTCGAGCCGGAGTTCGAGGTGGCCGAGGAGACCGAAGGCCCGGCCCGGGCTGTGGGAGAGTCGGCCTGACCCGCGCGACCCGGTTTTTGGGCTTTGGTGGGCCCATCGTGGTCTCGGCCCTCGTTCTCAACATGCTCGTGGCGCATGCGTTTGGCCCCTACACCTCCGGATCGACGGGGTACGACGTGTCGTATCCGCAGTGCCCAGGCACGCCGGCGCCTGCCGGGTCGTTCGGCATCATCGGCGTCAACGACGGCAGACCGTTCACGCTCAACCCGTGCTTCGGCACCGAGTACAGCGGCGTGGCGAACTCCACCTACATCAACACCGGTTACGCCAAGGCCTACCGCAGCAAGATCACCAGCGGCTGCTCGTCCGGCGGTGACCAGGCCTGGCAGATCGGATGCAGCGAAGCGGAGTATTCGTTGAACCACGCCGGCGTCTCACCGTCCATGTGGTGGCTCGACGTCGAGACGGCCAACAGCTGGTCGTCCGGCAACCTGGCGCCGAACCGCGACACGATCCAGGGATTGTTCGACCGGCTGAAGTCACAGGCGCCCGTCGGCGTCTACTCGACCGCGTCGGCCTGGACCAGGATCACCGGCGGCCAGTTCGTCCCGACCGGCGGTATCGCGGGCGACTGGGTCGCGGGCGGGTCATGCACTCAGCCATTCATGCCCAACACCACCGTCTGGCTCACCCAGACGACAAGCGGCGGCGTCGATTCCGACACCGCCTGCTGAAAGACCTACGCGGTAAGACCGTCCTTTTGACCGGCGCGTCGACCGGTCTTGGACCCCACATCGCCCGCCGGCTGCGCCGCGAGGGTGCGAAGTTCGTCCTCTCGGCGCGCAACGAGGCCGCTTTGAAGCAGCTCGCCGGGGAGCTCGGAGATGCGCGCGTGGTCGTGGCCGACCTGTCGAGAAGAGGCGAGGCGGAAGGGCTCGCCGAAGAGGCCGGGCAGGTCGACGTCCTGGTGTCGAACGCCGGCGTACCCGCCAGCGGGCGGCTCGAGACCTTCGGCATCGAAGAGATCGACACGGCGCTGGACGTCAACGTCCGCGCCGGCATCGTCCTCGCCCGTCTGCTCTCGCCCGCGATGGTGAGACAGAAGTCTGGGCACGTCGTCTTGATGTCCTCGATCGCGGGCAAGCTGCCTACGCCCGGGCTCACGATCTACAACGCAACGAAGTTCGCCGTCCGCGGCTTCGGGCTCTCTTTGCGAGAGGAGCTGTGGGGCACGGGCGTGGGCGTGTCCGTGATCTGTCCCGTCTACGTCAGCGAAGCGGGCATGTGGGCCGCGACGGGCCTCAAGCCGCACCCGGCGGTGGGTGAGGTGACGCCGGCGCAGGTCGCGGATGCCGTAGCCGGCGCGATCAGCAAGAACCGCGCAGAGGTGGACGTGGCCGGTCTGGGGATGAAGGCAAGCCTGGTCGTGCAGGCGCTGGCGCCCGGCCTCTTCGCCGCCGCCGGCCGCCGTCCCGCCGCCGACATCGCGGAACAGCAGGGGGAGCGGCAGCGCGACAAGCGATAAGACTCCCGGCATAATCGCTGCGCTTTGACAGATGGCCTCAAACACCTCCGGTCGGCGCTTGTCTGGATGGCGGGCGGCCTCGCCGCGGGACTCGTGGTGGGTCTCCTCGGAGCCGCAGGTGCGGGGTTTGCGGACTACCTGGCGCAGGTCCCAGCGGCGGACTCGGGGGCGCTTGTCTCCGTCGCGCTGATCGTGCCCTTCACGGTGTTCTACGGCATCGCCCTGGTTCTTCTTGTGATCGCCCGCCGCCGCCTCCAAGACGCCATCTCGGATCCAAGTCTCACCAAGCTGCGGTCCGCGAGGTCGTCGTTGCTGGCTTCGCAGATAGTCATTGCCGTCGGATTGGTGCCGAACGGATATCTCGTCCTTTTCTCGGCCCTGGGGGCCATGGGACTCAGGTCGGGGGGCGGCTTCATTGGCCTGCTTGCAGGCTGGGCGGCGCAGGTGCCTCCCATCGTCGGGGCTATCACCGCGATCGTCCAGCTGGTCCGGAGCCGGCGCGCGACCCGCGTGCTCATCTCCGACGATCGACGTTGGTGGTGGGACGGATCCGAGTGGAAGTCGCTGGATTCGGCAGCGGACGTGATGGCGTCAGCCAGCGAGGCGCCGGTCAGCCTTCAGACGCTGAGCTCCAGGGCACGCAAGGCCACACGCAGGTCGGTCATCGCGATCGGCGCGGGCGCGGTCCTGGCGCTGATCGCGGCCTCCGCCGGCGCGGTCGGCGGCCAACAGGTGGATGCGCAGCGGGGCGTCCCGAACAGGGAGCTGGAGCTCGGCCTTGTGTTTCTCGTCCCGTCACTGCTGGTGGCCGCGGCCGCTTTGCTGCTCCTTCTGATCAGTCTCGTGAGACTTGGCCGTGAGAAGGCTGGAGAGGAGCGAAACGCGCTCCTCAAGAGCCGGCCGTGGCTCAAGGCCAGTCGCGTAGTTCTGTGGTGCTCTCTTGCCGTGACCTTGTACCTGGCGCTCGGCGTCGCGTTCACGCCGCTGATGGTCAGCACCCAGGGCGAGCTGCTGGCGAACGTGGTGGCTGATGTTGCGCAGTGGCTGCTGCTCGCTGCGGAAATCGTGGCCCTCGTCTCGGTCTTCCGAGCTGTGCGTGTGGCGGCACTGCCAATTTCGGGCGACGGTCGATCCTGGTGGAACGGCGTCACGTGGCAGCCGTTCGTGGAGACGGGTGCAGCTGCACCGGTGAGGTAGGATGTGGGAACCATGAGCCGAGTAGGGAACGTATCCGTATCCTCGCCGGCTCTGTCGCGCTAACCGCGACCATCTCCCCGGCGACATCGAGCCAAAACCATGGATGAAGCACGCCCCGTGACCGCAGAGACCGAAATGCCGAAGGCGTTCGACCCAATGGCCGTCGAGGCCGGCTGGTACGCGCGCTGGGAGGCGGACGGACTCTTCGTCGCCGACGCGGCCAGCGACAAGCCCAAGTTCGCCATGTGCTTCCCGCCGCCGAACATCACCGGCGAGCTGCACCTCGGCCATGCCCTGCAGACGGCCCTCTACGACCTGCTCGCCCGCTACAAGCGGATGGCGGGCTTCGAGGTCCTCTTCCTGCCTGGTTACGACCACGCGGGGATCGCGACTCAGAACGTGATCGAGAAGCAGCTCGCGCGCGAGGGTACGACAAAAGAGGAGCTCGGCCGCGAGAAGTACGACCAGCGCGTGAACGAGTGGTACGCGCAGGTCGGCGCCACGATCATCAACCAGCTCCGACTGGTGGGCGCGTCGATGGACTGGTCGCGGCTGCGCTTCACGATGGACTCGCGCTACTACCGCTCGGTGATGACCGCCTTCGTCGGCTTCTACGAGAAGGGTTGGATCTACCGCGCGCCGCGCGTCGTCAACTGGTGCCCGCACGACCGCTCGGCGATCTCGGACCTCGAGGTCGACTGGCAGGAGCACCAGGACACGCTGTACTTCATCAAGTATCCGGTCGAGGGCGGCGGCGACGTGACCATCGCCACGGTGCGGCCGGAGACGATGCTCGCGGACACGGGTGTGGCGGTGAACCCGGACGACCCGCGCTACAAGGACCTCGTCGGGAAGGTCGCGGTGCTGCCGCTCGTCGGCCGCAAGCTGCCGATCGTCGCCGACGACGGCGTGGAGAAGGATTTCGGCACCGGCGCGCTGAAGGTGACGCCCGGGCACGACCCGCTCGACTACGAGATAGGGATGCGACATGGGCTCGACATCGTCAACGGCATGCACCCCGACGGGTCGATGAACGTGCCTGGCCTGCCATACGACGGTCTTTCTGCGCTGGACGCGCGAGCGCGCATCGTCGCCGATTTGAAGGAGCAAGGCCTGCTGGTCAAGGAAGAGCCGTACGTCCATGAGGTCGGCCACTGTGACCGGTGCCACTCGATCATCGAACCGCTGATCAGCGAGCAGTGGTGGCTGCGGATGCGCGAGCTCCGCGACGGCGCGGTCGCGGCGTCAGAGGCCGGGAAGGTGCGCTGGCACCCGGAGCGCTACGAGCGCACGTACCTCGACTGGATGCGGGGGCTCCGCGACTGGAACATCGGGCGGCAGCTGTGGCTTGGCCACCGTGTGCCGGTCTACTACTGCGCCAACGGCCACACGGTGGTGTCGGTCGATCCCCCGGCGCAGTGCCCGGAGTGCGACAGCAGCGATTTCAAGCAGGACCCCGACGTGCTGGACACGTGGTTCTCGTCCGCGCTCTGGCCGTTCGCAACCCTGGGCTGGCCCGACGAGACCGACGACCTGAAGGCCTTCTATCCCACGGATATCAACTGCACGGCGCGGGAGATCATCAACCTCTGGGTGAGCCGGATGATCATGACCGGCATCAACTTCATGGGCGACGTGCCCTTCCACGACGTGGTCATCCACTGCGTGGTGCAGGCGGCGGACGGGCGGCGCATGTCCAAGTCGCTCGGCACCGGCGTCGACCCTCGCAACCTGCTTACCAAATACGGCGCCGACGCTTTCCGTGCGTGGGCTGCGTCGGTCGCGATGTCGACTCAGGACGTGCGGTTCGACGAGAGCCGCGTCGAAGGCTACCGGCGTTTCGCCAACAAGCTCTGGAACGCCACGCGCCTCGTGCTGCGCTCGCCGGGAACTACAGCTTCGGCGTCGCCGGGAACGCTCGAGGCGCGCGAGCACCTCGAAGATCGCTGGATCCTGTCCCGCCTGTCGGCGGCGAGCCGGGACATCACTGATGGTGTCGAGGGCTTCAAGTTCCAGGACTCGATCAACGCGGCGTATGGCTTTGCGTGGAACGAGCTGTGCGACTGGTACCTCGAGGCGGTGAAGGATCGCCTGCGCGATGGCGACGCGGCCGCTCAGGACGTGGCTTACTTCTGCCTCGACAACCTCTTCCGCCTCCTGCACCCGTTCATGCCCTTCGTCACCGAGGAGCTGTGGTCTCGGCTGCCGGGCGATCGCGAGTACGTGATGCAGGCGGAGTGGCCGAACCTGCACGACCGCTACGTCGATCCTGGGGCCGAGGAAGAGTTCGCGCAGGTGATGGCAATCGTCGAAGAGGTGCGCGGCCACCGGCAGGCGGCCGGGGCGCCGCCGCGTGGTGGGCAGCTGCAGCTGGACGGTGTCCACGAGGAGATCGCGAGGATCGCCGTGCGGCTGGCGCAGGTGGAGCTGGTCGACACGCTGGAGCGGGGCACGCCGCTGGCGGCGGCGCCGGGGCGGGTGAGCTTTCCAGCGGGCGCGGGCGACGCCCGCCGCGAGAAGGAGCGGAAGAAGCTCGAGGAGGACCTGGCGAAGGTCGAGGCGAAGCTTGACAACTCCGAGTTCCGGGAAAAGGCCCCCGGGGAGGTCGTGGCGGGCCTGGAGGACCGGGCGGCGGGGCTGCGCGAAGCGCTCGAACGCCTGAAGTACTGACTAAGCGGGGGTGTAGATCTCCGTTGTGTCCGTGATCGCCGCCGCGATCTTGCTGCCTCCGGCCACCAGAACACGGCCGTCGGGCAGCAGGACCGCTGTATGGACGCCTCTGGCGTACAGGAGGGGTGCCGCCGGCAGCCACCTCTTTCCCGTGGGGTCGTAAAGCTCAGTGACCGCAATCGACTCCGACGAGCCGCATCGTCCTCCGGCGACCAGGAGCAGACCGCTGCGCAGCGTCGTCATCGTGTGCCGGCAGTGCCCGACGTTCATCGCCGGGCCCGCCGACCATGCGTCGGCCGTAGCGTTGCCGGCGACGTCCAGCGCCGGATCGTAGATCGCCGTCGCGTTGAGGGCTCCGCTCGGGTTCGAGGTTTGCTCGCCGCCGACCACGATCACCGTGCCGTTGGCCAGTGAGGCGACCGTCGAGTAGCTCGTGTCGCCCGAGCCCATGAAGCGCCCGTACGTTGCGCGGGCGGTCGCTGGGTCATAGAACTCGTACTGGTTGCCAGGCTGAACCTGCTCCACACCGCCGTAGACCATCACCCGGCCGTCTTTGAGAACCGTGGCGGTCGTGCCATTGGGCCGGCTGCCCCAAACGGTCTGGGCGGCCGTCCATGTATTGGTGTTCGGGTCGTAAATCTCGGACGCGCCGGGAGTGGGATTTCCCGGCCCGCCCTCGCCCCCCGTTACGAACACCTTGCCGTTGCCCATGAGGACCGCGGCATGATGCGCTCGCGGCTGGTTCATGGCCGCGACCGGCGTCCAGGTGTTCGTTGCGGGGTCATAAACCTCGGCGGAGGCGAGGGCTGGGACACCGGGTCCGCTGAAGCCCCCGACCACGAGCACCTTCCCATTCGGGAGCAACGTCGCCGTATTGCCGCTGCGCGGGGTGCTCATCGGCGCCGCAGGATCGATCGTGTTGGTTGTGGGGTCAAAAATGTCGACAGTCGCCGTCATCGTGGTGAAGGTCGACTCACCTCCCATCAGCAAGACTCTCCCGCCCGGCAGCGCGACGGCGGCAAAGTCGGTTCGCGGGCTCGACATCTCCGGGCCCAGCCGCCAGGTTCCGAGCCCGGCCTGGACTGGCGTTGCTGTCGGAGTCGGGGATGGGCTTGCGCTGGTGGCGGCTGGGGAGCTACCGGCGACGATCGGACCGCGCGCCGTGCATGCCCCGACGACCACGAGCACGGCCAACGCCGCACTGGACGAAAGCAGCTCGTTCCTCATCGTCTTCCGGCCAGTTCAACGGCCAGTCGGGCTGGAGCGTAACGCCGCGAGACTCACCCACACGGGGGCGGTGAAATACCCTAGGCCGGTGCCGTCCGTCGCCGGGGGAAGCAAGCTCGAGCTCCCTCCCCACTCGTGGGGAGGGCTAGGGAGGGGACGTCGGTTCTTGCAATCTCAGCCAGATGCTTGCAATGACGTCGTCGAGGCCTTGGTCTGTCTCGGAGGCCGGGACCCTCAACACGCGCCAACCGCGACCTTCCAGGTAGTCGGTCTTCCGCCTGTCCCTCGCGGGATCGTCGTGTAGGGCGCCATCGATTTCGACTACCAGCCTCGCGGACAGGCACGCGAAATCAGCGAAATACGGTCCGATCGGATACTGGCGGCGGAACTTGTGTCCCGAGACGTTGCGCCGGCGCAGCCGATACCAGACTCGACGTTCCGTTCCCGACATGTCGCGTCGTAGTTCTCGTGCGCGAACTGTTTCGGGCGAGGGCATGTTCTGGACGATGACGGCAAGGGGAAGCTAAAACAACCGTGATCGTTAAGACACGGCCCCTCCCGGCGGCTTCGCCGCCGACCTCCCCGCGGGCGGGGAGGTGAACCGGCCGCACGTCCCCTCCCGGCGGCTTCGCCGCCGACCTCCCCGCAAGCGGGGAGGTGAAGCCTGCCGGCCCGCGGGCGGGGAGGTGAAATAGCCGCCGACCTCCCCGCGAGCGGGGAGGTAATACCCTAGGCCGGTGCCGTCCGTCGCCGTCCTCGGCCCTGTCGTCCTGCCCCTCGCCGCAGCCGCCCTGATCGCCGGCGTCGGTTTCACCGGAATCGACCTCGGGCGCGTCGCGGCCGGCATCGGGGCCTTCAGCTCCCTCGCCGCCTTGACCGCCGTGTGGGTGCCGGTTCGCTCTTCCCTGGAGCTCACGCTCGGTCCGCTCGGATTCGGCTCGGGCTTCGACATGAGGATCGACGGCGTCACGTTCGCGTTCGGCGTGATGATCGCGGCCCCGGCCGCGGTTCTGCTGTCCCTCCAGCCGCGCGCATGGCCGCAGGCCGTGGTCTCGCTCCTCGCGCTGTCGGCGGCCATGGCCGCCGTCGAGTCCGGCGGTGTCGTGCTCACGGCGATCGCCGGCGGGACCGCCGCGACGCTGGCCGTCGTTCTTCTCGACACCGAGGATCCGCGTGCGCGGCGTCCGAGCTGGGCGATGCTGCTCGCCGGCTGGCTCGCGCTCAGCTGGTTCGGCGTGCTCCTCCAGGTGCGCGGGGGGACGGCGGTGTTCTCCGCCGTGCCGGTGGCGACGGTCACCGGGCCCCTGTTCGCGCTCCTCGCGGCTTCCGCGCTGCTCGTGTCCTGCGTGTTCCCCTGGAGGACATGGCCGGCCGACCTCTGGGGCCGGCCCTCACTGCGCGCCGCGGGCATCACGATCGCGACGCTTTATCCGCTCGGCTTCTATCTGCTCGTCCGCGCGTATGAGATGGGCAACGGCCGCTATCCGCATGAGCTGTTCAACGTGGGGCTGGCGGTCATCGGCCTCATCGCGGCGTTCGCCGCCGCGGCGCGGGCGCAGGCTGCTCCGACCCGGCGCCAGTTCCTCGGCGAGGTGATCCCGGGGATCGGTGGCGTCGCCCTGACCGCGATCTCGCTCGGCACGCCGCTCGGCCTGGCGGCCGGCCTGATCCTCCTGGCCACCGGCTCAGCGATGGTCGCGTGCCTCGCCCTGCTGCCCGACCAGGCCGGGGTCGCGTCGCTCGTCACCATCGCGGCGGCCGTCGGGCTTCCGCCGGGCCTCGCGTTCGGCGCGCGCGTCATGGGAATCGAGGCGACCTTCGAGGCGGGTGACTTTCTCGGCCTGATCGGCCTCGCGGGCGCGGCGACCTGGGCGACGTGGATGGTCGGAGGCGCGCGCGCCATCGGACTACCGGGCGGACGCGGTCATCCACTTGTCGAGACGTTCCCGACCATCGCGCTGGGGATTGCGCTGCTCACGCTGGTGGCGGGACCGGCGCTCGCGCTCGTCGGGACCGGCTTCGCCAACCCCGTCGCGAGCGAGGTGATGCAGGGATCGGCCGGCGCGCTGTCGGGCGGCTTCACCAACATCGTGACCGTCTCGAGCGTGCTCCCGGTCGTGACCCTTCTCGTGCCGCTGCTGATCTTCGCCGTCGCCGCTTATGCGATCTCGGGCACGTCCGCTGTAAGGACGCAGGCCCGGCCAGCGCTGTTCAAGGTGCCGGCGGCGGCATCGATCGCGAGCATGCGAGCAGCGCTTCGCTCCTTCACCGTGCCCGAGCAGTACCGCTCGATCCTCAACGTGCGTGAGCTCGAGATGGCCGCCGCCGGCGCGCATCCGGTGCTGTGGCTCGGGGCGCTCGTCGCGCTCGGATTCGCCGTGACCTGGAAGTGGTAGAAGGGGCGGGGGCTTTTCTCGCCTGGCTCGGCGCGGCGCTCGTCGTGCTCTCCGACGGCCGTCGTGGGCTCGCGTTGGGCACTTTCGTCGCGGCCGCTGGGATCGCGCTCGTGTCGTTTTCGACCGCAGGCCCGGCGGCGTCGGCCGCGCTCGGGCTCGGCGGGCTCATCGCCGGCGTCCGTCGCCTGACGACGGGTCGTCCTGGATGGGCGATCATGCCCGCGGGCTCGACTCCGCGCCTGGTCCTCTGCGTCGCCGGCGGGCTGGTCGCGCTGTGGGTCGGCCTCACGGTGATGTCCGGTGACGACGCGGGCCTGCGCTTCACCGTCATCGCGGTCATCGGCCTGACCGGAGCGCGTGCGCTGGGGAGCGAGGACACCCCGACCGTGCTGACCGCGGTCGCGGTACTGGCGTTGGCGGTCGCGGCGGCGGCCGGGCTAGGCGCGGACCATCCAGGCCTCGCGCCTTACGGGTTGGCGGCCGCCATCGCCGCGATCTCGAGCTGGGTCCCAATCAGGACGCCGCGTGCAGCCTGAGGCGGTCGAGCTCGTCGCCTTCGCGGCGGTCGCGCTTGTCCTTGCCCTGCTCGTGGCTCAGCCCGCGGCCTCGCGGCGATCGCTTTTGCTCCGGGGGGTCGTGGGCCTCGCAGGAACCGCGGCCGTGGTCGCGGCGCCGACGTTCGACCTCGCGCTGCTCGTCCTGCTTGCGATCGCCATCCTGCACTCGGCAATCGACGCCAGGCGCACCTTTGCCGCACGCGTGCACCTGCCGGTGCTGGGCGTCGGGCTGCTCACGCTCGCGGCCTTGTTCGCCCGCGTCTCCGGCGCCGAAGTGCTGGAACGTTTCGCGGCGGTCGGCCTCGCGGCCGGCCTGGCCGCGCTCGTCGGGGTGCTGCCGTACATCCACACGTTCGATCCCGACGAGCCGGTGTCTTCCTCGCCGGTCGCGTGGCTGGCGTACATCGGTCCGGCGGCGGCCGTGGTCGTCGTCGCCGATGCGCAGGGTCTGCTCGCCGCGGACGCCGGCGCCGCGTTCGGCGCGAGCCTCGTCGGCATCGGACTCCTGAACATGGTGTGGGGGAGCGTCGCCGCTTGGCTGACCGAGACCACCGCGGCGGCCTGGCGCTACTCGTTCATCGCCGACTGGGGTCTTGCGCTGTGCGGCTTCGGCATCACGCTGGCCGACGGCAAGCGCGCCGCGCTGGTCGTGCTGTTCTCGATCGTGCTCGGCCGCCTGCCCCTGTACTTCGCGTCGCGCGAGGCGGTGAAGCAGAAGGTCGTAACTGAAAGACCGATCAACCTTCTCGTCGCGGCGGCGCTCGCGGGGTCGGCGCCGTTCGCGGGATTTTCCGCACGAGTCCTGCTGCTGCGTGGCGCGACGCAGCTTTACTGGCCGCTCGCATTGGTGCTTGCCGCGGGCATGCTGCTGTGGCTCCCCGCGTCGCTGCGCCTTGGGCGAAGCCTCGGGGTACCCCGCGGCAGGCACGCGCTCGGTGTTGCCGCCGTGCTCGCGCTCAACGTTGCCGTCGGCCTCTATCCGCTTCCACTCCTGGCCGCGGCAAGGCTGTGATCCAGATCCTGCTCTCGACGTTCACGCACGCCGTTGCGCTGCTCCTCTATCCAGGCCTGCTGCTGATGGTCGCGTTCGGTGTCGTGGTCGAGCTCGCCTGGATGCGCCTGTGCACGCGCACGTGGGAGTGGCCTGAGCTCCCGCGCCGCCGTCCCAGCCCGGTCGTCGCGACGGTGGCGCTGTGCGCTGTGGTCGCCGCCGTGCAGACGGCGACACCGCTGAACCCCGTGCCCGGGGAGGAACGGAGCGTCGTTCTCGCTGTGGTCGTTCTCGCGTTCACGGCATGGGCGCAGCTCGCGCTCACGGTCGAGTTCGTCGCCGAGCCGGGCCTCCTGCTTTTCGTCCAGGTCTGCTGGCTTCTCGCTGTGCTGGGCCCGGCGATCCAGCCGGAGAGCCTGCGCCCGCAGGTCCTGGGCAACGTCCTCGTTCCGGGGCTGCTGCCGGTCAAACTCGCATGCGCGTTCCTGTACGTGCTCTGCCTGCCCGCGCTTCTCCGCCTCTGGCCTTTCACGCCGCCCGCCGACAAGCGTGTCCGCCAGAGGCTTGACGCCGGCCGCGTCCTGACGTGGTTTCCGTACTGCGGCCTGTTCACGACCCTGTTCGTCCCGCCGTCAGCCGACGACCTCGGCGGCGTCCTCAGGTTTTTCGGGATCACCCTGGCCGTCGCGGCGGTTATCGTCGGGTTCGCGCTCCTGATCCGCTGGCGGGGTGCGGCGCCGGCGCGGGGCCTGTACACGCGGGCGATCGCACCCTACGCGGTGCTGGTGCTCGCGATCGTCGTCGCGACCTCGATCCTGGTGAGGTGAGGACGCTGTCGGGCGCTTGGTACAATCTCTCGCCGTGCCCAAGCCAGATAGTTCGCCTGTCGCGCTGAAAACGACTGCCGTGATCGTCAGCGGCGGCAAGCAGTACCGAGTCGCCCCCGGAGATCGGATCCTGGTCGACCGCCTCGCCGCGGAGCCGGGTTCGTCGATCAAGATCGGCCGGGTGCTGCTCTTCAGCGACGGGACCGAGGTCAAGGTGGGGAATCCGGCGGTCGATGGACTGGACGTCGACGCCAAGGTGATCGCCCACCGGCGCGGGCCGCGGATCGAGAGCATTCGCTACAAGTCGAAGAAGCGCGTGCGCGTGCACCGCGGCGGACGGGCGGACCTGACTGCGCTGGAGATCATCGCCGTCGGCGGCGTCGGTCTCGAAACCGAAGAGAAGGCAGAGGAAGAGACCAAGGCTACCCAGAAGAAGAGGGGCCGGGCAAAGGCCAAGCCTGTCAAGAAAGCCGAAACCGCAAAGGCCGAGGTGGTCGAGGAACCTCCCAAGAAGACCACGCGACGCCGCGCCGCGAAGAAGGAGAGCGAGTAGTTGGCACACAAGAAGGGCGGCGGCTCGTCGCGCAACGGGCGCGACTCCAACCCGCAGATGCTCGGAGTCAAGATCTACGGCGGCCAGCTGGTCAACGCCGGCACCATCCTCGTCCGCCAGCGGGGGACGAAGATCAAGGCTGGCACGGGGGTCGGCGTCGGACGCGATGACACGCTCTTCGCGCTGGTCGACGGCCACGTGAAGTACGAGCGCGTCGGCAAAGACGGCCGCCGCGTCGTCATCGCCAATTCCAAAGGCTGATAGCCGGCCTCGATTCGTCGACTCCGCGCGCATCGTCGTGCGTGGCGGTCATGGCGGAAAGGGGTCCGCGTCGTTCCGGCGCGAGCCGTACACTCCGCGCGGCGGGCCTGACGGCGGCGACGGCGGCCGCGGAGGCTCGGTGATCGTCGAAGCGACGAACGACGTCGCCGACCTTGCGCTCTACAAGCGCCGCACTCGCTGGCACGGCGAGGCCGGCGCTGACGGCGCCGGCGGCCGCAAGACAGGCCGCGCCGGCGCGGACGTCACGCTGAGGGTCCCCGCGGGCACCATCGCGCTCGACTCCGATGGATCGCTGCTCGCCGACCTGGCGCTGCCAGGCGCTGACGCCGTGATCGCTCGCGGCGGCGCGGGTGGTCGGGGCAACGTCCACTTCAAGAGCTCGAGGCGGCGGGCGCCCGACTACGCGGAGCCTGGGCTGAGTGGCGAAGAGCGGGAGGTGACGCTGGATCTCAAGCTCATCGCGGACGTTGGTCTGGTGGGACCTCCAAACGCGGGCAAGTCGTCGCTGCTGCGCGCGATGACGGCCGCGCGCCCCAAGGTCGCGGACTATCCCTTCACGACGCTCGACCCTGAGCTCGGCGTGGCGGACGCCGGCGCGTCGCGGATGATCCTCGCAGACATCCCCGGTCTCATCGAAGGCGCGGCGAAGGGCGCGGGCCTGGGGCAGAGGTTTCTGCGCCATGTCGAGCGGACGAAAGCGCTGGTGTACGTCCTGGACGGCTCGCAGCCGGACGTGTGGAAGCAGCTCGACACGGTGCGCCGCGAGGTGGCGGAATTCTCGAGCGGCCTGGCCGAGCGACCACACCTCATCGCCGTCAACAAGGTCGATCTGCCCGAGGCGCGCAGGCTGAGATCCCGCAACCGGCGCGCGGGCGTGCACTTCGCATCCGCGCTCACGGGAGAGGGGATGCCGGAGCTTACGGCGGCGATCTTCGCCCTGGTCGCGTCGGCGCCCCGCCCCGGCGTGCCGGCGGCCGCCACGGTCACAAGGCTGTCCGAGCGCAAGCGAGACGCCGTGGTGGTGGAGCGCAACGCTTCTGGCTTCGCGGTGCGCGCAGAGCGCCTGGAGCGCCTGGTCGCCCGCACCGACCTCGACTCGGAGGGGGCGCTGGCGAGGTTTCAGTCGGAGCTCGACCGTCTCGGCGTCAACGCCGCGCTCGAGGCCGCCGGCGTCAAGCCGGGCGACATGGTGACCATCTCCGGCGTCGAGTTCGAATACCGGCCGTGAGGACCGGCATCCTCGGCGGGACTTTCGATCCCATCCACCTCGGGCACCTGGCCGCGGCGCGCGCCGCGATGGACTGCGCGGACCTCGATCGCGTTCTGTTCGTGCCCACGGGCGTGCCGCCACACCGGCCGCCGACGGTCGCGGATCCGGACGATCGTCTCGAGATGTGCCGGCTCGCGGTCGCCGGCGAGAAGCGGTTCGAGGTCTCCGACCTGGAGCTGCGCCGCGAGAGCGTGTCTTACACCGTCGACACCTTGCGCGAGCTGCGCAGGCTGCATCCGGGCGAG
>Ga0070697_100002394_pt1 | contig 14441 bp, 10 predicted proteins | sample KBSK1501metaG_FD_65475 | JGI IMG/M metagenome (GOLD analysis project Ga0070697, IMG submission 65475) | Corn, switchgrass and miscanthus rhizosphere microbial communities from Kellogg Biological Station, Michigan, USA - KBS K1-50-1 metaG | ecosystem: Host-associated > Plants > Roots >...
AGCTCCGGACGCAGTTCATCGAGGGCGCGAAGAAGCGAAAGATCACGGAGAAGAAGGCGGAGAAGCTCTTCGAGCTGATCCAGAAGTTCGCCGGCTACGGGTTCAACAAGTCGCACGCGGCGGCCTACGCGCTCGTCACCTACCAGACGGCCTATCTGAAGGCGCATTACCCGACCGAGTTCATGGCGGCGCTGCTCACGAGTGAGATGGGCAACACCGACAAGGTCGTGCGCTACATCAACGAATGCCGCGACCTCGGGATCAAGGTGCTCCCCCCGGACGTGAACGAGAGCGACAAGGACTTTACGGTCACGCAGGAGGGCATCCGGTTCGGGCTCGCGGCCATCAAGAACGTGGGCGAGGGCGCGATCGAGGCGATCCTCGAGGCGCGGAAGACAGAAGGCCCCTACGTCACGTTCTTCGACTTCTGCCACCGGGTGGATGTCCGCAAGCTCAACAAGCGGGCGCTGGAATGCCTGATCAAGGCCGGCGCCTTCGATTCGACCGGCGCGCGCCGCGCCCAGCTCGCCGCCGTCCTGGACCGGACCGTGGACCAGGCCCTGGCCGCCCGGCAGGCGGAGTCCCGCGGGCAGACGAGCATCTTCGCCGCCTTCGAGTCCCCGGACGGCCAGGGCGGGCGGCGCGGCACGCTGCCGTTCGACGAGAGCCTGCCCGACGTGCCGGAATGGGACAAGGACCAACTGCTCAAGTATGAAAAGGAGCTCATCGGGTTCTACATCACGAGCCACCCCCTCGCCCGCTTCGCCGAGGCCATGAGCCGGTTCTCCACCGCCAGCACCGACGCGCTCAGCGAGGTCGCGGACGCCAAGGAGGTCAAGCTCTGCGGGATCATCGCCACGGTCCGTCAGACCATTACGAAGAAAGGCGACCGCATGGCCTATCTGACGCTGGAGGACCTGCACGGCACCGTCGAAGTGATCGCCTTTCCCGACCTGTACAAGACCGCGGCCGCCCTCATACTCCCGGAATCGGTGGTGCAAGTGACCGGGACGCTGGACCGGGGGGAGAAAGCAACCCGGATCAAGGCGACCAAGCTTGCGGGCCTGGCCGACCTCCAGGCGCAAAGCGTTTCATGTGTCTCGATACGCGTCACCACGCAGGCCACGTCGGCCGAGACGCTGCGCCGGCTCCGGGACGTACTCCACCGCCATGCCGGCCCCTGCCCTGTCCATCTCACGCTCACGATCCCCGACCACTCCGAATCCGTGATCGCGGTCGGCCCGGCCCTGCGCGTCCTGCCGAGCGCCCAGCTCATCGGCGACGTCGAAGCCCTCATCGGCCAGGGCACGATTTCCCTCGAGTAGCGAGCGGCGGCATGCGCGAATACTTAGACTTCGAGAGGCCCATCGCGGAGATCGAAGAGAAGATCGAGAAGATGGCCGCCGCGGGCCAGGGTCGGCCCGGCGTGCAGGACGATCTCCGCAAGCTCCGCGCGAAGCTCTACCAGCTCCAGGCGGAGATCTATGCCCGCCTCTCCCCCTGGCAGCGCACGCAGGTCGCCCGGCATCCGCAACGGCCATCTACGCTCGACTACATCGGGCGGATTTGCGACAGCTTCCTGGAACTACACGGCGACCGCCTGTTCGGCGACGACCAAGCCATCGTGGCGGGACTCGCCCGCCTGAACGGCCGCTCCGTCGTCGTGGTCGGACCGCAAAAGGGCAAGACGCTAAAGGAGCGGGTGCAGCGGAACTTCGGGATGCCCAACCCGGAAGGGTATCGCAAGGCGCTCCGCCTGATGCGCCTGGCCCAGTCATTCAACAAGCCGGTCATCACCTTCATCGATACGCCCGGCGCCTATCCCGGCATCGGCGCCGAGGAGCGCGGCCAGGCCGAAGCCATCGCAAAAAACCTCCAGGTGATGGCCTCGCTCAAGGTCCCGATCGTGTCTGTCGTCATCGGGGAAGGCGGCAGCGGCGGGGCGTTGGCGATCGGCGTGGCCGACCGGCTGCTGATGCTGCAGCATGCGGTCTATTCGGTCATCTCGCCCGAGGGCTGCGCGGCGATCCTCTGGGACGATCCGAAGAAGACGCCGGACGCGGCGGAAGCGCTCAAGATGACCGCCGAGGACCTGCTGCGCCTCGGTGTGATCGACGAGATCGTTCCCGAGCCGCCCGGTGCTGCCCACCGCGACCCGACCGCCATCTGCAATGCCGTGAAGAAGGCTGTCGAAGCCCACCTCAGCGAGCTGCTCCAGCTCCCGCTCGACGAACTGCTCCAGCGGCGCTTTAAGAAGTACCGGCGCATGGGGGTGATGGGCGGCGAGTAGCAGAAGGGCTAAGAGCGGGTCCTGTCGCCGAGCCACCCTGACGTTAGGTCGTGGCGTCGACTCAACGACTCTACCACACAACCACCCGACGCCAGAACGAGCTTAGCGCCACCCGCTCCAATGTCCACCCCTCGCCTTGGGAAAATGGTATGCATGGAGAAGTGATGGACTGGCCGGTGGAGCGGACGGCCCGGCTGGCGGCCGGGCAGACCGACGGCGTGCTCTCCGACATCAACTTCGGGGAAGTCCTGCCGTTCGTCGCCAAGCCGCTGGTCAAGGATTACCTCGCACGGTATCTCGGACCGATCCTGGGGAGCCAGTTTGCGGGCCTGTCGCGTGCCGACCCGTTGGTTCTGGACCTGAACCCGATCGCCTTCGTCGCCGGCCGGTCGTATATGGACCTCTCCGTGTATCTGAACATGCCTGCGGTCCGCTATCACATGGGCAGCCTGGAAGCCGTCGACCAGGCGAAAGGCAAGGCCATCATCGAGCTCGTGCAGGCCGGACGGCTGCGCCCCGTCCCGATTCCGCCGCAGGCGCGGGCGCGTCTGCATCTGGCCTATGTCCGGATGGGCCTGCGCTCGCTGGGCTGGCTCCTCCGGCGCCAGACGCCGGTGCAGTTGCTCGCCGCCTACCAGAACAGAACCGACCTTCTGCGCAAGCTGACGCGGCGCCCGGTAGAAGAGGGACCGTCCGCAGCGCTGCTTGCCGAGATGGAGCAGTGGCTTGAGCACGAAGACGACCCGACGAAGGATGGCCTCCGCCACTTGGGCGTTGCGATGTTCCTCCACACGGCCATCGAGCGATTCTGCGCGAGGCGCGTGTCCCCCTCGCTGCTCGCCGACCTGGGAAAAGGCATTCCCAACAATCCCACCACCGTCATTTCGCTGGACCTGTGGGCCTTGGCTCAGGAGGCTCGCCCCCTGGCTGCCGTCTTCGAGACGACCCCGGCAGACCAACTGGCCGCAGTCCTCCAGGCAACAGAGGCCGGACGCCGTTGGTGGAGCCGCTTCGACAGATTCCTCGCGCGGCATGGCCACCGCGGGGAAGTGGAACTGGATCTCTCGACGCCGCGCTGGGCCGAAGACCCCACCTTTCTCCTGCAGACCGTCGCCAATTACCTGCGGCACCCGAGCGACGTCCCCACGCCGCCTGAACTGCTGGCCCAGGGAATCCGCCGCCGCGAGGAAGCTGCCGCGATGATCCGGTCCCTCCTGCCCAGGCCCCTGCAATGGGTATTCAGCTGGCTCTACGAGCGCTACGTCCTGTGGCTCCCGTTCCGCGAAGCCGCCAAGTACGTCTGGCTGATCGGATTCGCCCGCGCTCGACAGGTTTACCGGGAACTCGGACACCGGCTCGTCTTGGCCGGCCATCTCAAGACGGCCGACGAGGTCTTCTGGCTGCAGTTGAACATGGTCCGTTCCTGGACCGAAACAGGGATCGCTTCGTGGAGGCGCGAGATGCTGAAGGCACGAGAGCGCGAGTGGCAGGAATGGACGAAGCTGCGTCCCCCCTCGCTGCTGATCGGCACCCGTGAAGTCGAGCCAGCCGCGGAGGCGGGCCCTGCGGCGACCAGCCCGGAGAAAGTTTTGCAGGGGACATCGGTCTCCCCCGGCAAGGCTGAGGGAATCGCCCGGGTGATCACGGACCCGCACCGGGCGGACTTGCGCCCGGGCGAGATCCTGGTCACCCGCTATACCGATCCCGCCTGGACGCCCCTGTTCTTCACGGCCGGGGCCTTGATCACCGAGATCGGCGGCGTGCTGAGCCACGGAGCCGTCATCGCCCGCGAGATCGGCCTGCCGGCGATCGTCGGCGTGGAGGGCGCGACCTCTCGCATCGCCACCGGCCGCCGGGTGAAGGTGAACGCGCTCAACGGCACTGTGGAGCTGCTCTAACGGGAAGGGGCGCGTCTCGGCGCGCCTGGGGTGGGCGGGTGAGAAAGCGGGGTTGCGCCGCCCCACGCAAAGAGGTAAGCTTATTAAGGAATAGGGTTTCGCCGCGTTCCCGAGGATACGCCCTATGTCGCGCGCCGGCATTCCTCTCCTTGTTGCTTTCTTCTCGGCGTTGCTCGTGTCGGTTCCTGCCTCCGCCGAATCCGAGCTCTGGACGTGCAATCGGGCAGACGGCAGCATCATGTTTACCAACAAGAGCGAGGACCTGACCGGCTGCAGCCAATACCGCCTCCGCACCGAGTTAGGCTTCTTCAAAGGGGCCGTCGAGGAGAAGAAGGAAGTCCCGAAGCCCTCAGCAGCGCCGCAAGCGCCGACGGCGCCGCCTTCGGCCCAGCCGATCACCATCAACATCATCGTCAGTACCCCGCCTCCAACCCCTCCGGCGGTCGAAATGCTCGCCCCTGTCGGGGAGATCCCGTTCGAGACCTACCGGATGCTGTCCGTGGGCATGACCGAATCTGAGGTGCTGGGACGCGCCGGGCTGCCCCAAACGACGTACATCGGCAGCGCCTACCCGTTCAACTCGCCCTACCCGTTCTGGCCCATCTTCGGCGCGAACCGGTTCGTGTACTCCAGCGGCGACTGGATCGTGGAGCTCACGTTCAGCGGGGGCCGCGTCCTCTCGATCAACCAGACCCGCCTGAGACCGTAGCTCCCCTGTCTTACGCCCCGTAACCCGGTTTGATCACGACGGTTCGTTACGAAATCGCGCAGACGCGTTGCGAGACGGGCGCGTGGAGCCGCGAGGGACCGAGGCGTACTTGAAACGGTACGTCGAGGGACTGAGCAGCGAGCCCGCCCGTCGCAGCAGCGTATCCGCGATTGCAGTAGAAACGTTCGCGAACCAACCGGGTTAAGACGGCCTGGCGTGGGCGGGCTGTCTGGGCCTGAACCCGGAGGGCCGTCCCGGCCTGGCATCTCGTTGTCCGTTGTGTCTCGGGCTGAGTGCGGGCGGCGCGCTACCTGGAGCTAGAGGAACCGGCTGCCCCAGTAACTTCTCAATGGCGCGCAGTTGGATGTGGTCGTCGGACGTGACGAAACTCGTGGCCCGGCCGCTCGCCTTCACGCGGGCGGTGCGGCCGATCCGGTGGATGTAATCTTCCGGCGTGCTCGGCAAATCGTAATTCACGACATGCCCGATGTTCGCGACGTCAATGCCGCGGGCCGCGATGTCCGTCGCCACCAGCACCCGGAATGTGCCGCGCCGGAATCCTTCCAAGGCCGCCCGCCGCTGCGACAAGCTCCGGTTGCCATGGATGACCGCCACCTTGTGGCCGGCGTTGCCGAGAGCCCGTCCCAGCCTATCCGCGCCATGCTTCGTGCGCGTGAAGACCAGCACCGAATCGCGGTCCGCATCGAGCAGCGTGAGCAGCAACTTGGTCTTGTCCTCCCGACTCGTGTGGTGCAGGGCCTGCGCGGCCCGCTCGGCGGGAGCTGCCGACCGGCCAATCGTCACCCGCACCGGATCCTTGACGCTGGCCCGCGCGAGATCGGCGACATCCGTCGGCAGCGTCGCGGAGAAAAGCAGGGTCTGCCGCTCCTCCGGTAACGCCTCGAGGATCTGGTTGATCTGCGGCGCGAACCCCATGTCTAGCATGCGGTCCGCTTCGTCCAGGACCAGGATCTGCATCTTGATCAGGTTCACGGTCCCGTTCCACATGTGGTCCAGGAGCCGCCCCGGCGTCGCCACGAGGATGTCCGGGCGCTGGCGCAGCCCTCTGATCTGGGCATTCATGCCGGCGCCGCCCACGAGCGTCGTCGCATAGACGCGCCGGCTTCGGCCCAATGTGGTGATCGTCTCCTGAATCTGGATGGCCAGCTCCCTCGTAGGCGCCAGGATCAAGCCGCGCGGATGGCTGTCGGTCGTCCCGGCCAGCCGCTCGATCATCGGAATCACGAAGGCCGCGGTCTTGCCCGTGCCGGTCTGCGCGCAGCCGAGCACGTCGCGGCCGGCAAGCCCGGGCGGTATGGCCTGGGCCTGGATGGGTGTGGGTTCGTGGAACCCTACCTTGTTGAGGTCATGTAACAGGGCCTCGGACAAGCCGAGCCCTTGGAAACTGCAGTGAACAGTCGTCTGCACAAACTCTTCCTTTCGGTGTGGATCGCATTGTCACGGATTCAGAAAACTGAGGGGAGTCAGGATCGGGAAGGAAACTGCTCCAAACAGGACCTGAGCGCGATGCGATCGCGGGTCCGGAGTATGGTTGACGCCACCGCCGCCGGACCGTCTCGGCGATGACTGCACGACACTATACTGGATCAAACCCTGATTGTCAAACTATTTAAATAACATTCCTAGGCACGCAGTTCAACTCACCACCTACAGGCTAAGCCGGGCACCTTTTGATGGGATCAACTCGGTTTGCGTTGTTCGCTCTTTGCGACAATGGCACGTTGCAGTCTCGCGATGGCGGCCGCCTTGTCCTGCTCCATCTTCAGTTTCGACAACTCGCCGACCTTCTGTATAGACAACTGGCCGACACGCTGGCGATAGGCGTACAGCGCGTGGAGGAGGCTGCAAATGGTGCCCTCGTCCTCTCCCGATAACGCGGCTATTTTCTCCACATGCGCACGAACAGCCGGGATCGGCTGCGTGGTCTCATCCTCAGTTAGCGTGGTCTCGTAGGCGGCAAGTTGAGCCTCTTTCTCCTTTGCATCCATGTCGAGCAGCGGCTGCAGCGCGGCAAGGTACGTAAACACATCGACGCCGGTCTCGGCAGCTTCACGACTTAAGTCCAGGTCCGGCGGCCACAGTCCCCAGGGCCTCCCGCGCAGGTAGATCCGCTTGACTTCCTCAGGGCTCAGCTTCGCCTGTTGGGCCAGGAATCGGAAGAAGCCCGGCGCGGTCAGTAATTCGCTTAATTCAGTCTCGTTCATGGTAGGTCCTTGAGACCACGAGACTTCGCCAGCACCGTGCCATAGGGAAGACGGGCCCGGCTAGCCATCGGGTCCTGGTGACCTTTTCGATTGGCTGCGATGACGGAATCGATGACCTCACCACACAGCAGGCATTTCCAACCGAAGATAGATTCGCCGCTTGTCGCGCCTACCGCTTCCTCCAACCGCGTAGGCACCATCAAGCCATGACAACGTGGGCAGTTCATCGTCAGCACACCCTTTCAGAAAGACTCCGGCGCAAGAGCGGCGGAGACTGGGGAATCGAACGCGTCAGGAGGGATCAAGAAACGCGAGGGATCGGATTGCCAGCGGCGCTCAACACGTCATCCTGCATACTACGCGGGAAAGTTCAGGCTGTCAATCCGTATTTATTGAGCCTGTGAGAGTGTTACGCTCCTCCTATCCGGTGACAGCGGAAGCAGTCTTGGCGCTTGGGGTGCTTTGCCGACAGGGGGCGCTCTCCCTGCGGCGCGTGACACACCAAACAGTCTTTCTCGATCCTGAGGGCCCGGTGCTTGGAATCAGGCGGGACGGGCGGGTTGTTGTCCTTGGGCGATGGCAGCAGCGTGAGGATGATGATGACGGCCAGCGCCAACCCGATGGCGATGTAGTCGGACTTCTTGAACTTAAACTTCATCCGGTCGGGAGGTCATTGCCCGTAGGCGTCGCGTAGCAGCTCCGCGATGTGGCGCACGTCCACTTCGCCGCGTAGCCCGTTCCTGAGCTGGATCATGCAGGCCGGGCAGGAAGTCGCCACGATCTGCGCGCCGCTGTCCCGGATCGCCGCGCGCTTGCGCTCGAAGATCTTCTGCGAGGTGTCGTAGTCCTTCACGATGAAGGTCCCCGCCCCGCCGGCGCACCGGTCGGCATCCCGCATCTCGACGAACGTCACCCCGGGGAGGCGCTTGATCAGATCCCGTGGCGGCTTGCTCACCCCGGCCGCCCGCAAGTGGCATGACGAGTGGTAGGTGACAGTCTTGGGGACAGATTTGTTGGGGACAGATTTGAAATCTGTCCCCATTAGGACCTCCGAGATGTGGCGAACCTTGCCTGCGATCTTTTCGGCTTGGCGGCGCTCCTCGCCCTGGAACCACTTCGGGTAGTCCTTCAAGCTCAACGTGCACGAGGCGCAGCCGGTCACGATCGTCTCGTACCGGCTCAGCGACTCGACATTGAACCGGGCGTAGGCCTTTACGCGATCAATGTGACCGTACGTTTCGATCGGCGTCCCCGAACACTTCTGCCGAGGCAGGACCGGCTCGATGCCGTTCTTTCGCAGCACGGCGATCACGGCGTCCCCCACCCCATCCTGGAAGTAGTTGGCCGCGCAACCGTGGAAGTAAGCCACCGGCCCGTGGTGTCCTTGCTCTTCCGTCAACTCGGCGTGCCGCTCGCGCAGCAGCCGCGGCGCCAGCCGTGGCAACACCAGGTCCGCCGGCAGCTTCGCCGTCTGGGCAAGAAACCGCAGCACGGGCGCAAACCCCAGTTCCAGCAACTTGCGCGGCAGCGGACGATCCCAGACGGGCTGCGTCCGTCCCATGAGCTTGATGAACGGCTCAAAGAGCCACGGCCTCCCCTGCCAGGCAAAGATGGCCCCGGCCAGCTTATTGGGATGCTCGGCCCGCCGTTGCAAGATGAGGTCTGACACGTCCACGCCGGCCGGACAGATCGTCCGGCAGGACTTGCAGTTGACGCAGGCCTCCACCACTCGCTTGGAGTTCAAATACTCGTACCCCGGCGCCGTGACGATCTCGAACCAGCCCCGCGAACTCATATCCTCCGACTGGAAAACGTCGTAGACCGGACAGACCGAGTTGCACTTGCCACACGTAGCGCAGGGTTTGGAGAGCCGCACATAGTCGATGTGCTCGGTGAAGGGGGTGGTGCTGATCTTGACACCGGGGTTCAGGACGCTGCGGGGGTCGAAGGCCGCCTTGACCTGCTTGAACAACGCGTAGAGCTCCTCCCCGAAATATTTGGGCACGAACTCCGCGCGCACGCGCCCGTCCCCGTGCTCGCCGCAGATGGAGCCGCCGAACCGCGTGACGACAGTCTGGTGAATCTCATGATAGCCCGCGACCATCGCCTCGAAATCGTGCTGGTCGCTGACGTCCAGGAGGGGCACGATGTGGGCGTTGCCGTTGCCGATGTGGCCGAAGATGGCGACATTCACGTCCTGGTTCTTGAAGTATGCAGAGAGGTACGATACGAGCTCCGCGATCCGATCGGCCGGCACGACGACATCGTCCACATAGTTGATGGGCTTCTTCTTCGCATCGTACCGGTAAAGCGTCGGGTACAGGGCGTTCCGGGCCTTCCAGAGCTGCTCCTGGTGCTCCTTCTCGACCGCGATCGTGGGTTCTTGGCAGAGGCGGTACGTCCGGCAGATTGCCTTGACCCGATCCAGAATCGCGGCAATGGGAAGAAGGCTTCCGTCAAACTCAGCCAGGAGTGTGGCCGCCGCATCAGCCGGCACGCTGTGGGCCGCACGACCGATCAGATCGAGCGTGTTGGCGTCCATCACTTCCAGCGCCATCGGCGTGAGCGGCAACAGATCGAAGACCGCCTGGCCGACCTCCTCCAGGTGGCGGAAATGGATGAGCGCGGTCGCTGTCGCCTTTGGTTTGTCCACGAGCTTGAGCGTCGCCTCGCTGATCACGCCCAGCGTGCCTTCGCTGCCGACGAAGAGCTTGGGTAGGTCCACGAGGCCTTGCTCCAGGCCGTCCACGAGCCCGAACAGGTTGTAGCCGGTGCTGTTCTTACTGACCTTGGGCTTCCTGCTACGGATGAGGTCGGCGTGCTTACGCACCAGTGCCAGCGTCGCGGCGAGCGGCGGGTGTGCGGCCAGCAGCGCGTCGCTCGCGGAATCGCCGTCGGCCAGCGTCTCGGCGTCCAGCCACGCGCCTGTGGTGAGATGGATGCGGAGGGCGTGGACGTTGTCTTTGACCGAGCCGTAGCGGAGCGTGTGCGGACCGGCCGAATTGTTCGAGAGCATGCCGCCCAGCTTGCACATGTCGCGGCTGGAAGGATCGGGCCCGAACATGAGGCCGTGCGGCTCGAGCTTCTTGTTGAACTCGTTCAGGTTCAGGCCCGGCTGGACCCGCACCCAGCGCTCCTCGACGTTCAACTCGAGGATGCGATTCATCCGACCGCAGTCGAGGATGATCCCCTCGCCGACCGCCGAGCCGGTGAGGTTCGTGCCCGCGGCTCGCGGCGTGATCGGCACGCCGGCGGACACCGCATAGGCAACCGTGGCGGCGACGTCGTCCTCGGTCTCGGCCGTCACGACAGCCTTGGGCACGACCTTGTAGATGCTGGCGTCGACCGAATAGGCGGTGATGGTCGGGAAATCGTCCTTGACCTTGTCGGCACCGAGTGTGCGTCGGAGATCGCGGCCGATGGAGCGGGTCTTTTCAGGCAGGATCAGCGCGGGCGCTTCGCTCACGGGGGACAGGCACCTTTCCCCTTTTTCTTTGCCTCCAGCGCCAGCTCGACGATCCGCTCCTCGGACAGGCCGAGGGCGTAGTAGTGGCGGTAGTGGTGCTCGATGGCCTCGGGATAGCCCTTCTCGGGCAGCATCTCCTCGCGCAGGGCTTTCACACAATCCAAGACCTGCTTGATGAGGTCCGGGCTGATCTCCACACCGTGCTCCCGCAAGGTCTTGCTGTGCTTGGCCAGGACGGACTCCACCGCGGCGGCCCCGCTGTGCTTGCCGAACACGAACCGCTGCTCGCCCCCGACCGCCTCCTCCGCGATGAACTGGTAGATGGCGGGGTGGATCGCGATGGCGGCCGTATGGATCCCGGACTCGTGCTTGAACACGCCCTCGCCCACGATCGGCTCGTGCGGCTGGAGCGGGATGCCGGAGTACAGCTCGATCTTGCGGCGCAGCTCGGTCAGCCGGTCATAGCGGAAGCCGGGCAGCGTGACCCCGTACAGCATCTTGAGGACCATGACGAATTCGTGCAGCGGGCAGTTGCCGGCCCGCTCGCCGATGCCGTTCGCCGTCACCCCCGCGTACAAGGCTCCGTGGCTGATGGCCCGCACGGTGTTGATCGCCCCCAGGCCGAAGTCGTTGTGGAAGTGCGCCGTCATGGGTACGGGACCGAGCACCTTGACCAGCCGCGGAATGTAGTGATCCACCCCTTCGGGTGTGAACACCCCGCATGTGTCCGAGAAGCACATCCGCGTCCCGCCGGCCGCCACGCAGGCCTTGGCCCAGACCTCGCCGTACTCCACGTCCGACCGCGACGCATCCTCCGCGGCGAACTCCACGCGTGAGAACCCGCGCTGCCGGGCGTAGCGGATGGCGCCGGTGATGAGGTCCAGGTTCTGCTCCCTATAGTAGCCCACCGGTCTCGCCAGCCATTGATCTTCCGGCTGGCCTGCCCGGCGCAACAGCGTCTTGCCGAGCTTGTATTTCAGGTGCAGGTCCGACAAGGTCGAAAGCACCAGCACACTCACGTCGTCCGGCTTGGCTCCGACCGCCGTGACGGTGTCCACGACCGCGTCGATGTCCTCCTTGAGGCTCCGGCACATGGCCAGCACCTCGATGTCCTGACGGATCTCGCCCCGGTGTTGCGCCTGCACGATCAGTTGCAAGGCCTTGCGGTCGGACGCGGAGACGGCCGGAAAGGCCGGGTCGATGACGTGGATGCCGATCTCGGAGAGCAGCTTAGCCAGCTCCAGTTTCTGCTCGGGCGAGAAGGCCACGCCGGGCATCTGCTCCCCGTCCCGCAAGGTGTCGTCGTAAATGCGGATCTTTGCGGGATCGGGAAACTTCAGGTGCTTCGTGAAGTGCGTGGGGGGGATTGCCAGTTGCTTGAGGGGTTCTTTCAGGTCCATAGGCGCTCCGGTGAGTGGGGGGTGGCTAGAGGAATTGTAGCGAGTTTCACACGCGGGTTCCACACCTCCTTATTTGACGGACCCGGCCATCTGGAAGACGGGCAGGTACATGATGATGACGACGGCGCCTACGACCAGGCCCATGATCAACAGCAGCGCCGGCTCGATCCAGGTCGTGAGCTGGCTGAGCCGCAGGTCCAGGTCTGCTTCGTAGAGTTCAGCGACATCCCGCAACATCGCGTCCAGCGAGCCCGTTTCCTCCCCGACCGCCAGCATCTCCAAGGCCATGCGGGGGAACACCTTCACCCCTTCCAGGGCCGCAGCAAGCGTGGTCCCTTCTCGCACTCGCTCGGTGGCCGTGGCCAGGCCATCCGCCAGAAACCGGTTGGTCAAAGCCCCACGGACCGTTTGGAGCGCAGCCACCAGTGGCGTTCCGCCGGCCAGCACGGTCGCCAAGGTCCGTGTGAATTGAATGGTCTGGTGCTTGACGAGCACGTCGCCGATGAACGGCAGCGTCAACGTGGTGCGGTCCCAGAGCAGCCGGCCGGTTTCGGTACGGACCCACCATCTGAACGCCAGGACCAGCGCCACCAACACCAGCCCGATCGAGACCAGGTGCGACTGAACCGTCTCGATGAGGCTGATCAGCGCCCTCGTGGCTTCCGGCACATCCGTCCCGGCTTCCCCGTAGATCGCCGAGAACGTCGGCAGTACATAGGTCAACAAAAAGGCCACCACGGCGACGCCCACGATCACCAGAAACGCCGGATAGGCCAGGGCTTTCGTCATCTTCTGGCGAAGGCCCATCACCAGCTTCAGATAGGCGATGTAGCGTTGCAGCACTTCCGGCAGGTTGCCAGCCTGTTCGCCGGCCTTCAGCGAGGCGATGTAGAGCTCCGGGAAAAAGAGCGTGTGGCGGGCGAGGGCGTCAGACACGGCAGTCCCGCCGCGAATGTCCTGGCGCGCGGCGCGCAAGACGGCCTGAAACGCGGGGCGTCTCGCCCGCTCGATCAGCAGGTCCCAGATCTTGAGGATCGGAAGGCCGGACTTCACGAGGGCCAGGAACTCTTGATTGAAGACCAGAAACTCCTGAAGGGGGATACCGCGCTTCCCACTCAGTCCTAACCCGGCGAGCACCGGCCACAGCCCCCACGCGTCCAGGGACCGCAGGTGGAACACCAGCAACCCTTGCTTCTCGAGCTCGGTCCGGACCGCCTGCTCGTCCTCCCCTTCGGCCCGGCCTTCTAGGGTTGTTCCGTCCGCCCGGGCCACCCTGTAGAGATAGGAAGGCATGGACAACGCTATGGCTCAGTATGACTCAGGAAGGATGAGCTCCTGCCCCGGGCGAATGCGGTCGGAAGCGAGCTTGTTCACCGTCATCAGGTCCGCCAACTCCACCCGATGCTTCCGAGCAAGATCCCCCAGGGTATCGCCACGCTGCACGATTATGGTGCGAGGCGACGACATCGTCGAGGCCCCGGTCGAAATGGGCTGATCGAACGCGCCTCCTGTACCAGACACGGCAAGCTCGGGAGTGAGCGGCTTCGGCTTGACCCTCGCCGCGGCCTTCTGCGCGCGTGCCTTCAGTTCGGCCAACTCCCTGGCTTGCTTTTCGACGGCCGCTTCCATGGCCTGCAAGCGGGACTGATTACGCTCTGCATCGGCCGCCTGCTGGCGGAGCCGGCCCAGCTCGACCAATTGGCCTTGTACCTCGCGCCCAGTCTGCGCCAACCGGTCACGTTCCTCTCGCACTCGCGCCAGCTCCTCGCGCTGCGCGTCTGCCTGGCGCTGCGCTTCCTGCACGCCGCGCTGGGCTTCCCGTAGTTCGCCCTCCAGTCGCGCCTGCGCAGCCCTGGCTGCTCCCAGTTCCCGTTGCAGGCCCTGGACCTCCGTGTGCAGGTCCAGAATGGTACGCTGGGCCTGCATGGATTCGGCCTTGCTCGCGGACTCGATCACTTGGAGATCACGGGCTGAGGGTTGGGGGCCCGCGCATCCGGACCACAGCACGAGTCCACTGAGCACAACGGCGTCGAACGCATGGCCATGCTTCGTCATCGGTTCACCATTGGTTATAGGGCACGCCATTGGTCCCCACGAGGTCGGATCCGGAGTGGAGATCAAAGACGCCGCCCTCTGAAGCCTCAGAAATTTCCTGCCAGGTGGACGTGGATCGCGTGAAGGGATCCATCGGGACGGCGCGCAAATAGCCGACCTTCACCAAGTCATTCAGCGAGTCCGGGTATTTTCCCTTATCGGCCCGGTGCTGGTCCAGCACGTCCCGGACCGTAAAGAGGTCGCGCAGGAGGACCGCTTCGCGGGCCTTCACCACGGACGTTTGATAGGAGGGCACGGCCATGGTCACAAGAATCCCCACAATCGTGACGATGAACATCAGCTCAAGGAGCGTGAAACCGCGGTCACCAGTCTCGGTACATCGTCCCATCCAACGCGAC
>Ga0070697_100002398_pt1 | contig 14426 bp, 16 predicted proteins | sample KBSK1501metaG_FD_65475 | JGI IMG/M metagenome (GOLD analysis project Ga0070697, IMG submission 65475) | Corn, switchgrass and miscanthus rhizosphere microbial communities from Kellogg Biological Station, Michigan, USA - KBS K1-50-1 metaG | ecosystem: Host-associated > Plants > Roots >...
GTCTCGGGCCGTCATGTGCTCGATGGCTCGGTTGGCCTGCTTGATCATCGTCATATCTCTCTCCGCCATAAGAGTTTAAGTACGCTCGCGATTTTGTCAAGCATCACCTGTAATAAATCGGCTAGAGTGTTTAGGTCGGCAACTTATGCCCCCGATGATCGCCGGCCGCTCGACCCGCATGGAGGTCCTGGAGCTCATTCGGCGGAAAGGCCGAGCGAGCGCCGAATCGATCGCGTCTGATCTCGGCGTTACTCCGAACGCGATCCGCCAGCACCTCACCAACCTCGAGCGCGACGGCTTCGTCGTGAGCCATCCCGAGCGCCGCGCCCGCGGCCGACCCTCCCTCCTTTTCAGCCTCACCGAGCGTGCGGACTCCGTGTTCCCCAAGCGCTACGGACAGCTGGCGACGATGGTGCTGCAGGAGGTCCAGGAGGTAGGTGGCCCCGAAGCCCTGGATGAGATCTTCTCGCGCGTCGCCGCGCGGCACGCCGAGGCGATCGGCAAGGAGATAGAGGGTCTCGACTTCGATGAGAAGCTGCGCCGCGTTGTCACATGGATTGGCCGGGCGGGCACGCTGGCCGAGCAGAGCGAAGTCGAAGAGGGCGTGCAGATCACAATCCACAACTGCCCCTTTCGCAACACGGCGCTCAAGTTCCCGCAGGTCTGCACCATCACTCCGCAGCTCATCTCCCGGCTGCTCGACACCGCGGTGTCCCAGGCGGATTCCATCCACCGGCGCGATCCGTACTGCTCCTTTGTCGTCCAGCGCCCCGCCGCCAGCACTCACTAGCGCTCAGGTAAAGGAGCTCGACCGGCTCGCTTCCGAGCGTTTCGGCATAGCCCTCGACTGGCTGATGGAGGCCGCGGGCTGGCAGGCGGCGCGCATGTGCAATGGCCGCACCGCCGTGGTGTGCGGCGTCGGCAACAACGCGGGCGACGGCCTGGCCGCCGCCCGCCACCTGCATCGTTGGGGCCGCCTGGCGTCGGTCAGCTGCATCGAGCCAGCGCGCCTGCGCGGCGACACAATGCGCGAGCTCGAAGCGCTGCTCAAGCTGGGCGTCGAGGTCGGCGATCAGCCGGACTTCGCGGGCGCCGACGAGGTGCTAGATGCGATCTTCGGCACAGGCCTCAATCGCGCTCCGGAGGGTCGCTTCGCGGAGTGGATCGAGGCCATCAATGCGTCACGCTTGCGGGTCGTCGCCGTCGATCTGCCGTCCGGTCTCGACTCCGACTCTGGCGTCGCCTACTCTCCTTGTGTGCGCGCCGACGTGACGGTCACATTCACGCTGCCCAAAGCCGGCCTGCTGACCGCGGACGGGCCTCGTGTGTCGGGCAACGTTTCCGTCGCCGACATCGGCATCCCCAACGAGGCGCTCGCGGCCATCGGCGTCAAGGCTCCGTCGTGACGCGCCACGTCGTCTGGGATCACGGAGTCTCGCTCCCCGGCCACCGGTTGTGGCTCGATCCTCTGGTCGTGCGCTCGTTCGCGTTCATCTCGCACGCGCACACCGACCACGCGCGGCGCCATCGAGAGGCATTGCTGACGCCGCAGACGCTCGCACTCATTCCCGAGGCGCGCCGCCCGCGCGGCTGGCGGATGCTCGGCTACGACGAGCCGATGCGCCGGGACCGCGCCTCGGTGACGCTGCTGCCCGCGGGCCACATGCTCGGCTCAGCGCAGCTCCTGCTCGAGCACGACGGGACGAGCCTCCTCTACACCGGGGACATCAAGCTGCGCGTGCCGGGTACGCGCAAGCAGACCGATGTGCCAAAAGCACAGGTGCTCATCGTCGAGACCACCTATGGCCGGCCCCATTTTCGCTTCGGCGACCCCGACGCCACGATCGAAGCGATTGCGAGGTGGTGCCGCCGGGCGCTTGACAACCGCGTCGCGCCGGTACTCCTGTGCCACGCCCTCGGTAAGACGGAAGAGGTGATGCTGGCCCTGGCGCCGTACGGATTTGAGTTTGCCCTGGAGAAGCGCTGCGTGCCGTGCGCCCAGGCCTACGCCGGCGCCGGCCGGCCGCTGCCGGATTGGATCGAGCTCGACGGCGATGCTCGCGGCCGCGTTGTCATCGCCCCCCCGGCGGGCAAGGACGAGGTCCGGCGCCTCGGCCGGTACCGAACTGCGCTGGTGTCCGGCTGGGCCAAGGACGCAGAGTTCGCGCGGCTCTTCGGGGCCGACATGACGTTCGACCTCTCAGACCACTGCGACTTCGATGAGCTGATGGACGTAGTCGAGCGGACAGGCGCTGACCAGGTCTACACGGTGCACGGCTACACAGAGGATTTCGCCCGCTCCCTGCGCAAGCGCGGCATCCGCGCGTCAGCGCTGGAAGCGACGGAGCAGCTACAGCTGGCGCTTTAACTAGGTCCCCATGCCCCTCTCCGCCATGCGGGGGAGGGTAGGGTGGGGACGTTATCTGATCACCCCGGCTTGTCCTGCAGGTCCGCCAGGTCGGGATAGAGACGCTCCACGCCGCCCTGGTCGTTCGCAACGAAACCGTCGATCGAGCTCGTGTAGCCCGCTATGACCTGGGTCAGCGCAGGGCCCAGCCCGATCTCAGGACCGACCTGCGCAGGTTCGCGTCCTGCATGGCGACGTCACTGAGGCGCGTGAGCAGAAGGTCGAGCCACGCGGTCAGGTCGACAGGTGGCTCGAGGTCGAGCTCCTCGTTCTTCCACCGTGCCCGGAACGTGCGGCCGTTCATGTCGAACGCAGCTTCTGTGATCGGCCCGCGATTCCAGGCGCCGCGCTTGATGTGCGCAGTAGGGATCCGCTCGGACAGGTACTCGAGCAGCTCAGCCTGACCCCCTTGCTCGGCCAGCGGAGCGTGACAGAACACGCACGCTCCGTCGAGCGAGAAGGCGGGGGCTGAGCAGACTGGGCACATAGGGATCAGTCGGTGTAACGGGATATCGTCCGATCCTCGCGGCGCTTCTCGGATTGATAGAGGTGGCAGTCCTCGAAGTTTCTGACGCAGATCGGGGGCGAATCCGTGAGCGAGTACTTGCGCTTGGACTGGTGGTCGACGTGGCAGTCGAACCTGTACACGCGCAGCAGCGAGCGCCGATCCATCACGAGCTCCTCCAGGTAAGGGCACCGGCGCATCGGACCCTACGATAGCGAACGGTATGCAGGATTTCGCACGTACAGGCGCGGCTGTCGGAGCCACGACCGCGACCCTGGAGAAGACGCGAATCCTCGGCGCGTACTTCCGCACGCTCGACGACGACGACCTGCGCCGGGCCGGCATCTTCATGTCCGGCCGTGCTTTCGGGCCGTCTCAGCGGCGCACGCTGGGACTGGGCTGGCGCGCGATCAACAAGGTCGTGAGATCAATCTCCGGCCGCTCCGCGGAGGAGCTCGGCGAGATCTTTCGCAAGCACTCGGACCTCGGCGACTGGGCAGGCGAAGCGCTGGAAGGCCGAACCCAGAACGAGGACGCATCGCTGGAGCAGATCGCCGCCACGCTCGAGGCGATCCGCACCGCGAAGGGCGCGGCCAAGGCCGCTCCGCTCGAGGCGATCCTCCGCCGCCTGCACCCGGAGGCCGCCCGATTCCTGATCAAGGTCATCGCCGGCGAGATGCGTATCGGGCTCAGCGAAGGGCTGGTCGAAGCCGCCATCGCCGACGCGTTCGAGGTGCCGATAGCCCAGGTCAAGCGAGTCCACCTGATCACGGGTGACATCGGTGAGACCGCCGTTCGGTGCAAGAACAAGCAGTTCGAGTCGACCAGGGTCACCCCCTTTCAGCCTTTCCGTTTCATGCTCGCGAGCCCGGTCGAAACCCCCCAAGAGGCGTTCGACCGCATGGGCGCCGGACAGGTTTGGACGGAGGAGAAGTACGACGGCGTGCGGTGCCAGCTGCACCACGTCGACGGTCGCGTCGAGATGTTCTCGCGCGACTTGAAGGAAACGACCGCCGCGTTTCCAGAGCTCGCAGACGCGGCGCTGCGTCTCCCGCACGGCGTCATGTTCGACGGCGAGGTGCTGGCCCATCGCGACGGACGCGTGCTGCGCTTTTTCGAGCTGCAGCATCGCCTCGGCCGCAAGGTCGTCGACGAGGAGCTCAGGCGCGAGGTGCCGGTGGCGCTTGTCATCTTCGACCTGCTGTGGGTCGACGGTCGCGCCGTCCTCGACGAACCGCTGCAGGAGCGGCGACGATTGCTCGAGTCTCTAAAGCTCGAGCACCCCTTTCTGCTGGCCCGCGTGGAGGAGTCGACCGGCCCCGACGACCTCGACCGCATCTTTGCCGAGACACGCGAGCGCGGAAACGAGGGCCTGATGGTCAAGGACCCCAGCAGTCCGTACACGCCAGGACGTCGCGGCCTGGCGTGGCTGAAGCTGAAGCGCCCGCTCGCCACGCTCGACGTGGTCGTCACCGCCGTCGAATGGGGCCACGGCAAGCGCAAAGGCGTGCTTTCCGACTACACCTTCGCGGTGCTCGATACGAAGACCGGCAAGCTCGTCAACGTAGGCAAGGCGTACACGGGACTGACGGATGCCGAGATCGCGACCATGACCGAGAAGTTCCTGCGCATACAGGTTCGCGACGTTGGCTATGGGTACGCGGTCAGACCAGCAGTAGTGCTGGAGGCGGCGTTCGACTCGATACAGCGTTCGGACCGGCATGCCAGCGGCTTCGCGCTTCGCTTCCCACGCATCGTGCGCATCCGAGACGACAAGCCTGTCGAGGAGATCGACACGCTGGAGCGAGTCGAGCAGCTGTACGACCGCTACTTCGGGGAGAAGGTCGAGGTGCCCCTGTCGGAGGTTGCGGAGACTTGAGCGCCCCCTCCCAACCTCCCCACAAAGTGGGGAGGGGATCCTGAATGAAGCTCACCTTTATGGGGACCGCCGGGGCCCGCTTCATGGTCGCGAAGCAGATCGCCGCGTCGGGGGGCCTTTACCTCGAAGAAGGCAACACGCGCATCAGCCTCGACCCTGGGCCGGGCGCAGTCGTCCAGTACGCGAAACGCAAGGTCGACCTCACCAAGCTCGATGCCATCGTGATCAGCCACCGCCACCTCGACCACAGCAACGACGTCAACGTGATGATCGAGGCGATGACGGATGGCGGATTCCGTCATCGCGGGAGGCTCTTCTGTCCCGGCGACGCGCTCGACGGCGACCCTGTGGTACTCAACTACCTGCGCCACTTCCCTCAGGAGATCGTCCGCCTGAAGCCGGAGACCGAGTACAGCGTCAACGGCGTCACCTTCACCACGTCGCCCCAGCACATCCATCAGGTGGAGACGTTCGGTTTTCGATTCGGTGACCGGCTCGGCTGGGTGACCGACTCCGAGTACTACGAGGGCATCGCCGAGCAGCACAAGGCCGAAGTGATGGTCATCCATCTCGTGCTCATGGAGTGTCGGACCGGCCTGCCGCACCTTTGCCTCGCCGACGTCGAGCGCATCATTCGCGACGCGAAGCCTCGACTGGCGATCATCACGCACTTCGGCATGACGGTCTGGCGCGCGCATCCGTGGGAGGTTGCCACGGACCTCACCCAGCGCCTCGGCATCGAGGTGAAGGCAGCGCGCGACGGTATGTCGCTCGAACTTTGACGCCCCAGCAGCGATTCCTCCTGTTGCTCATCCTCGTCGGCGGCATCGCCACAGTTCTCGGCCTCATTTCCAAACGGGCGCGGTTCGTGCCCTACCCGGTGGTGCTGGCGCTCGCCGGCGTCGTGGTAGGGCTTCTTCCCGGCACCCCGCTGCCGCACATCGGCGCGGACATCCTGCTGGTCGCCTTCGTCCCTGGGCTGGTGTTCGAGGCCGCGTTGACGCTCGACCTCGCCGAGCTTCGTCGCCGACTGCTGCCGGTCGGACTCCTGGTGACGGTCGGGGTCGCGCTCACCGTGGTTCTCATCGGCGGCCTGGCACACCTGCTCGTCGGCTTCTCGTGGGCGGACGGGATGCTGATCGGCGCGATCCTGGCGGCCACGGATCCCATCGCGGTAGTGACCCTGCTGCGCCGCGTGGCCGCGCCCGCCGGGCTCAGCGCGATCCTCGAAGGCGAAAGCCTCCTCAACGACGGCACCGGCGTGGCCGCGTTCAGCGCCGTCCTGGGCACGATCGTGAGCGGTTCGCCATCAGCGACGGACGCGGTGTTCCGGTTTCTCGAGCTGACCGCCGGCGGCACGATCGTCGGGCTGGCGGTCGGGTTCGCGGGCCTCACCCTGCTTCGTTTCGCCGAGGACGCGCCGCTCGAGATCCTCGCCACCCTGGTCATCGCCTACGGCAGCTACCTGGTCGCCGACATCTTTCACGTGTCGGGCATCGTGGCGGTCGTCGTCGCCGGCATCGTCGTCGCGCGGTACGGCGCCGCTATCGGCAGGCTGCACGGCCCTCAGCTGCTCGGTTTCTGGAACCTGATCGCGTTCGTCCTCAACGCGATGCTGTTCATCCTGGTCGGCGCGGCACTGCCCGCTTGGGAGCTGGTGCCGGTGGCCGGCCTGATCATCGCGACCTTCGCGATCATGCTCGTCACGCGGGCGGTGCCCGTGTACGGCCTGCTCGCGATCGCCGCCATCCGGCCGCCGCCCATTCCGTGGCCCTGGCGGCATCTCACCTTCTGGGCCGGGCTTCGCGGGGCGCTGGCTGTCGCGCTGGCACTGTCGGTCGCGGCCACGCCCGGAGTCGACTCACGTGTGTCCGTCGTCGCTTACGGGGTCGTGCTTCTCTCGCTGTTCGTGCAGGGCGGCCTCATCGTGCCGGTGACGCGTGCGCTGCGCGTTGAGGCCGCGACCTGACGTGATCCCCTTCCGCAAGGCGACGTGGCGATGGCGCGGAATGGTCGCGCTCACGGCGGTGGCGCTCGGATTCGTGATCTACCCGATCACCGAGCCGGGCCACGACGTGACCAACTCCGACTGGACCCCGTTCGCGACCGGCGCCAAGATCGCTATGACCAACCCCACGCACCTCTACGACCTCGACGTGCAACGCCAGGTCCAGCTCGAGGTGACGGGTGGGCGCCAGCTGATCACGCCCGGCATCGAAGGAATCCTCCCGTTCCTCGCGCCCGCCTGGGTGGCGCTCCTGGCGGTGCCTTTCGAGGCGCTTGGCACCGAGCTTGGGGGCAGGTTGTGGGTCCTCTTCGAGCTCGCCTGCCTGGCGCTGGGCCTGTGGCTCGCGACGCGACCGAGACCTATCGCCGCCGCCCTGCCCGGGTTCGCCGCCGTGCCGACGGCGCTGCTGCTTCTGAACGCGCAGCTGGACGGCATCGTGGTACTCGGCCTCGGCGCGGCGCTCGCCTTGTGGTCGCGGCCGTTTCTCGCGGGGCTGGCGCTCGGCCTGACTCTGATGAAGCCTCAGCTCGTCCTGCCGCTCGGGCTGGCGCTGATCGCCGGCCGCCGATGGCGCGTCCTCGCCGGCTGGGCGGTCGCCGGCGCTGTTCTGACGGCGTCCTACCTGCCTCTGGATCCACTCTGGATCGAGCACTTCATCGCGCCGGCCGCCAGCACCGTGCAGGTCATCGCACGCGAGGTCGACCTCGCGCACGTGGCCGTCTACCTGCCTCGCGCCGCGCAGACCTACGGACTTGTGATTGTCTCGCTGGCCCTCTGCGCGGTAGTCGTGTGGCTCGCGGCAAGGCGGCGTGACGAACCGGCAGTCGCCGCTTCGATCCTCATCGCCGGGGGCGTGCTGGCCTCGCCGCACGCGCTACCCGCGGACCTGGTGCTCGTCTCGCTCGCGCTCGTGATGTGGCCACGAGCCGATGCCTGGGACTGGGTGATCCTCTCAGCCGGTGCGCTCGTCGCGGCGCTCGCACCCGCGCCCGTGCCGGTGGCCGTCGGGCTGGTGGTGGTCGGGCGCCTGCTGCTCAGGCAGTCTTTGCTGCCTGAGCGGCTCCAGCCAGCACCGCAACCGGTGTCGTCGCGATGATCCCGTCGATCAAGCCGTAGTCGACGGCCTCGGACGGCGTGAGGAAGAAGTCGCGATCGGTGTCTCGCTCGACGCGTTCGATCGGCTGGCCGGTGTGCTTGGCGATGAGCTCGTTGAGCACGCCCTTGATGCGCACGATCTCGCGCGCGTGGATGTCCAGGTCGCTTGCCTGCCCCTGCAGGCCGCGGCCGCCGATGAGCGGCTGATGCATGTGGATCGTCGAGCTAGGCAGCGAGAAGCGGCGACCCTTGGCGCCGGCCATGAGGATCACAGTGCCGAAGCTTGCGGCGCGGCCGATGCAGACCGTCGAGATCGACGATCGAACGTACTGCATCGTGTCGTAGATCGCGAATCCGGCCGTGACCGTGCCGCCCGGCGAGTTGATGTAGATCTGGATCTCCTTGTCCGGGTCGTCGGCGGACAGGTAGATGAGCTGCGCCACGACCAGGTTGGCGACCACATCGTCGATGGGCCGGCCGATCAGGATGATGCGGTCCTTCAGCAGCCGCGAGTAGATGTCGAAGCTGCGCTCGCGGTTGCCGCCCTCGTTCTCGGTGACGGTCGGGATGTACGCCACTGCCGGCAATAGTACCGGCGGCCCCACCCCAGCCCCTCCCCCCAAGGCGGGGAGGGTGCCATCAAGTCCCTCCCCGCGATAATTCGATCATTGGCACGCGCAGCGGCCCTTGCCCCGGCAGACTTCTTCGCGGGCGTGCGCAAAGGGCTGAGGGCCCGGCTGCCGGCCGACCTTCGCGGCTTTGAGCTGATGCGCGGGCACAGCCGCCTGCTCAAGCTCCACTACGGTCATCCGGAGCTGCATTTCGAGGCGTGGCACCACACCGGCGACGGGCGGCTGGAGATCGGGCTGCACTTCGAAGGCACGGCGCAGCAGAACGACCGAGCCTTCGAGTTCTTCCGCGAGCACATGGTCGAGGTGAAGGCGGCGCTGTGGCGCGCCGAGCTGGAGCCGTGGGACCGCGGGTGGTCGCGCCTCTATGAGACGCTGCCGGCGCCGGTGCTCGATGAGCGCGTGATGGCCTCCGCCGTCGACCTGATGCACGAGTACATCACGACTCTGCAGCCGATGGTGATGCGGTTCCTCGACGAGGCGGGTATCGTGTCTTAGCCCATGAGAACTGTCGAGGTCACCGACGCGCTGCAGGAATACATGGACAGCCTCGTGCTTCCGCGCGACAAGGTCCTCTCGCGCATGGAGGAGGAGGCCCACCGCGACAGCATCCCGATCGTCGATGCGCAGGAAGGCGCGCTCTTGAGCCTTCTGGTGCGGATTGCGGGTGGGAAGCGCGTGCTCGAGCTTGGCACAGCCACCGGCTACAGCGGTATCTGGCTGCTGCGCGGCACCGACGGCGGCACGCTCACTACATACGAGATTGACCAGGAACGGGCGCGGCGGGCGCGCGCCAACTTCTCCAAAGCCGGCCTCGGCGACCGGGTGCTGGTGCTGGAGGAAGACGCCGTCAAGGGCCTCGAAAAGCTCGACGCCCGGTTCGACGTCTGCTTCATCGATCTGCTGAACTCGTTTGCCTCGGAGGATGTCGTGCGGACCGTGTTCGGCCTTTGCCTGGAGCACCTCGACGCGGGCGCGCTGCTGCTGGCGGACAACGCGCTGCGCCAGGGCGAGGTGGTGCAGCCGAAGAACCAGCAGGCGCGCAACGTCCACCGCTACAACGAGCTGGTGGCGAACGACCGGCGCCTCGAAGGCGTCGTGGTGCCGATCCGCGACGGCCTGTCGATCGCTCGAGTCAGGGACTGACCCCCGTCCCCACCGTGTGGGGGAGGCTAGGAGGGGGCGACGGTGCTTGCTGGTGCGTCAGGCTTCGGTAGGTATCGGTCCGCGTGGCCCAGCGCTGTGAACGAGAAGATCAGCGGGAGAACGAACAGCAGCACTCCAACACCGGCGAAAACCAGTGCCACATTGTGCGTGCGCTCGATGACGTAACCGCCTGCCAGCGAACCCAGCGGCATCGCCGAAAACGCAAGCATGCTGGCCACGCTCAGCACGCGTCCGAGCATGTGGTTGGGCACGATGGCCTGTCGCAGGCTGAAGGTGTTGATGTTGAGCAGGCTCGCAAACCCGTCCCGCAGGAGCAGGACCGGCAGGGCAACCCAGAACCACGGAATGGCGGAAAAGACGACCGTGAACAATCCCATCGCCGACAGGCAGCCAATGACGACAAAGCTGAACGAGAACCGCCGTCGCAGCCATCCCGCCAGCAGCGAGAAGATGATCGCGCCCACGCTTCCGGAGGCAAAGAACAGGCCGAGCTCGAAGTTGTTCACATGCAGGCGCTCCTTCGCGTAGAGGACGCCCTGCGCATTGAACGTGCTGTCGACGAGGTTGAACAGCATCATCAGCAGCGAGATGTTGCGCAGCACCGGATGCGTCAAGACATAGCGGAGGCCTTCGCCGATGTCGGCGATGATCCTGGTCGGTGGTCTTGAGCTCCGATCGTCCTTGTTGAAGGAGCCGCGCACCCACCACAGCGTCGCCGCGGATACCAGGTACGAAGCCGAGTCGATGACCATCAGCGCAGGCACCGTGATGAAGCTGACGATCGCTCCGGCGATGGCCGGCCCGGTGACCTCACTGGCCCGGTAGCTGGCGTTGATGCGACCGTTGGCGGTGACCAGGTCGTCCTGACCGACCAGGCTCGGGATGGCGGTGAACTCCGCCTGCTCGAATATCAGACCCAGCGACGAAGCCGCGAACTGGACTGCGTAGACCCAGTAGACGTTCAGCAGGTGCGCCAGGGCGGTGACTGGGATGGTGAGCATCACGAACGCCAGCAAGACGTCGACTGCGATCATCAGCCGCTTGCGGTCGACGCGGTCCACCCACGCTCCGATGAAGAGGCTGAAGAGAAGGTGCGGCAGCGCGAAGGTGAACGTGCTGATGGCCAGGCTGATCGGCGAGTGCGTGAGCTGAAACACCAGCAGCGGCAGCGCGAAACCAGAGAACGAGCTGCCGAGAACGGAGATCGTCTGTCCGGTGAAGAACTTCCAGAAGTCGGAGCGCGAACGCACCGGGGAATGTTATCTGGAGGCTGTGAAGGCACCGCCCGAACGTCTTGACGAGGCCGCATTGAGAACCGCGGTCGCTGATCGCTGGCGCATCCATGTGGAATCGATCAGCTACGAAGCGGTCGGAGGCGGGAGTCATCACTGGCTCCTGCGCACCCCTGATGCGGGTTACCGCTTTCTGACAGTGGACGATCTGAGCACCAAACCGTGGCTGGGCGCCGACAACGATTCCACCTTTGTGGGCCTTGAGGCCGCATTCCGAACCGCAAGCAAACTGCGCGCATCCGGTCTTGACTTCGTGGTTGCTCCGATCTCGGCCGCGGATGGCGCGGTGGTGGTGCGCCTTGACCGGAGATTCAGCGCTGCGCTCTTTCCATACATCGCGGGCAGATCCGGTACGTTCGGAGAAGAGTTCAGCCGGCGCGACCGGCAGGACCTGGTCGCGCTGTGGGCGAAGCTCCACCTGGCAACCCCGGTCGTGCGGGACGTGGCTCGGCGCCGGAGCCTCGATGTCCCTGGCCGATCCGACCTGGAGGACGCACTGATGAGTCTCGCCGGTGCGTGGAGCGGCGGACCCTATTCAGAACGGGCGCGCGAATGGCTGACCTCCAACCACGACCTGGTCAATACGTCCCTCGACCGGTACGACCGCCTTGCACACGAGGTCGCCACAAGAGAGTTCGTGATCACGCATGGCGAGCCGCATGGCGGCAACCTGATCCGAACAGAGGACGGATTGCTGCTGATCGACTGGGACACCGTCGCCATGGCGCCGCCCGAGCGGGACCTGTGGATCCTCGACGACGGCACGGATGAGGGCCTGCGGGCGTACACCGAAGCAACCGGCCACGCGCTCGATCGATCAGCCCTGGCTTTCTACCGCCTGGCCTGGTTGGTCACCGACGTCGCGGCTTTCACGAGCGAGCTGCGCCGGCCCCACGCCGACGACGCCAACACCGCCCACGCGTGGAGGGCGCTTACGGTAACCGGCGAGAGACTCAGCTCGATGCTTTGACGGCCTCGTCGCCCTCGATCCAGTAGGTCCCGTCCGCGGCGTGCTCCTTCTTCCAGATCGGCACCGACTCCTTGAGCCGGTCGATCCCCCACTTGCACGCCGCGATCGCCTCGGCGCGGTGTGGCGCGGAGACCGAAACCACCACCGATGCCTCGCCGATCTCCAAGCGCCCCGTGCGGTGTGCCATCGCCACGCGCGTTTCGGGCCAGCGATCGGCGATCTCGTCGGCGATCTTCCGCATCTGCGTGGTGGCCATCTCGGCAAACGCCTCGTACTCGAGGTACGTCACCGTCCGGCCGCGGGACGTGTCGCGGACGATGCCGGTGAACGTGCAGATCGCGCCGGCTCGCGCGTGCGCGACCGCGCTCTCAGCACGCCTTGCGTCCAGCGGCTCGGGCGTGACCTCGAACAGGACTCCGACCGCGTTAGCTCCACCACTGACGGGCGGGATGAACGCAACCTCGTCGCCGTCGACGACCACGGCGTCCCAGTCGGCGAACTCCTGGTTGATCGCGGGTCGCACGGCCGCTAGGTTCGGTTCGAGCGAGGGGTGCGCGCGCCGCAACGCGGCGTACACGTCTTCCACCATCGAGCGCTCGGGCACGTGCACGGTCTCCGCATCGGTGCCGGCCTGCTCGCGCAGGCGCGCGAAGAGTCGCGCATGGATCGCCACCGCCACGGTCATCGACTCCATCTTAGGTAGCAACGAAAACGTGGACTTCCTTACCGGCGTCGAGCGCTCGCTCGACGGTGGTGCGGGTGCCCTTGGACGCGCCATCCCAGAACGCCACCAGCACATCGCACGCGTCGACCAGCCTCTGGTTGCGGGCGGCTGACTTCGACGGGTCGGCCACTTCGTCGAACGACGCCGGCAGCACCTGCACCGGCAAGCCGCGAGCCCGCGCGGCCTTCGTCGCCGCCGCATCGACTCCGGCGGCGCTGCCCGTGATGATCGACGAGCTAGCGGGCAGGCCTTTGACGTAATCGGTTACGCGGTCCGAATCGGCAAAATGGCGGCTGCCGACTATCGCGACCCGCACACCCCCTCCTATCCTCCCCGCTCAGCGGGGAGGGACCAATCACTATCCCGAACTAGATGCGCTCTTGCCGATGTTCTTGATGTTCTCCTCGAACATGCCGCGCAGCTTGGCGGCCTGCCGATCGTAGTCATCGGGGTCGGGCCAGCTGTCGCGCGTGTCGAGAACCTCGCGCGGCACGCCGGGGACGCGGTTGGGTATGTGCAGCCCGAAGATCGGGTCGACGTGCGTGTTCACGCCACGCAGGTCGCCATTGAGAACCGCGCTCACGATCGCGCGAGTGTGCGCGATGGACATCCGCTCGCCCACGCCGTACTGCCCGCCGACCCAGCCCGTGTTCAGCATCCATACGTCGGCGTGGTGCCGCTTCACGCGCTCGATGAGCATGTCCGCGTAGCGCTCGGGCGGCAGCACCAGGAACGGCGCGGCGAAGCAGGTGCTGAAGATGGGCTCCGGCTCGGTCACACCGCGCTCCGTGCCCGCGACTTTGGCCGTGTAACCGGCGAGGAAGTAGTGCCGGATCTGCTCGTCGTCCAGCCGCGCGACCGGCGGCAGGACGCCGTACGCGTCCGCGGACAGGAACAACACGTTGTGGGGGTGACTCCCCATTCCGCTCAGGATCGCGTTGGGGATCAGGTCGACCGGATACGCCGCGCGCGTGTTCTCGGTCTTCTCGTCCGAGTCGTAGTCCGGGACGCGCGTGCGGGCGTCGAACACCACGTTCTCGAGGATCGTCCCGAAGCTTTCGGTGGCCGCGTAGATCTCGGGCTCCGAATCCTTGCGGATGCGAATCGTCTTCGCGTAGCACCCGCCCTCGAAGTTGAAGACACCGCGGTCGGCCCAGCCATGCTCGTCGTCGCCGATGAGGCGGCGCGAAGGATCCGCTGACAAGGTCGTCTTGCCGGTACCGCTCAAACCGAAGAACAGCGCCACGTCGGAGCCGTCGACATCGGTGTTGGCCGAGCAATGCATCGGGAAGACGTTCTGCGCCGGCAGCAGATAGTTCAGCGCGGTGAAGATCGACTTCTTGATCTCGCCGGCGTAACCGGTGCCGCCGATGAGCACGATCCGGCGTCCGAGGTTGACGAGGATGAACGTCTCGCTGTGGGTGCCATCGCGCGCGGGGTCAGCCTTGAACGAGGGCAGCGAGATGACTGTGAAGTCGGGCTCGAAGCTCATCAGCTCGTCGGCGGTCGGCCGGATGAACAGGTTGCGCGCGAACAGGCTGTGCCACGCCAGCTCCGAGATCACGCGTACGCGCAGCCGGTAGCGAGGGTCCGCGCAAGCGAACACGTCCTGGGTGTAGACCTCGTGCGTGTCGATGAACTCCTGCATTCGGCGCAGGAGTGCGTCGAAGCGATCGCTGCCGATCGCCTGGTTGCCCGGGTGCCACCAGATCGCGTCCTGGCTGGTCGGCTCCTTGACGAAGAACTTGTC
>Ga0070697_100002399_pt1 | contig 14426 bp, 13 predicted proteins | sample KBSK1501metaG_FD_65475 | JGI IMG/M metagenome (GOLD analysis project Ga0070697, IMG submission 65475) | Corn, switchgrass and miscanthus rhizosphere microbial communities from Kellogg Biological Station, Michigan, USA - KBS K1-50-1 metaG | ecosystem: Host-associated > Plants > Roots >...
GAGATGGTCAATTCGCAACTGCCGCCGCCCAGGTCCGTCATCAGCATAGGGGAGGGATTGACGCGCAGGCTCGACACCAGGCCCAGGTGAATCAGCCGGGCTTCCTCGAGTCCGGATATGATTTCCACCTTCCACCCGGTCACCGACCGCACCCACTCGAGAAAAGCCTGGGAGTTGCGCGCATCGCGCAAAGCGCTGGTGGCAACCGTCCTGACCGAATCCGCGCCGGCATCCTGCACCGCCCGATGAAAACGGCGCAGCACCTTCACGGTATTCGCTATAGCGTCGGGGGAGAGAAGCCCGGTTCGGAATACCGATTCGCCTAAACGTGTGACTTCGCGCTCTTCGTGGATCTTGCGCAAGCGGTGTCCTCTGAGCTGCGCGATTTTCAAGCGGACGGAATTGGATCCGATGTCAACAGCGGCAAAGGTCGGCATGAGGGAAGGGAAATAGTTTACCGCGTGCTCGCGGAAAAGGGACTGGACGAAATCAGGAGCGACAGGTCTTGGCAATCTAGGGCGCAGCTTTGAACGGATTCGCGATTTGCACGCCTAGGTGGGCGAAGTCTCGCTCGTTTCTGGTAGCCAAGGTTAACTGATGAATGCGGGCAGTCGCGGCGATCATAACATCTTCCAGCAGATGGTCCGCCGCTCCCTGCATCAGACGCGCCCACTCACGGAAGCATAGAGTGTCCATGGGTAAGACTTGATAGGAGTTTGCCAGTTGATCCACCCAGAGCTCGATTTCGCCGGCCTTGCAGGGGTCTTGCCGCCGTGTGCGTTCCACTCCAGCCTGCAATTCACCGATCGTGACTGCGGAGAGATAAATCTGATTGTCGTGCAGATCATTAAGCCAGGCGAGCACAGCACCATGCGGCTCGGGCTTACGCAGCTCCGAAACCACGTTCGTGTCGAGCAGATACCGGTTCACCGGAACTCCACCGGTGAGCGCCGCCGAAAGGTGCGACGCTCAGGAATCAGGTTTTCAAAGCGAGGGCCGGGGCTGAGCAGCAGCGCCTTGACGCTGGGGCGGGCTGAGTCTTGCAAACGGCGCCATTCTTCGATCGGGACGAGCACGGCCGTCTCAATGCCGCGCCGGGTGACAACTTGCGGGCCGTTGTTGATCGCGGCGTCCAAGAGCTCGCTGAAACGGGCCTTCGCGTCCTGCACCTGCCACCAAGCCATATCCGCACCTCAGAGTCTTTAATGATATGACTAGTCAGATGCCTAGTCAACTGGAAAAGCTATGCGAAACCGGCAGCCCACGGAATTCGCGCCTGTCGGATGAACTCGGCCGGCGCGATTGAGGGATTAACGGAGGCGAGACTTGGAAAAGATTTACGCCTATGCCACTGCCGCGGTTGTACTCGCGGCCTGAGCCGGCGGCCGGCGGCCCGGCAGCTCTCCCATGGAAGGCGGCTTCTTGCCGGAAAGGGCCGCGCGCGTCTCTGTGAGCGCATCGACTGCCTGACGGAACTTGGCCCGGGTCACGTTGCGTAGCACGGCCAGCAACGCCGAGTCCTGTCCTCCCTTGAAAAGTTCTTCCGCTTTCTGGGTGAGCTTCAGCCAGTCATGCCAATCGCCGATCACATCCTGCATGCGCTTGAGCTGATCCACCAGGCGCTGGGCCTCCGGGTCCTTGCCGGCTAGCTCTGCTAGGTAACGAGCCCGCTTTCCCGCGATCCTGTATTGATGCAGTATTTTCTCCGTCAGCGGAGCATGGTCCCGTCCCAGCTGGCTCAAGTGGCGCATCGCCAGGGCAAGCGGCTCCATACTCTCGGGAATCTCGTGGCTCGCCGCGCGCTTCAGCCGCCTGCGCAACTCGCGCAGGGTCTCGCCGTCGAAGGCTTTGGCCAGCTTCTTCTCTCGCTGGGCACGTTCCTCGGCCAGAGAGTGCCTTAATTGCGATTTGCGTCCCACGTCCTGTGGGATCTTCAGGCTCCCCAACGAGGCGAGCTGTACATCCAGATCGCGCACTCGCCCCGCCTTCTTTCGCAGACGGCTCAGCCGCTTGAGCAACTTCCTGTCATTGCGGTTGGGCTCGGGGACGAGCTCGTCAAGCAGAGCTTCCACGCGGCGGCTGTAGGTCCGGAACTTGTGGACATTTTCCGGGGCCGGTTTTGTCGCCAGCTTGGTCATCTGGCGGCTCAGTTTCTGGAAAGGAAGGCGACTGCGTTCTTGGTCCACTGGCATAGGTCAAACCACGGGCATAGAAAAATACAGCCTGATTCTGGGAAATGCAAATCGCTGACTGGGGCCCTTACAGAGGATTCTCAGACAGGCGGCGCAATCAGTTATTTTAACACTCCTGTAACACGATTCTGCTAGTTTCGCCTTTGATGGCCAATCGAGCCTTAGGAGCGCCCCGCCTGACTGTACCGCGACCTGTTGGAAAACCGGAAGTTGCGGTTGAGATTGGGGCGCAAGCCGAGTCTCTGATCAAGGTCAGCCGCAGCCCTTGGCCTGATCGTGTTTTCTACATTGCCGTACTGGGGTGCGGCCTCTGCGTGCTGGCCTTGGTCGGCCTGATTGTCTACGAGCTGGTCACGAAATCCAATCTGTCCTGGCACGCTTTCGGATGGAAGTTCTTCTTCCGCAGCGAATGGGACCCAGTCAACAGTCAATTCGGCGCCTTGCCCTTCGTTTACGGTACGATCGTTTCTTCCATCCTGGCTCTCGTGATCGCCGTGCCTTTGGCCATCGGCGTGGCGGTGTTTACTACCGAAATGTCGCCGCGCTGGCTGCGCGGGCCGCTGGCGTTCACTACCGAGCTGCTGGCCGCGATTCCCAGCGTCATTTACGGCTTGTGGGCCATCTTCGTTCTCGTGCCGCTGCTGCGAACCTACGTGCAGCCCTGGCTCGCCCGCTATCTTGGCTGGACCGGATTGTTTGAAGGTCCACCCTACGGCATTGGAATGCTGGCCGCTGGAATCATCCTCGCCATCATGGTGATTCCTATCGTTTCTGCCATCACGCGCGAAGTGATGAGCGCCGTTCCCCAGCAGCAGAGAGAAGCCGTTCTCGCCTTGGGTGCAACCCGCTGGGAAATGATCCGCACCGGAGTGTTGCGGAATGCGCGCGCGGGAATTTTAGGCGGCGTGATCCTGGGGCTCGGCCGCGCTTTGGGCGAGACCATGGCCGTCACCATGGTGATCGGCAACCGCCCCGAGATTGCGCGCTCTCTGTTTGCCCCCGGCTACACCATGGCCAGCGTAATTGCCAATGAGTTCAGCGAGGCCACGGGCGATCTCTATCTCAGTGCGCTGGTCGAAGTGGGCCTGGCGCTTTTCATTGTGACCATCATCGTCAACATTCTGGCTCAATTTCTAGTCTGGACGGTTACCCGCGGTACTCCAGTGAGGAGCCATGTCTGAAACCCTAACCAGGGCCGATTCCGACACTGCCGCTGCTCCTATCAGCCTTCATCGCCGCGGCATGAACTTCCTTGTGACCTGCGCGGCCGGGGGCGCGGTCGTCCTGGTATTGCTACCGCTCGGGGCCGTTTTCGGATACCTGGTCTACAAAGGCATCGGCTCGATCAATTGGGCTTTTCTCACGCAGACGCCGAAGCCGGTCGGGGAGGCGGGCGGCGGTATGGCCAACGCCATCGCTGGATCTGCGCTCATCCTCCTCATCGGCAGCTCCATAGGCGTGCCGATCGGAATCGGCGCCGGCATCTATCTCGCCGAGTATGGAGGCAAACGCTTTGGGAATCTTGTCCGCTTCACCGCCGATGTATTGAACGGCGTACCCTCAATCATTATCGGCATCGTGGCCTATGGGCTCGTGGTGCTGACACAGGGGCACTTTTCTGCTCTTGCCGGCGGAGTCGCCCTGGGCATCATGATGATTCCCACCATCACCCGGGCCACTGAAGAAATGCTGCTGCTGGTTCCACAGGCGGTGCGCGAAGCCGCTTACGGCCTGGGCGTCTCCCGCTGGCGCACTACGCTTTCGATCACGTTGCGCACCGCCACTTCCGGCGTGATCACGGGGGTGATGCTGGCTTTCGCCCGGGTCGCCGGCGAAACCGCGCCGCTGCTGTTCACCGCTTTCGGCAACCAGTATTGGAACTGGAAGCTCAATCAGCCGACCGCCGCGCTGCCTCTCCAAATCTTTACCTACGCCATTTCGCCATTCGATGAGTGGCATCGCCAGGCTTGGGCGGGAGCGCTGATCCTGATTGTGCTCATCGTGGTTTCCGTCAGCGCGGTGCGCATTGCCGCCAGCCGCGGCATGCTCAAGGGAGCGGGCTGAACCATGGGAGTTGGCATCCAAGTCGAAAGGCTGAACGCCTGGTTTGGCAAGGCTCAGGCCCTGTACGACATCAACATGAATGTCGCGGCCAACCATGCCACGGCCATCATCGGCCCATCCGGCTGCGGCAAGTCTACTTTCGTGCGCTGCCTCAACCGCATGCACGAAACCATCCCCGAGGCCCGCGCCAGCGGTCGGGTCCGCATCGGTGATCTCGATGTTTACAACGGCACGTCCGCCGTGCAAGTCCGCCGCCGCATCGGCATGGTCTTCCAGAAGCCCAACCCATTCCCCACCATGTCGATCTATGACAATGTGGCTGCCGGTTTGAAGCTCAACGGCTTTCGCGACCGCAGGCGGCTGGACGAGATTGTCGAGCGTTCGCTGCAAGTCGCCGCGCTTTGGGACGAGGTGAAAGATCATCTGCGCAAGCAGTCCGGAGCCAGCCTCTCCGGCGGACAGCAGCAGCGCCTCTGCATTGCGCGCGCCTTAGCGGTCCAGCCCCAGGTTCTCCTCATGGACGAGCCTTGCTCAGCTTTGGACCCAATCTCGACAGGCAAGATCGAAGAGCTGATCTTCCAACTCAAGGAAAGCTTTACCATTGTCATTGTGACGCATAATATGCAACAGGCGTCCCGCGTCGCCGAATTCACCGGCTTCTTTCTGTTGGGCAAGCTGATTGAGTTCGACAAGACCGAAAGGATTTTCACGACTCCGTCCGACAAACGAACGGAGGACTACATCACGGGCAGGTTTGGATAATGCGCAGCCGCTTTCATCAAGGACTGGACGAACTCCGGGCACGTTTGCTCCGCATGGGCGGACTGGCCGAACAAGCCGTAGACCGCGCCTGCCAGGCCTACATTGACCGCGACCTGGCGCGCTGCCAGATGGTGCTCGAAGGGGAAAGCCAAATTAATCTGACTGAGCGCGAGATTGACGAGCTGGCCTTCGACCTCTTGGCCATGCAGCAACCCATGGCCGTCGACCTGCGTTTCATCCTCGCCGTCACCAAGATCAACTCCGACCTCGAACGCGTGGGCGACCAAGCGGTCAACATCGCCGAGCGGGCGATGGATCTCGTGGAACTTCCCAAAGCCGACCTTCCCGTGGATATCCCGCGCATGGCAGCCGCTGCCGCCGCCATGGTCCGCCGCGCTCTGGAATCCTTTATCGAGGGCAAAGCCGAGCTGGCGCAGGCGGTCCTGGAAATGGACAACGTAGTGGACCGCATGAAAGACGAGGCCTTCATCACCCTGGTCAAGACTATGAACGAGCGCCCCGAAGTGACCCGCCAGGCTCTGGACGCCCTGTTGGTCGCACGGAACCTGGAGCGCGTCGCCGACCACGCCACCAATATCGCCGAGGATGTAATTTTCTGGGTGCGGGGGGCCGATGTCCGCCACAACGTGCCGCGGGAACCAAACTCACATCAAGAAGTTACGGACAGAACCTAAAACATTAATTGAAAGGTAAGGCTCTGTGTCCTTTGTGATTGATCTATCGTCTTGATGTGCCGCGGCGAGGACCGCAGAACTTAGGGGCCGCTCTTCGCCTGTCCGTAGCCCCGGCCTTTCCTTTTGCTCACTCCGATGTTGCGAGTTCTTTTGCTTTCTCAGGAGGAAGCTTGAAGCGCCGCGCCTGCCTCGCCACAGTCTTGCTTTCGATTACCGCTCTCAGCCTGCTTTTCGCGATAGATCCCAAGGCACGACATCAAATCCCGCTTCCCACGAGCAAGCTCTTGACCACGCCTTCGCCCGGTCGCCTCGGCTCGTTGAACAGCTTTCCCGCAACGATTGCTCTCAGCCCTGATGGCCGCTATGCCGCGCTTTTGAACGATGGCTATGGCACGCAGAACGATCAAGCACATCAGTCCATCGCCATTTTGGATCTGAGCACGAACCAGATCGCAGATTTTCCCGATGATCGTCTTTCCGAAGACGCCCACCAGAGCTACTTCCTGGGCCTGGCCTTCAGTTCCGACGGAAGTCATCTCTATGCTTCGATCGGCTCCATCACCGATCCTACGGGGGAGAAGCCCGGTGACACGGGAAACGGGATAGCAGTCTACAAATTCCAGCAAGGCAAGATCGCGCCGGAGCGTTTCTTCAAGATTGCGCAGCAAAGGATTGCGGCCGGCAAAAAAGTGGCATCTGACCTGCGCAAGACCGCGGCAGGGACGGCAATCCCTTATCCCGCGGGCCTGGCTGTGATTCCTGGACAGGGCAGCGATAAAGATCGGGGCAAGAATGGTAGCGACAAGCTGCTGGTCGCCAATAATCTCTCCGATAGCGTGGTGCTGCTGGATGCAGTGGATGGCCGCATCCTTGAGCACTTTGACCTCAGCACCCACGAAATGATCCCATCCTCCTTTCCTTACACCGTGGTCGTTACCCGCGACGGCCGCCGCGCCTGGTGTAGCTTGTGGAATGCCTCCCGGGTCGCAGAGCTGGATTTGCAGAAAGGAGCCGTCACGCGCTGGATTCCGCTGCTTGAGCCCGAAGATCGTCTGGCGTCGGGATCGCATCCGACAGCGATGCTGCTGAGTCCTGACGAGAAACTGCTCTACGTCGCTTTGTCGAACGCGGATAAAGTCGCCGTGGTTTCAACCGAGGCAGGCCGGATGTTTACAGCCCTCGACACCATGGTTCGGGATCAGAAATTCGCCGGAACCTATCCTGCAGGGCTGGCCCAGTCTGCCGATGGTAAGCGGCTGTTTGTCGCGGATGCTTCTGTCAACGCGGTCGGGGTTTTCAACACGTCGTATCTGCTTGCCCAGGGAGTTGCTTTGGACACTTCGAATGTGTTTCCCCTGGGCTTTATTCCGACCGATTGGTATCCCAGCGCTCTGGCGACGGTAGGTGACGATCTGCTGATTGCCACCGCCAAGGGGCAGGGAACCGGCCCCAACAATTTCACAAGCCAGTTCAAGAATGCGAGACGGCCGGGCGCGCCCCCCTACATTGCGACATTGCTGTACGGCTCAGTCTCCCGCCTGAACTTCCGCGACGCGGAGAAACAACTGCCTGAGTTCACGCGCCAAGTCGAGGACAGCAACCTTTTCCACTCCGATCCGGGCACGATCCACTTTCAACGCGGCTCCAACCCGATCCATCACGTGATCTATGTCATCAAGGAGAACCGTACCTATGATCAGGTGTTGGGTGACTTGAAAGTCGGTAATGGCGATTCCTCGCTGACGCTATACGGTTGGGACATCACGCCAAACCAACACCAGCTCGCGTTGCAATTTGGCGTGCTTGATGACTTCTACGACAGTGGCGAAGTTTCCGGCGACGGACACGATTGGTCCACCGCGGCTATCACCAGCGACTACAACGAGAAGACCTGGCAGATCAACTACCGCAACAAAGAGCGCACTTACGACTACCGGGGCACCGTGGCCGGCGAATTTCCACTGGAGCAAGGCGAGCCGGATATTGACGCTCCCTCAACCGGCTATATCTGGGACAACGTAGCGCGCCACAACGTCACTTATCGGGACTATGGAGAGTTCGTGGATACCACCTGGTGCAAGGCGGCAGGAGCACTCTCCGACGCTGAAACGTGTGAACGAGCAACGGTGAACAGAGGCGAACCTCTGCCCCCGAATGTCGGCCAGCCGCACGGCTCAGCTAGCCCATGGCCCTGGGCGGTCCCTGTGATCAAGCGTACGAAGCCGACCAAAGCCGCCTTGCGTGATCACTTCGATCCCAATTTTCCCAACTTCGACACCGACTATCCCGACCAGCTCCGCGCCGATGAGTTCCTCAATGAGTTCGAAGGCTTTGGGCGCGCCCGCAACCAAGGCACGGGAACCGAACTGCCCGCGTTTGTTCTGCTCTATCTGCCCGATGACCATACCGGCGGCACGCGTGCTGGAAAGTCCCGTCCCGCTGCCTCGGTGGCGGACAACGATCTGGCGCTCGGCCGCGTTGTCGAAGCGGTTTCGCACAGCCCCTACTGGGACGACACGGCAATATTTGTAGTCGAAGACGATGCGCAAAACGGCGCCGACCATGTGGACGCGCATCGCTCCACCGCGTTTGTGATCAGCAAGTATTCGCCCGGTTCAGTGGAGCATCCTTTCCTGGACCACAGGTTCTACACCACTGTCAACGTGGTCCACACGATCGAGACCCTGCTCGGCGTGCCGCCCATGAACCAGAACGACGCCTATGCGCCAGTGATGGCGCCGCTGTTTTCGGGCGCAGGTAACCAGCCACCATTTAGCGCCGACTGGAGCAATCGCGATAACGGCCTGATCTATCAGACCAACCCAGCCAGGGGCCAGGGTGCGCGAGAATCTGCCAGGATGGACTTTTCCCGCCCTGACGCCGCGAATCCCTCTCGGTTGAATGCGATTCTCTGGCGCGACCGCAAGCGCGATACACCCATGCCGGCGCCGCGCCACGACGTGCTGCCGGCCAAAATGAAGACAAAGTCGGCCGACGACTGACAGTCTGTTCAAGCTTCTAGCTCTGCATCCTTCTATAATCCACTGGGAGGCGCTGGTGTCCAAACCGCTGCTCCATTCCGCTCTGCTCACGGATCTTTACGAGCTCACCATGGCGGCGGCCTATTTTGAGAACGAATTCCACGCTTCTGCCAGTTTCGAATTGTTCGTACGCTCACTTCCAGCGGAACGCTCGTTCCTTCTCGCCGCCGGCCTGGAGCAAGCCCTCGACTACCTGGAAAACCTTCACTTCGAGCCCGGCGATATCGACTACCTGCGCAGCCAGCCTGTGTTCGCTCATGTCAGCGACGCGTTTTTCGATTATCTGAAGGACTTCCGCTTCAGCGGAGAGGTCTGGGCTATCCCCGAAGGCACCCCTGTATTCGGCGAGGAGCCGTTGCTGCGCGTCACCGCACCTATCGTCGAGGCGCAGATCGTGGAAACCTTTCTTCTTTCCACGCTCACCTTCCAGACCATGATTGCATCCAAAGCGGCTCGCGTGGTCGCCGCCGCCGAGGGCCGCGGGGTGGTGGAATTCGGCACGCGGCGCGCTCACGGACCCGAGGCTGGTGTGCTCGCCGCGCGTGCCGCTTACATCGGCGGCTGCATGGGTACGTCGAACGTGGAAGCCGGGCAGCGCTTCGGAGTGCCCGTCTTCGGCACGCTGGCGCATTCGTTCGTAATGGCCTACAGCAATGAGGAAGAAGCCTTCCGCCGTTTTCAGCAGCTCTTTCCGGAGCATGCGGTGCTGTTGATCGACACCTACGACACGCTCGCGGCCGTCGAAAAAATCATTCAAGCCGGCCTGCGGCCCAGGAGCGTGCGCCTGGACAGCGGCGATCTGCTGGAACTCTCCAAACAGGTCCGCCGCCGCCTCGACCAGGCTGGGCTGCACGAGACCCGCATCTTTGCCAGCGGGGACCTCGATGAGTTCGCCATTGCAGACTTGCTGACGCGCGGTGCCCACATCGATGCCTTCGGTGTTGGCACCGCGTTGGCCACGTCCAAGGACGCTCCCGCGCTTAGCGGTGTGTACAAATTGGTGGACGTCGAATCGGGCGAGGGGCCGTCCTACCGCGCCAAGTTCAGCCAGGAAAAGGCCACGTATCCGGGGCGCAAGCAGGTCTTCCGCTTCCCCGACGCTAGCGGCGGTCACCGGGAGGACATCATCGCGTGCGAGAGCGAGCGTTATCCGGACGGGAAACCGCTGTTAAGTTGCGTCATGCGGCAGGGGCAGCGACTCGCTCCGTTGCCAAAGCTTCAGCAGGTTCAAAATCGTGCGCGTCAGGAATTGGCAAAGCTCCCCGAAGCATGCCACCGTCTGCGTCACGCCGAGGCATATCCCGTCCGCTTCAGCCGCGGGTTGGAAAAGCTCCTGGAAAATGTGCGTGAGCGCTTGAGCGTGCCAGCGGCAAAACCGGCAGAATGACACAACCTTGCTGGCGAACCACTCTATGAATTGTCAGCTCACTTGCAACCCGTCCGCTAACCGGCATCTAATGGAGTAGAGCCGAAACCATGTCGAACCTTCTTTTTTGGGATGTCGATACGCAGGTGGACTTCATGCATCCCGAGGGCAAGCTCTACGTGCCCGGGGCAGAAAAGATTATTGACAACGCACGCCGCCTGACCGACTTCGCCGCCCAGCGCGGGATCCCGATTATCGCCTCCACCGACGCGCACCTCGAAAGCGACCCGGAATTCCGCGATTATCCGCCGCATTGTATGGCTGGAACTCCGGGGCAGAAAAAAGTCTCGGGGACTGTTCTGGCTAATCATTATGTGATCCCGAACCGCAAGGTTGACCTCCCTGGGAATCTCAGCGCCTATGCGCAGATCATCATCGAAAAGCAAGCCATCGATGTTTTCACCAATCCCAACATTGGCGAGTTGCTGCAAGAGTTCGACGGGGATCGCGAGATCATTCTGTATGGTGTTGTCACCGAGATTTGCGTGAATCGCGCCGCGCGTGGCCTGATCCAGCGGGGCTACCGTGTACACCTGGTACGCGATGCCATCCAGCATCTCGACGCGGCCAAAGCCCGAGCCACGATCGACGAAGTGCAGCGCCATGGTGGCCGGCTCCTTACCACCGATGAAGTGCTGGCCGGGACCCCTTTCGCCACCGCCGGACGCATCGCGTAGCCGCTCCTCCTTCTCATTCCGAGCGGGCTTTAGGCCGCGAGTTCCGTGTGGCGCATTTCGCGGCCCATTATGCGATACCTGCTGAGGCGCGCCAGGTTGACGGCAGGCGTGATCGGTCGCTACCTTGCTGTCGTTTCGCGGATGCGTGCCAAAACTTGTTCGGCGGTGGGGAGATCGGGGAGCGTTTCGCTGACCCGCCGCCAGCGCTCGCGCCCATCGACCTCCACGAGCAAAGTGGTATCCAGCGCGATGTCCTGTCCCTCCATGCCAGCGCCAGGGTGTAGCAGGCCATAGGACCGAATCACCCTAGCACCGAGGTCGCTCAGAATGGTGAATTGGCGGTTCACAACCTTCTCCCAGACAAGAAGCGCGTGCTCACGGTCATCAACACTGATGGCTACAAGACGCGTGTTGGTCGAATCGAACTCTTTCTTGTGGTGCGCGAACTCGCGCAGTTGGCCCGTGCAGTAGGGTCACCAGTACCCGCGATAGAAGATCAAGAGCACGCGTTCGCCACGCAGCGACCCAAGGCGAAAGATCTTGCCGTGTTGGTCCTTCAGGGTGAAGTTCGGCGCTGGCTTGCCAGCAGCGGAAGCGATTTGTGGCTTAGGCAGGACTTGCGGCGCAGCGGCAAGCCCAGAGAGCAGCAAAAGTAGGACAATCCCAGCTCGGGCTGCTCTTGGCACGGGTCAGCATTGTACAGCAGTTTGACGGGAGCGAAGCCAGGAAATCTGCCGCAGGTCAGTTGACTTGCCCACATGGCAGACCTACTATTTGCGAGTTAGTGCCTTCCGAGAGCGAGCTGCCGTGATTGGCTCCGTCGTCTCGCATTACCGTGTAATAGAAAAGCTGGGCAGCGGCGGCATGGGTGTCGTGTACAAGGCCGAAGACACCATGCTCGACCGTTTTGTCGCCCTGAAATTCCTTGCCGACGATCTGGCGCAAGACTCCCAGGCAGTGGAGCGCTTTCGGCGTGAAGCGCGTGCTGCCTCCGCCCTGGACCACCCCAACATCTGCACTATTTTCGAGATTGCGAACCACCAAGGCCGGTGGTTCATCGTCATGGAATTCCTGGGCGGGAAGACGCTCAAGCACCACATTGAGGGCAAACCCCTGCCTCTGCAGCTGGTCCTTGAGCTTGGGGTCCAAATCTCCGACGCGCTGGATGCCGCTCATGCGCAGGGCATCATCCATCGAGATCTCAAGCCGGCCAACATCTTTGTCACGAATCGGGGACAAGCCAAGATTCTGGATTTCGGACTGGCCAAACTGGTGCAACCCTCGACTGCTAGTAACACCGCTGCAATTCTGTCAATGCCAACATCCAGCCTGGAAGAGTCCTTGAGCAAACCGGGGACGCCACTGGGGACCATCCCTTACATGTCACCGGAGCAGGTCCGTGGCGAACAGTTGGACTCGCGCACGGATCTTTTTTCTTTTGGCGCTGTGCTTTATGAGATGACGACGGGTACCAGCACATTCTCGGGCGTGACCCTGGGCGCCATGGTTGACGACATTCTGCATGGTGCCCCGAAGCCGCCCACCCACCTGAATCCATCCGTGTCTGCCGAAATGGAGCGCATCATCAGCAAGGCGCTGGAGAAAGACCGCAAGCTGCGCTACCAGAATGCGAGCGAGATGGGGGCAGACTTGAAGCGGCTGAAACGAGATACGGACTCGAGCGAGCTGCGGCTTGCGGTTCAACCCGCCGGCCGGGCGCCGGTCCGGTGGCCGCGCAGCAAGCGAGCCCTCGTCATCGCCGCAATTGCCATCTCCGTCTTCGCGGCTGTATTCGCCTTATGGCGGCGGTCCATACCAGCGCGTCCGGAAGCGCGCATGCTGCAGCAGCGCAGTGTTACTGCGAATCCCCCCGAAAATCCAGTGTACGCGGCGGCCATTTCTCCCGATGGCAAACACCTGGCGTACGCGGACTTCACCGGCGTCTTCGTTCGCCTGCTTGAGACCGGAGAGACACATTCTCTTCCTCTACCGGAGGGATTCTGCTTCAGGTGAGCGAGCCTTTCGTGGTTCCGGGACGGAACCAAGTTGGCCGCAGTCGGGCCTGGAGCGTCAGGCGAGACTACAGGTATCTGGGCCATCTCCATTTTTGGTGGTACTCCGCGCAAAGTGCGGGACGATGCCGGCCGTGCGTCTGTCTCGCCGGATGGTGCACAAATCGCCTACTTAAGCAGCAGGTCAGAAAACGAGATCTGGGTCATGGGCGCCAACGGCGAGAGTCCCAGGAAGCTGTTCCAGCTCGCACTCGGAGAACGTTTTCTGCAGCTGCAGTGGTCGCCTGACGGGGAGCGGATTGCCTACTTGAAGTCCCGCACAGACGGCGATAAGTCAGAGACGGTCATCGAGACGGTGCCCATGACAGGAGGTACTAGCAGCAGCACCATCATTTCCGATCCGGGGCTGCGCAGCTTTTGTTGGTCCTCGGACGGCCGCATGATCTACTCGATGCAAGAACCGGCCCCGAACGACCAGGACATGAACTTGTGGGAACTTCAAGTCGAGCCGTCGGGTGCGAAGGCGTCCGGAGGCCCGCGACGGATCACGAACTGGGCCGGCTTGTCGCTGATGGACCTGAGCGTCAGCCTGGACGGCAAACACCTGGTATTCGTCAATGCCGGATTCCAAAGCGACCTATATGTGGCGAGGCTTGAAGCCAAAAACCGCCTGGGACTGCCACGGCGACTCACGCTCGAAGGACGAAACAATCTGCCTTCGGCTTGGACTCCGGACGGGCAAGAACTCTTCTTCTACTCTGACCGCAACGGCAACTTGGACATCTTCAAGCAGCGCTTGCAGGAGCGACATGCCCAGGACTTCGTTTTTGGTCCCGGCGAACAGACCGAGCCTCGGCTCAGCCCAGACGGTTCGTGGGTCTTGTACTGGGATTATGTAGGGAAAGGAACCCGAGCGTCGGCACCGATACGGCTGCTGCGGGTACCGATTGCGGGTGGAGCCCCCGAGTTCGTGCTCGAAGCAAGCCGTGGGGCGGCAGTTCGATGTGCACCCGGGCACTCACCGTGTGTCCTTAGTGAACTCGACAGGGTAAACAGCGAGCTGGTGTTCACCACTTTCGATCCTTTACGAGGCAGACTGGGCGAAATGGTAAGGCTCGCCACCAGTCCGGTGGGGTCCCCAGCCTGGGATCTGTCCTCCGATGGTTCGACCGTAGCCATCGTGGATCTTGACGAACGCAAAGACCGCATTCGACTGGTTGAGCTGGAGAACGGATCGGCACGCTCGATAGGCGTCGGGCGCTCGGAGCGTCTCTCGGGCATAAGTTGGTCATCTGACGGAAGGAGCTGGTTCGTCACGAGCTCGTCGCTGCGCGGGGCCGCCGCAGTTCTTCAAGTGCGCTTGAAAGGTGCAGTCTCCGAATTGTGGACGACCAGCACCAATCTAGTGGCGCCGCTGGCTTCGCCAGACGGTAAGAATCTGGCCTTTTCGACTTCAACTTACAACAGCAACGCCTGGGTGATCGAGAACTTCTGACTGGGTTTATTCAGAAGAAGAGTTCCGTAATCGTCTCGTCTCCTATGTGTCGGAAACCCGCT
>Ga0070697_100002400_pt1 | contig 14425 bp, 12 predicted proteins | sample KBSK1501metaG_FD_65475 | JGI IMG/M metagenome (GOLD analysis project Ga0070697, IMG submission 65475) | Corn, switchgrass and miscanthus rhizosphere microbial communities from Kellogg Biological Station, Michigan, USA - KBS K1-50-1 metaG | ecosystem: Host-associated > Plants > Roots >...
ACATATTCCGTCGAAGTGAATAGCATGACCGGCGGCGGCCGCGATTACTACGTCAAATCAGGCCGCTATGGCAGTCGCGAACTTGTGCAAGCCAGCTTCACGGTTACCGAGGCGTCTTCACCGCGCCTGGAACTTGTACTCAGTTCGGAAACCGCGCGAGTGGAGGGAGTTGTGGTTGACGATAAAGACGTGCCCGTCCCTGGCGCAACTGTAGTTGCGGTGCCCGCGAGCAAATTTAGCAACCTGGAGTACTGGTATCCCGACGGAGTCACTGACCAGAACGGCAAATTTGTTCTGCCTCGGCTAAGGCCGGGCGACTATCGTCTAGTTGCCTTCGAAGACGCCGATTACAGGGACTCTGTCGATCCCACTGCTCTTGAGAAGTCAGACAACGCCGGTACCAGTGCGCAAATTCAGCCCGGCGCCACTGCCAATCTCAAGCTTAGGGTGATACCGGCGCCCGCTGACACTCAGCAGTAAACTCCAAGCTCGCTACAACCAAACACCACTCAGGTACAATCAATATTTCCTCAGCCTCGCGGCAAGTCGTCGGCGAGAGTTTCCCTGCTTTTGGAGTCCAAGTGTTGATTGCGATCTATCTATGGACATTTGCGCTTGCCTCCAAGGGACCCTTGGAGTGGTTCCGCGCGCTTAGGGAAAATCCGTTTCGCGGGCTCTACTCTCTCAACGCCTTCGATGCCCTGCTACTGGTGCCTTACTTTGTCGTGCTATTTTTCCTCGCTTCCTACGGCATCCACCGCTACGTCCTCGTCTACAAGTACTACCGAAACAAGAAGAACCGCACCCAGGAACCAGTAGAGCGTTTTCCGGACCTGCCGCGCGTCACCATCCAGTTGCCGATCTTCAACGAGCAGTTCGTGGTCGATAGATTGGTCGATGCGGTGTGCCGGTTGCAGTATCCGCGCGAGAAGCTAGATATCCAGGTGCTCGACGATTCCACCGACGAAACGGTGGATGTTGCGCGTGCAGTGGTGGAGCGCTACGCAGCTTTGGGACACGACGTCAGCTATCACCACCGCAGCAATCGCTCCGGCTTCAAGGCTGGTGCGCTGGAAGCCGGCATGCGCACCGCCAAGGGCGAATTCATCGCCATCTTCGACGCCGACTTCATGCCCCCTGAGGACTGGATTATGCGGATCGTTCATCACTTCGCAGATCCGCAAATCGGCATGGTGCAGACGCGCTGGACTCACATCAATCGCAATTACTCCTTCTTGACCGAAGTGGAATCCATTTTGCTCGACGGTCACTTCGTGCTGGAGCATGGCGCGCGCGCCCGCAGCCAGGTCTTCTTCAACTTCAACGGGACTGCCGGCATGTGGCGCCGCAAGGCCATCGAAGAGGCGGGTGGGTGGGAGCACGACACCCTTACCGAGGATACCGACCTCTCCTATCGTGCCCAGCTCAAGGGATGGAAGTTCATCTATCGGCAAGACGTTGAGTGTCCGGCAGAAGTTCCAATCGAAATGACTGCCTTCAAGGTGCAGCAGGCACGCTGGGCCAAAGGATTGATTCAGGTCGCGAAAAAGACTCTGCCCAACGTGTTCCGCTCAGACCTGCCATTGCGCATCAAGATGGAGGCCTGGTACCACCTGACGGCGAACATCAGCTACCCCCTCATGATCGTGCTCTCCACTCTGCTGCTGCCGGCGATGATCATCCGCTTCTACCAAGGCTGGTTTCAGATGCTGCTGATCGACCTGCCTTTGTTCATGGCTTCGACTTTCTCCATCTCATCTTTCTATCTTGTTTCCCAGAAGGAACTTTTTCCAAGGAAATGGCCGCGGACTTTTATGTTTCTTCCCTTCCTGATGGCACTCGGCATAGGCCTCACTATTACCAACACCCGTGCCGTCATGGAAGCGCTGCTGGGCATTCAAACTTCCTTCAAGCGCACACCTAAATACCGGGTGGAAAACCGACGCGACCGCGTGATGGCACAAAAATATCGCAGACGCTTAGGCTGGGTGCCGTGGCTGGAGTTGCTGGTGGGAACCTACTTCTTCGCTTGCATCTGGTACGCGTTGCAGAACGAGAATTATTTCACCGTGCCCTTTTTGGTGATTTTCGTCCTTGGTTATTGGTACACGGGATTGATGTCGCTGGTACAAGGGCGCCTCGACCGCTTCCGCATGCCTGCCGATGCCCAATCGAAGCCATTTCCTGTGGGCGTCTAACGGCAACTTCTGATTCTCACCGCAGAGTTCGCCGAGTGCGCCGAGATTTCTAACTTTACGAACTACAGTTCGGCGTCAGAGAACGAGCCTTTCGTAGCAATGAACAAATGAATGCGTTCCTCTGCGCCCTCGGCGTTCTCGGCGGTGAAATCTATCGCCCTTGCTGAAGAGAATCCCCGTGCTAGAATTCGCGGTTCACCCGGAGGAAGATCTTTGCGCAGAGTTTTGGCGGTCCTGCTCTTCTCGCTCTCGCTCTGTGCGGTGGAGCGGCAGCCCAACGCCGATTACCAGGCGCGCCGCAAAGCATTAGTAGAAAAAACCAATGGCGGCGCGGTGGTGCTGTTTGCAGCCACTGAGAGCGAAGGTCCCAATGCGCTATATGGATTTCGTCAGGACGATAATTTCTACTACTTGACCGGTTGGCGCGAGCCCGGAGCGGCGCTGCTCATCATGCCGGCGCAGCAGCCGAAGGACGCGAGCCCCCAGCAGAGCCCGCGCCCCTACGTGGAGGTTCTGTTCCTTCCGGCGCACAATTTGTCGCAGGAGCGCTGGACGGGACCGAAGCTCGGCCCCGAGCACCCGGATGCAAAACGTCTCACCGGCTTTGACCGCGTCGATGTGCTCGACAGGCTGCGCGACGAACTGGTCCGCCTGCTGCCCTCGCCATCGGCTGCGGTTTACACCGATATCGCCGAGGACGGCGAAATCACGCCTTCGACTCATCCCCTGGAGTGGCTGCGGCGCGCCAACGCCTTCCCCAACTACGTCAGCTTTAAAGATGTAAAGCCGCTGCTGGCAGCGCAGCGCGTCACCAAAGACGGCGGCGAGATAGAACTCATTCGCAAGGCCACCAACGCCTCCATCGCCTCCCACCAGGCTGCTATGCGTGCCATGAAGCCGGGAGCCACCGAGCGGGAGATCTCCGCGCTCATGCAGTATGAGTTTGGGCGGCGCGGATGCCAGCGCCCTGCATACGCTCCCATCGTCGGCGCGGGCCCGAACTCCACCGTGCTCCATTATTCAGAGGACGATGCGACCGTCAAAGACGGCGACCTCGTGGTTATGGATGTCGCGGGTGAATACTCCATGTATGCCAGCGACATCACTCGCACGCTTCCCGCCAATGGGAAATTCAGCCCGCGCCAGCGCGAGATTTACGAGATCGTGCTTGGTGCACAAAGGGCGGCGGAAGCCGCATTCGAGGCTGGGAAGTCGGCCATTGGACGCTCGGCGGAAAACTCACTTCACCGGGTGGCTTACGATTACATCAACACCCACGGCAAAGACCGGCACGGCCAGCCGCTGGGCAAGTATTTTATTCACGGCTTGAGCCACTACGTGGGCCTGAACGTTCACGATCCCGGCGACGCGACCGCTCCGCTTAAACCCGGCGCGGTATTCACCATCGAGCCGGGCATCTACATTCCCGAAGAAAAACTGGGCGTGCGCATCGAGGACATCTACTACGTGGACGCAAACGGGAAGCTGGTAAACCTTACGGCGAATCTTGCCCACACGGCGGACGAAGTCGAGCGCTCCATGGCTGAGAAGTAGTTTTGCGCAGTGATGGCTGGCTGTTTTGCAGTTTCCCTGTAGTATCCTAAGAGTCGTTCATGACCGTCCTCTACGCAGCATTAATCGTCTCCACCATTGTGCTGGTCGCGGTGGGACTGGGGCTATTCGTGCGGTTGCGCAGGCTTTCGCGCGCTTCCGACGCGCAGTTCCGCAACTTGGTGCGCGATGAAGATACGGCCGCTAAAGGCGGAAGCTCTTCTTAATCAGTAACGCTAAAACACCTCAATGATTCCTATCAAAAGTGCAGAAGCCGTCGTCGGTGTTCAGAGCGAGACTCGCTCTTTTCGAATTGCGCGTGAAGTTTTCCTGATAATCGGCGCCAGCCTTTTCGTGGCGCTGTGCGCAAAAGTGACCTGGTACCTGCCGCTTTCGCCGGTACCGCTTACGCTTTCGAACTTTGGAGTGCTGCTGGTCGGGCTTCTTCTGGGCAGTCGACGCGGCTTTGCTGCCCTGCTGCTTTATTTGGCGGAAGGCAGTGCTGGCCTGCCGGTGTTCACCACTGGTTCTCTGGGAATTTTCGGCCCCACCGGCGGATACCTCATCGCCTATCCGGTGGTGGCCTTTGTTGCCGGATGGCTGCGCGAGCGGCTTTCCCCAGGATTTCCGAAATACTTGTTAGCTTGCACGGCGGCGGAACTGATGCTGTTCGCCTCCGGCATTGGCTGGCTGGTCTTGTATTTCCACCAGCCGCTTGCTCAGGCTGCCGCTTTTGGCTTGTATCCTTTCGTCGCCGCCGAGGTACTGAAGGTGAGCGCTGCGGCGGCCCTAGCAGCTCGCTTCCAGCGCACCCGCGCAGGCCTGTGATGTCTACTCTGGTATCCACTCCCGCGCGCCAGATTTCCATAGCTCATAGTCCCGATTCCGACGATGCTTTCATGTTCTACGCGCTCGCAACTAACAAGTTGCGAGTGCCGGGCCTGCTCTTCACTCACCAGCTAAGTGACATCGAGACCCTCAACCGGCAGGCGCTGGAAGGCGTCTTTGACGTGACTGCCATCTCCTTTCATGCCTACCCTTATATCCAGCAGAAATACGCTTTACTGCCGAGCGGCGGCAGCGTGGGAGAAGGCTACGGCCCCATGGTGGTGGCGCGGCGCGCTATCGAACTCCACGAGCTGAAGCAAGCCGTCATCGCAATTCCGGGAACGCTGACCACAGCCTATCTTGCGCTGAAGCTCTGGGCGCCGAGCGTCCGCACCGAAGTTGTGCCGTTCGATCAGATCATGCCGAGCGTGATTGCCTGCAAGTACGAAGCCGGGCTCATCATCCACGAAGGCCAGCTCACCTACGCCCAAGAAGGGCTGCAGTGCCTGCTCGATTTGGGCCGCTGGTTCCGCGACGTCTCTGGACTGCCTCTGCCGCTCGGTGGCAATGCGATCCGCAGAGATCTCGGCGCTGAGACAATGCGAACTGTGGGCACCGCGCTGAAGCAAAGCATTCAGTACGCGCTCGACAACCGCGATGATGCGCTTGCTTATGCAATGCAATTCGCACGCGATCTCGATCGTCCACTGGCCAGCCAGTTCGTCGGCATGTACGTAAACCAGCGCACTCTCGATTATGGTGACGATGGCCGCGAAGCCATACGCCGCCTGCTCGACATGGGCTACAAAGCTGGCATCATTCCGCACGCACCCCAAGTGGAGTTTGTGGAGACGGACTAGCTCTTCGCGTTTTCCACGCCGAATCACGTTTGTACACCTTGCTTTCTGTTGCGAGACAATAACCTCTTGAAATGTCATCCTGAGCGTAGCGCGTGCGCCAAGTCGTCGCTGTCTTTGAAGGGGTACGGCTTCAGCCGTGCCGAAAAGGACTTAGTTGTGCGCGGCTTTAGCGACAGAGGGAAGGCAAATTTGTTTTCGGTTGTCATTCCGATTACCTAAAATTGTCATCCTGAGCGAGGCGCTGGCGCCGAGTCGAAGGACCTCTAAGGTGCGTCGGATCTCTCATGCTATCGAAAAGCATTCTCTGGACGCGAGTGATTGCCCAAGACAACCTCGCGGCCGTTCTTTTCAAACCTGGGCACAATAGGGATCCTTCGCTCGGGCATGACGTCCTCCACTCAGGATGACAATTCCTAGCTGTTGAAAGGAACACATGCACCGTTTGCTGCTGCGCAAACCCAGCCATCTTCTACTCTGTCTTGCTCTGCTCGCAACCACCTCCGCTGCCCAAACTAAACCCCGGGCCCGCGACCTTGGCATTCCCTTTGACGGCACCCCGGGCCCGTTGAACGCCATTACCGACGTGAAGGGAGTGGAGGTCGGTCACACCACGCTGATTTCCGGAACTGGCAAGCTGGTGGTGGGCTCCGGTCCGGTGCGCACCGGCGTAACCGCCATTCTGCCCCGCGGCAAGGCCTCCGAGGATTCCGTGTTCGCAGGTTGGTTTGCGCTGAACGGCAACGGCGAAATGACGGGGACCACCTGGGTAGAAGAATCCGGTTTTCTTGACGGCCCGGTGATGATCACCAACACTCACAGCGTTGGTACCGTCCGCGATGCCGTGATCGCCTGGCGGGTGAAGCACGGCTTCAGCGGCGAGTATCCCTGGTCGTTGCCTGTGGTGGCGGAAACCTGGGATGGCTACCTGAACGACATCAATGGATTCCACGTAAAGCCGGAGCACGCCTTTGCTGCCATTGATTCCGCCAAATCAGGAGCGGTGCCCGAAGGCAACGTGGGTGGCGGCACCGGCATGATCTGCCACGAGTTCAAGGGCGGCATTGGCACTGCGTCCCGCAAGCTCGACGCCAAATCCGGCGGCTACACCCTGGGCGTGCTGGTGCAGTGCAACTACGGCTTGCGCGCGCAGTTGCGCATAGCCGGCGTCCCGGTTGGCCGCGAGATCACGGACGACCTGGTATGGTCTCGTGAAACCGGTTCCATCATCGTGGTGGTCGCCACTGACGCTCCCTTGTTGCCGCATCAACTTAAACGGTTGGCACGGCGCGTTTCGCTGGGCCTCGCGCGCAACGGCAGCATCTCCGGTAACGGTTCCGGCGACATATTCATCGCTTTTTCCACCGCCAACCCAAACGCTGTTAGCTCCAAGGGAAACGCCGCGCTCGCAATGCTGCCCAACGACAGCATGGGTTCGCTGTTCGAGGCCACTGTGGAAGCTACGGAAGAGGCGATCATCAATGCGCTGGTCGCGGCAGAAACTATGGTGGGAGCCGATAACCACAAGGTCGTTGCCTTGCCGCAGGATCGCGTGCGCCAGATTCTGAAGAAGTACAACCGGCTGATCGAAACCGGTCTGCAACGCAAGTGAAGTGATTGTGAGTCGCACCCGGATGCGGCTAACGACTATCTTTGAGGGGAACCATGCGTATCAGGGCACGACTTCAGTCGTGCCGTAAAAGATAGAAATTGCCCGGGCTTTAGCCCCTGCGCCCCTGCCACACGAGTTTAAAATGAAAGCCCGGCGACTTACTGAATCACGGAATCCGTCTGGTAGTACTTGCCGATGAGGATGCCGATTTCCACGGCCGAATCCACGCTCAAATCTTCGAACTCAAATCCCACGCGCCGCATGTCGGAGTAGCGGACCAGCGCTTTCACCTGCAGCTTGATGTTTTCGCTGCGGTCAATGATGGTGAGTTTGAACTTCTTGCCTTCCTTGAACTCGCGCTCCGGTTCGACCATGAAACCGCCGCGGCCAATCTGGCGCAGGATGCCCACGCGCTTGCCTTTCTCGTCGGCCACGTAAACTTGCGATGAGTAATCCACATCAACCCGTTCGAACTTGCGGCGGTTGCCAAGCAGCGCGTTCTTGGAAGTGAATACACTTTTCATTCAGCGGCTCCCTCGGGAGAGGCAGTCGATTGCAATTGAAGATTCTTAGGACGCATTGGCGCGGATTGTAACCCAGAAGCACTGATTTCGAAACCACTAAGCGCGTTCCCGCCACTGGCATGTCAAGGCTTGCGCGCCCCCAACTATCCGCGGTTATGATGGGCCTCAATGCCGCTCGCGCAACAGAACCTGCTGATCGACGCCGATGACACCCTGTGGGAAAACAACGTTTATTTCGAACGCGCCATCGCCAATTTCATCTCCTTCCTGAACCACCACGAATTTTCGCCCGCCCAGGTGCGCCAGGTACTGAATGACGTCGAACGTGAGTGCATCGTTAAGCACGGCTATGGATCGCACAGCTTTGCGCATGCCTTGGTGGATACCTTCGAGCGGCTTTCCGTCGAGCCCCTAACTCCAGCGCTACACCAAACTATCTCGGGTTTTGCGCACGCGCTGGCCGAACACCCGGTCGAAATTATCTCCGGAGTGAACGAAACCTTGAGCTACCTGTCGCCGCGTCACCACCTGATCCTGATGACCAAGGGCAACATTACGGAGCAGTCAGGAAAAATCGAGCGCTCCGGCTTGAAGCACTTGTTTAACGCCATCGAGATCGTTGCGGAAAAGGACTCGCCCACCTACCACTCCGTAATTGAGAAATACGGACTGGAGCGCGAATGCACGTGGATGATCGGCAACAGCCCGCGCTCCGACGTGAATCCCGCCCTGGCTGCGGGCATCAATGCCGTTTTCGTGCCTCACGACAACACCTGGATCCTGGAGCACGAATCGCTGTCTGAGCCCAATGGCGGGTCCCAGTTGATGGTATTGGAACAGTTTGCGGATTTGCAGTTGCATTTTTAGCTTGCGACGTTCTGCTCCTCAGAAAGATCCCGAGCGAAGCGAGGGAGCCCTGTCACCTTCTAAGGCTATAGCGCTCCCTCGCTTCGCTCGGAAAGTTTGTAAGAAGGCGAAATACAATTCTCGGGTAGGCCAGTCACATGTTAACTACTGCGGAACTTGCGCTCCCGCGCGATTGCGCGCTGCTGTATTCTCAATATGCTCTGCGCGCGCGCTTCTTCGGCTAAAATTTGAGCGTAGCGGCTGGAAAGAATTTCCGACGGCTATTATCGACCCTGGGATCGCTTGCCGAACTTGGCCCTGAGTTAGCCGGCGAACGCGATTTTCGGGAAAACGCGAACTCGATGCTGGCGCTTTTAATGGAGGCCGCCGGCACTTCCGAGGGCGTACTCTTCACCTTCAGCGAAAAACCCTCACAACTCAAAGCCGTCGCCTGGAAGGGCTTCGCTTTCTTTCCGGAAAACGGATTCATTCCGCTGCTGGCGCGGCAGATCAACTCGCTGCTGGCGGCGCGCGTGCCGCAACTCCCGGGTGAGAACGCCTGGGACATTTATCTCAGCTCCAACGGCAACGTTGCACCCGATCTGTTCAAGTGCATCGTGCCGCTCCGCGTAGGCACACGGCTGGCCGGTCTGGTCGCATTAGGCGCGCGCGAGGCCGATGCAGCCTATGACGCGGAAGACCTGCAGGCGCTGGGCACCTTGGCCCACTACGTTGCTCTCGCCGTACACAACCACAACCTGAGTGAAACTCTGCAGCAACGCGTAATCGAGCACTTGAAGCTACTGGAATCAGTACACGTCTTTTGCGACCAGACCATGGAAGTGTTCGCTGCCGCCATCGACGCCAAGGAATTCCGCAGCCGTGGGCACTCGCTTCGGGTGGGCCGTTACGCGTCGGCCATCGGCGCTGCCCTCGACCTGAATGCCAACGAAGCTGCCGAATTACGGGCCGCCGGCTATTTGCACGACATCGGCAAAGTGGCGGTTGACAAGCGCCTGTTCGCCAAGGCGGCAAAGCTCGAGCCTAGCGAATTCCGCGAGATGGCCGACCACACCGTGGTAGGTCACCAGATTATTTCTGCCGTGCAGTTTCCCTGGCCGCGCATCGCCGAGGTAGTGCGTTGGCACCACGAACGTGGCGATGGTTCGGGTTACCCGGACCATCTGCGCAACGAGCAGCTTTCCCTGCCGGTGCGGATCATTGCGGTAATGGATTCGTTCGACGCTATGACCAGCGAACGTGCCTATCGCCAGCCGCTCTCCATTGGGCAAACGCTGACCGAGATCGTGCGCCTGGCACCGCAGAAATATGACGGCGACGTAGTTCAGGCACTGCTGACGCAAGTGCGCGCCGAGGCCGCCGGCCGTAGCCGATTCCTCGATCCCCAGATCGTCTGTGGCATTGCACCATCCGACGTTGACCAGCTCGCTGCCGATCTCAAATACAAGATGACGCGCGGCCGAGTGTACTCAGCCTAATCGCCCAGCTCCACCAGCACGTCGTCGCCTTCAACTTTAATGGGATAAACCTTGAGCCGGGCTGCGGCATTGTGCACCGCCGCGCCGCTCTTGGGATCGTATTGCCAGCCGTGCCAAGGGCAGACAATCTTGCCGTCCTCCACCAATCCCTGCCCCATGGGACCGCCGCGATGCAGGCAGACGTTGTCCATGGCAGTGATAGTTCCTTCCACATTGGCAACGCAAATCGTCTTTTCGCCGTAGGTGAATTCCTTGGCCTGATCGAGCCCGGGCAGCTCGCTTTTGCTCGCAATTTTTACGAAGGCGGCCATTTTCCTCAGCAGCGGATTTCACAGAGTCTAGCAGTTGCATCACGCGCGTCAAAAAACGCGGGGGAAAACGTCGGAGGGGGTTGAGGCGTCACGCCGCACGCGAGCTCCAGGTGCGCCAGTTCTGCGTGTTTTCTCTCCACCATAGGTACACATACGCGAATACTTGTTTACCCTTCGAACCGCCATGGCGCACACGCGAACTCTATATCACCTTTATTATCAAAGCGATAGAGCCAATCACCGGCCATTGACCTGCTAGTTCATACCCCGTTCGTAATCTGGCCACACCCTCGGGAAAAAGAAAAACTAGCGCCATCTCTCGGGACAATTTAACAAAAACTTTTGACGAGGAGAGGGAAAACATGGGCAGGATTTGTTTGGTTGTACTAACTATCGCAATGCTGGCTGCCACAGCAGCGGCGGAAGGGCAAGGCTCGGAACTCAGCGGCGGCTATACGTACCTCAGTTCGGATGGGGGAGCTGCCGGCCGGGTAAACATGAACGGCTGGAACACCGGCGGCACCATCTTCATGAACAACGTGCTGGGTCTTGAAGGTAACTTTGGCAACGCATGGCATTCGGAAAACGTGAGCATTCCCGGAGCCAGCGCGGAAGCCAAGGTAAAGAACTATACCTATTTGTTTGGGCCCCGCTTTAGCTTTGCCAAGGGCGCGCGCGTGAATCCATACATTCACGCATTGTTCGGTTTCGACAGACTGTCGGCTGACACTTCAACCACGATAGCTGGCGTTACCACCAAGATCAGCGCGTCTGACACCGGCTTCGCAACAGCACTGGGTGGCGGGTTGGTGTTTGGAATGTCAAAGCACATGGGAATTTCGGCGAGCGGCGATTACCTCATGGCTCGTCACAACTTGACTCAGAACAACTTCAGGATGTCCGCCGGAGTGGTTTTCCGCTTCGGAGGCGCAGCCTGGGGCCAGTAGTTAACCTTAGTTTCAGCAGAAGCCCGGCCTTGCCGGGCTTCTTTTTTTAGCAACGCAGCCGGAAAGCTTCCCTAAACAACCTAGATTGACCTGTTTGGGATAACCTTTCATCGATGCAGTGGCTTAACCTCCATGGCATGAAGCGCAGCTTATAATGTGCGTTTACCGTGCCCGACTTGCAGCCAGCCCGTGAACATCGCCCGCGGAAATCCGCGCTGATCTCCCTCGCCGTGGCCATCGGCCTGCTGTTTGTGCTGATGCTGTTCCAGGTTTCCTTTCGGCCACCTGATATCTTTCAGCCCGACAATCCGCAGGGAACGTTCATGCTGGTTGCCCTCTCCGCCCTGATCTTCTTGTTGCTGATCGCGCTCAGCTTTGTGCTGCTGCGCAACCTGCTGAAGCTCTACGCCGAACGCCGGGGTGGAGTGCTTGGGTCCAAGTTTCGCAGCAAGATGGTGGTGGGTGCGCTCATGCTCTCGTTCGCTCCCGTAATCTTCTTGTTCTTGTTTGCCTACGGACTCATGAACCGGTCCATCGATCGCTGGTTCTCGCGTCCGGTGGAGGAGTTGCGCGAGGAATCGGGGCGGGTTGCTGCCCTGCTGGGCCAGTACGCGGTAGAAAATGCGCACGCTGAAGCAGCAACCATTGCTGAACTTCCGGCCACGGCACAGGCGTTCCAAACAGGAAACTATTCCAGCGTTATGAGCGAGTTTCGTGAGCGCGAGCGGGCGCTGCAGGGCGGCTTTGCCATAGCTGTGCTTGACGATTACGCCATGGCTGCGCTGCACATTCCCGAGCCTTGGGGTCAGTTGCGGGCCAAACTGCCATCCTCAGCCTACTCGCAGCGCAAAGGCCCGCCAGTGCTGGTGGTAGGCGACCGCGAGTACGTGCTGGGGAGCGCTCGCGTCGGCCCCTCAGGGCGAATCATCATCGCCATGCCTCTGCCCGCCAATTTTCGCGCCGCTATCAACCGTATTGAGGCAAGTGAGCTGAAATACTACGAACTGAGCCAGCAGCGCAAAAATGTCCGCCGAATCTACATGGGCCTTCTGCTGTTGCTCACCATGATGGTGCTTTTCGCCGCGACTTGGTTTGCATTACTGCTCTCCAAAATGGTCACACGCCCGGTTGCCGCATTGGCCGAGGCTACCCAGGAAATTTCGCGTGGCAACTTGAACCACCGAATCGCCGTGCGCGCCACTGACGAACTGGGCGAGCTGGTTACTTCGTTCAACAAGATGGCAGGTGAGTTGGAGGCCACGCGCAGGGAAATTGTCGCCTCCAGTCATCGAGTGGCAGCTGCCAACGTGGAGTTGGACCAGCGCCGTCGCCACATGGAAACAATTCTCGAAAGCATCCCAACCGGCGTGCTCTCACTGGACGCCAATCACCAGGTAACCCGCGCTAATGACGCGCTGGTGCGTCTGCTGAATCCGGCCGCGCCAGGAGCTCTTCAACAGTTTCCGCCCGGCACTTCTCTACGACAGCTTTTTCCGGGGGAAGTGGTTGAAGAGCTGGAACTGATGATGCGCAAGTCAGACCGCATGGGTGCGGTAACCAGCCAGATGGAAATCGTAGTGCAGCGTGCCAATTTGAACGTCGCAGTAACCGTGGCTTCTCTGGCCCACGAAGCCCAACGGCTGGGCTACGTAGTGGTGTTTGAGGATCTATCGGATGTGCTGAAGGCGCAGAAGCAGGCGGCATGGCGCGAGGTGGCGCGCCGCATTGCGCATGAGATCAAGAACCCGCTTACGCCCATTGCACTCTCCGCGGAACGCATCCGGCGACACCTGGAACGTGGCGGCACGCCTGATTCCGCTTCACTGGCCGTGATTTCGAGCTGCTCTGAAACTATTGAGGCGGCGGTTGAGACGGTACGGACCCTGGTGGATGAATTTTCTGCCCTGGCTCGTTTTCCGGCCTCGCAGCCGCAACCTGCGGACATCAACTCCATTGTGCAGAGTGCGCTGGCCATGTTCAACGGCGGCCTGGATGGAGTACGCCTGCAGACCGTACTGGCTCCCGAGCTGCCGGCCGTAATGGCCGATCCTGGCGCCATGAAACGGGCCATCGCCAACCTGGTCGATAACGCCGCAGAAGCGGTCCAGGAATCAATAGTCAAAGAAGTTGCCGTCTCCACAGCACTGCTCGACACGCGAGATGCAATTGAGATCGTGGTGGCAGATACCGGCCCCGGCATCAGCCAGGAATTGAAAGAGAAGCTCTTCCTGCCATACTTTTCAACCAAAAAGCGCGGCACCGGGCTGGGACTGGCTATTGTCGGGCGCATCATCGAAGAACATCACGGCTCCATCCGTGTAGAAGAAAACTCCCCTCTCGGCTCGCGCTTCATTGTGGAGCTTCCGCTGGCACAAGCCGCGGCCTTGGCAGAAGAGCGCAACCGCACCGCCGTTCAGAATGCGTAATATCCTGATCGTTGACGACGAATCCGCCATTCGCCAGTCCCTCCAGGGTGCGCTCGAGGACGAGGGCTACAAGGCGGCGACCGTAGAAAGCGGCGAGCGCTGCCTCGAGGTGCTGAAGAAGCAGCCATTCGAGGTGGTTCTGCTCGATATCTGGCTCCCCGGAATAGACGGCCTGGAGACCCTTAGCCAAATTCGCCAACTCGACGATGCGCCTGCCGTAATCATGATTTCAGGGCACGGCACCATCGAGACCGCCGTGCGCGCTACCAAGCTGGGCGCATTTGACTTCCTGGAAAAACCGCTTTCACTTGAGAAGACGCTCATCCTGGTGAAGAACGCACTCGACTCGCGGAAGTTACAGAGTGAAAACCAGGAACTGAAGAAGCAACTGCAATCAAAAAGCGTCATCGTCGGCAACAGCGTTCCTATGAAGGCGCTGCGGCAGCAGATTGCGCTGATGGCCCCCACCAACGGCCGCGTCCTTATCTACGGTGAATCCGGCACCGGCAAGGAGCTGGTCGCGCTTGCTATCCACGCGCAAAGCCTGCGCAAGAACGCGCTCTTTGTTGAGTTGAACTGCGCCGCCATCCCCGAAGACCTGATTGACAGCGAGCTGTTTGGCCACCGCAAAGCCTCTTTCGCAGGCGCGCATAGCGACAAGGAGGGCAAGTTTCTCCGGGCCGATGGTGGCACGCTGTTCCTCGACGAAGTGGGCGACATGAGTCTTAAGACCCAGTCCAAGGTGCTGCGGACTCTCGATGAGCAGCGCTTTACGCCGGTAGGCGGCGACGCGCCGCTGACCGTGGATACTCGCGTGATCGCCGCT